>Ga0302325_10012296_pt1 | contig 18369 bp, 19 predicted proteins | sample Palsa_T0_2_FD_201948 | JGI IMG/M metagenome (GOLD analysis project Ga0302325, IMG submission 201948) | Peat permafrost microbial communities from Stordalen Mire near Abisko, Sweden - Palsa_T0_2 | ecosystem: Environmental > Terrestrial > Soil > Palsa > Peat permafrost | place: Sweden: Abisko...
GGAAGATCAAGCTCTACACCAACGACGAGCTGCGCCAAAAATTCGTCGATCAAACCGCACCGCAAGCCGATTTCCTTGACCTGGCGATACCCGACCCCGACCTTGCCTGGAACGGCGAACGCGGGCACTACGATTTCGGCTCGCCGAATTGGACCGAGTTCTACGACGTCGTGAGCGGCAACGGGCCGTGCAATCGCGAGCGGCTGCGCGCGCGCATCGCCGCGCACGAGGACGGCGCGTGGGTTCGCGAAGCCGCGGTCGCCTATGCGGAGAAGCGCAAACAGTGAGCGAAGCCGAGCCCAAGGATTGGCCCCTTTGGGAGGTGTTCGTGCGCAGCGCCCACGGCCTCGCGCATAAACACGTCGGCAGCCTGCACGCCGCCGGCCCCGAGATGGCGTTGCAGAACGCGCGCGACGTCTACACGCGGCGCAACGAAGGCGCGAGCCTGTGGATCGTCCGCGCGTCGGACATCGTCGCGACCCAACCGGAGGACCGCGAAGCGCTCTTCACTGCGGCCGAGGACAAGCCGTACCGTCATCCGACGCACTACACCGTGCCCGAGGGCGTCAAGAACCTCTAGTCGAGGTAGCCCGAGCGAGCTTCAATAAGACGGGGGCCGATGCTCTTTTGGCTCGTGCCGACGTTCCAGGCATTGCTCGCCTTCATCGCACTTTGCCTGGTCGCGTGCGAGGCTTTCGGACGGTTTTCGTCGCGAACGCCCGCAACCCCGCGGCTGGCTGCGTGGTGGTGGGTGCCGGACCGATCGTCAGCCATGCTGCCGTAATCGCGCTCGTCTTCTACGCGGTGCGCCACCAACGGCCGGCGAGCTTCGGATTGCTCGCATCGCTTGCGCTTTGCCTGTTCGTGTGCGAGTCGTGCGGGCGGCTCTGGGCGCGCACGCCCGGCACGCCGCGGCCGGCGGTGTGGTGGTGGGTTGCAGGACTGATCGTCAGTTACGCAGCCGTCCTCGCGCTTATCTTTTTTTCGGCTCGCCACCAATACCGGGCGGAGGCGTGGCGCTCGGCGCTGATTCCGCTCGCGTCGTTGACGATCGCGCTTCCGCGCGGGGCGCGTCCCGGGCGTGACGCTGGTCGCCGCTGCGATGCTCGATTTAGCAGCGTTCCAATCCTATGCACTGCTCGCGCTCTACCGGCAGAAGCCCGGACGCACTGCGGTCGGCGTCGGGTGCGGGGTCATGCTCCTGTTTTCGTGTGCCGCTCCCGCGCTAACGAGCTCCGTGCTCGCGGGACTGCGCGCGCTCGGCGCGCCTTCGCGCATCCTCAACGTCTTCGCGCTCAACCCGGGCTTGATGCTCCAATACGTGGCGAACGGGCACAACGACTTGATTGCGATCGCGCCGCTCGTCTTTGCTACTGCCGTCGTGCGTAAGCGGGCGACCCTCGCGTTCGGCTCGATCGCGATCGCCGGCCTCATCAAGGCGCCCTTCGTTCTCTTGGGGTTGCCGATCGTCGCCGCGGTGCGCTCGGTGCGCCTGCGGGTCGCGGGAAGCATCGCCGCGTTCGTGGCCGTCGCCGTCATCTCGTGGCTCGGCGCCGGCAACGGCTATTTCAAGACGCTAGCCGAATATGGCGCGAAGAATGTTGCGCCTTTCGTCCCCCTGGTATTTCGTTTGTGGCCTTCCCTATGCGCTCGCGCGGCGACGCATTCTCGGATATCTCCTCGTGTGCTTTCCGTTTGCACCGATGCTGGCCGGCCCGGTCGTCCTCCCGTGGGCCGTCGTCTTCGTTGCCGTCTGGATTCTCGCGCTTTCGCTGCGCGAGCCGCGCGGCACTTGACGGTGCTCGCACCGGGCGCGTATAGTTACCGCATGCCTTACCGTTTGGTAGGTTGCAGATGTCTGGGCCGCTGAGCGAGGCCCGCGATGCGGCGCTTTTCGTTTTTCTCTTGCGGCTCGGCGACAGCGCGCTCGTGCTGGGACAACGGCTTGCCGGGTGGACGGCCCACGGCCCGGCGCTCGAGGAGGACCTTGCGCTGACGAACGTCGCGCTCGATCTCGTCGGACACGCGCGCATGTGGCTCGACTATGCGGGCGAGGTCGAGGGCCGCGGCCGCGATGCCGACCGGCTCGCGTACTTTCGCGATCAGAGCGAGTACCGTAACGTCTTGCTCGTCGAACGCCCGAACGGCAACTACGCCGATACGACCGCGCGCCAGTTCCTGTTCGACACGTGGCACCTCTATCTGCTGCAGGCGCTCGGTGCGTCGCGCGACGAGCGCATTTCGGCAATCGCGAGCAAGGCCGCGCGTGAAGCCGCCTATCACGTCCGGCGAAGCGGCGACTGGGTGCTGCGCCTGGGTGACGGTACCGAGACGAGTCACGCGCGCATCCAGGCCGCAATCGGCGATGCGTGGCCCTACACGGGTGAGTTCTTCGCGCCCGACGCGGTCGATGACGAACTGCTCGCGCGCGGCGTTGCTTGCGATTTGCGGGCACTCTACACGCCATGGGACGCGCACGTCTCGCGCGTCCTCCAGGACGCGACCTTGACGCGTCCGGACGACGGGTGGATGCACGCCGGCGGCAAGACCGGCAAACACACCGAGGCGCTGGGCTATTTGCTCGCGGAGATGCAATCGGTCGCGCGCAGCGTCACGGCTGCGCGATGGTGAGGGACGAACCGGCGATTGCCGAGATCTGGACGTGGCTCGGCGAAATTCCGGATCCCGAGATTCCGGCGATCTCGATCCTCGATCTCGGGATCGTCCGCGACGTGTCATGGTCGGACGATGAGGGGGAACGTGCGCTGCACGTTGCCATTACGCCGACGTATTCCGGCTGCCCCGCGATCCGCGCAATCGAGCGCGAGATCGTGAGGCTGCTCGGCACGCGCGGGATCGCCCGGGTCGCGCTCGACGTGCGCCTCGCGCCGGCATGGACGACCGATTGGCTCAGCATCGCCGGGCGCGAAAAACTGCGCGACTACGGCATCTCGCCACCGCGTGCGCGCGCGATCGATCCGAACGCGCCGATCGACCTCACCTCTTTTGTCGACGAGCGCGCCGCGTGTCCGCGCTGCGGCTCGAGCGCCGTCGAACTCGTTAGCCGCTTCGGCTCGACCCCGTGTAAAGCGCTGTACCGTTGCACCGCCTGCCGGGAGCCCTTCGATCATTTTAAAGCGCACTGACGATGAAGCGGCCCCGCAGGCTTCGCGCGCCTTTGCGATGCTGCGCGTCAAATCCGTGCGCCCGACAACGCGCGATGCCGTTGTGGTCACCTTCGACGTCCCGGAAGACTTGCGCGAGCGTTACCGTTTTACGCAGGGGCAATTCCTTACGATCGAAGCCGAGATCGAGGGCGAGTCCGTGCGCCGCTCCTACTCGATCTGCGCCGCTCCCTCGGAGAACGAGCTGCGGGTCGCGATCAAGCGCGTCGCCGACGGCCGCTTCTCCTCGTGGGCCCACGATGCGCTCGTCCCGGGTGCGCCGATCGCGGTCGCGCCGCCCGAGGGGCGCTTCCACGTTCCGCTCGATCCTGCCAACCAGAAACACTACCTCGCCTTCGCAGCGGGCAGCGGGATCACGCCGATCGTCTCGCTCGTCCGGCACACCCTCGAGACCGAACCGCACAGCCGATTTACGCTCGTGTACGGAAATCGCAGTTCGTCGAGCGTGATGTTCCGCGACGAGCTCCAAGACCTCAAGGATCGCCATCTCGACCGGCTTACGCTTCTGTTCGTGATGAGCCGCGAGCTGCAAGACATCGATCTCTTCGGGGGGCGCATCGATCGCGAGAAGTGCGACGCGCTGCTCGAGTCATGGATCGACCCCGCCTCTATCGACGTCGCCTTCGTCTGCGGCCCACAGCCGATGACGGAAGCCGTCGCCGCGTCGCTTGAAGCTCACGGCATCACAAAGGAGCGCGTGAAAACCGAGCTGTTCGCCGCCGGGCCGCGCGCCGCGCGCACTCGGGCCGCCGCGGCTCCCGAGACGCCGGCCGAACGCTGCGAAGCCTACGCGATCCTCGACGGCCGGCGGCGCGCCTTCACGATCGAGAAAGGCAAAGAGACCCTTCTCGAAGCCGGTCTGCGCCACGGTCTCGACTTGCCGTACTCCTGTAAGGGCGGCGTCTGCTCGACGTGCCGCGTCATGCTCGTCGAGGGTGAAGTCGACATGGACGTCCACTACGCCCTCGAGGACTACGAGATCGCTCGCGGCTTCGTGCTCATGTGCCAGAGTTATCCGGTCACCGCGACGGTCGGCGTCGACGTCGATTCGCACTCGCAGGTTTGAGGTGAACGAGCGACGCGCGTGGTGGTCCAAAGGGCGCTCGTGTTACAACCGCAACGGCGCGCGCAAAGCCGCGTTTGCGACCAAGCGCGCCGCGGAAAAAGCGATCCCGAAAACGGCGCGCGGCCTCATCGCCTACAAGTGCACCGAACACGGTTGGCACCTCGGGCACTGAGCGTCCTGGCGAGGCATTACCCCGGCGTCTCGTAGATGGTTGGGCCGGCACTTTCGGCGGCGAGGGACCGGAGCGACCGCACGAATTCGCCGGTTTCGGGGACACCGAAGTGGGCGTCCAGAGCGGCGCGGTCGGCCCACCGTTCGAAGAAGAACAGGCGCAGCGAATTCTCGCAGTCCACGTAGACCGCGTGACTGATGCAGCCAGGTTCCGCGCGCGAACGGCGCACGTGTTCGAGGCTGCCTTCTTTGAGGCGTTCCAACGTGTCGGCGCGAGCCGTCACGCTTCCAGTTACGATCAGCATCGCCCCCTCTTCGTCACCGTGCCACTTCGAGCTTGTCGAGGGCCCGCACTTTGTCACGCTGAGCTTGTCGAAGCGGCGACGGGATATCGCTTACGCCGTCGGCCCTTCGACTGCGCGGCTGCGCCGCTCCGCTCAGGGTGACACGAGGTTAGGAGCTTCGGAATCCGACGATTTCGTCGAGGTCCGTTTGCGCGAGCGCTAGGTCGTCGCGAACGATCGGGAAGGCCGCATTGACGGCGGAGAGGAGTGGTTCATCCATCGTCGACTGCTCGAATCGCAGTAAGCTCATCAAGGACGATCGTCGGCCATAACGTCACTCGCGTAGAACGCTAGCCTGAGGGCGGGCTTTCGGCGTGCTTCTTTAGTGCGGACATGATCCGCTCGTTTTCGCGGCGGATCGAAGCGAAAACGAATGGCGCGAGGAGCTGCCCGGGGCCGGCGATGTCCAGCTCCGCTTCGAGGCGACGGACGACCCGCGTTCGACCCTCGAGCGGTTCGAACGTGTAACGGACGCGAACGTCGACGCGACCGGGCACCGGCGCTTTGAAATCCATCGGCTGGTGGAACGTGATGAACGAATCTGGTACGAAGTCGATGACGCTGCCGTATCGCTTGCCCAGACGCCCGTAGTCGACGAAGGTGGTTCCCAAACACACCGGATCCGGCGTCACGTCTTTGACACCGCCGAACATCGCGCTGCCGGGCAACCAACGCGCCGTGTTTGCGATATCGGCGACGATTGCGAACACGTCGCTCGCTGGTGCGGCGATCGTGCGCTCGAAGGTCATGGAGCGCTTGATGCTCATCCTATACCTGCGTGACTTCAAACGTGAACCCGTGGCGCTCGAGGGTCTCGATGGTGCGTTCGAGATCGTCCGAGCGCACGAGCACGTAGTCGTTGTCGAACGTCGAGATCACAAAGATCGAGATACCGGCGAGCGCGAGCGGCGCACTGATCGATGCCAAGATACCGGCCTGATTGATGTCCAGCGGGTCGGCCGAGGCGAAGCAGCGCCAACCGCGCTCGGCCGTTACCCCTGCGGGGATCGCTGCGTCGCGACACACGATCGATAGTTCGTACGGCGTGCGCACGATCTGGACGAGCGCGCCCGCATGCGCCCACGCACCGAGGTCGGCGCCCGAGCCGAGCTTGGCGACCGCGAACGTATCGGCGAGGAGGCGGAGCTTCATGCGATGGAGGTTCGCCGCACGCTCTCGGGCAACTGCGGGGCGGTGAGCGAAGCATATCTCTGCGACGGCGTGCGCACGCCGATCGGCAGGTTCGGCGGGGCGCTGGCGAGCGTGCGCCCGGACGATCTCGCGGCGCACGTGTTGCGTGCGCTCCGGGAGCGAAATCCCGGTGCCGACTGGGAAGCGCTCGACGACGTTTACTTGGGTTGCGCGAACCAAGCCGGCGAAGACAACCGCAACGTCGCGCGCATGGCCGTTCTGCTCGCAGGGTTTCCGGAGCGTACGCCGGCAGCGACGATCAACCGCCTCTGCGGGTCGGGTCTCGATGCGATCGCGATCGTCGCCCGCGCGATCAAGAGCGGCGAGTCGGATTTCGCCGTCGCCGGCGGCGTCGAAAGCATGACGCGCGCTCCGTTCGTGATGCCCAAGGCGGCGAGCGCGTTCGCGCGCGAGAATGCCGTTTACGACACGACCATCGGCTGGCGTTTCGTCAACCCGCTCATGAAGGCGCAGTACGGCATCGACAGCATGCCCGAAACCGCCGAGAACGTCGCCGCCGGCGATGAGGTCTCGCGCAAAGACCAGGACGCCTTTGCGCTACGCTCGCAGCAGCGCGCCGCAGCAGCGGCCGCGAGCGGCAGATTCGCCCAGGAAATCGTCCCGGTGACCGTCGCCGGCTCGAAGAACGGCCCGCGCGCGAGCGTCTCGGCCGACGAGCAGCCGCGCACCGATACGACGCTCGAGAAGCTGGCATCTCTTCCGACCCCGTTCCGAGCCGGTGGAAGCGTGACGGCCGGAAACTCGTCCGGCGTCAACGACGGAGCCGCTGCCGTTATCGTTGCTTCCGAAGCCGCGGTGAAACGCTACGGTTTGGTTCCGCGCGCGCGCATCGTCGCAGCAGCGAGCGCGGGCGTTTCGCCGCGCGTCATGGGCATCGGCCCGGTGCCTGCCGTGCAGAAATTGCTGCAGTTTGCGAACCTTGCGATCGGCGCGATCGACCTGTTCGAGCTCAACGAAGCGTTCGCTGCGCAATCGCTCGCCGTGCTGCGCCGCCTCGGTTTGCCCGACGATGCCGCGCACGTCAACCCGAACGGCGGCGCAATCGCGCTCGGGCACCCGCTCGGCATGAGCGGCACACGACTTGCGCTGACCGCCTCGATCGAACTTCAAAAGCGCGAAGCGAAGCGCGCCATCGCGACGATGTGCATCGGTGTCGGCCAAGGGATCGCGATGCTACTCGAGCGGCCGTAGCAACTCGAAATCCTCGAACTCGAACCCGGGGGCGACGCAGCAGGTGACGAGTGCGAAACCGGTGCCCCCGCGCACGCGCGCCGCAAACGCCTGCCCGGCGGGGATCGCCGCGACGTACGGCCCGGCGGGCCCGAGGGACAGCGTCGTCGCCTTGCCCGCGTCGTCCAGCACGCTGATTTCGAGTTCGTTGCCGCACGCAAAGTGCCACGTCTCGTCGCTGCGAAGGCGATGCCAGGCCGAGACCTGGCTTTCCGCGAGCAAGAAATAGATGACGGTAAGCGCGCTGCGGCGGTCGCCGCGGGCGGTCACGACGATTTGCGGGCTGCGAAAGATCTCGCGATAATATCCGCCTTCCGGATGCGGTTCGAGCGCGAGGTCGCGAACAAGGCGCTCGGCCTCGCCGTTCACGCGGGTTTTCGGACGGGTTCTTTGAGCGGCGTGCGGGCCGCGAGCTGCGCTTGGTCGTTTGCTGCGATCACGCTTCGCAGGACGGGGTAGATCTGGTTGTTCCAGCGCGAGCCGCTGAAGACGCCGAAGTGGCCGACCCCGGCTTGGAGGTAATGCCGCTTGAGGTGCGGCCGTAGGCCGCTGCAGAGCTCGTGCGCCGCGAGCGTCTGGCCGATCCCGCAGATGTCGTCGTTTTCGCCTTCGACGGTCAAGAGCATCGTGTGTTTGATCGCGGCCGGGCGAACGAGTTGTCCGCGAAAGGTGAGCGTGCCGCGCGCGAGCGCATCTTCTTGAAAGAAGAGGCGCACCGTCTCGAGATAGAAGTCCGCGTCGAGGTCGAGCACCGCGAAGTATTCGTCGTAGAATGCGCGAATCGCCTCGGCTTCGGCGTGCTCGCCCTTCGCGACGTGAGCGTAGAGATCGCGATGGGCCTTCATGTGCCGTTCGAGATTCATGCTCATGAAGGCCGAAAGCTGAACGAAACCGGGATAGACGCGCCGTCCGGCGCCGCGATAACGCCACGGAACGCGGTCGATCAGCGTGCGTTCGAACCACTCGATCGGCTTGCTTCGCGCCAGCTTGTTGACCGCAGTCGGGCTCGAGCGCGTGTCGACGGGACCCGCCATCAGCGTCATGCTGCGCGGTTGCGCGGGATCCTTGGATTCCGCCATGACGGCAACGGCCGCTAAGACCGTTACGCACGGTTGACAGATCGCCACGATGTGCGCTCCCGGCCCGATCGTGTGCAAGAACGCGATGAGCTGTTCGACGTATTCGTCGACGCCGAATCGGCCGCTCCGCACGGGGACGTCGCGCGCGTTGTGCCAGTCGGTAACGTAGACGTCGTGCTCGGGCAGCATCGTGCGCACCGTGCCGCGCAAGAGCGTCGCGAAGTGGCCCGAAAGCGGCGCAACCAGCAGCACGCGCGGTTGCGGCGTTTGTTGCTCCTTTTTGAAATGCAGCAAGGTCGCGAACGGCGTGACGGTGACGGCCTCCTCGTGCACGGCGACCTCGGCATCGCCGATCCGCACCGAGTCGATGCCAAACGGCGGCCGGGCGTGCGTCAGCCCGGCGCGCGCCCAGAGTTCGTAGCCCCCGCGCAGGCTTTCGCTGCCGTAACCAAAGTGTGGAAGCGTGGCCCCGGCGATTCGCGAAAACGCTCGCAGCGGAGCCATCATCGCGTTCTGCGCGTCGTACAATTGGTACATTACGACGTCACATTCGGAGCGGGCGCCGTACCGGGGCCGCGCGAAGGAGTCGTAACTGTGGCCCGTGCTGTGCTTACCATCAGCAGCAAGAACTACTCGTCGTGGTCGCTACGGGGCTGGCTCCTCTGCAAGTTCGCCGGCTTGCCGTTCGAAGAACGGCTTGTCCCAAGCGACGATGAGTCGGCTCGGAGAGAGCTTTTACTGTTGTCACCGTCGGTGCGCGTCCCCTCCCTCGCGCACGACGGTGTGACGGTGTGGGACACGATCGCGATCGCCGAATATCTCAACGATCTCGTGCCCGAAGCAGGACTCCTGCCGCGCGATCGCGCCGCATCGGCACTGTGCCGTTCGATCTGCGGCGAGATGCATTCCGGCTTCGTCAATTTGCGCTCGGCTCTGCCGATGAACCTCAAAGCGCACCATCCCGGCTTTGTGGTGTATCCGGCCGCACGGGCGGACATCGACCGGATTACCGAGATCTGGCAACAATGTTTGTCGGCTAGCGGCGGACCGTATCTTTTCGGCGTCCGTTCGATGGCCGACGCAATGTACGCTCCCGTCGCGACGCGCTTCGCGACCTACGACGTTTCGCTCGACGCGCCGTCCGACGGCTATGCGCAGCGCATCCTCGCGATGCCGGAGATGGTCGAGTGGACCGCCGCAGCAAAGATGGAACCCGACGAACTCGAAGAGCTCGATGTCGAATTCTAAGCTGGACCAAGTCTCGGTCGAACTCGTCCGGGCGCCGACGGCTGACGTGCGCGACTTGATCGCCGCCCTCGATCGAACCCTTGCCGCCGAGTATTGTGCGGAGCAACGGCACGGATTGATGCTGGACGCAATCTTCCAACCGCACGTCCGTTTCTTCGTCGCACGTTTCGACGGCGAGGCCATGGGGTGCGGCGGCGTCGCGTTGTTCGAGGGGTTCGCAGAAGTTAAGCGCATGTACGTGCGCGACGAGGCGCGCGGGCGAGGAATCGGACGCGGGCTGCTCGAGCGAATTGAATCGGAAGCCAAAGAGAGCGGGCAGACCGTACTACGTCTGGAGACGGGAGATCGGCAAAGCGCCGCAATGCGGCTTTACGAGCGCGCCGGATTTCGCTACTGCGCCGCCTTTGGCGACTATGCGAGGATGACGCCGGCGCAGGTCGCCACCAGCATTTTTATGGAAAAGCAGCTCGTCTAAAACCGACCGCCTTGACTTTTTTGCGCTTCGCGTGTAGGCTGCGTCCAGATGGCACGCGCGCGGACTGCCCGAACGTTCACCAAGGGCACGCGAACCCGGCAACGGATCGTCGAGCAGGCGGCGGCGCTGTTCAATACGCGCGGCGTCGCGGGCGCCTCGATTGCCGACGTCTCGCTTGCGACCGGTCTCGAAAAGGGCGGCGTCTACAATCACTTCGAGACGAAAGAGGCGCTCGCGCTCGCAGCCTTCGACTACGCAGCCAAGCTCATCCGCGAAGCGATCGAAGGCGCGGTCGAGGGCGAAGTTCGGCCGCTCGATAAACTCGAGGCCATGATCGGCGTCTACCGCCGCCTTCCGGGCAAGCCGTTTATCGCAGGCGGCTGCCCGCTCTTGAACGCAGCCGTTGACGCCGACGACACGAACCCGCCGCTGCGCGCCCGCGTACGGCGCGCGATGGATCGCTGGCGCGGACTCGTTGCCGGCATCGTGCGCGACGCGGTCGCGGCGGGCGACCTTCCCCCGCTTGACGCCGATGCCCTCGCCGACGGAACGATCGCCACGCTCGAAGGCGGCGTGATGCTCGGCAAGCTCTACGGCAACCCGATCCATCTCGAACGCGCCGCCGATCACGTCACGAGCCACCTGCGCCTCCTCGCAAGGTCGCGGCCCGGCGTGGCCTAGTCTTTTTTTGTGACCACAAAACCGACCGATCGTCCTGTTATTGCGCCGCTCGCCGTCGTCGAGTACGGCACGCGCCGCGGGCTAATCGTAGCCGGCGTTATGATGGCGGCGCTGCTCCAGACCCTCGATGCCACGATCGTGAACGTGGCGCTGCCGACGATCGAAGGCAACATCGGCGCCTCGATCGACGACGGGACGTGGATCATCACGGCGTATATCATCGCCAACGTTGTCGCGATACCGCTCGCGCCCTTTTTTCTGCAACGCTTCGGACGCCGCAACTACTTTGCAGCCTCCGTGATCGGCTTTACGGTCGCGTCATTCTTCTGCGGTACGGCCTCGTCGCTTGGCGAACTCGTCTTCTATCGCGTCGTGCAGGGCGCGTTCGGCGGCGGCCTGATCGCCACGTCGCAGATCATCCTGCGCGACACCTTTCCGCCGGACAAGATCGGAGCCAGCTCCGCCCTGTTCGCGATCGCGCTCACGTTCGGCCCTGCCCTCGGCCCGACGGTCGGCGGTCTGTTGACCGACGCCTATTCGTGGCAGTGGGTCTTCGACATCAATCTCGTCCCGGGGACGCTCGCCGCGATCATCATCCTTACGATGCTGCGTAACCCGCTCCCGCCCCGGAAGATTCCGTTCGATGGTGCCGGAGTGGCGCTGCTGATCGTGGCGCTCGGCTCGATGCAGTACGTGCTCGACGAGGGCGAGCGCAACGATTGGTTCAGCGACGCGCGGATCGTCGTGGCTGCCGTAACCTTCGCTCTGGGTTTGGCGGCTTTTGTGCTTTGGGAGTTGCGCGGGGCCACCGATCCGATCGTCGACCTCCGCATCTTCCGGTACCGCAACGTGCGCTTCGGGACGCTCGCTGCGATCGTGATGGGGATGGTGCTGTTCGGCCCCACCGTCATCTTGCCGCAGTACGTACAAGGCGTCCTCGGCTTCACCGCGACCTTGAGCGGTCTGCTGATCCTCATGCGCGCGCTGCCGGTCCTTGCCCTGACACCGTTTGTTGCGCGGTTCGCGAGCGTTCTCGATTTTCGCGCGATTCTCGTAACGGGCTTTTTGCTCAGCGCCGCGAGCTTTGTGGCCCTCGCACTGCACATGACGACGAATAGCGATTTTTGGACGTTCCCGGCGCTCCTCGCGATCAGCGGCGCGGGGCAGTCGATGCTGCTCGTGCCGCTCTTAGTCGGCATCATTCCGAGCGTAGCGCCCGCCGACGCGCCCAAGGCGAGTTCGTTCATCAGCTTGTCCGTCCAAACCGGCGGTTCGATCGCAAGCACGATGCTCGTGACGATCTTCGACCGGCGCACCTACTTCCACTCGGACGTCCTGCGCGGCGCCGTGACCTTGGCGCACAAGACCGTGCTCGACAACACGCACATCGGACTGCGCAGGCTCGTACGGGTGTTGTGGCAGCAGGCCGCCAACGGCGGGTTTGCCGACTCGATCCTGACGCTCGCGCCGCTCGCGTGTCTCGGCGTGTTGATGGCCATCCTCTTAAAACGCGCGAAACTCGCCCTACCCGCCGTGCCGGTCGCGGCAGAATAGCAAGAGACGAATGTCAGCGGTCTTGGACGACGGCGCGCGGCTGCGCGCGGCAGCCGAGATGCTCTTGACGCCGCAGCGGCAAAAGACATCGGTCTCGAGCTTTCGCTACGAACGGAGCGACGCGTTCGACTCGGCGGCGGGATCCGTCGCATACTGGTCGAGCGGCACCGGGGCGCCGGTACTGCTCGTCCAACGGTGAAGGCATCGGCTTGCAAGCGACGCTTCCTGACTTCGCGGATGCCATCGCGGGCTCGGTGCCATCCTCGGTCCGCTGGCCGGCGTAAGCCTGCGACGTCCGCGGCGGCTAAGCGGTCGCCGCGGCGTGGCCGGGTAGCTTCTTCGTCCTTGACTTTTGAGCCTGACGAGCGATTGGGCTTGCGAGAACACGCATTCGGTCTGCGCGTGGCAAGACTTCGAGGTAACACGAATGCTATTGGGCATCGACGGAATCTTCGGCCCACGGCCCCCATCCCCGCCCCCACCACCGCCGCCTCCTCCTCCGCGCCCCCGAGCACATCCGGCGATGCCGCCGGACAACGTTGAAAAAGCGGAAGCCGCGACGCTCCTCGACGCCGTTGAAAAATTGAATGCCGCCGCGCCGGGAAAGCTTCCGGCGTCGCTTCAGCTCCTGCGACAGCGGATCCAAGAGGCGCTTTCGCAAGCCTCTACCGTGATGAAGAGCGTGGCGCAGCAGGCCCTCGCGAAGACACCGCTGCACGCGGTGGCGGGCCGCTACACCCTGACCAGCTATTTGATGCCCGCGCCCCCATCAGGCGCGCCGAATGGGCCTGCAATACCCGCCGGCGACCGCAATTTCTTAAACGGGCTCAAGCTTCAGATCCAAAACGAGGTTTTCGGACCGCCAACCGAGCGCTCCGCCGTTCCGAGCGGCATCGTCAACAACAGTACGCTCTACGACGCGCAGCAGTACCTCGCCGGGAAGGACGGGAACGCTAGCCAACCGGCGTCCCAACGCTTGCAAGACGTCCTCAGCGTCCTTGGTTCGGGCAACTCGTACGCGTTGCTCGCGGGCCTGCCCTCATCGGAGATAACACGCCTCCAGGGCGCGTTCGATAGCGTCGTTGCGTCTGGGAACTTCACGCCGAGCGATGCCGCGAAGCTCGCCCGGGCCCAAGCGCAGGCCGCGAAATCAGACGATCCGTACGCTAGCGGAAACGTCAACGACAATAACGTTTCGGATCTCGTGGACGGCCTGCCGAGCGGCGGATCGAACGTGAAGATCGGCTATGCCGAGGCCTGCCTTTCCCAAGCCCAAGAGCTCAACGGTGTGATCGGCAGCGGAAAGGTGTCGGGTCTCGAGCGCGGGCAACTCGTGACGGCGCGCAACTCACTTTACCAGCAAGCCTCGGATGCAGCCGCCGGCGCTACCGGGAACGATTCTGCGAAAATGCAGATATTCGCGCAGTATCTGAGCGACGCAAAAGAGTTGAGCGGACCCGAGGCTGCGGTAACGTCGAGCGTCTTGCACGCGTATGCCGCGAACGTCCTTGGAACGCTGAGCAATAAAGCGCAGATTGCCAAGACGCTCGCGGCGCTTGGCGGCGTGACGAAAGATGGTTACATCACCCCGGGATCGGGTCTCGATTCGTTCCTGCACGCGGCGCTGAGCGGTCAAGCGCAGATTGGTTTCGGGGCGCTCAATTCGACCGATCCGCTCGCCGAAGTCCCGCGCGGCGTCACGAGCCTGCTGAACGGCCTATCGGGCAGCGGCGATCCCGAACTGGGGGCGGGCGTACTCGACAACGTCGCCCAATGGTCGATCGCACAGCCTGCGCAAGCACAAGTCTTGGCCGCGCAAGACGGCATCGGTGGAACGGGCTATCGCGCAGCGCTCACAAACTTGATGAATCAGTCCTTCAATCAGCTCGTTGCGCTCGATCCCTCCGATCCGAATGCCACGGTTCTGCGCTCGCTGCAACCGCAACCGATAGCTGATTTGCAAGTCCTTTCCGGTGTTGGGCTCGGGGCCCCATTCGACGTGGCCGGAGCCGGCAATTATGCGGGGATGTTCTACACGCACGCGGTGCAGTTTGCGGCATTTGCCGCCGGCCAGAGTACCCCGGGGACGGCCGATCTGACGAAGCTACTCGCAAATGCAGGCGACCCGCGTCACGCGGCAGCCGAAATCTACGCGGCGGCGACGCAAAGCTTCATCGCGGGTTACAACCAAAATGACATTTCGCTCCAAAAGGAAGCGGGCAAAGCGGGCGCCGTTAGTCAGGCGGCCTATCACGAACGGATTGCAACGGACATTGCGCGCGGCGTCGGGACCGGACTGTTGCTCGCCTCCGTTTGGGTGACCGGCGGCACGGATGCGCCCTTCGCGATCGGGCTTGGCGCGACCGCGACCAATGGTGCGCTCGTCGGCGCTCTTGGGCGCGTCGGGCTTTTCAGCGGCTCAGCCGGGACGTTGATCTTGGACGCAGTTGCCGACCCAGCCGACGCGGCAAAACAATATCAGGAATTCGAAGGCCAACAGCGATCGGCCGACTCGGCGCCGCTAAGTCTCATGAACGCGATGTACGACGGCTGGTTCTCGAAAATCAGCCAGCTTGACCCCGGTGGCCTCGAAGGTCAGAGCATCACCGACGGCGCGAGCATCGGTGCGTCCGCCGCTACGACCGCGGGCGAACAATACAACGTTGCGCCGTTCTTCAACACCTACGACCCGCTAGGATACTACAAGGATGAGACCGGTAGCTACCCGCCGATAGCGCCCGCACCGCCGGCGCCTCCGAAGCCGCCGTCCGCGAATCAGCGGCCGGAGCCGGGCACAAAACCGGCCCCGCCGGCGCACGTCCACCGGCCGGCGCCGGCCACACCCCCGAAGTCGGCGGCGCCGGCTGGACGCACCGATCCGGCTTTAGCGCGTGAAGGATACAAAGCCGTAACGGTGCAGCGCGGCGCGACGATGTGGGGGATCGCCGTACAAAACGGTGCAAACCCGCTCGCGACCATAGCGCTCAACGCGAGCCACATCTGCGATCCGAACGAGATCTATGCCGGCGACGTCATCTATCTCCCAAAGCGCGGTTAAGAGCAGTCGTACGATCGTCCCTCGCCCGGCGCAGGAGCCGCCGTTAGGCTCCGGAACCGCGCTTGTAGCGAGATGCCTTCTAGCCTTGCGGCTCAGCTCGAGCCAATCGAAATGGCCGGTCGCGACGAGCTTCGTGCGCTGCAACTCGAGCGGCTGACGTGGTCGCTTCGCCATGCGTACGAGAACGTACCGCATTACCGCAAGGCCTTCGACGAACGCGGGGTCCGTCCCGAAGATCTTCGCGAACTCGCCGATCTTGCGAAGTTTCCGTTCCTCGACAAAGCCGCGTTTCGCGAGAACTATCCGTTTGGATTACTCGCGGTGCCGCGCGAGCGCGTCGTCCGCCTGCACGCTTCAAGCGGGACGACCGGCAAGCCGACCGTCGTCGCCTACACCCAAAACGACATCGACATGTGGGCAAGCGTTGTGGCGCGGAGCATTCGTGCCGCCGGCGGCAGGCCGGGCGACATCGTCCACGTCGCCTATGGGTACGGGCTGTTCACGGGTGGCCTCGGCGCACACTACGGCGCCGAACGGCTCGGCTGCACCGTCGTCCCGATGTCGGGTGGACAAACCGAAAAGCAAGTCCAACTCATTTGCGATTTCAAACCTCGGGTCATCATGGTGACGCCGAGTTACATGCTGGCGCTGATCGACGAGATGGAACGCCAAGGAATCGATCCGCGCGCCTGCAGCCTGGAGATCGGCATCTTCGGCGCCGAGCCGTGGACGAACGAAATGCGCGCCCACATCGAAGCACGCGCTGCAATGGATGCCGTCGACATCTACGGGCTCTCCGAAGTGATCGGCCCAGGCGTCGCGCAAGAGTGCATCGAGAGCAAAGACGGCTTGCACGTCTGGGAGGATCATTTTTATCCGGAGATCGTCGATCCCAAGACCGGCGAGGTCTTGCCCGACGGGGTGCGCGGCGAGCTGGTCTTTACCTCGCTCACGAAAGAAGCGCTCCCGGTGATCCGCTATCGCACGCGCGATCTAACCCGGCTCCTGCCCGGGAGCGTTCGCCCGATGCGCCGCATCGAGAAGATCACTGGGCGCTGCGACGACATGCTGATCGTGCGCGGCGTCAACGTCTATCCGACGCAGATCGAGGAACTGGTCCTGCGCGAGGACGCGTTAGCCCCGCAGTATCGGATCGTGCTCGAACGCAGCGGAAGCCTCGACGAGATGACCGTCGAGGTCGAGCCCGCGGCCGATGCCCTCGACGGCAGCGCCGCGGCGGCCGGCCTGCGAGCCCGGATCAAGACCCTCGTCGGGATCAGCGCGATCGTTCGCGTCGTGCCGCGCGGCACGATCGAACCCTCCGCGGGGAAGGCCCGCCGCGTTTACGACCGGCGCAGCGAGCGTCGCGATGCGTGAGGTGGTCTACGTCGTTCTGGTCGACGGAAAAACGATTCGCGTCCTCCCGCAGGAGCGGGAGAAAAACCAGGGTCCGACCGGCCTCGAGCGCGTCGGAAAGCTCGTCGAGGACCATGCCGTTTTCGCGGTCGCCGAACACGTCGGGCACGTCGCGGTGCAGCAGGCGATCCCGATGGCGCACGTGCTCCTTACCGCCGCGAACCCGTTAGCCGGCATGGTGGCGTCCGTGGCGCTCGCAAGCCGTTCGATCGAATCCGACAAGACAATCGGCGTGCTTTCGGTCGATCAGGCCGGCGTTCGCAAGGAGACCCTCGACAAGTGCGAGCGCGAATTCGATGCATCGGGAAAGGATGCGGGCTACCCGGCTGCCGGCGGCCAGGCGGGATATCCGGTCTACCTGTCGCCCGCTGGGCGCGAACGCCTCGCCTCTATGCCGGACGGGGACCTCTTGCGCGCGGTGCGCGCCGACGAGTCGCTCGCGCAACTAGCGATTGCGTGCCGCGACGTCGGGATCTACCTCGATCTCGGCTCGCCGGAATCGCGGCGCCAGGCGCAGGCGCAGTTGGCGCAAGACGCGCCTGGGATCGAACGCAGACCTCCTCCGGCCGGGTAAGTCTTTGCCGGGCCGGCCGGGGGATGGACCCTCCAGGCGCAGGGCGAACGCGAAAATCATGTCGATGGAACTTCGTCCCGAGGTCGCGGCGCTCCAAGCCCGCTTACGCGAGTTCACGCGCGACGTCGTCGAGCCGGGCGAGCGCACGTATTGGGAGCAGCACGCCGCGCTTGGGAACCGTTGGTCGATTCCGCCCGTGCTCGACGAACTCAAGGCAAAAGCGCGCGCTGCCGGGCTGTGGAATCTGTTCTTACCCGAGAGCGAATACGGCGCCGGCCTGACGAATCGCGAGTACGCGCCGCTGTGCGAAATTATGGGCCGCTCGACGATCGGACCCGAAGTTTGCAACTGCAATGCCCCGGACACGGGGAACATGGAGGTGCTCGCGCGTTACGGTTCGGCCGAGCAAAAGAAGCAGTGGCTCGAGCCGCTCCTTGCAGGCGAGATACGTTCGGCGTTCGCGATGACCGAACCCGACGTCGCATCCTCGGATGCGACGAACATCCAAGCACGCATCGAGCGCGAGGGCGACGACTACGTCATCAACGGGCGAAAATGGTGGACGAGCGGTGCGATGGACCCGCGCTGCAAGATCCTGATCTTCATGGGTAAGACCGACCCCGCGGCGCCGCGTCACTTGCAGCAATCGATGGTCCTCGTGCCGATGGAGACACCCGGCGTCGGCGTCGTTCGGCCGCTCACCGTCTTCGGATACGACGACGCGCCGCACGGCCACGCCGAGATGGTTTTCGAGAACGTGCGGGTCCCGGCCTCAAACGTGCTGCTCGGCGAGGGGCGTGGTTTTGAGATCGCGCAAGGGCGGCTCGGGCCGGGCCGCATCCATCACTGCATGCGCCTGATCGGCGCGGCCGAGCGCGCGCTCGAGAAAATGTGTGACCGCGTGAGCGGGCGGGTCGCGTTCGGCAAGCCGCTCGCAGAACAAGGCGTAATCCTCGAGTGGATCGCCGACTCGCGGATCGAGATCGATCAGGCGCGCCTCTTGACACTGCACGCGGCGGAGATGATGGATCGCGAAGGCAACAAAGCCGCGCGCGCCGAGATCGCGATGATCAAGG
>Ga0302325_10012300_pt1 | contig 18367 bp, 21 predicted proteins | sample Palsa_T0_2_FD_201948 | JGI IMG/M metagenome (GOLD analysis project Ga0302325, IMG submission 201948) | Peat permafrost microbial communities from Stordalen Mire near Abisko, Sweden - Palsa_T0_2 | ecosystem: Environmental > Terrestrial > Soil > Palsa > Peat permafrost | place: Sweden: Abisko...
ACGAGGACCCCAAACCCTACGTCTGGCACAAGACCACCGAAGAGATCCTCGACAGCCTCGCCAACTACTGCCAACGAATCAACGACTCAGGTCACTAGGAAGGCGTAAGCGCGAATCGAGCTACTGCGGTGCGAGGCATCGAGTGTGTCCGTCAACACGCTGACCTGATGATCGGGGCGTGCCACTTTCGCTAAGCCGAGATGACTGTGAACTTCTTGAAGGGCTCGGTGAAGGTCCATACGGATCTTGTGCCACCGTTGAAGGAGGCAACGTCGCCGGCCCTCAGCAGGACGCGCTCGCCGGTGTCCATGAGTTCGATGCTCACGGACCCCTCAAGCACGTGGAATGACTCATCGCCCGTAAACAAATACTCGTAGCTCGCCGGTGCGTCCGTACGCCACAGGCAAGCCTCATGGGCATTCCCATGTGAGCCCTCGGCTCTGAGCCAGCGCGCTTCTCCGACCTGAACGCCGTCTATGAGCATCGGCTCGTACTCGGTGCTATCAGCCCTGTCGGTGACGTACGGGTGCTCGCCAGCGTCCATCGTTCGCTCCTTCTTCTCTAGGCATGGGCAGGTAGCCAGTCCGCCGGCAGCGCGGCAGGCACCTCGGGATACTCGGGCACGACTCTCCGTGCGAAGGACTCCGCCGGACGTCCAGCTACGAGACGGCTTACGTCTTGCATCGCGATCAGCACTCGCACCGAGGAGCCGATCTGGAAGTCAGCTGCCCCGAGCTCCTCGTCGCCGATCACGCCACTCTCGAGCAGGCTGTCAACCTTGTCGAGCAGTCCGGGGAGTTCGGCGAGATCACGTTGCACCCGCTCGTCGCTCGCCCCAGCCCGCCGTGCGAAAACTGGCACCACCGGCGTGAGCAGGATGCCCATGAGCGCCGGTGCAGGCAGGGGGCTGGCGACATCGGCGAACCAGTGGCGCTGAGCCAGGTGGTGTCGAAGGCCCCAGCGGATCAGGCGGCGTGGAACCGGTTGCAGCACGGCCTCGCCCCAGCGCTCGGCCTCCTGGGCAGCAGCATGGGCCGCAGGCTCGCTTGGGTAAAGCGACGGCGTCGGGACGAGCTCCTCAAGCGCTTTGGCGATCGCGAGCGAGCCCTGCACACGACGGCCATCCGGAAGCCTCATCGCGGGCACCGTGGCCCGAGTGAAACGGAGCGCGAAAAGGGCCAGCGGGTGTGCGCCGCCGAGCAGCTCGACGTAGCGGTATACGAGCCCCTTTCGCTCGAGCATTCCCCGCACGCCGAGAACCGGGTGCGATAGCGCGATCCCATACAGGCGAGCGGGGCTGTCGGCCATGACGTAACAACTTACTCATATCGCGGCCCCATCCCCATCGCCGGCCCTGACCCAGGCCGGGCGGTGTCCGGCAGACACGACTGCCTCGACTCCGAAGGGGCCAAGGAGCGCTCCGCTCGGGTGCTCGAGCGCGCCGACCGCGGCTAGCGCGACAACCTGCGGCGCGGTGACGCTCGGCTCCGACATGAGCTGTCCGGCAGATACCGCCTGCGCCAAGGCGCTCGCTATCTCGTAGCGCAACAACACCGGAGCGTGTAGCTCTTCGCCTTCGGCCTTCCAGACACGCAGCAGCTCCTCAACGGCGACCGCTCGTTGCCGATCGAGCGCGAGCACGATGAGCGCGTTGGCGTCGCGGATAACGCTCAACTGTCGCTGCGGTGTTCGAGCTGCGTCCGAGCATCGCGCGCGAGCACGATTCCGTCGATCTCAGGCAGCCTCGCGCGGAACTCCGCGAGGCTCTTGAGCGTAGTCTCAAGGTCCTGCTCGCCGTGTGCGGCGAGGTCGGCACGCACCAGCTCGTCTGCCAGCGCGTCGGGGTCCACGCCACGCCGCTGCGCCTCGGCGGACAGCAGCGCGTAGGAACTTTCTGGCAGGTGGATCGTTCGCGTGGCCATGCGCGGATTGTACGACCCCCGTCGCAGCGACCACGGTGCGTGGTTCGACCACCGTCAAGGCTGTGCCGCCGAAACCGCTGTAAATCGGGACCTATGGGCGAAACTGCTCGGCGCGCAAACCATGTGCTCGTTGAGGTGCCGACGATCCGGCTCGTCTACTAGCCGCAGTCGCGCCGGAGCGTTTCGTCTCAAGGCGATCGTATGGTGCCTGCGTGCCGAGGATCAGTGCCTTCTATGGGATCACAATCTGGATGTATTGGAATGAGGGCGTCCATGCGCGCCGGCATTTCCACGCTCGCTACGCAGGGCAGACCGCGTCGGTGGATTTTGCTGGCGCCGTAATCGCGGGCTCGCTTCCGCGGCGCGCACGGGTGCTGGTCGCAGAGTGGGCGGTCCTGCACCAGGACGAGCTAGCGGCGAACTGGGAGCGCGCTCGACGGGACGAGCCGCTGGAGCCGATCGATGCCCTGGCGTAACATGGCTTTCGTGGAGCAACTGCATGACGTCATCGGTGTCGAGGTCAGCGGCGAGTACCGGTTGCGCCTGACTTTTGACGACGGCACGGTCGGCGAGGTCGACTTCACGGGACACGAGTGGCGCGGTGTTTTCGAGCCGCTGCGCGATCCCGGTTACTTCGCGCGCGTGACCGTGGACGCAGAGGCTGGGACCGTCACGTGGCCGAACGGCGCTGACATGGCTCCCGAGCCGCTCTATGCCGAGGCTCGGCAGAACTCGTCTCGCGCAGCTGCACCCAGGCAGTAGATCCCATCCCGGCAGCGACCCGACAGCGTTGCCATGCCGAGCAATGGTTAGTTTGCCGAACAGAAAAGTGGAGCCACCCGAAGTCAATACGAACCGCTTTGCGCCGCTTTCCGGCGGACGGATGTCGCTGGAAGACGCGGAATAGCGCCCGGAGCCTCGCTGATGCCCAGGGCCGGCGGGAGACCGAGTGCGTGCCGATGGCCGGGTCGAGGTATGGCCGCCCGGCTGGCCGTACTCGAAGGTGGCGAATCTCGCACGAGGCTTTCCGTTCTTGACGGCTCCGCGGGTAGCCATGAGTGAATAGATGCTCGCAACGCCGGTCGCATGGCGCTGACGCGCTGAGTTCTGGCGTCGGCTGCTCAAGCGGGCCGGGCGCCGAGTCGATTCGTCGGTATGGCGAGACTGAGAGCCGACCGCGCCGGCCCGCTAACTCCAGAGCAGGCGTACAGGACGAACCAAGCTATCCGTAGGGCCCTCTCGATAGCAGCCGTCCACGCGTGGTTGATCATTGTGGTGATAGCGCTTGTCGCGCCTCACTTGCTGGTTCCTGGCGTAGCGCTCGCCGTGCTCTATACCGCCTCAATGCCGTTCGTGCTCCGATCTGTTGAGCGCGATACTGCTCGTCGCACCATCGGCGATGACAACGCGGCCCGGGAAAGCTTCGGCAGGCGGCGCTGACGGCCGGTGAGGAAACGTCTCGGTGCACAGACGATGTGATCGTGGCCCCGGTTCTCGGTCTGGCGTAGGACGATTGGCGAAAATGACGCGCCGGCGTTGGGCCACCGATACTTCTTTCGTGCTGAGAGGAGCCGAACGCCGCACCGTGCATCTCTCAGCCGGCACTGAAACTGTTCGTCGCGTGATTCGCGCCCGTCTGCGGGAGCCGTTTGCTGACGTTCCGGGGGTGTACTTGGGCGGGCGACTGAAGCCCGGAGTAGTGGGCTTCAGCCTCTGCGATCGCCTATGGCTCGTGCCACTAGCGCCGGGTCGGACCCTGATCGGCAGCCGGAATGCGCCACAGGCCCTAGGAAGGCTCGTGCCCCGTGCGGACGGAGGCACCGACTTGAGGCTGTTCATGCTCACCCGCGGATTCCCGTACCGGACCGTCGAGGATCCAACCACGACGGCTTTCTTCAATGATTGGCTGGCCACCGTCGCCAGCGAGTCGGAAGTGCAAAGCGACGACCTTTGAGCCACGCGGCGCTGGATGCGCGTCGAGCGAGTGGATTCGGAGAACTGTCTGAGAGTGGAGCCAGCCGAAGTCAACGCGCACCGCTTTGCGCTGGTGGCTGACGAACGGTTGTCGCTTGATTAAGGCGCGGAGCGGCTGGGTGCGCATGTGCCGCACGCCAGTCGTCAGTCGGGTGGATTCGGATCATCGCGCTCCGCCTTGCCAAACCTCAGTCGCCAGCCCGGTAGCCGAGCCGAGCCGCCAGAGGATTCGTAGAAGGCAGCCATTACCACCAGCAGGATCCCGATACCTAGGATGCTCGTGCCGGGAGCCGCAACAAGGCCCGAGGTCCGCGTAACGAACAGCAGGACGACAAGTGCAAGCCCGGTGAGGATCAACGCAACTCCGACTGCCGCAAGGAGATTGCGACCCCAGTTGTTGGATCTCATGAAGCTCCCCGTGTGTGGAGAGATTCTGCACGCTGGCGCAGCATTGCTCCGGTCACTAGAGCGTCCACATGGAGGTCGTGCCAGCGACAACCTGCCTGCTCCAGCTCTCCCTGGAGTAGATGCACGCGATGTGCATCAGCGCCATCGACGAGAGCAAGCAACCAGCCGCTGGGGAGTTCAGCGGCCCACTCGACTAGCCCTGCTCCCACCTTGCTCGCAAGCACCTCGCTAGCTGGAAGCAGGCCCTTCCGCCGCTCAACAAAGAGCAGGCGTCCGCCCTCGGCTAGCTGCCCAACGTAGCCCGCATCCGCAAGCGCTTCGCGCAGCGCCTCCAGGCCGAGAGCGGTCAGGCGATACTGAGTACCCCTCGTTGGTGGATCAGGATCAGAGTCCGCTGTTAGGAGCCCATCAGCGTGCATCCGACGGAGAACCCCGAAGATCGAGCCCGTCTGCTTGCCCAGCATTTTGGCCACCTCGTTGGCCGTACGCCAGTCGTCGCTGAGCGCCACCGCTATATCGCGGCGCGAGCCCTTTAGGTCGCGCGCTTGCGCCATGCGCTGATCATCGCATGTCCTCTGGTATCGCGCAAGCGATTTGTCCGGGCGACCTGATATGGGCGTCGATTTAGGTCTCTTGGTCTATTTCTCTGCAGATCTGCCATCTCCTGCCGCATGGCAGAGCACAAGCCCCGGTATCGCTTCGTCCGATCCTCGGGCAAATAGGCCCTGATTCCGACACCTAGGTTGCGTTTTGGCTCCTCGTCGATACCTCTGGATCGGGGTGGTGCTGTAGCTCATGTTGCGTGCGCGCGTGATCGGGCAGGGCTGACGGTCTGCGACCCTGAGCGGGGATGGCGAATCAAACGACACCTATCAGGCCAGCCACGCCGGAAGCCGCGCTGGACTGACGGCGATCGCGGCTGAGGTCGGGCGTCAGAGAGCGGGCAGCGTCCGACCTGGCGCAGACCATGTCCAGGTGATCGAATCTGGAGTGGCTGCTCTTATCGGCGCGGGCGTAGCATCCGTCGTCGCCGTCGGCTCACATTTCCTGTACGACGGCCTCGCGTCGCGTCGCGACCGGAAAGCTCAGCGCCGTGAACGGCTGCATGCTGCGATCACGGAGGCGGGGCTGGCACTGTACGCGACGGCGAGGCGCGAGCCTCCGACCGAAGATGAGTTGGCAGCCATCAAGCCGGGCACGGTTGCCGCCGTCGTAGGACCGGAGGTGACGATTGCGCTTGGACCTCACTCCGAAGCAATCTTCAACGGCCTGGTGCTGCTACAGGTACACCTCGGGCACAACCATCAACTCGTGGACGAGTACGTAAAGGCGTGGGAGGTCTGCGGGCGAGCCGAGACAGCGAAGATCCGCCATGCGCAACTCGATGACGAAGATGAGCGCGTCGCCAAGGTCCCCGAGCTAGCGGAACAGATGCGTGCCGCTCAGATCGTGCGAGACCAGTGGATGACGAGAGCGCGGGCAGTCGTCGATCAGCTTTAGGTGCCACGAAGTCAGGTGAACCGGTCTGCGCTTATAGCTGGCGGGCGGATGTCGCTAGGGGCGGAATAGTCGCTGGTCGGGAGACATCAGCTAGAACTTCTCGAACCCAGGGTCTTGCCACCACAGCGCGAACCGTGACCGCAGGACGTCAGATTCGGCTGCACCCATCCTGACGATTCGGAACAGCCGGTCATGGATGGCGCCAGCCGACGTGCCCACAGACACGCCTCCGCCCTCCCACAGAAAGAATCGGTCGTGGAATGGCGCCGGCCCGTCACGCCACCGGCCCACGGAGCCGACGAAATCATCCGGCGGCGGAGGTACGGCCGCGCTGATCAGTACACGGGGTGGAGGGCCGCCAAGATCCGATAGAAGTTGCCAGTCTCGAAGGTAGGCGTCTACGACGAGTAGTTCGCCTGGGGCGCGCTCCAGTATCGCCCTGAGGGCGTCGCGCCCTTCATCTAGATCCTCAAACACTCTGTTCGCGGTGCCCTCGCGTCTCATCGTCGCGTACTGACTCCGAACGCGCTCGACCGCACCGAGCAGTTCGACGACGTCCTGCGCTTGCCGCGTGTCGCCCGTTGTCACTGGCCGTTGCTCGGCACCGTTGACAACCAAGGTGAAGGAAATCGACTCCACAATATTGAACGAGCGCCACTCGTCGAGCAGCGCCCCGTCCCTATGAGACAGTCGCACAAGCCTTTTCATTTTGCGACCAAGGGTTGGCAGTTCCACGCCGATTTCCAGACGGCCTTCGACGGGAGAAGCATCATAAAGAGCCTGCTCTGCGGCTCGGATATCCACGTCCTCAAGTCGCAGATGCTCCGCGAAGACAAGCTCATCGCCGGCTTGCTCCTCGACCTCGATCTCCAAATCGGCCAACTCGGTTCGGTCTGGCTCTATCCCAATCTCGACCCTGTATATATCCTTCTCGGGAACCAGCTTCTGGCTGACTAGCCATGCTCGACGGTCAAACCTGCCGAGCAGGAGGCCGGCGGGTGGCGCTCCATTCTTTTCAGGGAACCAGGAAAAGCCCAGCAAATCGAGGGCTGGCATCGCCAGCTCTACATCGCCAACCGTCCACCATGTCTCTGCCTCGACGCCGGCCGGGGTATCTGTGCGCTTGAAGTGAAAGCCAGTGATCGGCCGCGTCATGTAGGTCGCCAGATCGCCGGCATCGGTCTGGGAGTGCGTAGACACTTTGATTGGCGCCCTAGCGGGAGCCAAGAACGCTCGCGCCTCCGGCAGACCTCCGACACCAGGGCAGATTCCCTGCTCAAGCACGGATCGCGTCCAGTCGTACGCTGCCGGCTGGCTCATGGTGATCCGCCCAGCAATCGCCGACCCAAGCTCGACCGTGAATGTCGCCGGTACTTCCAAAGCTGGGCCTGCGGGCTGAGGCTTGAAACCCTCTGCAAGACGCCAACCCGGCCAGCCCGTAGACGCGATTCCCGCCGGGCCGACCAGCAGGCTCGCGGCCATGAGAATTGGCGTATTAGGCGCAGTCTCATATACCGCAGAGAGCACGACAGCCTCGTCAGACTCGATGCCGAGATGATTCCACATAGCGCGTATATCGCCGCTCATGGCACCGATGGTAACTGAGGAACTGATGCCTGGGCAGACCCGCATCGCGTCAGCCCCTCACGCAATGCGCACGCCGGTCCGGCGACCCCAATGTGGAGCGTGCCCATGGTTATACAAGTGCTCGGCACAGATTGAGATCCGTCAATGCGGGGGAAAGCGCCCTTGCGCAAAAGGCCAGGTCACGAGCCGTTGGATGCATAGACTGAGAGCCCGTGAACCCAGGACAAATCAAGGTCGAAGGCCGTAGCTTCGAGTGGATCGCGACCTCCACCACGTCGCTGAGGTTCCCGGCACCCCTCGCTCATCTCGCGCCCAATCCAGAAGGATTCGAGTTCTGGTGGAAGATGCTGGAGTTTGTTTTCGGTCTGCCGTCACCTGCTGCGTTTCCTGCGTTGCCGAGGGCACCGAGGAGGGCTGATCTGGACGCGCTCACGCGCTACATCCACGCCGCCGAAGAACTCGCCCAAAGTGAGCTTCTCAACGGACGCAACGAAATGACGGTGCATGTGCCCGATGACAGCAACGAACGAGAGCGGGTCGAGACGACCTTTTCCAGCAACGAGATTACCCGTGGTTTCACCACGCTTTTTCGACAATTCCACTCTAAGGACACCAGTGACCCGGCGCGGTTTACGCGAGTCCACGAGATCCTGCGACAAGCCAACGATGCTGCCGACGACACACACGTAGCAGAGCGCCGTCTCCAGCTAGACGCATGGAAGAGAGCACGAGCAAGCTTGCTCCAAGAGAACCTCAAGGTCCGAGTCGGACAGAAGCTTCGCGACGAAGGGCGCTTCCCTGCCGTTCCTGGCGAGGGCCAGATGTCACCGACGACGCTCATCAGCGCGTACCAATACGGCGACCTGATCCACTGGGGTGAGCAGCGTTCGACGCTCGCCGCCGTAAGAGGCGACCCGTTTCAAGAGGCGTACCAGCGTATGTCGTTTTTGGACGCTGTTGCGGGTCTTGCTCACGTCTACATTGGCTTCTCGCTCTTGGTGCGGTCGGCTACTCCTGAGACGGAGCGCTCGCTCACCGGCGAGTCCTGATTTGCTGTACGGGGCGTGCTTCCACTAGCTGATAGGGCATTGACACCCCTGTCTCGCCCGTGATTAGGCTGCCTCAGGGCGCCGTTGGCAATCGCTATCGCTTGTTCGGTGGGTACGCGTCTAGCTGTGATCTGGACGCAGCACTCGGGGCACGTATCTCTACCGCCGGCAACGTCCGGCTCGTGGTCCCTCACGTGGACCCAGGCGTCCTGGGGGGCGTCGGCTACCACTCCGTACCACTGTCCGCGAGGCGGTTCGTCGAGTCCGAGCAGATCAGCGGGTGAGCGCGCTAGGTCGATCTCCCCTTGACCGACACGTATGAGAAAGAGACGGTCGAGATGCTCGATTGCGTCGCCCAATCCTGCGAACTCCCCCCGCTCGATGGCTTGCATCAGATCCTCCCAGCTCCCTTGCCAGATCGTTTCGCAAGGAAAGCGGGTGGTCTGAAAGCCCGGCTGGTGCGTGAATCCGATGCGCCCACCGCGTCCGGACTCAATGAGCCGCTCGTCCTCGACCGCAAGAAAGACGGCGTAGTCCCACAGGCGCTCGCACTCGTCCGCTTCGGGCACTTGCTTAAGGCGCATTTCGCAGGCACCCTGACCGTCCGGGGCTATCGCGGCGACCCTTGGATAGCGGGCCACTGGCGTGGGAAAGAGGCGCCCCCCTGGCGTGTCGTGACCCCATAGCTTGTTGATCGTCTCGGCAACATCGCAGAGCGTCCGCGCGGAGTGCACCGGCATGTTGATGGCGTGTCCCACCGGATGGGCCGCGTGATTACGCCGTTCGGACAGGACGCCCTCGATGATCTTCGCCCTCGTTCCGACCAGTAGGCACTCGCGTCGCGCCCAGGAAAGCAGAGCGTCTGCCCCCAGCGGAAGCCGACGGATGTCACCGTCCGCTCCGCGCAACCGCGCGCCACGTGCGGCGAGCACATCCTCGAACGTCGTTGCTCGCAGCAACTCTTCGGCGTCTCCGCGCACGAGAGGAATGCCATCGCTGTAGAAGGTCAGGAACCGCACACGGAGAGCACCCTCCAGAACGAGCAGCGCATAGTCGCCGGCAGCGGTGAAGAACTCATACTCAAGCACGCCGTAGAGATGCAGCTTGCGTGCCCGCTCGAAGTTGTTGCGCACATCGTCGGGGACGTTCGCAGCCAACACGGCGCGAGCGATGGTGGCAGCCTGAAAGTCGGCGGCATCCTCGGGCTCCAAACGACCACCAAGGCCAAGTCTGTTGAAGGCCAACGTCGCCTCATCAGGTGTCTGAAGCTCGCGAAGACGGGCTGTGCGCTGCGACTCCATCTCTGTATTGAAGCGGGCGGCGATGCTCCCCGCTCCTGCCACTCGGCTTAGCTTCGCGCGAGTAGCTGTAGCGCCGAACTGGTGCCGAGTCCGCGTGCGACCGCCGAGCCCAGAAGCGGCCGTTCCGAATCCCCTTGAGATCTGATGCGGGTTCTGCTCTGATCGCGCGTCAGCCAAGACAATCGAGTGGCCGGACGGGTGTTAGCGCACCCGCCCGGCCGTGTAGCACCGAAGGATGTGCCTTCGATGCCACTGGGCCACCGTAGCTTCCTGCGGAGACGGTCCTGCGGCTCGCTGCGCCTGTGCTGGTCGGTGCTTGAAAGGAGCCGCGATGAGCAAGACAGACGGGGACGGTGAGGTGTCCGGTGGACGGACGGATCGGCCAGGATCGGAGGAGCGGGCATCCAGGCAACTCCCAAGCCTCTACCGCGCGGATCTGCGCCCCTTCGAGCCTGTCTCGGACGCGCAGATTCTCGCCGCGATCCACCGTGCCGAAGTTCACGACCAGCATGACCATGCCTCCCGCTCGGATATCGCCGCGCATTTGAGCTTCGCGCACAACTCGTGGACGACGCGGCGGCTTCGGCCTCAGCTCGACGCGCTTCGGTCCGTCGGCTGCGTTCGTGATGTTCGCCGGTACGGGCTCGACTTGCTCGCGTTGACCGACGCGGGTCGTCGAGCAGTTGCGAAAGCTCGGAGCACGGGAGGGGTGGTCCTGCCCGAGTCTCCGCAGCATCGGAAGTGGCGGCACTCGCGGACCCTCGCGGGCGAGCGGATCGACGGGTTCCGCCAAGCACTCCGGGCGTCACTGGCCGAGGCCGGGACGCTGCTCGACACGGAGCAGCCACCCTCGACGGCTTGGGTTGAGTTCGCCAAACGGCTCAGCCGTGACTGCAAGCGACTCGGGTCGGCCACGTACTGTCTATTTGAGTGGCCCGAGCCTGCTGACGAGCGCGCCGACGTAGATGACGAGATCAAAGGCCGTCGCAGCGTGTGGGATTGGGATAGCGACCACCACGGCTACTAGCAGCGCGCTGGCGTCGATGGGAGGACACCGGTCATTGAGCCCCGGGGCGAGATCGGCCATAGCTCGATCACCGTGGTCGGGCTCCGAGGTGCCTATGAAAGTATGAAAGCAATTGCTTTCACGTTTGATGTACTTGTGGAGTTCTGACGGGGTGGGGCGTACGGTCACCTCATGCGAGACAGAACCGATGCCGTCGCCCGTCATGCCCACCGTCTGATCGAGGGATCGGCGCGACACCATCACATCGCTCTCGCTGCCCGTGGAGCGTCTGATGGACGGCTGAGCGGCCTGGCCCATTTGGCAGGAATGTTGTGGCTGCCGGCCGTGGTGTTCGCGGCGGTCGTGTTCGTGTCGTGGCTGGTGGGCCGGGTGTGGGGCCGGCGTCGCCTGTCGCGGTCGGGTTGTTGGTTCGAGGTGCGGTTGGGGGAGGACGTGTCGCGGGCGGGGTTGGAGGCGTTTCTGCGGACGTTGGCGCATGGTTTGCCGCGTCCGTTGGTGGGTGGTGTGCCGTGGGTCGGGTTGTCGGTGTCGGCGGTGGAGGATCGGGCGGCGTGCTGGCTGTTCGTGTCGGGCGGCTTGTCCGCAGCGCAGGTCCGCGCGGCGCTTGAGCAGGCGCTCGGTGGCGTGACGGTCGAGGCGCCGAGCGGGCCTGCGCTGACTGGTAGCGGGGTGTGTCGGGTGGCGTGTTTGCGGGCGGTGGAGTCGCGGTTTCTGCCATTGCGGGTGGATCAGCGGGTGGACCCGGCTGGGCAGTTGTTGGCGGCGTTGCGTGCCCAGGCGAGCGGGGAGGGCGGCGTGATCCAGCTCGTGTTGCAGGCCGCTCCAAGGTCGGCGCGGGCTGGCGCGAGGCGGCAGGCGTCCAGGTTGCGCTCCGGGCAGGGTTTGGGGCCGGGTGGCCCTGCGCGGCTGGTGGGCGCGGTCGGCGAGTTCGCCGGGGGGATGCTGGATGTGTTGACCCCTGGTTCGCCGCACCCGATGGGCCGGCGGGTATCGCACGGGGCGGACCCGTTTTCGTTGGAGCGTGCGCGGGCGATCGAGGCGAAGGCGAGCGGCGCGTTGCTGGCGGGGACGGTGAGGGTTGGTGCGTGCGCGTCGAATCGTCGCCGGGCGCGTGGCCGGTTGGCGGGGGTGTTGGCGGCGTTCGGCCAGTACCGGGAGCTTGGTGGTCTGCGTCGCGGCCGTGAGCCGTTCTGCGCCCGACGGCTCGGGGCGTGTCTTTCGCCGGTGAGGCCGGGGTTGTTGTTGGGGTGTGGGGAGGCGGCGGCGCTGGTGCCGGTGCCGCAGGAGAGCGGGCTGGCGCCGGTGTCGTTCGCGGAGGCGCCGGCGCGCAGGGTCGCCCCGGTCGCGCAGGCACCAACACGCGGCCTTCTGTTGGGGCGTAGCGACCACTCGGGGTTTGACCGGGAGCTTCGGGTGGAGCCGCGTGCGCTGTTGCAGCACACGCATGTGCTCGGCCCGACCGGGAGGGGTAAGAGCACGTTGTTGTTGAACATGACGGTCGAGGCGATCCGTGCGGGGATGGGCGGGATGGTGCTCGACCCGACCGGCGAGCTGACCGGGAATATCCTCGCGCGTGTACCCAAGGGCGCGCAGCGCCGCGTTGCCCTGCTCGACCTGGGCGATGACAGCTTCCCGCCCGCGTTGAACCTGCTGGCCTGCCCGCCCGCGCAGGGGGATGCGCAGGTGCAGGCGATCTGCGGCATCTTCGCGCGGCTATTCGCCAGGTTCTGGGGGCCGCGCACCGAGGACATCCTCCGCTCCGCGCTCGCCACGCTCCTCTGCAATCGGCGTCCCGACAGTGAGCCGCCGACGCTCGCCGACGTGCTGACGTTGCTGTCGAACCCTGGCGAGCGAGCGAACTACAGGGCGAGTGATCCGGTGGCGTTGGATGTGTTCTGGCGTCAGTGGCAGACGTTGAGCGAGCCCGCGAGGGTGCACGCACTCGCACCATTGTCGAACAAGCTGCGGGCGCTGCTTGGAAATCGCATGTTGCGCAATATGCTCTGCCAGCCCGCCGCACCCGACCTGCAACACACGATCACCGGGGGTCGGTGGCTGCTCGTGTCGCTCCCGCAAACGCTGGGTGAGGACGCTGCCGATCTGGTCGGGTCGGTGTTGTTGCATCGTGCGTGGCAGGCCGCGCAACGCCTCGGCCCGATCGCGACGAACGACCGTCCGCCGTTCTTGTGCCTGGTCGATGAGTGCCATCGCTTCTGTCATCTGCCGCAGGGCATGGCGACAGCGCTCGCGCAAGCACGGGGTTATGGGGTGGGGTTCGTGCTCGCCCATCAGCACCTCGCGCAGGTTTCTGATCATGGGTTGGCTGAGGCGATCGACGCGAACTGTCAGACCAAGATTTGTTTCGCGCTACAGGCCGCTGACGCGAAACGGATGGCTGCGCACTTTCACCCGCGACTGGATGCGTATGACCTTCAGCATCTTGGCTCCTACACGATCGCGTGCCGTGTGCTGCACGAGGCGCGGGAGCTTCCTGCCGCGACTGCCGCGACACTCCCGCCACCCAAGCCGACAGCCGGTGACCCGGCTGGGGTGATCAGTGAGCGTGCCCGTGAGAGCGCCCATGAACGGAGCGTGGTGGAGGCAGCGATTCGTGCGCGTTACGGGAGGATCGAGCAGCCGCCGCCCGGTCGTGCTGACGCTGACCAGCCGATGCGAGTCAGTAGCCCGATTGGGTCGGATGAAGGGTTCGCTGGCGCCGGCGCGCTGGTCGAGGACGAGTGCTTTGCCGAGGTTGAAGGTTCTCCGTGCGTCATTCCGTCCGGTTCTCCTCCCAACGGAGGACCCCCCACGCCCGGGATCCCGCACCACGACACGGGTCGCAGGCGACCAGGAAACCCCGACAGTAGACAGTTTGTCCCTCCTCGCCGGGGGCGGTCATGCTGACGGCCCGTGTGACCCTCCGCGACAGGGATCTGCTCGATCGTCTTGCCCAGCACGAGCCTCTCTCTACCTCCGAGCTATGCCTTCTCTTTTTCTCTGGTGCTCGTGCGTGTCGTGGCCGGCTGTTGAAGCTGGAGCAGCAGAAGCTGTTGGCGCGGGTGTATCCGTCGCGGGAGTGGCGCGGTGGAGCGACCGAGGCGCTGTGGTTTCTCTCCCCGCACGGCCGCCAAATGATCGGTGCGAGCGCGCGCCGGCCGCCGGGACTGTCGATCCCTGATCTCGAGCACCGCCGTGCCGCAGCCGGGTTCTTTCTCAGCCTTGTGCGCCGAAGCGTCGCCACACACGATGAGGGTTTGTATCGGTGGCTTGGTGAGCAGCGGGCGCAGCACGGCACCGGCCCGACGGTGCGCCCGGACGGGTATGGGCGCTACCTGCTCCCCGATGGCGAGATCACGTTCTACCTGGAGATCGACCGGGGCACCGAGACAACCAAACGGGTGAAGGACAAGCTCGCTGCCTACCAGCAGGCGCTCGCCGCTGACCGCAACCGCGACCGGGGAAACGTCCTCCTCGTCTGCGAAAGCCGGCGGCGGCTCGCGAGCCTCGCACGATGCGCACCCGCCGGCCCGCCGTGGGTATGGGGCACCACCGACCGCAAGCGCTACCGGCTCCTACCCGCCTGCGATCAGGAGCGAGGTTTTCGGGAGCTGCCCGCGTGGCCGCGGCGACCAGCGCATCGGACCGCCGACTGTCTCGGCCGTCGTTGGCGCGAATCCGCCACGGCGGGGAGGCAGGCGGCGTGAGCGGCCGGGTCCGTACACCAGGCGCGAGCACGAGTGCTGCGCGTAGGCAGCGCCGTCCGGCGTGCGTGAAGGTCGAGGATCGTCCGCTGCGGCTGCGCGCTGGGCACGCTCGCCCGATGACCGAGGCGGAGGAACGTGAACTCGTGAGCGCGCTCGCGGAGCTGTTGACAGACTGGCTGGCCGCGCATCCAGACCGGCCCCCGGCGGGCTTGAGATCACGGCCGAGATCTGATCTGGTGGACGGAACCCAAGCCAAGGAGCAACGATGAGCACACGACCAACCCGCGCGATCTCGCCCAACACCGGCGAGGCCGCCGACCCGGTGCGTGTCGCTACGTACACACGCATATCGACGGATGAGGAGCGCCAGCCGAACTCCCTTGAAGCGCAGCGCGTGCGACTGGACGCGTTCGTGACCAGCCAGCCGGGGTGGGGTGTCGAGCGCCGCTACGAAGACCAGTTCACCGGGACCGTGATCGACCGGCCCGCGCTCACTCGTCTCTTGAAGAACGCGCGGCTTGGCCGGTTCGATGTGCTGCTCGTCTACCGCGTCGATCGCCTCGCCCGCTCGATCCGGGGGCTTGCGCAGATCATCGACGAGCTTGACCAAGCCGGCGTGATCTTCCGCTCCGCGACCGAGCCGTTCGACACGGGCACACCGGCGGGGCGGATGATGGTGCAGATGCTCGGCGTGTTCGCCGAGTTCGAGCGCGCGCTGATCGTGGAGCGCATTACCGCCGGGTTGGAGCGCAAGGCCGCGCGTGGTGGCTGGTGTGGCGGGCAGCGCCCCTACGGGCTGAACATCGCCGCCGACCGTGACCGGCTGGAGCGCAACGCTACCGAGGCGCCCTTGGTGCCGGTCATCTTCGACCAGTACGCCAACCGGCAAACCGGGTCATCCGCGCTCGCCGGCTGGCTGAACGAGCAGGGGTATCGGACAAAGAACGGCCGGCTATGGACTTCCCAGAGTGTGATCACCATTCTGCGCAACCGCACGTATTTGGGCGAGATCTACTACCGCGGGAACTGGTATCCGGCGCCACACGACCCGCTCATCCCCACCGATCTGTTCGACCGGGCGCAGGACATACTCACCGAGCGCGGCGAGGACCGCTCCCGGCGGCGGTCGAACCCGACCGAGTACCTGCTCAGCGGCCGGGTGCGGTGCGGGCGCTGCGGAAAGCCATACATCGGCACCGCCTCGCATGGGCGTAACGGCCGCTACACCTACTACACGTGTTTCACCCGGATGCGCTACGGCACCAGCCACTGCGGCAACGACCGGCTATCAGCCGAACGACTGGAGCAGGCAGTCACTCGCCGCCTCTGGCAGGTGCTCAACGACCGGGAGCTGATCGACCAAGCGATCACCGAGACATACGAGAACATCGCCCAGCACGACGAGCACCAACAGAACGAGCTTGCCGCTATCAAAGGCAAGCTCGCGGACACCCGTGCCGCGATGGACCGCTACTTCCGTGCGTTCGAGACCGGCACCATGCCCGAGGATACCTGCGCCCCACGCATCGCCGCCCTCTCCAACGAGGCAAAGGCGCTCGAAGTACGCGCCAGCGAACTCGCAGCCCAAGACGACCAGGAGCAGCCCGAGCGCGCCACAAGCGATGACCTCGACGCGATGCGTGCTGGCCTACGCGACGCGCTCAACAACAGCGCACCCACCCGCGTGAAGACCGTCCTGCAAACCCTGATCGACGGAATCCAAGTGCACGCCCGCGACAACATCGAGCCAACGTTCCGCGTACCCGCGGTTCGCGTTGACTACGGCTACATGGAGCCAACCGGGATCGAACCGGTGACCTCCTGCTTGCAAAGCAGGGGCGGTCATGCTGGAGCCAGTAGATACGGGGGTATTGGGTCGGCCGAAATGGCGTTATGACTGGCGAAAATGGCCCATGCGGTACTCAAAGCGGTACTCGCGGCCATGTGGTACTCACGTGGTACTCTGTGTGAAAGTGACGGGAGAGGGTAAACAAAGTGGCAGTGATCCAACCGGCGCCCTCGTAGTTGCGGGCCGCGCGGACAGTCCCGCCTACGAGGCCAAGTGGCGGCGCGCAGGACGACAGGTGAAGCGCCGAATAGGACCTGCGTGGCTTGAGCGGGCGGCGGACGACAGCGGGTGGGTCATGCGCCGCGGGCGAGTGCCGGAGGGCCATTTCGACGAGAAGCGCGCGACGGTGCGCATGGCTGAGTTGATCGCCGAGCACGACCGGGAGGAGCGCGCGATCGAGGCGGGCGAGCGTGAGCGCCGCGAGCGTGGCCTGACCTTCCGCGAGCTGGCGGCGGAGTGGCTGGAGCACCTGCAGCACGAGCGAGGCGCCAAGCCGTCCACCTTGAGCGACTACCGCTACATGCTCGCCGAGCCCGGAGCGCCACACCGTCGCGGCAAGGGCACGAGCCCCGGCATCCTCATGGCCGCGTTCGGCGACCGGCCCGCAGCGAGGATCACCACGCGGGAGGTGTCGACGTTTCTGCGCAGGCTGGACACCGAGGGCGTGTCGCCCCGTTCGGTCAACAAGAACCGTCAGGTGCTCTCTGCGATCTTTGGCTACGCGTGCCGCGTGGATACCCACAGCCTGCCGTCCAATCCAGTGGCCGGTACGACCAAGCGCCGTGAACCGCCGGCAGCCGTGCTCGATTTCTACGAGCCGGAGGAGGTCGAGATGATCGCCTCCGCGGCCGCCGATGGGTCACACCGTGGCGCACGGCCGGCCAACCTGAGTACCGACGAGATAGCTTGGCGCGCACGCGAGGATGCACAGGACGGCGAGCTGTTCCGTCTCGCCGCCTACACCGGCCTTCGCCTCGGCGAGCTGATCGCGCTGCGCTGGGAGGACATCGACTTCGACACGCGGCGGATGGTCGTCCATCGCGCCGTCTCCGCCGGCGTGGAGGGACCGACCAAGAGCTGGCAGGCACGCTTTCTACCGCTCGCCGACCCCGCTGCCGAAGCGCTCGAACGCCTACAAGCTCGCGGCGACTACACCTCACGCGAGGACTACATCTTCTGCTCGCGCCTTGGCCGACGCCTCGATCCCTCAGCCGTGCGGCGCCGGTTCAAGGCTGCGCGCGACGCCGCCGGACTACGACCCCTGCGCTTCCACGCGCTGCGCCACGCCGCCGGTAGCCTCATCGCCCGGCACGCCGACGCGCGCTTCGTACAGGAGTTCCTCGGACACTCGCGGATCACCACCACGGAGCGCTACATGCATGCCAAGGCACGGCCCGAGGATCTCGAACGAGTCAACCTGGCGTTCGCGCACAAGCCGACCGACAACCAAGAGCCATCGCCGTCCAATCCGCGATGAGCCCATGACATCACTCCGCACAATCGGGCATCTCCGACGTCTTCGTACACTGTGTGGCTGGAGATGAACACGATGCCAGAGCCTGCCGCCAACCACGACCTGATCGAGCAAGCGAACTCGCTGTTTTGGCATCCGCTGCCGCTTGAGGAGTTGATGGCTGACGTCGCACCGCTTGACCCCGCCGAGCACTTCGACATCCCCGACCTGACAGAAGAGGAATGGGAGACGTTCGCCGCAGCGCTGGAGCAGTGACCGGGACGGTCCTGGTCGACACGAACGTCTTCACGGCCCGTCTGCGTGAGCGCTCGCCGCTGGCCACCCAGTACGCGAAGCACCTCTTCGGGCAACGGATCGCCCTCGCCCCGCAGACCGTCGCCGAGGCGCGGTATGGGGCGCTGAAGGCAACATGGGGTTCTGCTCGCACGGAACAACTCGCACGGCTCGTCGGGCGAGCGCGCATCCTCCCGATCGACATCGACACCATCGAGACCGTCGCCGAGCTTCGCAATCAGTGTCGGATGATCGGTCACCCGCTCCACCAGAGCAACCACAACGCTGACCTCTGGATC
>Ga0302325_10012301_pt1 | contig 18367 bp, 16 predicted proteins | sample Palsa_T0_2_FD_201948 | JGI IMG/M metagenome (GOLD analysis project Ga0302325, IMG submission 201948) | Peat permafrost microbial communities from Stordalen Mire near Abisko, Sweden - Palsa_T0_2 | ecosystem: Environmental > Terrestrial > Soil > Palsa > Peat permafrost | place: Sweden: Abisko...
CCGCTGACGGGGGACGGAGGCCTCCGGCACAGTTTGATTCTCGACAGTGGCTCAGCCGTAGTTGCTGATCCTCGGCTAGAGGTCTCGGGCATAGTGGGACCGTGGATCAGGAATCCAGGCCCAGGACGGCCGAACTGCTCGACCTCGCTCCGCACCCCGAGGGCGGTTGGTACCGCGAGACGTGGCGGGCCGGCCCGGAATCCGTGCCGGACGGGTATCCGGGGCCGCGGGCGGCGGCCACTGGCATCTACTTCCTGCTGGCCCCCGGCGAGGAGTCGGCCTGGCACCGGGTCAGGTCCGACGAGGTCTGGCTCTGGCATTCCGGCGGCCCGCTCACCCTGCTCGACGGCGGCGACACGGACGCGCCCGCGGACGCCCCGGCCGCCGTCATCCTGGGACCGGACCTAGCGGCCGGCCAGCGGCCGCAGTACGTCCTCCGGGCCGGCCACTGGCAGTCGGCCCGCCCCGCCGCCACGGCCGAGGTGCTGGTGAGCTGCGTGGTCGCGCCTGGCTTCGACTTCGCCGACTTCAGTCTTTTCTCGGCCGGCCCGCCCGCTTTGCCGCTGCCGGGGCCGCTCGTCTCTGAGGCTGACAGTCTTCCAGCCCGGCCCGACCGCCCCGTGCCGCCGGCTGACGTCCGGGGCTGCCGGAACGGGCCCGCGGGGCGCATAATGCCTACTATGTCCATCGATATAATTGGCATCGCGGCGCCTCAACTCGACCGGCTGCCCGAGGTCACCCGCGCGCTGGCGGCGAAGGCCGAGCAGAACGACCGCAGCGCCGACTTTCCGGCCGAGGGCATCCGCGTGGTCCACGCGGCCGGGCTGCTGACCGCGACCGTCGACCGCCGTTACGGTGGCCCGGGCGTCGGCTTGGCCGATACGGCGCGCATCCTCAGCGCGCTCGGCCGCGGTGACCCGTCGGTGGCGCTGATCACCGCGATGACGCTGTTCGCGCACGCCGCCCAGGGCGCCCTGCCGACCTGGCCGGAGAACGTGTACCAGGGCGCCTTGGACGAGTCGGTCGCTACGCCGGTGCTGATCAACGCGCTGCGGGTCGAGCCCGAGCTCGGCACCCCGGCCCGCGGCGGCCTGCCCAAGACCATGGCCCGCAAGACCGAGGACGGCTGGGCGGTCACCGGGCGCAAGATCTTCTCCACCGGCGCCGTCGGGCTGCGCTGGATGGCGGTCTGGGCCCGCACCGACGACGCCGAGCCGCGCGTGGGCAGCTTCCTGGTCAGGAACGACGCGCCCGGCATCACCATCGACCGCACCTGGGACCACCTCGGCCTGCGCGCGAGCCGCAGCGACGACGTGACGTTCGAGGAGACGCCGGCCGTCCCGGCCAGGCTGGACACGCCACCGGGCCCGGCGCTGCCGCAGCTGGCGTGGAACGCCCTCGGCCTGAGCGCCCTCTACCTCGGCGTCGCCGCCGCGGCTCGCGACTGGCTGGTCACGTTCCTGCTCGAACGGACCCCGGCGGCGCTGGGCGCCCCGCTCGCCACCCTGCCCCGGTTCCAGCAGGCGGTCGGGGAGATCGAGGCGGCCCTCAACGCGGTCGGCGACCTGGTGGACGCCCTCGCGCGGCGGGTCGACGAGGGCGACGGGACCGCGACCGGTCATGCCAACGCCGTCAAGCTGATCGCGACCAGGGCCGCGATCAACTCGGTCGAGCAAGCGGTCGCGCTGACCGGAAATAACGGCTTGACCAGGAAGAACCCGCTAGAACGGCACTATCGGGACGTGCTCTGCGCCCGCGTCCACACCCCGCAGGAGGACTCCATCACGGTCGCCGCAGGCCGGGCCGCCCTTGGCCTGTGATGCCCGCACCACGCCCCCGGGCCGGCGGTCTCGCAGCGAAGTCAGCCGCAGCGTGCAAAGCGCCAGCGGGAACCGGGCACACTGAACCTAACGTCCGGTAAGGGAGTGTCTTGAGCGCGGTTAGCCGGTTTCAGCCAGGGAACGGAAAAGCGTCGCGGCTGCGCCGCGGCGACGGTCGCGGTAGTCAGCTGCATCCCGAGGCCACGGTCACGTTCGCGGCCGAACGCGAGGCAGCCGGCATCGATGACATCATCGGGCACCTCAGCCGCGAGCTGATCGGCCTCGGCCCGGTCAAGCAGCGGGTGGAGGAGATCGCGGCGCTGCTCCTGGTCGATCAGGCCAGGCAGCGGTACGGGCTGACCGCGCCAAGGCCCAACCTGCACATGTGCTTCACCGGCGCGCCCGGCACCGGCAAGACCACGGTCGCGCTGCGGATGGCGGAGTTGCTGCACCGCCTCGGCTACCTGGAGTCACCCAGCCTGATCCACGCGATGCGCGACGACCTGGTGGGGGAGTACATCGGCCAGACCGCGCCGAAGACCAAGCGGGTACTCGACCGCGCGATGGGCGGGGTGCTCTTCATCGACGAGGCGTACTACCTGTACCGGGTGACGGACTCCAAGGACTACGGGCAGGAGGCCATCGACATCCTGCTCCAGGTGATGGAGAACGACCGCGACAAGCTCGTCGTCATCCTGGCCGGCTACAAGGACAAGATGGACGTGTTCTTCGAGTCCAACCCGGGGATGCGCTCCCGGGTCGCGCACCACCTGGACTTCGCCTCGTACGAGATCGACGAGCTCACCGCCATCGGCAAGATGCTGCTTGAGCAATCCTCCTACTACCTGTCGCCGGCGGCCGAGAAGGTGCTGCGCGACGAGGTGTCGCGGATGATGACCGAGCCGCACTTCGCCAACGCCCGCACGGTCCGCAACGAGCTCGAGCTCGCGCGGCTGCGGCACGCGCACCGCATCTCCTCCGAGCTGCACCGCGAGTGGAACCGCGACGACCTGATGCGGCTGGAGCCGGCCGACATCCTGGTCGGCGATTAGCCCGCGCGGTCGGGCTCAGTCCGCGGGGAAGGCCTCGGCCAGCGCTTCGGCGATCATCTGGCCCCGGTGGGCGTAGCCGTCCGAGGTGTAGTGGATCCCGTCGTTGATGAACCAGGACGTCTGCGCGACGGCCGGCCAGTCATACAGCCGCATGTTCGGATATTTCGGCAGCGCCTGCTGCAGCGCCTGGTTCCAGAGCTCCATGTTCTGCTCGGCGTAGGGGCCGGAGGTGAGCAGCGATTTCACCTCGACCCACATGACCGGCTGGTTGCCGATCAGCGACATCATCTCCCTGATCCGCGCCGCCCGGCCGACCTCCGAGCCGACGTACACGTCGGCGGTGTCGTTGGTGCCGAGCGCGAGCACCCAGCAGCCGTGATAGCCGCTCTTCACCATCCGGCTCGCCATCGTGTAGGCGTTCGCGGTTCCCGGCAGCGACTCCACCACCGAGGTGGCCCCGACCACCCGGTCGTACGTGGTCTTGACGCCGACGTCGGCGTACTGCGCGGGGATCTGCTGCGCCTTGTCGGGCAGGTAGTCGTCGGAGAACAGCCCCTCGGAGGTGGAGTCGCCGATGTGCACGACCGAGGCGCAGGAGGTCCGGGGCGGCGGCGTCGGCAGCGCGGGCACGGTGGCCGCGCCGTTGGCCAGGGTGGTGGCCGGACCGCCGATGACCGGCTGCGGCCCGTAGCGCCCGGTGGTCGTCTGCCAGCTCGCTTCGTCGCGTGAGTTGGCGGCGGTCGGCGACGCGGGGGCGCCCGCGCTGGTGCCGCCGTCGGACGTCATCGAGGCGGACCGCGTCGCGCCCGCGCCGAGGCCCTGCGTCCCCGCCGCCGCCGACTGGGTGAGCGCGGTGCCGGCCGAGCCGGTCGTGCCCGTCTGCGCGGTCGCGCCCGCCCCGGTGTTCTGGCGGGCGTTCACCGAGGTGACGCCGGCGGTGACGCCCGCCACCGCGAGCAGGCACATTCCGCCGACGGCGAGCGGCGAGCCGAGCGCGCTGAGCCGCTGCCAGGGGCGGGTCGCGCCGTCAGCAGCCGCTCCATCGGCCGCCGTCGCCCCGACGACGGCGGCCCGGGCCGACCACCGGCGCAGCCCGCCCCGGCGGATCGGCTCCTCGATGAACTTCCAGGACAGCGCGGCGATCACGATCGTCGCCGCGACCACGGCCACCGCCCGCGCCGGGCTGACCGGGCTGCCGGCGCTGCCGGGCGGGGCGGTCAGCACGATGATCGGGTAGTGCCAGAGGTAGACGCCGTAGGAACGGACGCCCAGCCAGCGCAGCGGCAGCCAGCCAAGCGCCGCCCCGACCAGGCCGCCCGGCGTTGCGACGGCGGCCACGACGATGGCCGTGGCCGCCGACAAGGCCACCAGTCCGCCGCGGAACATGAACGGCGAGTACTGGTTGGTCCGCCACACCAGCAGCACGATCACCGCGAGCCCGGCCAGGCCGGCTCCGTCAAGCAGTCGCCGTGCGCGGGCCGACAGCGTCCGGCCGCCCCGGCGGGTCGGCCACACGATCGCCACCGCCGCGCCGATCAGCAGCCCGCACGCCCGCGTGTCGGTGCCCTCGTAGACCCGGGTCGGGTCGTAGCCGGGGTGGTACAGCCAGACCATCTCCAGCGCGGACGCCGCCGCCAGCACCAGCGCGACCGCGGCCATCGCCCACCGCGCCCGCTGGCTCAGGTAGCCGGGCTGGCCGGCCGAGGCGGCGGTCCCAGTCGGGTCGGCCGAGGCGGCGCTGAAGTCAGGGCCGTCAGCGCGCGCGCTTGCCTGCCCGCACCGGCGCTTCATCATCACGCCCGCCACCGCGACCATCAGCAGCACCGCCCACGGCCACACCAGGTAGAACTGCTCTTCCACCGCCAGCGACCAGAGGTGGTCGAGCGGCTCGGGCGCGGCGAACTGCGCGTAGTAGGAGGTGTGCTGCTCGATGTACCACCAGTTGTTCACGTAGAGCGCGGACGCGATGACGTCGCCACGGTAACCGGGCACGAACGACCGGGCGAACCCGTTCACCCAGACCGTGACCACCGCCAGCATCACGAACAGGGCCGGCAGCAGCCGTCGCGCCCGGCGCAGCCAGAAGTCCTTGAGCTTCACCCGCCCCTTGGCGGCGAACTGCCCGACCAGGATGTCGGTGATGAGATAGCCGCTGAGCGTGAAGAACACGCCCACCCCGAGCAACCCGCCCTGCGCCCAGCCGTAGCCGAGGTGGTAGGCGACGACGGCGGTCACAGCTAGCGCGCGCAGTCCGTCCAACCCCGGTAGATACTTTTGGTCGCTCTGAACAGGTTCCGGCATTATCGCCCCCGCGGATTCGCTCGTTACCGTTGCGATCGGTGCCTGGCCGCTTTGGGCGGCACGGACGCAGCTCAGCCGTTACCTATAGTTACCATGAGACTACTCAGAGAAACCTAAGTTGGGCCTTCGCGGCGAGTCGCGGGTATCAGCACAGGTAGGGGCGTAGGAACGGGTGGAATTGCGCGGGCGGCGCTAGCCGACCGGGGCGCGGGACGGGTCGCGGAAGACCGGGCTGATGCGGCGCTCGCTGATCCGCCAGCGCTCGTCCGGGCACCAGGTCAGGACGTCGTCGAAGTCGGCCACCAGGTAGACGCCGACGTCGTCGAGGGGCACCGGCGCGTTGGCGGCGTAGTTGACCCAGGTGGACCGGGCGCGCACCCGCGCCTGCGGGGCGCCGGCGATGGCGGTTACCCGCAGACCGCTGTACGTGTGCCTGGTGGATCTGACCACGGTCCGTTCCCTATAGCGGTTTTTGATTTCGGCTCGGCCCCGCAGCTCCAGCGCGCCCGTGACGAACAGGGCATCCTCGGTGAACAGCCCGGCCAGCTCGTCGAGCTCGAGGTGGTCCAGGTGGTAGGCCCAGTCCGCGAGCACGGCGTCGATCTCCACGCGCAGCAGCGCCGCCCGCGCGGCCGCCGTCACCGCAGCTCGACCGGGTTGCTCAGGGTGCCGATGCCGGAGATGGTGACCTCGATCGGGCCGCCGAGCGCGACCAGGTTGACGTTCTGGATCGCCGACCCGCCGGTCGCGGACGGCTTGAGCGCGGTCCCCATCGCGATGATGTCGCCCGGCTCGAGGGTCATGTACGACGACATGAAGGCGATGACGTCGTCGACCTTGTGCATCAGGTTGGCGGTGCTGTCCGCGGTGACGAGCCGCCCCTGGTGGACGCAGGAGACCGTGAGGTCGTGCGGGTCGGGCACGCTGTCGGCGGTGGCGATCCACGGGCCGATCGGGCCGAACCCGTCGGCGCCCTTGTACCGGCCCGGATACGACACCCAGGTGTCGACGTACTCGATGCCCTCGCCGCCATCGGATCGCGGGTGGATGGCGCGGTAGTGGAAGGTGTCCTCCGCCCGCATGGTGGGGGAGGTCAGGTCGTTGATGATCGTGTAGCCGAAGACGTGGTCGATCGCGGCGGCGCGGGTGATGTCGGCGCCGCCGGCGCCGATGACCACGGCGAGCTCCGGCTCGGGGTGAACGCGCCCGTACTCCTTCCGCAGCCTGATCGGCTGACCGTGGCCGAGCAGCGAGGAGGCGGGCTTGGTGAAGGCGGCCGGATGCTTGGGTCCGCTCATGATCCGGTCGACGTTGGCGCTGTTGTTGAGCGCGATGCAGATGACCTTGCCCGGGCGGGGGACGGGCGGCAGCCACTGCAGGGCGCCGACGGGGACCGGCTGCCCGGCCGTCGCCGCCAGCTCGACCGCCGGCCAGGCGGTCGCCCAGTCGCCGATCAGGCCGCTCATCGTCAGGCCGGGGTCGAGCAGCACGGCCCGTTCGTCGTCGACCGCGACCGCGACCCGGGCCGCGCCGTCTTGCTGTACCGTGCCCAGCTTCATAAGCTCGCCTCCGGGGCTGATCTTAGAACGGGCCGGGCGCCCGGGTAAGGGCAGTCTGGCCAGGCTCCGGGCCGGCACCTTGGTGCCGTCGCCCAGCCTCGTTGGCGCCATCGGTTAGCCTTCTAGGACGAGGTCCCCGTATGCGCGCAACTGGACAATGAGATGAACCTGCCCCGCCGCCAGCAAATGCTGCTCGACCAGATCGAGCAGGCTCTGCAAGCGGCCGACCCACGGCTGAAATCGATGTTCGCGGCCTTCGGGCGCTCGGCCAGGGCGCGGGGGCAGGCGGAGTCCGTTCCCGCCGCCGAGACGCTCTCGGACCGGCCGTCCCGCCGCACGCTGGCGATCTTCATGACGGTCGTGCTCTGCCTGCTCGGCGTGCTCGCGCTCGGCATCCGCTCTACCAGCGACGATTGCCCGGGGCTGTCATCGGATCAGGTAATCGCGAGCGCCACCGTGCGGTACGCCGGCTGCAGTCACAGCACCGACGCCTGGAGCAAAGGCGGCCGCTGAGGCCGCCTTTCCGCTCAGGGCTGCTCAGGGCTGCTCAGGGCTGCTCAGGGCTGCTGACTCTGGCCGGCCGAGTCGAGCAGCTGCCGCAGCACCGTCGAGTACTCCTTCAGCGCCGCCCGGCCGTCGTGGGTGATGGCGATCGAGGTTCGCGCGGTGACCCCGCTGCCGTTCTTGTTCGTGGTCACGTACTCGGCGTCTTCGAGCTTGCGCAGGTGGGTGATCAGGTTGCCCGGCGTCAGGCCGGTCACGTCCTGCAGCCCGGTGAAGGACAGGTCGTCGCCGTCGCGCAGCGTCGCCAGCGTCACCATGATGCGCAGCCGGGCGGGGGTGTGGATGACCGGGTTGAGCTCATCGTCGCTCATGCCCGCCCGGCCCTGGACTGCACGACCGCCGCCAGCAGGAACGCCAGGCCGACGGCGAGCGCGCCCACGGCCCAGACCGTCGCGGGCCCGGCGTAGCCGCCGACCGCCGCCACCAGGACCATCCAGAGGCCGAGGCCGGCGGCAACCCAGTCTCGCTCGGCCGAGAACCGGACGAGGCAGAGCAGCCCGAGCACCAGGATCGGCGCGGACGCCTCGAAGATGCCCACGACCGACGGGCTCGCGCCCGCTCGGTCGAGCGCGCCCTCCAGCGCGAAGATCGCGCCGAAGCCGGCCAGCGCCGACAGGATGTAGGCCCACCGGCGCAGCACCGACAGGCCGCGGAGACCGGTCTCGGCCTGGACCTGGCCCGCCGTGAGCCCCACGGCCACGGCGGTAATCAGGACTAGCGCGGCGTACCCGCCCGCGTTCGGCCCGTGGAAGGGGTGCTGCCCCCGGACGGCCAGCCAGATGAGCCCGTAGCCGAGGATCCAGATCGCCCCCCTGACGGCGTAGAACGCCGGGAGATTGGGCTGGAGCCTGCGCCTGGCCCGGTCGCTCGCTTCGGCCATGATGGCGGCGGCCGCCGCCGGGTCCATGGTCAGGTCCTGGTCGTTCATGTCTTGGTCCGTGCTCGTGCCGTCTTGCATGTCTGCCTCCTGAGCAGCATCGTACTTTGCACTGCAAAGCTAGCTCGCTTTGCACCGCAAAGTCAAGAGGGCGGCCGAGGCGTCGGGGTATGATCTCGCGGTGGGCAGGATGGGATCGCCTTTCCGGAGGCGAGTTTATCAAGGTTGATTTATGCGCGGTTAGGAGGTCTTAGCTGATTTGTTTTTCGTGGAATTTGGCTGCCAACAATAGCGCGCTCGCCCGTCTATCAAGAAACGTTTCCCTAATCTTTAGCGCACCGGGTGACACCCGCTGAGACCATGAATATTCGCCGCTTCCGGTTGACGATGCCGCAGCACCGCTGGGAAACTAGACACGGGGGAGGACATGATTGACGACTGGCATCTTGACGCAATCCGGCGGGAGAAGGCCGCGCGGATCGATCCGGCCGTGCCTAACGCGGCGCGAGTGGCGGGTTTCCTGAATGGCGACCGGAACAACTTTGAGGCCGACCGCAGGGCCGCGCGGGTCATGCTCTCGACCGCGCCCGCCATTGCCGCGATCGTGCCCGCGGTGCTCGCCTTCCAGCAGCGCGCGGTCCGTTTCCTCGCCCGCGAGGCGGGCATCCTGCAGTTCCTCGACGTCGGCACGGGGCTTCCCGGCGCGGAGACCAACCGGGACGTCTTCCAGGCGACCGATCCGGCCTGCCGGGTTGTCTACGTGGACAACGACCCGATGGTGCTGTCGTACATGCGGGCGTTCTCGAGCTCGACGACGCAGGGCGCCGTCGCCGCGGTTGACGGGAAGCTCACCGACCCGCGTGCGCTCCTGGCCGGCGCGGCCAAGACGCTGGACTTCCAGCAGCCCATGGCGCTGCTGCTGCCATCCCCGCTGCCGTTCATCAACAGCACCGCGCGGGCGGCCGCCATCTTGTCCACGCTGGTGGCGGCCTTGTGCCCCGGGAGCTACCTCGCGCTCTGCCACGTGGCGAGCGACCTGGATCCGGCTGTCAGCTCTGGCGCCGAGCACTGGAACAGGGTGTCGTCGCTGCACATCACCCTGCGCTCGCGGGCCGAGGTGGCCGGCTTCACCGCCGGACTTGACCTGGTTGAGCCGGGCCTGGTGCGGGCGGACGAATGGCGGCCGGCCAGCCGCGGGAACAGCCATCGCCGGCCGGCCCCCGTCTACGCGGTGCTGGCGCGGAAACCGGGGCAGCCCGTCCCGCTGCCCAGGCGCGCTAGGCCGGACCGGTAACGACCGAGGCGGCCTGACCGATCAGGCGGCGCCGGCCTCGCGGTCGTAGACCCGTCACCGGGCCCGGGCAACATCTGTCATGTGACTGAAGCCGTTGCCAGCCAGGATAATACTCAGTATGCTACTGAGCATGATGCTGAGTAGGTCCATGATGCTGAGTAGGTCTAGGTCATGAGCGTCCGCCACGCGATGCTGGCGCTGCTGAGCGAGGGTCCCAAGTACGGCCTGCAGCTGCGCGAGGAGTTCGAGGCGCGGACCGGCGAGGTCTGGCCGCTGAACGTGGGTCAGGTGTACACGACGCTGCAGCGGCTGGAGCGCGACGGGCTGGTGGAGTCCGACGGGAGCGGCGACGAAGGCCCCCAGCGGGGCTTCCGGATCACGCCCGAGGGTGAGCAGGAGCTAGCCCAGTGGCTGCGCACGCCGCCGGACCTGAGCTCGCCGCCGCGCGACGAGCTGGTGATGAAGGTGCTGGTGGCGCTGCGGATGCCGAGCGTCGACGTGCACGCGGTGATCCAGGTGCACCGGCGCTACCTGGTGGAGCTGATGCAGCAGTGGACCCGGATCAAGGAAGACGACGCCGGAAGCGACCTGAGCATGCTGCTGGCGGTCGACGCTGAGCTGTTCCGGCTCGACGCGGTCGTCCGGTGGCTGGACGCGGCCGAGGCCCGCGTCCGCCGGGCGGTCGCCGACGGCACGCTGGCCTGGGCGGACCAGCCGAGCCAGGGGACCCAGACACGAGCGCCGCTGCCACGGCACCGGCGGGAAATGAGGACACGGCGATGAGCATGCTTGAGCTGCGCCAGGTATCCAAGTCCTACGGGCAGGGCAGCGCCGAGGTGCACGCCCTGCACGAGGTCAGCCTGACGGCCGATGAAGGCGCGATGGTGGCGGTGATGGGACCGAGCGGCTCGGGCAAGAGCACGCTGCTGACCATCGCCGGCACCCTGGAGGACCCCACCTCGGGCGAGGTGCTGATCGCGGGCCAGCCGGTCAGCAGGCTCTCCCGCGTCGCCAAGGCACAGCTGCGGCGGCGGGTGGTCGGCTACGTGTTCCAGGACTTCAACCTGCTGCCCGGGCTGACCGCGGCGGAGAACGTCTCGCTGCCGCTGGAGCTGGACGGGGTGCCCGGCCGCAAGGCCCGGGCGGCGGCGCTCGCGGCGCTCGACCGGCTCGGCCTGGCCGCCCGCGCCTCCCACTATCCCGACCAGATGTCCGGCGGCGAACGGCAGCGGGTCGCGATCGCGCGGGCGATGGTGGGCAAGCGGAAGCTGCTGCTGGCCGACGAGCCGTCCGGCGCGCTCGACTCGGTCAACGCCGAGGCGGTGATGCGGCTGCTCCACGACGCGTGCAAGAACGCCGGGATGACCGCGGTCGTGGTGACCCACGACGCGCAGCTCGCGTCCTGGGCAGACCGGGTGCTGTTCCTGCGCGACGGCCGGGTGACCGACCAGACCGCCCCCGCCCCTGGCCCGGAGTCCCTCCTCATCCCGGAAGGCAAGCAATGAGCGCCACGGCGGTAGCGGAACGGCCGACTCGGCGGGCGCCCAACGGGGGCGCGCCCGCCCGCCGCGCGGTCATCCGGTGGGCGCTGCGGCTGCTGCGCCGCGAATGGCGGCAGCAGCTCCTCATCCTCGCGCTGATCACGGTCGCGGTCGGCGCCACCGTGGTCGCCTCGACGGTCGCGACCGACACGCCGGCCCCGATCGCCGGAGTGCTCGGCACCGCGCAGGACGCCGCGTCGATCTCCGGCCCGCCGGCCACGATCAACGCGGCGATAGCGAGAATCGAGCGCCTCTACGGCCGGGCCGACGTGATCGAGAACGAGAACGTCCCCATTCCCGGCACCCTGAACACGTTCGACCTGCGCGCGCAGAACCCGCGCGGGCCGTTCGGCGGGCCCCTGCTGAGCCTGGTCAGCGGCCAGTACCCGGCCGCCGCGAACGAGATCGCCGTCACCGGCGACGTCGCCACCGACTTCCATCTCAGCATCGGCAGCAGCTGGACCGTCGCCGGCCGAGCCTGGAAGGTGACCGGCATCGTCGCCAACCCGCAGAGCCTGCTGGACGAGTTCGCCCTGGTAATCCCCGGTCAAGTCACTAACCCGAGCGACGCCACGGTGCTGTTCGACGCGCCAGGAACCGCGAGCGCCGTCCAGCGGGCGACGCACTTGAACTTCGTCAGCACCGCGCAGACGGTGGCCAACAACAACGAGATCAACCCCGAGACGATCTCGGTCGCCGCCGCCGTCCTCGGCCTGCTGCTGATAGCGCTGGTGGGCATCGGCGGCTTCACCGTCCTCGCGCAGCGCCGGCTCCGGGCCATCGGCATGCTCGCCGCCCAGGGCGCCACCGAGCGCAACATCAGGCTCGTCGTGCGGGCCAACGGCCTCGCGACCGGCGTGGTCGGCGCGGTGGCGGGTCTTGTGCTCGGCTTCCTGGCCTGGCTCGCCTACCGCCCGCAGGCGGAGAACAGCGCGCACCACGTCATGGGCGTGTTCCAGCTGCCGTGGACGGTCATCGGCATCTCCATGGTCCTGGCGGTCGCGGCGACGTACTTCGCCGCCTCCCGGCCCGCCAAGGCGATCGCGCGGACCCCGATCGTGGCGGCGCTGGCCGGGCGGCCGCCGGCGCTCAAGAAGACGCGCCACCTGGCGGTCCCGGTCGGCCTGTGCTTCCTCGTCGGCGCGTTCCTCCTGCTCGGAAGCGCCGGCGCGAGCGGCGGCAACGGCAACGGGATGGACGAAGTCGTCCTCGGCTTCGTCGCGCTCGCCGTCGCCATCGTGCTGCTGGCCCCGGCCCTGCTGTCGGTGGTCGCCGCCGCAGGCAAGCACGCCCCGATCGCGGTCAAGCTCGCGCTCAGGGACCTCGCCCGCTACCGGGCCAGATCCGGCCCGGCGCTGGCGGCGATCAGCCTCAGCACCATGATCGCGGTCATCATCTGCGTGGCCAGCGCGGCCCGGTTCGGCAACGTCCTCGACTACGCCGGCCCCAACCTCACCTCCAGCCAGCTCATCGTCTACGCGCCGGTCGGAAACATCCAGCCCGGCCAGGGTAACGACCCCAGCCCCAGCGGCCCGACCGCGGCTCAGCTGGCGGCCGGGGTGAAGACCGCGCAGGAGATCGCGGCCGACCTCGGCACCACCAGCATGATCGCGCTGGACACGAGCGACGCGGGCCTCCAGCACGCATCGCCCGGCCGCTCCTGGTCCGGCCAGATCTACGTGGCGACCCCGCAGCTGCTCAAGGCGTTCGGCATCAGCCAGAGCGAGATCAACCCGAACGCCGATTTCCTCACGATGCGGCCAGGGCTGTCCACGATGAGCCTGATGCAGCTCACCTACGGTAACTACAGCGCCGACAACTACGGCGGCCGCGGCGGCGGCGGGCCGAACGGCCTCGACCAGTGGCCCTGCCCGGCCGGCTCCTGTATCGCCAACCCGCCGATCCAGGAGATCAGCCAGCTCCCGTCCGGCACCTCCGCGCCCAACACGGTGGTCACCGAGCACGCGATCAGCACCCTCCACCTGCAGAGCTCGGTCCAGCCCAACGGCTGGCTGATCACGGTGCCGGGCGGCCTCACCCCCGCCCAGATCACCACCGCCCAGGAGCTCGCGGCCGCGGCGCCGGGCAACATGAGCGTCGAGACCCGCAACAGCATCCCGTCGCTGGCCCAGATCGTCGACGCGGCCACGATCTTCGGGCTCGCGCTCGCGCTCGGCATCCTCGGCCTCAGCGTCGGCCTGGTCCGCAGCGAGGCGCGACGCGACCTGCGCACCCTGGCCGCGACCGGGGCGAGCGGCGCCACCCGCCGTGCGATCACGGCCGCGACCGCGGGCGCGCTCGGGCTCACCGGCGCCGTGGTCGGCATCGTGGGCGGCTACGTCGCCGCGCTCGGCTTCTTCCGCAGCAATTCGCTCGACACCCTGTCCTCGCTGAGCAGCATCCCGGTCACCAACCTGCTGGTGATCCTGGTCGGCATGCCGCTGGCGGCGACCGTCCTCGGCTGGCTGCTGGCCGGCCGCGACCCATCCGGCCAGTCCCGCCAGCCACTCGAGTAACGCTGAACACAATCGCCGCCCTTGACGCCTCACTAGCCTGCGAAGTGAGGCGTCGTGAAGAGTTTCGTTATCGCGAAGAATTTTCGTGCGTATGGCGCGAATTTCTTTCGTCAGGATAAAAGTCTTCGTGATCATGGCGATGCGCCGGCCCGCCCGATGTGATCGCACGTCACGCGAGCGCGCTAATGCACCACGAGCCCCTGAGTTGAGTGGCATCGGAGCATGGCCTTGACCATTGGCTACCGTCCAAAGGCGCCCGCCTCACGGACTTAGGGCATACCTTTTCACATGTTCACCGGGGTTGTGAGGTGGAACCACGCGACCGTTCCGAATGGGGATTTGAAGATCCTTCATTCTGAACGCACGCGTTGCTTCGCCCCTGACCGCCCGCTTGACGCCTCGGCGGGGCCGGCCGGTTCAGGCGAGCCTGCGGTTAAGCCGCCAGCAGCAGAACCAGGCCAGGGCGAGGGCGAGGGCCAGGAAGATCCCGGTCTCGACCAGCTGAAGGGGCCAGTAGTGGCTGACGGGCTGGTAGCTGACCGCCTCCCGCAGGCCGTGGCTGACCAGGCAGCGCTGCTGGCCGCTCTGGAACGCGGAGGCGCCGCCTGGTGCGGCCGTCGGGGACCGCGCCGGGCCCGACGTGCAGGCGGTGGGCAGCGCGGTCACCGGCTGGCCGGCTGCGTTGACGGGTCCGCTGGAGATGATCCAGGCGCCTGGCTGACCGGGGACGGCGGTGGCGCTGAGCGCGGCGGTGCCGGTGGAGTCGCCGTAGGTCGCGTTGGTCGAGGTGATCGAGGCAATCGTCTGGTCGGGCGGTATGAGGTGCGGGCGGATCCACAGCGGCATGACGACCTGGACGGCGGCGAAGATGGCCAGGGTGAGCGCCATCGCCGGGACCGCGCGGCGGATGAGGAGGCCGGCCGTGACGCCGAGGGCGAAGCCGAACGCGGCATAGCCGAGCGGGACGATGCCGCCGGTGGCGAAGACGAAGTCGCTGAACCGGCCCCCGCTGAACACCGAGACGCTGCCGCCGAGGCCGGTGGCGCGGGTGATGGGGGCCGCCCACCAGGCCTGCAGCAGGCTGAATCCCTCGGCCACGGCCATCGCGGCCGCCCCGACCAGCGCGAGCTTGACCGCCAGCCACCGGTTCCTGGTGACGCTCTGGTTCCAGGCCAGCCGGTCGGTCCGGGTCTCCAGCTCGCGCGCGATCAGCGGGGCGCCCCAGAACACGCCGGTGATCGCGGGCGCGATGAGGATGAACAGGAGGCCGAGCGCGTAGACGGTGACGTAGAGGTTGGTGCCGGCCGGCAGCAGGTGGAAGCCCTGCGGCCCGCCGAACGGGGTGGCGTTGGCCAGCTGGCCGAGGAAGGCGTTGGCCAGCGCCGCGCAGCTGCCGCCCCGGCAGCCGGCGAAGCCGCTGGTGGTGTACAGGCCGGCCAGGCCGGGCTCGGTTAGCGCCAGCAGGATCGCGAACGCCGCCAGCGCCGCCACCGCGGTGACGGCCTGGGCGCGGAACTGGCGCCAGGTCAGCCATATCATTTCAGCGCCTCCAGGTGGCGATTGCGCTGACCGCCTCCGGCGGCCTGCTTCATGTAGGCGAGCATCAGGTCCTCCAGGCCCACCTCGGACACCGTCCAGGCCGGATCGAGGACCGGGCCGTCGGCCCGCACCAGCAGCGTGCTCTGCCGGTCGGTGTGGCTGGCGGAGACGACCCGCATCCCGGCCGGCAGGGTGTCTTCGTCGCGGCGCGGGCCCGATAGCAGGCGATGGGCGGCCAGCAGTTCGTCGACCGGCCCGGCGATCCGCACTCGCGAGTCGGCCAGCACGACCACGTAGTCGCAGACCCGCTCCAGGTCGCTGATCAGGTGCGAGGACAGCACCACGCTGACTTCCTCCTCGGCCACCGTTCCCATCAGGTCCTGCAGGAACTCGCGCCGGGCGAGCGGGTCGAGGCTGGCCACCGGCTCGTCCAGGATCAGCAGCTCGGGGCGCTTGCCGAGAGCGAGCGTCAGCGCGAGCTGCGCCCGCTGGCCGCCGGACAGCCTCCCGGCCTTGCGCCCCCGGTCGAGGTCGAGCTGGTCGATCCGGCGGCGCGCCAGCGCCGCGTCCCAGCCCGGGTTGAGGTGCGCGCCCAGCTTCAGGTGGTCGGCGACCGACAGCCCGGCGTAGACCGGCGCGTCCTGGGCCAGGTAGCCGACCCGGGCCAGCTGCTCAGGGCCGGCCGCGGGCCGCCCGCCGAGCACCTCGATCGTGCCCGCGGTCGGCGCCAGCATCCCGGTCGCGAGGTTCAGCAGGGTCGTCTTCCCGGCCCCGTTCAGGCCGACCAGGCCGACGACGTGCCCGGCCGGGATAGACAGGGTGCAGTCGGTCAGCGCCCACCGCTTGCGGTAGCGCTTGCCGAGCCCCTCGGTTTCGATGACGGCGGTCACGCTATGTCCTCCTCGCTGGCGGATCGAAAGGTGCTCACGAACAGGGCCTCGATGGACTCGTCGTCCAGCCCGGCGCCGCGGGCCTTGGCCAGCCAGCGCTGCAGCTCATGCCGGAGCGGCACGTGCGCGGCGAGCGAGCCGCCGTCCAGGGTGCCGGTCACGAACGTCCCGATCCCCGGCCGCGCCGCCGCCAGCCCCTCGTACTCCAGCTCCCGGTACGCCTTGAGCACCGTGTTGGGGTTGATTGCCAGGCCCGCCGCCACGTCCTTGACCTTGGGCAGCTGATCGCCCTTGCGCAGCAGGCCCAGCCGCAGCGCCTGCCGCACCTGATGGATCAGCTGCAGGTACGGCGCGACGCCGGACCGGCTGTCGAGGTGAAACTCGATCACCGCGCCTCCGCTTCATCTCGGCACTTTATCTAGGTACCTAGCACTATAGCTGTATGGTTAGCTGGTAGGCAAAGGAAACTCGGTCATGGAGTCGTCAGCCGGTGACCGAGCGCAGCCCTGTCACCGTCAACCCGCCTTGGCCGCTTCCCGCGCGAAGAAGTTCGCGGCGGCCGCGAACCTTTTCGCCGCCGTGTGCAATAGAGAGGGTGATGGACGACGACGAGCTGATCACGCGCCTGGCGGGCGGTGACGACACGGCATTGCGCGAGCTGTTCGCCCGGCACGCGCCGATGCTGGCCGCCCGGCTGCGCGCCGTGCTGCCGCCGTCCGATGTCGAGGACGTGCTGCAGGAGACGTTTCTCGCCGCATGGAAGGGCGCCGGGTCCTACCGCGCCGAGGAGAGGGCGGGCGGCTGGCTGTGGGGGATAGCCCGCCGCCAGGCCGCGCTGCTGCTGCGCAGAAGAGGCCCGGCCACCGCGACCCTGCCCGACCTGCTTGAGCCCGGCCCGGCCGGCCTGGCCGGCTCCGGCTTCGCGGGCGATCCGGCCCAGCTCCTCACCACCGCATCCGAGCTCGCGTCCGCGGTCGGCCTCCTGAGCCCCGCCGACCGCGAGGTGTGGCAGCTGATGTACGTCGAGGACCGGCCGGTGGCCGAGGTGGCGACTATGACCGGCGTCCCCGAGGGCACGGTGAAGAGCCGCGCGCACCGTGGTCAGCGGCAGCTCCTACTGGGCGACCGCGCACGGCCTGCACGGCACGGGCGGGCACGCCGCGGCCGCGGCCGCGGCCGCCGCCGTCACCTTCGCCTGGCTGATTCCGATGACCGCGGTCTGCGCGCTCACGCTCGCGGTCGCGGTCATCGCCCGGTCGGCCAGGCCGGCGTCGGCCTCATCCACGGCATGCTCCCGGTCGAGCGCAACCTGCTGGGCTTCACCGGCGTCGCCCTGCTGCTCTCGCTGGCCATCGGCGGCCTGCTGTCCTGGATCGGCCCGCTCGCCTACGTCGGGATCTGCCAGTGCGCCGCCATCGCGAACTACTCGGAGCCGCTCACCTGGGCCGCCCGCCCGCCCGCCGACCGAGGCGGCTGGGTCGCCGCCCTGGTCGTCTTCGCGGTCGGCCTGATCGCGTTCACGATCCGAGGCCCCCGCATCCGCCCCTCCGGCGAGTAAGTAACCCGACAAGGTCAAAACAGAAAAACTTAGCGTCGCTGCCGGTATATGCGCCGTGTGAATCCCAGAGCGTGGCTAGCCTTGGCAAGGGTAGTGTGTATTCATGGCTGACGCGCAGCTGCCCCCTGAGCCACTACCGGCCGGGCCTAAACCTCCCGTTTATCCGCACCCTGGCGGCGAACCGCAACAAGGACCAGCCATCTTTAGGCGCTGGCGTAAAGATGTCGTGTTCCAGTGGGGCTTTCTGTTCCTACTTGGCGTAGCTGCCCTCGTTGTTATAGTGCCAGTCAGTGCGATTCTCATCGCTCTCGTGCTGACCTCCGGGGCGGACAGCGCGGACCGCATCGCCGCCGTGGGGGACGTGCTGGTAGGGGCCACGCTGCTGCTGGGTCTCGCCGCCGCGCTGGTCACGCTGCTTGCCTTCATGACGGCGTTGGGCCCGCCTAATCTGCGGGTTCAACTTGCCTGCGAATGTTCAAAGCCGAATAACCCAGCATTTCAGGCTGATCGGCGTGCAGACGGAACATTTCAGGCGCGTCAGTTCAAGCAGCTTTCCTGCAGGGTTGCGCTATGGAACGACAGTGGATTTACCGCGAAGGAGCCGAGGGTCATCGTCCGGCTCAACGCGATGGCCCTCACGGCCGAATCTGACAGCCAGTTCCTCGGTGACTGGAGCGTGCTTGACGTCGTCAACGCGGTCGGGATTACCGCCATTGAATGGGAAGGCGACCCGGGGTATTCAATTCATCCGCATTCGGTGCGTCGCCTGCCCGGTTTTTATCTAAACGACCTGCGGTGGAAGGAGGAGTGGGGAAGTCCGGGCTTCATCATCGAAGTCCTCCTCGACAACCTCCGT
>Ga0302325_10012302_pt1 | contig 18366 bp, 16 predicted proteins | sample Palsa_T0_2_FD_201948 | JGI IMG/M metagenome (GOLD analysis project Ga0302325, IMG submission 201948) | Peat permafrost microbial communities from Stordalen Mire near Abisko, Sweden - Palsa_T0_2 | ecosystem: Environmental > Terrestrial > Soil > Palsa > Peat permafrost | place: Sweden: Abisko...
CAAACATTTTAGAAAGGGGCAGGGGCTCGCTTTAGCTTTTCGGGCATTCTTTTTTAAAGTTGACGGGCAGTGAGGATGGAGGATATTGTTAAAGATGGAATGAATAACTTCGGTGCAATGCTAAGTATGAAAGCTTTCCTATGTACGTGATCAATCAATTCCACCGCAATTATCCTCAGCTATGAGCCTATGGCAAACATTGCGAGTAATAAGGATTCGAATAAGTGCACGTCGTCCCTGCAACACAAGTCCCCGAGCCCGTCCACGTTATCCCACCGCACTGCCCCCATTCCGCAATCGTCCCCCCACCACTCGCCGCCGTGCTCATTATAGTAATAGTTGTACTCGTCGATGTCGCCGGACCTACACTCGTAGTCACAACCGACCCACCAAAAACATTGAAAACAGCCGCATAAGCCGGATGCGTCGTAAAGTTCGCATACCAAAGACACGCATCACCCTGTCCGGAAAATGTGCTTGGAATCCAAGAGTACTTGTCCATAAAATCCCAGACTGTGATGCCGATGCAGTCAGTCGTTGCAAGGCAAGCTCCAACTGTGTTAGTGTAGTCTGTGGATTGTTGAGAGAGGCCTGAGGCTGTCGGAGGCAGGGAGGTGAAGCGAATGTCAAGTTCCGTATAAGCGACTTCTACGCCGAGGGCTGTGAACGTCTCGAGATTAGACACTTGGGCTGAGAGTGAAGGCGTTTCGCCGACGATGAAGTGGGCTTGGAGGCCGACGCCGTCGATCTTGATGTTGCGAGCTTTGAGGCTCTTGACGAGGTTGAGTGCCGCAGTTGCTTTTGCGCCGGAGTATTCAATGTTGTAGTCGTTGTAGTAGAGCTTGACGTCTGGGTCATAGAGGACGGCGGTTTCGAAGGCGATGGGGATGTATTCGGGACCAATCTGTTGTTTTCAGCGTTCGTGTTCATTTGGGATATTGAGTTTGGACTTACCGTGTTGTAAAAGACATCGGCTCGATAGGTCCCGTCGTCGTTGAAGGCTTCGTTGACTACGTCCCAGGCATAGCATTGTCCTTTGTAGTGCGTAACTTCACTTTGGATATGTGCCTTCATGGCCGCAATGAGGGTTGCGTTGGTCCAAGTGCCAGAAGTAACTATGATCGATTAGTCCCATTACAAAAAAATGAGAACTAAGAGACTTACTCTAACTCGGAAGCTCATTGTACCAGACCAGATTATGACATCTGATTAACTGTCCATTCTTTTCCGCGAAATTTGAGATCACGTCCCCTTGGGTAAACGTGAAAGTATTTTGCGAAGGCTCAGTATAAACCCATTTCATCGTATTCCCAGGAGTGACTTGGCCAAATTGGTTGATGTCAGAGAGAATTGCAACATATTGTGTGTCCGTAAGTTCACTGTTGTCCGTCGCGGATCCGAAGTATTTTAGTCCCTTGGCTTTGGCAAGTTGATTGAGCTGAGCAAAGGTAAAAGGCAGAAACCCTGCTAGAAAAACCGAATATAAACGCATATTTGGGTGAAGTGAAAACTAAGTACTGAAGACAATGGGGTGGAAAGGGAAAGCATGGGAGCTTGAAATTTTCTAACATCTGACGACACTGAAGGAACAGCTAAACATTTATACTTGTCCCTTGGGCAACAACTTCTCTCGGGGTATGATGCGAGGCAAGACTCATATGTCCCTGAACGTCACGGAGAAACTACCCAAAACAAGCCTTCTCGGATGTCGCCCCGGAAAACTGTAGGGCTAGCGAGCGGAAAGCCTTAGAAGGAGAACCCTTCGCTTACAAACAGAATTTGCCTAAAATCAAATATAGATTAATAATAGTGACGTTCAAATTTTCTTCCAAGGACGGTAATACTTTCGTCTGAAAAAGTTCTTGTACGAAACTATGGTCGGAGTGACGGAAGTGGTGGGCCGAATTCGTTTGGGATTGAGTGTCGATTACCCCTCGATCTCGCCTATCGCTTGTGTGGCGCGCCACATGCACCCCATGATCACTTCCCAGCCCAATCCACGTATTGGCTTGCTTGGCTTCATTCAGTATATTATCGTTGATTTCAGCCTACCGGCCCGGACCGGCTGAATGATGCTTTCTTTGACTTCCTCGTGGTCGACCGGGAATGGATAAATGTTGTTATTAGGAGGCAAAAGATCAGGGCTCGGGATGGACCATGCGCTCGGTTGCATCTATCATACCCTGGAACTTCCCAAGGTCTATTGTTTTTGTAGATTGCCAGCTCCGGCGTTACAACATTGCTGTATAGATGAAGAATGCAGTTACAAATTCAAGTGTTGATGAGATTCCGTACCTGCAGTCAGATAACTCTGCTTTTGAGAATGGCTGGAAGCCGAGATATGGAACGATGACGTTTGGGCGGGATTCGGGAAACGTTGCGACTTGAGAGATTGAGCATGTATTGAGGTTGAGACTCGAACGCTTCCACTTGGGCAAGGATGGGAGGACATCAAAAATGCACAAAGTTAAAATGCTATCGAATCGTGTGATCAGCAACTGCGAACTCAAACAATACCATTCAATACCGTCCTAAACAAATGCAATTCGTTCTTTCTAATACTGCCGTTGATCTTTGACTCTGATACGTCTCGTTTCTAGAATAGCCATCTGAAATCAGAGCGTGCCAGCAGGAGTCTCATCCAAAATAACCCGCCTTGGTCCAACTACCTCCTGTCCAAACCTCCTGCCTGGTACATTGTGATGAACACTACTAGTTAAGCCATTTCCACGCGAGAGACTCATGTCATCGTCAAGATCGACCCCGCAGCAGACGATACAAAAGCAGCCGGCGCTTTGCATCCACATTTGATCCATTTTTGCGAAGACTTTCTCAACGTTACATTTCCAGCACCAGGGCTCTTTCTGGGGAAATGAGTTTTCGGGCTCTCTGGTGTATGATGTTCGGAAATATTCCGAATCCGGTGTTGGAGAGATGGGTCTGAGCGCTCCCGTCATCAGATGTGTTGTGGATGAGAAGGATGTTGTGCAACTGGGCTGTGAATCAAAAATACCAGAATCTACTGTGTTGAGGGAATTATTTCTTGACGATGCCAGTGAGAATGGATTGGTAGGTGAAGGAAGAGGTGACAAACATCGGGACGTTGAATCCTCGCGAGGAGGCGACTGAACGGGAAGGGGCAAGTACTCGTTGCTAGGCGGCAAGCTGCCATGGTGATTAAGGCTAATTTTGTGAACTTTAAGGGCTTCCCGTCGGCCTTTGCGATGTGGGCAGTGTGGTAGTGCTGTTAGGCTACGGGTATCGATTGGAGTTGCTTCTACTGGAGCTAACGGATGCACAGCAGCAGCGGTCGTAGAAACGATTGCAGCTTGAAGCGACATCATCTCTGAATCTCTGGCTGTAGCAGAAGGAGTGAACCGTACTCGTTGACCTAGTTTACGCTTGCCAGAGGGCTTGGGCAACCTTGATCCTGTCCGCGCGCCCCCAGAAGCGGGATCAGCCGGAGGGGCTGTTGGAGGCAATTCAACGACTTTTGCGACGGGAGCATTAAGGAAAGGATGTCGATCAATAGGCCCATACACACTTCTTGGGGGCCTAAATCTTGGTGCAATTCGAGCGTGGAGTGGGGCAGACACGCTTCGTGTTAGGTTGGCTGCTGGAACTCGAGACGAAAGAGTGATTCCCGAGGCAGGGAGATGCAAGAATCTCTGGAGGCGATTCTGGACGCTTGGCTGATTGTGTGTACCTCGAACTCGTGGTGAAAGGTTCTGTGCAGCAGTCCAAGACGGCATGCCTGGTGGAGTTGGAGGACGATATACTGGAGGATGAATAGGATTCTTTGGTTGGGCATATATTTTGTGTACCGGCAATGGCTTGCGGATTTCGCGCTCGATCATGGCGCATGCTTCATGATAATTTTGTTTGATCAGGGCGAGATCATCGACACTGAAGGAGTGCTTTCGCCGCGGAGTTTTGGCCAGTACAAAGCTGTCTCGATGTGTGAGGGAGGGAAATTTCGGAAGGTCATCAGCTGACTTCGTCCGCGCAGTCTCTCTAATGGTGTTACAGCTCTTCTGCTCAGTGATTGTTTCGAGAACTGTGCCATGGCCATATCGGAATTCAATGTCGTCAACAAAACATGGATTTGCTGGTGTTGTTAGCTGTCTGCTGTTTTCATCGTTCCCTCCAGAATCAACTGTCGCACCCGGTATATCGTGCTTCGAGATAGAAACCAATTCTATTTTGTGACTGCTTTCCTCGCTGTTTGCGGCCGAGAAGTAATAGGCTTCGAATATAGAGTCGTGAGGGCTTGGGATTTCTTCAGACGAGTCGCCTCGAAGCACGAAGGAATGTTTGCGACGGATTTGCTTCTGTATTGGGGGCGTAGGAGAGACAGCTCGTGGGCTCAGTGGCATTCTCAAAGGAGAATTCCCCATGTCGCCCGATTGCGCGGCTGGATTTGTCGACATAATACTATCCATAAAGTCCCAGGTGTGCGAAGATCAGAGATCAAGGGATGCTAGCTAGTCTTTGGTCAATGCGGCGATAATGAAGACATGATTGATGCGACGAGACAATGTTTTGGGTTGAAATTGAAGTGCGAAGAATAAAAAAGAAGGCGCAAGTTTTTCCCTTCGCCCTCGAAGTGTAGAGTCTATTCTCCTCGCTCTTTCCTTTTTACCACCCCAACGCCATCGCTATGAGACCCCCCCAAAAAACCATGCAAAAACCTTCATGATACGTCCAATCCCTCGGCAGCCAACGCTTTCTTGTATTCCTTTGTTGCTTTTTGCAGAGTTCTAATTGTTGGCTCCATCATCTCTTTCACGACTTTCTCCCCACCCCCAACGGAATTCGCATTCCATTGAATCTTCTTTCCAGTCTGATCATAGACATCTCTGATGTGCTGTCTCTGTTTTCGGATAATCTCTTCTCTCTCCTTCTCCGCGTCAGCAGCGACCGCATTGATACGATCTAACGCCCTGTCGAGAGTCTCAACCATTTTTGCAAGTTCGATCGCACGATCTGGATCGCCAGAGAGGAAGACGAGCCAGAAGTGATGGAGAAACTCAGTTGTAGTAGCGTGAGTCAGGGTTAGCCGGTCGAAGAGTTTCTGCGAAAGGCCTGACAATGATGACTGTGTATTAGATCCATCAATCTCGCTGCGTCGTGCTTTCACGCCTTCTAAAACCTGCTTCTGAGCATCTGCAAGGCTGGCCTTGCTCCCCACATGGGCAACTTTTTCCTCTTCATCTTCACTGTCACTGTCTTCTAGAACGCCGATCGCAGTACGTAAGTCCAATCCCCCAGTCCCATCGTTATCCATGACGGTAGGATCAACATCCGCTTGCATCTCAAAAAGAACCTTGGAAGGCACCTGTTTTGCATACGTCGCGGCCTCGGCGGACATCTCAGACTTCTCATTGGAGAAAAAGCGACTTTGCTCCTTGATATTGAGCATGATACGATTTTCCTCAGCGTCGCCCTGCAGATCTCTGAGCGCAAGTGAATTGAAAGTCCCTTCGTCCATTCCGATAGGATCAGCAGGATCAAGATCGGAAGGAGCGACATGAGCCATGATCTTCTCACTCAGGCTGTTAAGAGTTCGTATAATTGGAACTTTGGCTGCTGTTCCAGGTCTCATGGTAAAGTCCTTTCGATTACCGCCTTTAGCGCCGCCCTGATTTTCCTCATTGCCTTCGAGATCAATGATATGAGGTATGTGCGTTGCTAGCAATCTCTGACTGAGGCTATCATCGTCTTTTGCGTCAAGATACCTATCGAAGGTGGGATCAGTGCCATCCGTCTCAACAATCCGTTCGCCTTTCAGCTTTTTAAACAACCGGCTTAGGAAGAACCTTGACCAGAATTCCGACTCGTTGACCTTCGGCACATTCTCATCGTAAACCCGCTTTACCAGAGGATGTTGATTGAAAATCAAGGAGACTTGTTCAGCACTGATGTTCAACTTCAACTCTCCATCGACGGTTCGGGGCTTCACAGCGGAGAGGACATTGTATGCCCCCCTCTTTTGATTCGTCTCGACTGCATGAGCTCGTAACATGTTTGTCCGCGTCGACCAGAATTGAGAATTGAACTGCGAGTCAGAGATGGTGTCCGGCTTCGTACGTCTCGATTCCATGTAGGTTCGATGCAAAGAAGGATCCTTCTTCATCAGGGACTGTTGTAACTCGATGTCGGCCTTTAATTGAGCGTCATCATACCATCTCCCTGCTCCAGAAGCTGGCTTGGAGGTCACCGCGCTGGCAATAGCCATTGCCGCAGATGCAGGCCCGGCACCGTTGGGTTTGGGCACACCAGCATCATTGGCCTTGATAGCACTGATCAGATTGGTCAAGACGTCTTTGATCGCATTTGCTTCTCCGCGAGGATTCGAAGGAGAATTGAAGTTGAACACGTGCGTAACAGCCTCAGCCGCATCAGGTGACTTTTCGAAGATCTTCAACATCACCTTCGCTGCAGATTCTGGGGTTTGTTGCAAATCTGAGGATTATCATGTCAGCTCCATCGACTTGACCAACAATCAGAACTCCACATACTAGTGATGCTTGCAACAGGTATAGACACGCTCCTGTCCGCATCACGAGCTCCGACAGGCAGCCACACGATGGATCGTTGATCTTTCGAAATGCTCAAGGTGCCATCTTTTTTCTTGTAAGCAGCCAACCCCTTAATAGAAGCCATCCTCAAGCTTGGAGATCTCGTTCCTCCAGCATCTGAAAATTACCCTCCACTGGCTTCCGTGTCAAGGTGAGCAGCTCCTTGGTCCCAGCAACCTGGTGCTGCAATCAAGAACCATCCACCGGACCTTGACTGCTGGAGTACCGTGCGATCAGTATCACCGTGGTACAGTCTTTGCTGTCGCGAGCAGATGGAGAGGTTGATGAGGCGTGGTTGATGCTGAGATCTAGTCATCAAAGAACCCTTGATTCGGATTTGACTGGCTTAGCTTCCCACGTGACACGGTTCGCAGCTAAATCTTGATTGGCTGTAAATTTTTGTCGTTGCATGCTGCATAAGGTTACTTGCGACTCACTCCGGCAGCCGTCATCTGTCCCCGATTCCTGTTACATCAACAAGACTTACTCCGCCCTTCCTTAATTGCCTCAATTCCTCCCACTTTGACCACGCCTGCGTGGTTTATCTTGGTTCTGAGTTCACCTTTTTGTTCTGCTCTTCATTCTCTGCATTGGACGGCGCAATGCTTCGAACTTCACTCCGACAGAAGAGCAGCCAGCTCCTGAAGGCTGGCTGCTCAGCTCGAAGCCTCTGCACGACTTCACGATTACCTATAATTTCCTCGAATATTTCCTTGAAATCTGCTCTCTCCTCAAAACGCCGACCTTTGGCTGTTATCTCGCAGAAGAGATATGCTGCAGCCGTCGCCGCCTCCCCCGACCCAAACGACAGCTTCCTGTCCGGAAATACCGCAAACTACATCGATGAGATGTACATGCAATGGAAGGAGGATCCAAAGAGCGTACACATCTCATGGCAGGTCTACTTCAAGAATATGGAGAGCGGCGATATGCCTATGTCGCAGGCCTTCACTCCTCCCCCAACTCTTGTCCCGACACCCACTGGAGGCGTTCCCAGCTTCATGCCAGGTCTAGGCATGGCAGCTGGCGAGGGATCTGATGTGACAAACCACTTGAAGGTCCAACTTCTCGTCCGTGCATACCAAGCTCGAGGTCATCACAAGGCAAAGATTGACCCGTTGGGCATTAGGCGCGAGGCCGAGGAATTTGGCTACAGCAACCCGAAAGAGCTCCGTCTTGAGCACTACCAGTTCACAGAGAAGGATCTGGACACCGAATACACTCTTGGCCCTGGCATACTTCCACGGTTCAAGAAGGAGGGCCGTGACAAGATGACTCTGCGAGATATCATTGCCGCCTGCGAGAGAATCTATTGCGGCTCCTACGGAATCGAATACATTCACATCCCAGACAGGGAACAATGTGATTGGTTGCGTGAGCGTGTTGAAATCGAGGTACCCTTCAAATACTCTGTTGATGAGAAGCGTCGAATTCTGGACCGTCTCATTTGGAGTTCCTCTTTCGAAAGCTTCTTGGCAACGAAATACCCCAATGACAAGCGTTTCGGTCTTGAGGGTTGCGAAACTCTCGTTCCAGGAATGAAGGCACTCATCGATCGAAGCGTTGATTATGGTGTCAAGGATATTGTCATTGGAATGCCGCATCGTGGTCGTCTCAACGTCCTTAGCAACGTTGTCCGGAAACCCAATGAGTCTATCTTCAGTGAGTTCGGAGGAACTGCTGCCGCTGAGGATGAAGGATCTGGTGATGTGAAATACCATCTTGGTATGAACTTCGAGCGACCAACTCCTTCTGGCAAGCGTGTTCAACTGTCTTTGGTTGCCAATCCTTCTCACTTGGAAGCCGAGGATCCTGTAGTCTTGGGAAAGACAAGAGCCATCCAACACTACAACAATGATGAGAAGACGCACAACACTGCCATGGGAGTTCTCCTTCACGGCGATGCGGCTTTCGCTGCTCAGGGAGTCGTTTACGAATGCTTGGGCTTCCACTCATTGCCTGCCTATTCCACTGGTGGTACCATCCACTTAGTTGTAAACAACCAGATTGGATTCACGACTGATCCTCGATTCGCTCGTTCAACTGCTTACTGTACCGATATTGCCAAATCCATTGATGCACCTATCTTCCACGTCAATGCCGATGATGTGGAAGCCGTCAATTATGTCTGCCAGTTAGCCTCTGATTGGCGTGCGGAGTTCCAGAAGGACGTCGTCATTGATCTCGTTTGCTACCGCAAACACGGCCACAACGAGACCGATCAACCATCCTTCACTCAGCCACTGATGTACAAGCGCATTCAGGCCCACGAGCCACAGATTGATATTTACGTCAACCAGCTGTTGAAAGATGGCAGCTTCACCAAGGAAGATATCGAGGAGCACAAGAAGTGGGTCTGGGGAATGTTGGAGGAGAGTTTTGCCAAGAGCAAAGACTACCAACCAACCTCCAAGGAATGGACCACTTCTGCTTGGAACGGTTTCAAGTCTCCAAAGGAATTGGCCACTGAAGTTCTTCCACACAACCCAACTGGAGTCCCTGAGCACACTTTGGAGCACATCAGCACAGTTATTGGCAACGCACCGGAAGGCTTCAACGTTCACCGAAACTTGAAGCGCATCCTCGCGAACAGAGTAAAAACTGTTCACGAGGGAAAGAACATTGATTGGTCTACTGCCGAAGCCCTTGCTTTTGGATCTCTCGTTAGCGAAGGTCATCACGTTCGTGTTTCGGGACAAGATGTTGAGCGTGGTACTTTCTCGCAAAGACATGCCGTGTTCCACGACCAGGACACTGAGAAGACTTACACCCCACTCCAACACATCAGCAAGGATCAAGGAAAGTTCGTCATCTCCAACTCGTCCTTGAGTGAGTTTGGTGTTCTCGGATTCGAATATGGTTACTCCCTGTCATCGCCCAATGCCCTCGTCATGTGGGAGGCTCAATTCGGTGATTTTGCGAACAACGCCCAATGTATTATCGATCAATTCGTCGCCTCTGGTGAAGTCAAATGGATGCAAAGATCTGGTCTCGTCATGTCCCTGCCTCATGGATATGATGGGCAAGGACCTGAGCATTCTTCAGGGCGTATGGAGAGATACCTTCAACTTTGTAACGAGGATCCCCGTATCTTCCCAAGCCCGGACAAGCTCGACCGTCAACATCAGGACTGCAACATGCAGATTGCTTACATGACAACGCCAGCAAACTTGTTCCATATCTTGAGAAGACAGATGAACAGACAATTCCGTAAACGTAAGTTCTACCCTTACCCCAGGCTTGCCAATTACTTACAGATATTCAGCTCTCATTATTTTCTTCTCCAAGTCCCTGCTCCGTCACCCCATTGCTCGCTCGAGTATCGAGGAATTCACTGGTGACTCTCAATTCCAATGGATCATCCCTGACCCTGAGCATGGCAACACTATCGCCGAGCCAAACGAGATCGAGCGTGTCATTCTCTGCACTGGTCAAGTCTACGCCGCTCTTCATAAGCATCGCGCTGATGAGGGCATCAAGGACGCGGCCATTACCCGCATTGAGCAACTAAACCCCTTCCCATGGCAACAACTGAAAGAGAACCTCGATATGTATCCAAACGCCAAGACTATTGTCTGGTGCCAAGAGGAACCTCTCAATGCCGGTGCATGGAGCTTCACCCAGCCTAGAATCGAGACTCTGCTCAATCACACCGAACACCACGACCGGAAGCATGTCATGTATGCGGGACGGAATCCAAGCGCAAGTGTGGCAACTGGTTTGAAGGCAAGCCACACGAAAGAAGAAAGAGAGTTGTTAGAGACTGCTTTTAGCGTGACGCAGGATAAACTCAAGGGTGAATAGGGCGGTGGATGTGCAGTATTAGATGGAAATTAGCTGGGTGCTTGGCGAGCATTGTATATTGTATTATGAATTATCCCTTTGCTGGGTTTGAACATCATGCTCAAAGTAAACCATACCAATGTGACGAGGCTTTGAAATCAAAGTGGGATAAGTACAGTACCTCTCCTTTCTTAATCTTTTCCTCCTCTTCTAGCACGTCCGCCTCTCTCAATTTCTCCTTCATATTTGCAAAAATCTCTGCCATAGGTGTAAAGTATATCACCATCTCCGCGCCTTCCCCTTGCCGTTCCCAGAGCATTCTATAAAACTGAGTTGTCGAACGATCTATAATCCACGCGTGTGAATCTCCGTCCACTCCAAGGCCACTCTCAACCCAAGCCTTCTCATCAAGCCAATCCGGTTTCACAATGGCCCATTCTTCTCTAATGAACCCCTATCCCCAACCGGTTTATATAAAGCCCAATCCATTTCTACCTAGTGCAATCCTTTAGTGCAAGTCTTTCGACATCGTAAATGATAGCCAATCTACAGTTGAAGGACGGGAGACAGCCCCCCCCTCATTCGTGCGATCTCTTGTTCGGTTTTCGGCAGCTATCTTTATCACAATCTCTCCATGTGATCAATTTGTTTATGATTGAATCAAAACTTACGCCTGTCCTCAATCTACTAGGGCGCGGCAGTAGCAAAAGTTATCAGGAAAGGCAGTTCCGGGAAGAATCGTGACGTGAACTTCCACAGTAATGCTGGAATCGATCACCGCATCAAACTTGTTACACCTGTTATTTTGCAAATACAAAGGATCGCAATGCCGAAGTTTTTAGTTCAACTTCTCCTAAGGAATAAATTTGATTATCTGTCAGGAATCAGGATGAACAAACTCCTTGAGTTTCACGCTCATCCTCACCTCGTAACTTCGTAAGTGGCTGGATCCAATATCAGGCAGCCCTAAATTATTGAAGCAAAAAATAAAATAAAATTCAACAGCATCGTCTCATTCAGCCTAAATTTTCTATTAGCCGTGTCCGTCCGTTCACTTCCTTGCAACTATTCTTTGCAACCAAGCATCTCCAGTTTAGCAGTCTCCGCTTTCTCCTCATCGTAACGATTCGCTTTGAATCTTCCAGAACTTCTGTTGCGTTAACTCAAGTAGTTCATAATACAGATGAAGTGGTATTGCTGCTGGTGCATGACAGGTCCTCATGCCCCGGAGCCCTCGAAGTGTTTTTCCTCAACTTATTCACATATTTCGACCCTGATCTACTCGAATCGTTGCATATATGTCTAAGACCAAGGCAGAACGACTCTGGTGTCGTAATCGTCTTGTAAGGACTCCGAAAATTCTTGCTGATCTCTTGAGAAGGTATCTGAGGTTGCATGAGTCTGCAAACCCATACTTTGGAAATGAGGACAACACGTTGTCTTTCAAAGGTTGACCCACACGTCTAGTCAGAACAAAATTAGACGATCTCATTCATTTATTCGTCTAGGAGGATATAGCCTCGATTCCTCGAATTATCTCCTTAATCTTCATCCAGCTTTATCTTCTAGTAGTCAGGAGAAATTTGGTAACTTCTGTACGGATCAGGCTCGTTGAATGCATTTACACGATCAACAAAATCGTCCTTGATGGTTCCGAATCCTACAGATATAGAATTTGGGTCTTTTTGCCATCGGGTAATGTTCCAGTGAAAGGGTTAAAATAACCTTCGAGAAGTTCTGGAAAGACTTACTCGATCCATATTTTTGTTTATTGGAGTATTTTCTTTTCTTGTGCAATAGCAATCCTAGGGTGGTTGGCACTGGTTGCGTGACCAGCGAAAGTATTTTTTGATTCTTTACAAGGTGTTTGCCCAAGTGTCGTCAACGATCCGGATCCGTATGAGTTTCACCATTTGGGTACTCGGAGGTAGTCGGCTGAGCAGAGACAAAAGATCGTCGAGTTTAATAGGTAGGCGAGAGAGCGAGAGACAGTGTAAGGATCTCCATCCTGCAATTGGAAGAGTGTTCAACGAAAGACAACAAGTGTTATCAAAAAAACCCATCCACTGTTCTCGCACTAATATGTAAACTGAGATATTCGAACTGAGTGGCCATTAAAAGAGCCGAGGCCAAATTGCCAATTGTTTAATGAAGGCAACCCTTCCTCTTAACCGACGTTGAGAGCGAGATCCAGGCGTCGAAGATGGCCCGAACAAGAATTGTTGTGCGATTCCCATGAGCCAGTCGAGGAGTAACTCCGGTGTGCTTCAATAATGCTGGGATGAACTATAAGCACAGTGAGTTGGTCCACTCGTATTAAGCGAAGCCCCTATTCCCATCAAAACGCTGGTCTAACACTTTCCAAGCGAGTCATAATGCCAGCCTTTTATAAAATAAAACACCCAATATGGGATTAATTGGGCGGTTTCTATTAGTTTTAAAGGTGTACAATACTTCTAGTATCGCTTTATTCTGGAGTTGACGCACAAAACTCTCTGGTGTTATGTGAACTCTCCTTTCAACTAACACCATTGAGAGTTTTGCGTTGGCTTAGGCACGTTGACTACCACTTCCTCTTACAAGCCTAGAATATTCCAATAATTCTTCTAAATCAAGTACCACAAAAACCTCTTCACTTGTAAACATTCCGACAAGGGGAGCAAAATCAACGTCACGTGCTGTGTCCCAAACCCAGACAGCCCCAGACAACCCTACGTCATGGCGCATTTGCTGCCAAGGTACAGCAAGGTACAACAGCTTTTCAAGCTCTAGAACATCCAAAATATTGACAATGGAAATGAATTCATGATTCAATTTTCTGGTTCTCAGAGATTGCGATCTCTCAATCATTCTTTCCTCACTTCGTCCAAGATGCGGTCACTGACAAGGTTACGCATCCAAGCAACTAGCATCTCGGCCTCACTACCGCGATCCCAACCGCAGATTTTCAACACCTTCCGCAACAGGCCACCAACCACGTCTAATTCCCTAACACATTATGGCCTCCATTTTGAATCATCGAATAGAACGTTCTCAGGCACAGTGCCACGGAAGAAGGAAGACTACGCCGCTCGCGCCAAGCAACTGCACCAGAATAGCGCAGACGACTATGAAGAGGACTTTAACTCCCAAATCGACGAGGCGAAGGAGCTACAGGCAAGGACACCATGGCATAGAGAAGGCAGCGACAAGCCGCCCGTCAAGCGGATGAGGAGCGCGGGTGCCATGACGAAGGGTTTGTCTCTCTCACCCTTCCCTTCCTCCCTATACCACAAACCCAATTCCGCAGACCAATTGTTAACAATGGTGTCGTGATAGGCAAACTACTCACCACCCCCTCGCGCCTCCTAAAACTAATCCTCCCCCTAACAACAACAGACAAAAACACCGACCGCAAATCCATCGAGCCCCTCGCCCTCCTCGTGCACCCCCAACAACCCCTCTCCTACCTAGAACGCCTAATCCAATCCGAACTCCCCATGATAAAATCCAAAGACGGGACGGAAAAAGTACCCGCTGTGCACTTTCGCGCAGAGGATAGCGCGCAGGATGAGATTAAGACTGGGGGAAAGGAGGGGGATGTGGAGGAGGAGGGAATGAGACAGATGCATGAGGAGGGGAGTGAGGAGACGATGGTTGATGGGCAGCTTATTAAGTTAGGGAAGATCGAGAATTCGGAAGAGAAGATGGAGAGGATTGCCAAGGAACGGGAAGAAAGTAAAGATAATGAGAAAGGGAAGGGAAGGGGGATAGAAAGTGGTTTGAGAGGTGGACCCGGCGAGGGCGGCGTCGAGAGTTATAGCGGAGAAGGTCGCGAGGCATCATCTTCCCAAGGAAAGCAAAAATTTGTCCGCTGGTCATCCTCCACTGAAATCGGCGACTTCATCCGCGACGCAGCACGCGGTAAAGAATTCGCAGTCGAGATCGAAGGTGCCTCGAAAGAAATCCGCGTCGGAGTTCCTAGTTTCAACGATCGAACCCATTATCTACGGGTGAGACTGAGGAAGACGAGTCGACGGCTCGCGGATTTTGCGAGTATCAAGAAGGAGTGTGATGAGCTTGCTCATCGGAGTGCGCAGAGGCTTGCGATGGGCGGTTTCGCGGTGTTGGCCACATGGTGGGCGGCGATTTATCATTTTACGTTTCAGACGAGCTATGGGTGGGATACGATGGAGCCCATTACGGTATGCCTCCTCCTTCCTCTCCCTGTCTGGCACCTCCATTCTGACATTTTCATTTCTCCTGTTACTTATATGGGAAATAGTATCTCGCAGGCCTGTCAACAATCATGCTCGGCTACCTGTGGTTCCTCTACCACAACCGCGAAGTCTCCTACCGCGCGGCACTTAACTTGACAGTGAGCAGGCGACAAAACGCACTGTATCAGCAAAAAGGTTTTGATCTGCAGAAGTGGGAAGCGCTAATTGAGGAGGCGAATGCGTTGAGGAGAGAGATTAAACAGGTCGCGAATGAGTATGATGTTGAGTGGGATGAGAGGCAGGATGAGGGGAGCGAGGAGGTACATGATGCGTTGAAGGAGGAGAGGGACAAGAGGAAGAAGAAGGACAAGGGCGATGATGAAGATGATGGGGATAGTAAGGGAAAGGAGAAGTCGAAGAAGGATTGAGCGTTTACCAGCAGTTCAGTCCTTGGAGCTAAATCACGAAACTGGACAGAGGCACAACACCGTTGTATTAGTGTTCAGGGAGAGCGTGGAGTTAAGTTTGGACTTCTTTTCCGTCGCATACAAGACGTGTTAATATATAGACGTATGACGTGCGGGAAGGGAGATACCAATACGAAGTATACATCGTTGCTCAACCTCTATCCTTCGTCGACCCCTGCCACGCCTCCTCTATCGAACTTACTAGAGTAGTTTCTACTTAGCTTGGAGATAGATCATCGGGTAGTGCTTGTTCTCTCTGTCGGTCCCCTTTCGATCGAGGTGTCATTCCAATGTCGACGGGATGAAAAGCAATTGACAGAAGCTGGAGCGATGTAAGAATTCGACTGGTGGAGGAACAAAAACGGATCGGAGGTTGGACCAGCAGCAGTCTGCTTTTCTTGCTGTAATGATTCACCTGTATACTTCCATCTCATTGCATCAAGACGCTTTCTTCGACTAGATCGTTGAACGGTTATATGTGGGGTTGTTATTCTTGGGAACTTCGTAGGGTGGCTCGAGTAAGGGGTTGTCGTTGGCATCGAGGGAGAGAAAGAATCGAGTTGTGGGAATCGAGAACTAGTCTGCCAATGTATTGATACTCCGAGGGAGGTGGGGACTGTGAAGTCTTTCTCGCAGAGCTGTAGTAGAGCCAGAGCTTCAATAGGTCGGAGAGTATGTTGGGTGTGGGGAGGTGGCGGATTGTGGCGGGGAGAATGAGAGTTCTTTAGTACAGTTCGACGCAGAGATAGGTGTTTCTTGTCTCTTTCTAGAACGTATCGTGGGCTGATAGCTATTCGTAGGGGGTCTGGTGAAGCGGTGTGTTTGCAATATCCATAGCAGGGGGGTGCTCGAAAGATATTGTTCGATAGGGCGACGGATTTAGAGCAAGGCCTCGGCCTTTGTGGCGGTACCTAGAACGTTGGAGAACACGGTCTAGAGTGAGCTAGTGTAGAGGCTCTTTTGACTGCGGGATGCTGATGGCGGTTGTTAAATGAGGGCTCTTCTGCTGTGACTCGACGCCACAAGAGGCTGGCGTCAGGCCATTTATGGCGTTATGGTGGCAAAGCAGATGGATCTGGACGGAAGGTTGAATGCCTTGAGGAGTTGGGTAGAAGAGTGTACATGTCGGTAACATGAGTGGTTAAGTAAGTAGAAGAGAGATCGTTCATTGGGATTTATTCCGGGAGGCGGAGTTGAAGGAAGATGAGGCCGGGGGACCGGAGGGTACTTGTTAGTGTTGTTAGGGAGAGGAAAGCGGACGAGTTGATTACCTTGGGATTGGATCTCCGCATTGGGGTACTTGCAGCCGCCTGGTTTCAGTTGTGGGGTATGTGGGGGGCAAGTGCGTCTGGCCAGGCAAGCAAGTGCGAACGGAACATTTGGCCGGGTCTTGTCAACTCCAAGAGGAGAACATTCTCGGCTGACAATGTTCTGAGTAGATTCATCTTGCTGGGGTCTTTCTTGCACTCGGCATAGGATTCTTCTCCTTCGACATGACGCCGCCCGCGCCTCGGCGGCAGCACATGCCTGAGAAAACAAACGATGGTGTGTGACAAGGTATGAGCAGCACGCAGAGGTATTACAAATACCATTGTCAGGATTCTACAGGAACACTGTCCATCTTGGGCGAGGAGCAGGCGGCAGAGTAGAGGGTCCTTATCTGATATTGGATGGCGGCTTGAAACGCACATCATATGTGGAAACGGTCCGAAAGGGGTCCAAGAACACTCTACTCAGCCCTCGACATCCAGCCACAGCGTCGGTCCACCTATAGCATCTTGATGGTAGGGCCCCGCTCCGTCGTCCCGTCGCGCCTCAGGTTGCCCGTCGCCCAATAACCCTGTAGGTGGTTCCAACTTATCCCATGCTTAGTGGTACTCAAGCCGCACATGCCGCAAGCTGGGCTGCGTTCAGGGTCCAAATCCCTGGACGCCGCCGGTAATGCAAGGCTGAATAGGAACCCGACGGCGTTTTATCACGCGATAATTTGTCGATCATGAATTTGTGGTGGGGTTTGAAGTTGAGGGAAGTGTCCCCTTCATTCTGATACGTTGATTGGTGTAACCACATTATTCCCTCCTACAAAACACCCATATACATTGAAAACAATTGCATCTTGAGGTTTAAGGAACTCCTCTGTTCTGTAGACAGTACTTGCGTGAAGGTAAAGTGAGAAATTCCAACTGCGCCAACCTTGTGTTTGCCCCCTGGTTGTCAGCCTTGACCATGGTATACATTATCTCCATCCTATCTTTGTTCTTGTGCGCTTCTAACGGGCCGCGTCTCTGACGGGGTCGTAGTATACCGTCCCTTCTTCCTCATTTTCTTGGTTCTGGTTATAGGACGGGTAGCTTTGTGCGATGGGGTACGTGTACCCATTACTGGCTGCAGTGGTCCCTAAAGTTGATCAGCGCAAACTGAAACATCGTAAGTGAATTGGTAAAACTGGATGACAAACCTCCTTCATAATATCCGTGGGAAGCTGGGGCTACGAGAGAGAGTTAGAGAAGAACTTGAAATACTCTATTATTCCTTGCACTGCTGTGAAGATGCACCATGGCTTGGGTTGGTAATGTGATGAATATGGTGCCGAGGGTTCGGGTAATGTTTGTTTTTATTACCTGCCCCCAATCATGTGTCGAGGATAGGAGAAAAGGGGGGAGGGGACTTTTAAGGCAGCATACACACCTGAAGTCATTGATTCCTCGCCGTAATAATCCTCTTGCTGGTCGTAATATTCTTCATGCTCTTCCCCAGCAACAGAATGATGTGTATGACGATGCCTCGAGTTGCTCCCATGGCCATGGCCATGAGCATGAGAATTGTGGTGCTTCGAACTCCCCGAACTTTTGGCAGGATTTCGATTTCTACCATCACGGTAACGGAACTTGTGGTAAAGGAACCATCGTGCTATCCAATTCGGGCAATCAGGGGTGGGAGCAGCGAGGTCCCAATAATATTTAGTTTGGTTGTTGCCGCTTTGGGCGATGAGCATCATAGCTTCATCCTTCGACTTCTCTTGGATGTCACTCCAGTCGTAGGGGGGTTTTCTTTTGCAATTCTCTTTGAGATGGTATTTATCGGACGTTAGCCACTTGTAGACTACGTCCGTCTCTTTCTGTGATTCCGCTAACCGTTAGTATGGTAATAACCTTAAATTTCAACGACTTTAAACTTGATAAGGACTACCGAGCGGTAGGGCGGTATCGAGGGTTTGTGGGGGAGCTAGCGCAACGTACCGCCATCAGGGTATAGGTCTCCGGGCCCATGTTAAGATGCTTCAGGAGATCATCCTTTGTTTGACTCATGGATAGAGGTGGAAGGTTCGCCATCCTG
>Ga0302325_10012304_pt1 | contig 18365 bp, 18 predicted proteins | sample Palsa_T0_2_FD_201948 | JGI IMG/M metagenome (GOLD analysis project Ga0302325, IMG submission 201948) | Peat permafrost microbial communities from Stordalen Mire near Abisko, Sweden - Palsa_T0_2 | ecosystem: Environmental > Terrestrial > Soil > Palsa > Peat permafrost | place: Sweden: Abisko...
CTTTCCGAGCGCGAAGGCTAACCGCTACGGCTTTGCGCCGGGAGGTGCGGGGGCCGTCGAGAACCGGGCCGGGTACAGGAACTGCCCGATGCCGTCCAGTGGCTCGCCGGGATCGCGCGGGGAGAACCGCCGCAGCTCGTTGTTGACGCTGTAGCGCGGTCCGAGCAGCACCCGATCGTCCTCGATCAGCGTGTAGAAGCGATCGAGCGGGCGCGGCGGCGGCCCGCCGGTGCGGATCCCTTGGAAGTCGTACACACCACCGTGGCACGGACACACGAACGACTCGGCCGCGGAGACGTACCGGACCGGACAGCCGACATGCGCGCACCGGTCGGAGATCGCGACCATGTGGTCGTACTTATCGATCGGCGGCCCGTCGATCGCCTCATCATGCCGGCGCACGTACGCCAGCGATTCGCCTGCGACGCCGATCCCCGGCGAGATCGTGATCACGACCGGCTTATACGTCGTCTCCACGAAGTCGCTCAGCGGCCCGATGTCCTGCCACAGGGCCGACTGGCGGTCGAAGACCGGCCCGGCGGCGAACCCGAGCACCGGCAGCGTGAAACTCGCGGCCGCCACCGCCCCGGCGGCGTGCACGGTCCCGGTCATGAACCGCCGCCGCGACACGGTCTCGCCCTCGAACGCGCCGGGCATCTCGAGATCCTGGGTGTAGCGGGCGTCTGCCATCTGCTACGCAACATAGTACTACATTACGTCGTAGATCTAGATGGCGCCGTGGCTCGCCTCCCCTGCGCCACCCGCCCCACGGGCGCTCCGCCTCACTGTTCGCGCGCGAGCCGCTGCAGCGCCCGGCGCCGCGTCGGGTCCAGCGCCCCCACCTGCAGCGCGAAGTGGCTCAATGCCGCGTCGCCGTACTGCGCGACGAGCTCGTCCACCTCGACTCCGGCCCGCAGCCGCATGTACGCCTCGCGGTCATACACGGGCGCATAGAAGTCGGTCTTGCCCTCGCGCCGGCGGACGAGCACGCCCTTCCGGTGCAGCCGGGACATGATCGTCATGTACGTCGTGTACGCGCGTGGCTTATCCGTGCGCGGGTTGAGCGCCTCCATCACGGCCCGCACGGTGCCCTCGCCGATCGCCCACCGCTCCTCCATCACCTCGGACTCGAGCTCGTGCAGCCTCGGCGGCACTGGATCCTCCTCCTTGCCCTTCCGCACCGGGCATCTACGACGGAGCGTAGCAGTTCCCGCTGGCTCTACGATTCAGCGTAGGAGATGGCCATACGCTCGAACGCAATCGCGCCAAACCCGGGCTCCCAGGCCGCGGCGAGTGCCGCCCATCGCCCGCGGGGCGCAGCGCCGGCCGCGGTCCAGACCTCACGCGCCGGCCTGCTGCTCGGCGCGCTCGGGCTCGCGTCGGCGACGTTCGTGCTCGCGCGGCTGTTCGAGACCTGGCGAGTGAGCTCAACCCAGGCGTCGCGTCACATCACAGTGCTCGGCCTCCGCCTCGGTTACCCGACCGCGAACCTCGGCGCGATCATCGTCCTCGCACTCGCTGCCGCCGGCCTGCTCCGCCCGCGCGTGTACGTGACCTCCGGCGCCGTCGCGCTCCTCGATCCCGCGGCGCTCGCCGCGGTGCTCGCGCACGAGCGCCACCATGCGCGACGGCGCGATCCGCTCCGACTCGCCGCGGGGCGTGTGCTCGAGCGCTCGCTGTTCTACGTGCCCGGCCTCTCGGCCGTGCTCGAGCGCGCCGGCGCGCTGGCAGAGCTCAGCGCCGATGAGCGCGCGGTCGACGAAGCCCTCGGCAACCGCGCCGCGCTCGCGAGCGCGATGCTCGAGTTCGCCGACAGCGGCAGCGGCAGCGGCATCGACCCCGAGCGGATCGATCAGCTGCTCGCCGGTCCGCGCGACTGGGCCTTCCCGGCGCTCATGTGCATGCTCGCTGCTGGTGCGCTCGCTCTCGTCACAGGCGTCGCACTTCTCGCCAGCCGGTTGGCGTCCGGCTCGGCCACGCCCGCCCCGCCCTTCCTCTCCCGTCAGCCGTGCGTGCTCGTGCTCGCTGGCGTCCCCGCAGCTGCTGCCCTGCTCGCGCTCGCCTGGGCGCGTGGCTGGCGCCGCGCGAGCGTCGACGCCGGCGCATCGGACACGCGCCAGTAGAGCGCCGCGATCGCGGCGGACGTCACGAGCACCGCCGGCCACGCGCCGATCAGCAGACCGATTGCGTGCGAGAGCGCGAACGCCACCAGCCCCGCGACCGTGAGCTTCACGGTCCTCGCGCGAGCGTGCCGCCGCGACCAGATCGCAATGCAAGCGATGCCGAAGATCGCCAGTACGACCCCACCGAGCGGCCGCGACCCCGTCCCGACCGCGACCCCAAAACCTGCGATCAGGCCCGCCGCGGCGAGCACGGCGGTGGGAGTGGCGCGGGCGGTCATCGCGATCATTATCGCGGCCGGGTGGCGGTTCGACGGTCAGCGACGGGGGAAGAGGGCGCCAGAGCGCCCGTTTCGCCCAAGCCTGACGGGACGCATACACAGGTTCCTACGAACGCCGAATGCCGAGCGCCTCGAGCAACGACGCGACCGGCGGCTCGTCGTCGATCCGCTCCGGCACCGGCGCGCCGGCCTCGAGCAGGATCTCCACGACCCGCGCGTAGCGCTCGACCGGGACCTCCTGGACGGTCCGCATCGTCGGTCCGCCCTCCGGGTCGTGGCAGTGGCGCGAGCCGTGAAGCGCGGCCCCCATCGCGCTGCCGCCGTGCGGAAACGTCAGCCGTGCGCCGCGCGCCACGAACTCGTGGACGACTTCTGCATAGCCGCGCCAGGCGGCCTGTCCGATCGGCGGGTGTTCGTCGTCCGGATCGCCCTCGACCGCCGCACCCGCGTCCAGCAGCCGCCGGACCCCGACAGCGTCGCCGCCCTGGATCGCCCAGTCGAGCAGCCGGTCGACGCCGACGGCCTTGCCCGCCGGCGGCGCACCATCGCCGGACAGGTAGCTGCCGAGCTCCCGGTCGCCCGAGCTGACCGAGGCCGGGTCGGCGCCGCGCGAGCGCAACAGCTCCGCGACGTCATTTGAGCCCCAGCGAACCGCGTTCGCGAGCGCCGTCCGTCCGGCCTCGTTCGGCCGATCGACAGGCGCGCCCGCATCGAGCAGCACCCTCACCGTCCGCACCGGCCGGCGGCGCAGAACGGCCTGATGCAGGTGGCCGGACGTCGGCCGCGCGCCGTGCTCGCAGAGCATCTCGACCATCACCTCGTTTGGGAAGTTGAGCGCCCGGCCGAGGCAACGCCGTACCGCTGGCCGCTCGGTGCCGGCGTCGACAAGCAGCGCCGCGCAGGCCGGATCGGGGAACTCGCAAGCGTGGTAGAGCGCCTCCCCGATCCGCGGGTCGGCGTCGGCGTAGACGTCGTTGGGGTCGGCGCCAGCGTCGAGCAGCATCCGCGTCAGCACGGCGTCGTTGGCGATGCCGGCCGCCCCGTACACCGGTGCCTGGAGCCAGCCCTCGTGGTCGAAGGACGCGTTCGGATCGGCACCGGCATCGAGCAGCGCCCGGGCTGCCGTGCGGATTCCCGCCACACGCTCCGGTTGCACGCGCCCGAGCCGCGTGAACGCGACGTACAGGATCGGCGCGTGTCCAACTGGCGGCAGCTCCGCCCGCGTGAGCTCCGGCCCCGCGTCCAGCAGCGCCGTCACGTGGTCGCCATCCCCCGTCACACACCCGCAGGCGAGATCGTGCCGACCCAGGCCCGGATCGGCGGCCAGCAGCTCGCAGGCTAGACCGGGATCTGACGAGCACGCGGACCGCACGAGCGCGGCGGCCCGCTCGTCGGCATCGGAATCAAGGCACGCTTGGCTCACCGGATGCGCACGACCTTAGCGGCACCTTTTCACTTAGCGGCTGCGCCATAGACACCACGAGATAGTCTCAGCACCCGTGGGCCACCGAGGGATGAGAGCTGCGCTGGTAGGTGCGGGCCTGCTGCTGTGCGGGCTCGCCGTCGCGCTCGCCGCGACCACAGGCGCGGCAAAAACGACCGCCCGCGCCGCCGCCTGCCCCCACCCCGGCCGCCCGGCACTCGCGGCCGACTCGAAGCCGCATGCGCTACGCGTGTTCGCGATCCAGTTCCTCCAGCAGCCAGCGCTGATGGCGACCGCGGCCGACTACGCGCGCGCGATCGACTGCGCGATCCGGACCGAGGTGGTGCCGTACCTCGCCCACGGCCGCCCGAACCTGGTCGTGTTCGACGAGGACGTGGGCCTCGAGACGCTCGCGATCGGTCCGCGTGCCGCCGCCGCACGGGCGCTGCTGACACACGGCGTACCAGCCTGCGCGGGCAAGCTGTTTCCATGCGCGACGCTCGCCACGCTAACCGCGCTCGATGGCGGTTACGGCCGAGCGCTGACGTACCTTGACAAACGCTTTCCGTCGCTGAGCGGTCAGCTCGGACGCGCGTTCGTCGCCGCCACCGACACGTTCGCGCGCGTGTTCATGGGCACGATGGCGAGCGAGGCCGAGCGCTACCGGATCTACGTCGTCGCCTCGAACACGCAGGCGCCGTTCGCGTTAACGCGCAACCCCGCCGCTGTCCAAGCCCTCCGGGACCCCGCGACCCCGGGCGTCAAGGCCATATACGCGCCGACCGCCGGCGTCGCCTACGACCAGACGTTCCTGTGGGGACCGCAGGCGATCCACCGCCAGGACCCGCCGCCGCTCGCGAACCTGCTGGCCGTCAACCGCAAAGTGCCGCTCACGAGCTTCGAGCAAGCGCTCGGGTTTGCGCCCGGCCCCTCCACCGGTCCGGCCGCAACCGCGAACCTGAGGCCGTTCACGATCCCGGGAACTAAGGCGAAACTCGGGTTCGCGACCAGCCTGCCGGCATTCGAGTACGGGACCGTGACCCCCGGCCGCGCGTGCGCCGATGTCGCGCGGACGTACATGCACTGCCTCGACCACCTCGGAGCGAACGTGCTGATCCAGGCCGACGCGAACGACGGTCAGTGGACCGGCGCGGACGGCAACGAGCAGTGGCAGCCGCTGTCCTGGATGGCCTCCGCATACCGCGCCGTCAGCGATCCGTCGGTGCACTTCGACTATGCGGTCAACCCGATGCTTGTGGGCAATCTCGCGGACACGCCGTTCGACGGGCAGAGCGCGATCCTCGAACGCGGGCGCCGCGGCGCCGGCTGCCACTACATCGGCGACACCTCGTTCGTTCCAGGCCAGGACCAGTCTATGTACAAGAGCTACGCCGGCTCCAAGCCGCAGTTCCTGGCGCTGGCGCCGTGGGTCGTGCCCGACGGCCCGCGTCCCGCGCTGCGCAAGGTCGGCGACGACCTCGCCGCGGGCAGCGGCGGCTACCACTATGTTCAGACCGCCGTGATCGCCGATCTTCCATTCCCCGTCGACCGCACCCGCCCTGGCTGCGTGGTGGCAGGCCGATGAGCGGCGTCTCCCGGCGGGAGGTCGTGACCGGAGCGGCGGCGGCCGCGACGGGCGCGCTACTCGGCGGGGCGGCGCAAGCGGGCGCGGCGCCGAGCGCGGCCCGCACACCGCGCAGGCGCGTCGATGTCGTCGTGATCGGAGCCGGACTGGCCGGGCTCAGCGCGGCGAGCGACCTCGTCCGCGCCGGCCACTCGGTCGTGGTGCTCGAGGCGCGCACGCGGGTCGGCGGGCGCACGCTCAACCATCCGGTCGGCGACGGCGAGGTGATCGAGGTCGGCGGCGAGTGGGTCGGCCCCGGCCAGGACCGGATCATCGCGCGCGCCCGCGAGTTCGGGATCAAGACCTTCAAGACCTACACGAAGGGCGCCCAGATCCTCGACTTCGAGGGCAAGCAGACGCACTTCACCGGCCTGATACCGCCGCTCCCGTCCCCCGACGCGGCCGATTTCGGTCAGCTGCTCGGCAAGGTCGTCGCGCTGCAGTCGACAGTGCCGCTGACCGATCCCTGGATGGCGCCGAACGCGGCCACGCTCGACTCGCAGACGGTCGAGACCTACATGCTCGCGAACTCATCGACCAACGGCGCCCAGTTCCTGCTCGAGCTCGCGGTCAAGGCGATCTTCGCCACCGACTCGCGCGACCTGTCGCTGCTCCACGCGCTGTTCTACTTCCACTCGGGTAACGGGGTGATCAACCTAGCGAGCACCGCCGGCGGCGCACAGGACTCGCGCTTCGTGGGCGGCTCGCAGCTCGTCTCGATCGAGCTGGCCAAGCGGCTCGGCGACCGGATCGCGCTCGGTGCGGCGGTGCGGCGGATCAGGCAGGACCGCACCGGCGTCACGGTCACGAGCGACGCCGGCAGCTGGCGCGGCAAGCGCGCGATCGTCGCGATGTCGCCAATGCTCGCCGGGCGGATCGACTACGAGCCCGCGCTGCCCGCGTTGCGCGACGGCCTCACGCAGCGGGTCCCGAACGGCTCCGCGATCAAGTACGAAGCCGTGTTTCCGAAACCGTTCTGGCGCTCGGCCGGTCTGAGCGGCTACTCCAACAGCGACCGGCCGCCGATCCATTTCACCTACGACAACTCGCCGCCGAATGGCAAGCCGGGCGTGCTGCTCGGGTTCGTGGTCGGCGAGGAGGCGCGGGCGCTCGGCACGCTCGGGCCCACCGAGCGCCGCCGTCAGGTGTTGGCCGCATTCGTGCGCTTGTTCGGCCCGCAGGCGGGTCGGCCGCGCGAGCTGATCGAGCACAACTGGTCGGAGGAACCGTGGACGCGCGGGTGCTACGCGGGCTACATGCCTCCCGGCGTGTGGAGCGACTTCGGCTCCGCGCTGCGCGAGCCGATCGGCCGCCTGCACTGGGCCGGGACCGAGACGTCTGAGATCTTCACCGGGTACATGGACGGCGCTGTGCGCTCCGGCGAGCGCGCGGCTGCCGAGGTCGCGCCGGGCCTCTAGTACACGCACTAGGGTGTGCGGGTCATGGCCCCTGGCGTCGGATCCGAGACGAACCCGCTGCGCGTGGCGATCGTCGGCTCAGGCCCGTCGGCGTTCTATGCCGCGTCCGACCTGCTGAAGAGCAAGGCCAACCCCGGGCTCGTGGTCAAGGTCGACATGCTCGATCGGCTGCCAACGCCGTGGGGGCTCGTCCGCGGTGGAGTCGCGCCCGATCACCCGAACATCAAGGCGGTCTCGCGCGTATTCGAGAAGACGGCGGCGCTGCCGGGCTTCAGCTTCTTCGGCAACGTCGAATTCGGGCGCGACATCGGCCGGGATGACCTGCGCAGCCGCTATCACGCGGTGATCTACGCCGTCGGCGCCGAGACCGACCGGCGGATGGGGATCCCAGGCGAGGACCTCCCCGGGAGCCACGCCGCGACCGAGTTCGTCGGCTGGTACAACGGCCATCCCGATTACCGCGAGTTCGAGTTCGACCTCAGCCGCAAGCGCGCGATCGTGATCGGCAACGGCAACGTCGCGCTCGACGTCGCGCGGATGCTGGCGCTGACCCCGGAGGAGCTGGCCATGACGGACACCGCGGATCACGCGATCGAGGCCTTGAGCAAGTCCGCGATCGAGGAGATCGTGCTGATCGGCCGCCGCGGCCCGGCGCAGGCCGCGTTCACGAACCCCGAGCTCCGCGAGCTGGGCGAGCTCGCCGATGCCGACGTGATCGTCTCGCCCGACGATGTCGTGATCGACGAGCACAGCGCGCAGGCGATCGCCCGTCAAGGCGAGCTGACCGAGCGCCGGAATGTCGAGATCCTGACCGCCTACTCGCAGCGCGAACCCGCCGGCAAGCGCAAGCGGGTCGAGCTGCGATTCCTGATCTCGCCGGTGTCGATCGTCGGCGCCGAGCGCGTGGAGGCCGTCGAGTTGGTGCACAACCATCTCAGCCGGGATGCGGACGGGACGCTGCGGGCGCGCTCGAGCGAACGGCACGAGACGCTCGAGGCCGGGATCGTGTTCCGCTCGATCGGCTACCGCGGCAGGCCGCTCGCCGGGGTGCCGTTCGACGAGTTGACAGGAACAATCCCGAACGACTCCGGCCGCGTGCTCGACGCTCACAAGCAGCAGGCGATCCCCGGCGAGTACGCGGTCGGGTGGATCAAGCGTGGCCCGAGCGGCGTGATCGGGACGAACAAGCGCGACGCACAAGAGACCACTGAGTTGCTGCTCGAGGATCTTCACGAGGGCCGACTGCCCGAACCGAGCGACACCGATCCGGAGACCCTGGAGCGGTTGCTAGATGCGCGCGGGGTCAACGACTACGTCTCATACCGGGGCTGGGAGGCGATCGACGCCGCCGAGAAGGCGGCGGGCGAGCCGCACGGGCGCCCGCGGGTCAAGCTGGTTACGTTCGAGGAGCTGCTCGCCGCCGCCAGGGGCTGAACGGCTCGGTGCGGGGACGACCGGAGCGCCCGATGTTCACAATCTGTGCCGATGAAGACCGCGCTCGTGTCCTCAATCGCTGCGCTCGCCCTCGCTGGCTGCGGCGGCAGCGGCGGTGACCCGTCCAGCGGGTCGAGCGTCCACGCGCACCCGCAGGCAGTCGAGCCCGTCGCCGGACAGGCGGCGCCGTCGGTCTCGGGCTCGACGCCCGTCGGCGACCCCAACGCGCACGCGACGCCGCTATCGGAGGTCAAGCACGAGCTCGCGCTCGAGCTGGTCGCCGCGCGCGTCTCGAACGCGACCTACATCGACCCACTCCAGTACGTCACTGTGTGGGAGCGCACCGATCAGGGCGTCGACGCGCAGCTGCCGGTCGGCGCCCCGATCCTCTCGCCCTCCGAGGTCAAGATCCTCGCGATCATCCCGGACTGGTACGCGGGCCAGCCGCTCGTCTACTTCGAGCTGCTCGCCGGTCCGGACGCCGGGCGCGTGCAGTACGTGGCCGAGGAGATCACCGACATCGCCCGCCCGGGCAGCATCCTCCAGAAGGGCCAGGTGATCGCGCGCTACGCCTCCTCGGGCACGGCGATCGAGTACGGCTGGTCGACGCCGAGCGGGATCACGCTCGCGGTTGCGACGACCGGCTACGAGGAGGGCGAGATCACACCGGCGGGCCGCGCGATGCGCGCCTGGCTCAACAGCCTCGGCGCCGGCGCGGGGCCGAACACCTAACGCCAGAGCCGGGAGCGGCGCCGACCTGCGCCGCTCCCGTGGGCGTCCTAGTGGCTTGCCCGGGCGTGCTTGGGCAGCCAGAACACCGCCGTGCAGGCCGCGGCCAGGAACGCCACCGCCACCAGCAGTCCGTGATCGGCGGCACCGACGAACGCCGCCGCACCGTGGCCGCTGCCGAGGTGGTCGAACAGCTCCGTGCCGACGGCCGCGATCCCGAGCGACATCGCGAGCTGCTGCACGGATTCGAGCAGGCCCGAGGCGGATCCGAGCTCGTGCGGGGCGACGCCCGCGAGAATCACGTCGAACATCGGCACGAACACCATCCCCATGCCGAAGCCGGTGATCGCGAGTGGACCGGCCAGATCCCAGGCGGTCAGGCCGCCGCTCGCCGAGCGCATCACCAGGTCGACCACGACCAGTCCCGTGGCCATCGTCACGATTCCGATCTGCATCGTCGTCCGCCCGATCCTCGCGAGCAGCGCCGAGGACGTGATCGAGCCCCCGATCGCGGCGACCGGGATCGCGACCGTCGCAACCCCGCACGCCAGCGGGCTGAAGCCGAGACCGGTCTGGTACATGACGTTCAGCGCGATCATCATCCCGCCCATCGCGCCGATGAAGCCGAGCACCACGGCCAAGCCGGCGACGTACGGCCGACGCCCGAGGATCGACGGCTCGACGAGTGGCGTCCGCCCCTGCTGCGAGCGCCGGGCCTGAAGCGCGGCGAACGCCACGAGGCTGACGACTCCTGCGGCGAGCGCCGCGAACGACCACGCGGGCCAGCCGTGCTCCCGGCCCTCGATCAGCGGGTACACTAGCGCTACTGCGCCGAACATCGCCAGCAGCACGCTCGGCGCGTCCAGCCGAGCCCCTGGGGTCGCCGGCGCGACGCGGGGCAGGTAGCGCCGTCCGGCGGCGATCGCCAGCAGGCCGATCGGAACGTTGACGAGGAAGATCGCCCGCCAGCCCGAGCCGAGCACGTCGAGGTTGACGAGCCCACCGCCGATCAGCGGACCCGCGACCGCAGCCAGGCCCATCACCGGCCCGAGCACGGCGAACGCCTTCTGCTGGCCGTGATCCCCGAACAGCTCGCGGATCAGGCCGAAGCCCTGGGGCACCATCAGCGCGGCGATCGCGCCCTGGAGCGCGCGTGCGGCGATCAGCGCGCTTGGCGACGGGGCGACCGCGCACAGGGCTGACGCGCCGACGAAGCCGCCGATCCCGGCGAGCAGCACGCGCCGTCGCCCGAGCACGTCTCCGAGCCGGCTTCCGAGCAGCAGCGTCGCTGACATCGCGAGCGTGTAGGCGGCGGTGATCCATTCGAGGTCGGCGTAGGTGCCGCCGAGGTCGCGCCGGATCGCGGGAGCCGCCGTCTGGGCGATCGTCGAATCGAGCAGATCCATGACCGCCGAGCCGATCACGACGGCGAAGCCGAGCCACACGGCTCGGTTACTTGACCGCACGTCCGCGGCGGCCACTGAGGGGTAGGTGATAGTGGTGGTTGACATGCTCAGCAGGCTCTCGACAATTCCGGTCATCTTCGGTCCGCAATAGCGCGCACCGCGCGACTATGCGGTCAACTTCAGTCCGCAATTCCTGCGAAGCTTTCGCTGGTCATGATCCAGACGTCCGCCCGCCTGCTGGCCCTCCTGTCACTGCTCCAGGTCCGTCGCGAATGGACCGGGCAGGAGCTCGCCGATCGCCTCGAGGTCGGCCCCCGCACGATCCGCCGCGACGTCGACAAACTGCGCTCGCTCGGCTACCCGATCGAGGCCGCTCCCGGGGTCGCCGGGGGGTATCGCCTGAGCGCCGGCGGCGAGCTGCCGCCACTGCTGCTCGACGACGCCGAGGCGGTCGCGGTGGCGGTCGGGCTGCGGACGGCTGCCTCGGGGACGATCGCCGGGATCGAGGAGACCTCGATCCGCGCGCTGGCGAAGCTCGAGCAGGTGCTCCCCGCGCGCCTGCGCCGCAGGGTCAGCGCACTCAGCGAGGCGACCTCGGCGTTCGCCGTCGACGGCCCGCGGATCGACGCCGAGGTCCTCCCGACGCTGGCCGGGGCATGTCGCGACGGGACCCGCCTGCACTTTGCCTACGTCGCCAAGGACGAGCGCGCGAGCAAGCGCAACACCGAGCCGTGCGCGGTCGTCTACAGCGGCTACCGCTGGTACCTGGTCGCGTTCGACTTGGACCGCGATGATTGGCGCACGTTCCGGATCGATCGCATCCGCGGACGCGTCCGGGCCGGTGCGCGCGGCCGGCGGCGAACGGTGCCGGGCGGCGACCCGGCCGTCTACGTCAAGCAGCAGTTGCGAGCGCGCGATGCCGGCGAGCACCCGGCTGCGCCGGGCCGGATCCGGCTGCTGCTTCCGGCCGCACACGCCGGCCGCCGGATCCCGGGCCGGTACGCGACGGTCGAGCCCGACGGCGACGGCGCCTGCATCGTCAGCACGCGCGGCGCCTGGTCACGCAACTTCCTGGTCTGGATGGCGCTGCTCGACGAGCCGATGGAGGTGCTCGGACCGCCCGAGCTGGTGGAGGCGGCGCGGACACTCGTGAAGCGGCTCGGCGCGGCGGCCTGATCCGGATCGCTCGCGACGGGCGCCGAGTGATTAGTCTCCACGTATGGATACAGACCACGCCCAGGAGCTGCTCGCACGCGAGCGGACCCGGATCGAACGGGGGCTTGCGGGGGCCAACCGAGAGGGCCCGCTCGAAAGCTCTGAGAACCTCGAGCCCGGAGACGAGGATTCCGAGGACCTGTACGAGGACGAGCTCGACGAGAGCCGCCGCGCACAGCTGACGCGCGACCTGGCCGCACTGGAGCGCGCCGAGGCGAGGCTTGCCGACGGCTCCTACGGCCTCTCGGTGGAGAGCGGCGAGCCGATTCCGGACGCGCGGCTCGAGGCGCTTCCGTTGGCCGAGCGGACCGTGGACGAGGAGGAGCGCTTCCGGCGATGAGCCCGGACGGCGGGCGCTGGATCAGCGACCAGATATCGAGCAACGGCGCCTCAGCCGAGATCCGAGACCAGAGCGCCCAGCGCCTGATCGTCCTCGGCTACATCACGGCCGTCGCGATGCCGCCGATCGGATTCATTCTCGGGATCGTGGTAGCCACGCGTCCGAGCAAGCAGTACTCAAAGCACGCGCGGTGGATCCTGGCGATCAGCATCGTCGCCACGATCGTCTGGATCCTGATTTTCTCCTCCGGCGTGATCAACACGACGGACACCGACATGAGCTGAACCACGACCGCTACCCGTCATGCGCCGACGGGGCTAACATGCGGGGCATGTGCGCCGGATGTGTGATGGCAGCAGCAGCAGGCGCGAGCGGCGCCCGGTCGTGGTTGCAGACTCAGACCTGGCTAACACGGCGGGTTCTGAAGGGGGTCACGATCGCCATGTTCGTGGTCGCATTCGGGTTCTCGTCGCTGATGATCAGCGGCTCCGCAGCTCCACAACACGCTGTTTCCACGACGGCGATCGCAGCTCACGGCGGGTCCCGCGGGCAGTGAGACAACTGTCCGCCTAGGGGCCCTTAGGGCGCCTGCGGGGCCTGCTTGGCGACCACGGCACCGAGACCGATGATCTCGACCACCTCTCCGGGCTGGCACAGGTCGATCGCGTCAGCCTCGCGTCGCAACATCGCCCGCAGTTGCGCAAACGCGACAATGCCAAAGGCGGACGGAATCCACAGCTCGATCACGCGGTAAAGCAGCACCGCGGCGGTCGCGGTGACGGCCGGCAAGCCGTAGAGAACGAGCATGCCGACGAGCCCGAGCTCCGTTCCGCCGATGCCGCCCGGGATCGGGATCCAATTGCCCAGCTGGCCGATCAGGTACGCCATCCAGACGATCGTCAGCTCCGGTGCGGAGCCGATCGCACGGAAGCTGACCCAGAGAGCGAGGATGTCGAACACGAGGTATCCGAGCACCCCGAGCAACAGCATCGGGGCGCCGGCCCTGAGCTGCCGGACCGCCTCGTCGACGCCATCTGCAGCAGCTGCCACGAGGGGAATCAGACGCGCGAGCCGCGAACGCCCGCTGCCACTCCGCAACCGCGCTTCGATCCGGTGCGCGAGGCGGCCCAACGCCACCGTGCCGGCGATCGCGGCGACCGCCACGACAGCGGGAACCACGGTCAACAGCACGCTCGCGTGGCCGGGAAGCACCTCGGTCGCCAACCCGAGCCCGACCAGTGCCAGCGTCACAACCGAGGGCGCGCTCGTGAGCAGGAAGAACGCGACCGTCTTGCGCGCGACCTCGTCGGCCGGCATCCCGCCGCGCCGCAGGGCCCACACTCCAAGCGCCAGACTCCCCGCCCCCCCGACCGGGAACAGGGCGCCCGCGCCCTCCTCGGCGACGGCGATCTTGTAGCTCACCCGCCATCTCATCCGCTTGCAGAACACGGACCGGAAGGCCGGCACGTACGCGAGCACCGACAGCACCTCGGACGCGCAGGCGACCGCGATCCAGACCGGCAGCGCGTGCGCAAATCGGCTTCTGAGCTCGCCCAGGCCTGGCAGCAGCGTGATCACCACCACCGCGACTGCAACCACCGCCCCGAGCTTGATCAGCGCCCGGCGCAGACGCCTCGAGGAGACGTCACTCGGAAGCGGAGCGGGATCAACGGGAGGCGACGATCGCGTATTCGCTGACATGCTCGCGCACCGTACCGACCCTGGCGTACATGCTTGCGCCGGCTGCGGCCGGGCTGCACTCAGTCGCGAGCGTTACGCCCCGGGCTCGCGACGAATCTCATAGGCTTCGCGCAAAAACCGGACCTGAGTGGCCGCGAGGCTCCGCCGCGGGTCGCGGAAATGCAATCCCGCCAGCTATGCGAGCGACGCGAGGCCGTGCGCGCCAGTTCTGGCGCGTCTTCGACAAGAGCCTCGTGCCGATGGTGACGGTTGACAACGACCGCCGCTACGTCGCCGCGAACCGCGCAGCGCGGTTGCTGTTCCGGCTCAGCCTGGCCGAGATGCGCCGGCGGCAGATATACGACTTCACGCCTCCGGAGATGCAGGGCACCCTGGAGGCCGCATGGGAGCGGCTGATGAGCACCGGATCGGTCGCCGGCGAGTACATGGTGCAGTTCGCGGATGACAGTCAGCTGCAGATCACCTACTGCGCGTTGGCGAACGTGCTGCCGTCCAAGCACCTGATCGTGTTCGCGCCGGCCGAGTGGCCCGAGGACGAGCTCGGCATGCTCGAGGACGGCACGCTGGCGCCGCTCGAGGGTCCGCTGTCGCCGCGTGAGCGAGAGGTGCTGACGCTGATCGCCGCCGGAGCGGACTTTCAGCAGATCGCGCACGAGTTGACGATCTCGCCGAGCACGGTCAGGACGCACGTCCAGAATGCCCATCGCAAGCTCGGGGCCCGCAATCGGGCCCATTCGATCGCGATCGCGATGCAGCGCGGCTTGATCGATTTGCCGGGGCCCTCGGCGGACGGAGTCCCTCCCTCCTCTTTTTGAGGTATTTACCGGCTTCGCCCTCCTCCATCTGACGTATTTTGAGCGTCCCTCGCGCTCAAAGTCGCCGCATCTGTGCACAAAATGAGGCCACGTGGGAAATGAGATCGGGGAACTAGAAATTGATCACGGCGCGCGGAAGGTTTCCTGGATCCCGGACGTCGCTTCGACTCAGTGAACGTAATCACGGTGTTGATCGCCGACGACGAGCCGCTGTTGCGTGCCGCACTGGTCGACCTGATCGCGTCGGAGCCCGGGCTCGAGCTCGTCGCGGTAGCGACAAACGCTGATGAGGCGATCCAGCTGGGTGCTGCGACCCACCCGGCGGTGGCGCTGATCGACGTACGGATGCCCGGCGGCGGCGGCGCCCGCGCCTCGCGCGGAATCCTCGAGTCGTCGTCCGAGACGCGGATCGTCGCGTACTCAGCCTTCGATGACCGGGCGATCGTGCTTGACATGCTGCGCGCCGGTGCTACCAGCTACCTGCTCAAGGGCGCCGACGCGGAGGAAGTAGTAAGCACGCTCGTTCGAGCCGCGCGCGGCGAGGGCGTGCTGTCCCCTGAGATCACTGGCGGCGTGCTCGAGGAGCTCGCCTCGCAACTGCATCAGCACGAACGCGAGCAGCAGGAGCAAGAGGAGCAGCGACGGGTACGCCATCGAGTGCGTCGCGCGATCGACGAGCAACGTTTCGAGTTGCTCTTTCAACCGATCGTCGACCTCAGCACGTCTCGGACCGTCGGCGTCGAAAGCCTGGCCCGATTCGCGGACGAGCCAGTGCAGGGACCGGACGCGTGGTTCGCCGACGCGGACCGCGTCGGGCTGCGGTCAGAGCTCGAGTTGATCACCGCTCGGATCGCACTCACGCGGCTGGCGGAGATCGCGGCGCCGGCGTACATGGCGGTGAACCTCTCGCCGGAGACGGTGCCTTACTGCCGCGGGCTCGTCGACGGGTCGGCCGCGAAGCGGCTCGTGATCGAGATCACCGAGCACGCCGCCGTCGAAGACTACGAGGCGCTCGCCGATCAGCTCGCCCCGCTCCGGGCGCGGGGCGCGCGACTCGCGGTCGACGATGCAGGCGCTGGCTTCGCCAGTCTTCGTCACGCACTGAAGCTCTCGCCGGACTTCATCAAACTCGACACGTCGCTGATCACGGGCATCGATCACGACCGCGGTCGACGAGCGCTCGCCGCCGGATTGATCGCCTTCGCCGGCGAGCTTCACGCCGAGATCATCGCCGAGGGCATCGAGACGCTTGGCGAGCTGCAGGCGCTGCGAGCTCTCGGCGTTCGGTACGGCCAGGGGTTCTACCTCGCCGTACCTGGGCAGCTGCCGCCGGCGAGCAGTCGCATTCGCGGCTCCGCGAAACCGTGATGTCCGGTCGGCACCCACGTCAGGAACGCATGACCAAGCTCGGCACCCGCACTCGCTGCCACGCAGTGGCGGAGGCGCTGCGCCGCTCTGTGATCAGCTGACGAACGGCACACAAGGTGCGACTTAGTACTGGTGGGAGGCGATCAATCGGGCCGCGGCGCCGGGCCCTTCTGAGGCCGGCAGGAGGAGCGCGACACCGGCGTGCAGTGCGCCGAGGACGCTGAGCAGCGCCACTGGGTTGGCGAACAACTCCCGCGGAGGGACGTCCTGTCCGGCGGCGCAGACCAGTGCCACATCGACGGCCTCGGTCAGTGGGGAGCCGGCGAAGCTGGTGACCCCGATCGTCGTCGCTCTCCTGTCGCCGGCCGTGGTCACCGTCTCGATCGTGTCCCGGCTCTCGCCGGTGTGACTGATCGCTACGCACACGTCCCCGACACCGAGCGTCGCCGCCCGCAGATGCTGGCTCAGGGCGTCCGTCGACACAACGGCACGCACGCCGAGCGCCGAGAACCGAAACGCGGCCAGCGCGGCGAGGGCATCGGAGCCGCCAACGCCTGCGAACAGAACCTCGCCCGCGGTCGCGATAGCCGTTTGTGCGCGCCTGAACGCAGCCGCATCGATTGACTGCGCCGCGCCGCGGATGCTCTGGGCGTCGGCGGCCATGACCTGGAGGTACGGAGCGGTCGACGAATCGGTCGCCGACGGTGGATGACCGAACTGATTCGTGCTCCCGGCCTCCTGGGCGATGGCGATCTTCAGCGCGGCGAAGCCCACGTACCCGAGCCGGCGCGAAAGACGCACGACGGTGGCGGCCGAGACTCCAGCGCGGCCGGCCAGCTGCCCGACGCTCTCGTGCATTGCCCCGTGGGCGTCAGCCAGCAGCACCTCGGCAACGCGACGCTCGGCGTGCGGGAGACGCCCGAGGCCAGACCTGAGTTGGGCCGATGGGCGATCGCTCTGCAACAAAATTTTGTCTGTTTTCGCTATCTGGCATATTATTTCATATGCTGGGGCGAGCGTGATCGCGACTCATCTGACTCTGAGTGTCACGGCGCTCGTCCTCGGCGCCGGCGTCCTCCATGCGACGTGGAACGCGATCGCCTCAGCGATCAAGGACAAGCTCGTCGCCGTCGGTCTGATCGGCCTGACCGCAACCACCGTCGCGGCCCTGTGCCTGCCCCTCACCGGCCTTCCGCGTACGTCGGCCCTCGCCTTCGTCGGCGCGTCCGCGACCGTTCACGTCGGCTACACCTACGCCCTGCTGCACTCCTACCGCCTCGGCGAGTTCGGCCGCGCCTACCCGCTCGCGCGTGGCACCTCGCCGCTGCTGGTGGCGATCGGCGCTTGGTTTCTTGCCGACGAACACCTGGCGGCGATCCAGCTGGCCGGCATCGCGGTCGTCGCCGGCGGCCTGATCGCGATCGTATTTGCCGGCGGGAGGCTGACCCGAGCCGACCTGCCGGCTACGCTCGCGGCGACGCTGACCGGAGTCACGATCGCGGTCTACACCGTGCTCGACGGCTTGGGCGTCCGCCACGCCCACAACACGCTTGGGTACATCACGCTGCTGTTCCTGCTCCAGGGCCCGGTCCTGACGGCCATCGCCGGGTTCACGCTCCGACACCGGCTCCGCACCGTCACATCGCGCGACGTGACCGCGGGGCTGGCCGCCGGCGCGCTGTCGCTCGTCGCCTACGGAATCGTAATCTGGGCCCAGACGCACGGACCGCTGGCGCTCGTCTCCGCTTTGCGGGAGACGAGCGTGATCAGCGCAGCGCTGATCGCCACCTTGCTGTTTCACGAACCGCTGGGCCGGCGCCGGCTCGGACCGGCGATCGCGGTGGTCGCCGGCATCATGCTGATCAGCCTCTGAGCCGGCGCTCGACGAGCGCTCTAAGCACCCTGAACGTGGCTCCGCGTCAGAACGTTCTATCGTTGGGTGAGAATTTCGATGACTAGCGAAGATCTCACAGAGCTCGAACGCGCTGGGCGACGCTGCGGCGTGTGCCGCTCCGCTCGGGGGTGGAGGGCCTTTGAGGTCGTTCGCCAGGCCGGACGTGAACCGATCGTTCTGTGCGCGAGCTGCCGAGCCCGCTTCGGCGAAGCTCCGCCGACAGCAGCCCAGCCGGCGCCCAGCCCGGAACCGGTGGCGGCAGCTGCTGAACCGTCCTCCCCGGGTCGACAGGGGCGTGCGAGCGATCGCAAGCCCGGTCGCCAACCGGACCGCCTCCGAGCCGCGCTGGTGGACCTGCCTAGCTCGTTCTCGACTGCGATGGCCGCCCGCGCGGCACGGCTCAGCAACGAAAAGACGCTTGCCCGGCTCCAGGAGCTGGAGAGTCGCGGCGAGATCCGTCGTGTCGGCAAGCACTGGTCGACCGAGGCGCCACCGACCGACCTCACCGCAGCGATCGATCGGCTTGAGGCGAGGACGAGCAACCTGCGAATCGTCAGAGACCGGGCGCGGGTCGGCTGACGGCGTTCAGTATCTGTC
>Ga0302325_10012305_pt1 | contig 18363 bp, 26 predicted proteins | sample Palsa_T0_2_FD_201948 | JGI IMG/M metagenome (GOLD analysis project Ga0302325, IMG submission 201948) | Peat permafrost microbial communities from Stordalen Mire near Abisko, Sweden - Palsa_T0_2 | ecosystem: Environmental > Terrestrial > Soil > Palsa > Peat permafrost | place: Sweden: Abisko...
TCAGCCCATTTGCGACTGCCGTAATAACTACCATCGCTAATGTAAATAGAAAGTAAAGATCGGCGCCCATATTGAGTCTTGGGAGGGTAGAGAGCATCAGAAGGAATGCCACGATAATGTATCCAGTCAAAGCTGAGCCAAGATAGCTGGTGTATGAAGGTCGGGATTTTTGTGCTCCGAGAAGGAGAGTGACAGACAGCATAGTGAATGCGAAGAAGACAAGATAGAATGCCTGGAAATATTGTAGAATCCATGGGCTCTCTTGAAAGCGGCGGTGAAAAAAGGGAACGGCTTGTAATATCATGGACCTCGTACAATGTTAGAACAAGTGCTATGTGCAAGATTAGGGGGGGAATGAGGATCAATGCATACCATGTCCACATCATTGACAGCCCGATGGTAAAGAAGCAGAAGTAGTTGAGCAGTGAGAACACATTTTTGCTGCACACCGCCTCCTCGTCACCTCTGCCGTTGATGTGTATATCGAGAGTAGATATCAGAGGAGTATAACCCCGATCTGCTCGAGCCGAGGGCTTCAGCTTTTTTGGCATGGCTCCTGACACGGGAAGGTTGGAGGGGAGGTCTTGGGGGATGCTTTGCCGAAAGAATTTCGTCGTGCGGAATGTTTGATGAGCTTTTGGATGGCACAAGCCACGTCGCGTGCACGTACCCGTTTAACGCTGGACGTGTCAAGCAGAAATCGTGAAAACGTTGGCGACCACCACAATTTATACAAAAAAAGATGCAATGAGTGTGCAAATATAATGCGACATGTTGGTTTTGGCGATGATACAAACTATCGTTTGATTGCATATGCATATAAATTACAGTCTCAATGGTTGCTCGTCGTACTTACGCGACGCGTCCACTCAGCAGCGATCTCATACCACCCGTCATCCCCTACCTAAGTTACCTTAAGCAGAGAGAATCTGCCTACATTTCCAACATGCAAAGTCAGACAAAACATGAAGAGGTTATCTTCGGCATCGCAAAACTATCACAGAACTGGACTCCAACCGAGGAAGCTAAGGATCTGCTAATACTACCACCTTCTCGAACTGGCAACGGATCCTCTTTACGAGGTTACGGCTCTGCCACTGCAGCAGGCGCATCACGAGGCTTTTTAGAAGATGTACCATCAGGAGCAAACTTTGCAAACCCTGACAACGCAGTGATAATGCATACACAACAAGTTGGGATGCATCTCCGGACTTGACGTGTTAGTTACTTACGAGTTACTCGGCGTCCCCAGGTGTTGATGTCACAAACCAACAACTCTGAAGGGTCCCACCTGCAGGCCGACTTCAGGGCATACCCTTCAGCAAGTTGCCAGCAACATACGAAACTGTGAAAATTATGTCACAATTTGAGCGGTACCAGTAAAATGGACGCCAACAGGTACCTAGTTTGTCAACATTAGTTTTCAAGCGGCACTTCATGAGTAAAAGATGTCGAATCCGAGCTTTCGGTGGACGTTATATTGGGTTGGTGATGCTCCACGTATGATAAAATTTTCCCAACGACAAATCAGGGCGTCCAATTGAGGAGTAGGCATGACTGGCGCACAGCAAACTTGGTTTGTGCGCAAATTATTGGAATGTCAAGGCTTGGCTTGTAGAGCGCGGAGCCCGGGCATTCTCGAACGTTGTTGGAAGATCCTCGAGCAGATGTGGCGGGTTGGAATCGAAACCCCGCCATGCTTCAAAATACCTGCTAAGCCACAACACCAAGGAAGTGGTAGGGGGTCAGCGGCGGTCACTTGACCTGCAAGACTGAACTCAACTAAAATTTCCATGCCCGAGGAAAAACAACTTGAAGGGAAAATCACAATGTCGTGGGAGCAGCTCCGCTCTGCTCGTGATTTGACAAGGGATTGATGAGTAGTGCCCAATTTTTTCTTCGTATGGACGCTCTGCTGCGTCACGATTTCATACCCAGTCTCTGCACGGTCCACGAAAATGCATGCTCCTCGTTGCTGTATTGAGTAGCGGATTTTTTGCTTCGGGAAACCCGAATTCAGAGCAAGAGGACTCGTAATATACCAGGTGACTCAGACGCACAAGGGGCATAAGGTACACCTCAGAACCAGGTACCTTAGAGACCACTGGATCACTAGATACAAAATCAGCAGAGCCTTGAGGGCAATGAGGGGCAGCAAGTGCCCCGCACCAACTTCACCAACTTCGGTACAGGATCTCTCCCCTCAAGTACTAAAGCCCGCTTCTCAGTAATATCAGCCGCCTTCCAGCCTGGCCGCATATGACTACGGCGATGACCCAAGAAGGCAGGCCGCAGCACGCAACCGGCAACGCCAACCCCCCGTATCCTTTAATTCCCCCCGCGAAACTAAGCGATGGGGGTGGCCCGTCAAGCCTATCTAAACCAGGCTTCTGCGCCGGCGGATTTCTTACTTTACACCCATTTTCAACACATCGTGAAAAAAAACAAGGCTTTCTTGGGACGTTCCTTTCGTGACCCTACGTCGGCACGGCAATTCCTCGCATCCTGACTGAACGGCAGTATCATCCTCACGCACGAACATCACGTGTGCTCAGTCATACATCGGAGAACCATCTTCGACACTCGGGATGGCTTCAAACTCCGGTCTGGCGATGCCATCGATAGTTGACTCAGTGGACCTCCAAGAATATAGTCCAAAGCAGACCACAGAAGGGTCCATGGTTTAACACCCGCACTGTCACAAAGAAGACATTGCTGATTCTCTTTCAGGGTTCACATACTCCAGCAAATGACCCGTCAACGCCACCAACCTCTCGGTCAGCTACGAGGGAAGGATCGCCAGATTCCGCGTTTGAAAAGCCCCTAGACCCCCAAGTTGCTTTCTTTTTCAGCTCTGTTAGTCCTGGGGGGTTTCCAGACTCCCAATCAGAGAAAAAGGCACAGCCGTGGAAAAGAGTTTGGCGACCTGGACCACAGGCCTCAAAAGATGGAAAGCTTATTGTTGCTTGTCCAAAGATTTGCGTTTTTGGTACGTTTGTTTCTACGTTGAGTTACAAGAGTTTGTTCATGTTGCCCTTAAAAAACGCAGCTCTCTAACTCTTGACAACGTCAAATACACATCTTGTCACTCCTGATCACTTCAACTCGAAGAGAAAACAGTGCTGATCTGCGGCTCAATGATAGGTAGCAATAATCTTGGTGGTCTTTGAACAATTAGTGGTCAGTGAAGACCGGAAACTGAATGCCACATCCATGAGGACAGGATGTACCGACGCAGGTTGGAGAATTTGCATGCTGTTGTGTTAGTATTTGGGTTTTGACCAGTTTGAACAATGTGTGAGTTTTGGACGTTCGTTTATTGAACCTTAGGGCACTGGGAGATGTTGAATACAGTACACAATTTCAAATTGCGTCCTTTTAAAATTGCATACTTTCAAATCCCATCACTACGAGGATGAGGCTGAGCTCTCATGATACCCAAAACCTCACCGCCGGACACGAAGAGCCCAACGATGCCGTGGGGCAGGGATGCATGCATGAAGCCCAAACAGTAACTGCACTTTCAACCGGATTCTGCCTTATCAGCACCTCTTTGGAGTGTCTGAAGGTGGTTGGTTGAAACAACCGGCACGTGCATCCACACCTGCAAGCCCGCAATGGTCAGGCTCTCTCATCTTCATCGCCCAAGGCAACTCAACCCGGGGTGGGTGGGCAACATGCATAAATCCTGCACAGTCAAATGGCACACGCATTGAATTTGTTATCGCACCTATCAGCCGTGTCAGTACTACGGTTGTCCAGAATGCCCAAACAAATCGGGCATATTTTGTTTCCTCCCACCGCATCATCCGCATGTTCCTTACCTGCTGGCTCAAAAGCTGGGGAGGCTGAGCATCCCCACACAGCCTTGCTATTGAGTTTCAACAAAATATAAGAATTCCACAAGAACAATACACTGAATGCAATATCTTGAGGATACCCGTTCTTGACGATTCCATTGTGAAAGAATGGCGGCCGATATCGAACAGGGAGGAATCCCAAATCAAAGAAGATCCAGCTGGAGAGCATTCATGGTGCGTATGACACTCTCCACCGCAGTTTCCGGAATCTGAATAGATGGCAAGGACGCTTCCGCCATAATTCGCTCGCCAAGCTCGATTTCAACAGTGACTGGTAGATCACGCTCAATTGAGCCGCAATCACTGGGTATGTTGAAGAACTTGTCTGCTTGGACATATTTTATCTCTCTCTGACGGTACCAGACGATCTGGAAAAGTTGACATATGAGGAATCGCAATGCGAGGGGAGATTGATCTCTTTCGTCGTGGGAGATGATATTCAAAAAGGTTCGCTTCAAAGGGCCTGTCAATGGTACTCTAGGCATCTTCAGATGATGTTCAAGGAGACCTGGCATCTTCTCGCGCCCTCCTTGGTTGGATTGGCAGACAGTTCCCCTGAACCAAGCCCAGGGGATTTAGTCGTTGTTTACAACTTTGTCCTTGCAGTTGCTCTGCTCCTCAGTGGGAAGCAGAACATTACGTTGGTGGAGGTTGTTGACGAACTTGACAATAACAACCTGCTCAAACCTCAAATGGACGGCGAGCGAGCCAAGCCAAACCAAATTGTCTTTGCAGCCTTTGCATGGCTGAGTAAGTCCCAGATGAAAATTTAAATCGGGAGGGATATGAACTGACATCCTAGCAGCTATGTTCTATGAAGTTGTGCCAAATCCCAGCGCAGACAGCTTAGAAGTTGAGGCGACTTCCACGTGCTCTTCTGGGCTGAGAAATGCTATCGTCACAAGAAAGTTTTCCTCATACCGGCAAAGTTTTGACAGGATAGCCCAGCCATTGGAAATTATGCTTGGCGACTTTGGTTGCTTGATACCGATGCCTGGAATTCACCCCCTGCATCCGCAATGGCTCCATGGAAATCAGCAAAGCGAAGATATTATGGTTCACTCCATCTGTTTCAAGACTCTTCAACAAATTGCTGGGCTTCGGATCGAATTGGTGAACTCCTTGAATTTACATCTTGAGCTTGACAGTGAGCGAAAAACGCTGAAAGTGTTCAAATATCCATCCTTTTGTCGAATGATGATGATCGATCGGAAAGGTGATGGTAAAGGCCACATTCTTTCTCGGTGAGTCACCAGTAAACCCCTTGCGAATAGCCCCTAACTTAGTCAGACTTCTCAATGACCATGCGAAGAGGCTTTTCGAGGATGTAAATCCACCTGATATCAAACCTATACTGCTCTTCGAGGAAATTCTTCGTTCATATCGCTTGATATTTGGCCAAGACGAGCGATCGTGGAAAGCCTTCTCAAAGATTCTAACTAAGATAGAAGAAGATCAAGGTCAAGGGAGAAGTATCTCAGCATGTGATCCTTTACTTCGTGTGCTTTGTGGCCAAAGTTCCGCATCTCCCGAGGCTCGAGCCATTTATGATGAGATAGATGTTCGCCGGGGTGCCATTCCAAAAGGTCAGACCACGCACTGCAATCTGTATACGGAATTCCCTTTCTTGGGCACACGGCTTTTGGAACTACAGCGATTTGATCGACGGTGCCAGCCCCAGACTGTGAGATCACCCCAAGGGGACAAGCGCGCCATAGCACCTTGGTTCACACTAAGGAATAATCCGGTAAGTTTAGCAAAAATCTATTTGTGTGCCCTTTGGCTAACTACTTTCTAGATTCTCGTCTTTCTCACTACATTCACGATTGTACTGTTGGTAGTAGTCCTCGGACTTCAGATTTGGCAGACAATGCTATTGAAGCAACAAATGGAACAAGGGCATGGGACAACCAATACTTCATAGAGTTTCTATCTTCCGTTCATCGAGAAGCCTTTATGTTCTTACAGGCTTTCACAAAAAAGATACTAGGATATTACGATGTGTCATGGCTGGTATAAGACTGAGCTGGAAAAGTTGTATTGAATATATGCAAAATTGGAACAATTGAATTTTATACTGCCTAAGTTTCAAAGCTTCACGGTCTCTTGTTCAAATTAAAAGAAATTGACAACTCCAAAATAAACGCCGGCCAAGTCGACAATAAGAAGAAAATATATTTTCAGCGGTAGAATAAAGGAACCAGAGCATCATAACTGTCCTCCTCCATGTCACGATCAGCGTAATTTTCGTTAAGTACTGGAATTTCTCCTCCCTCGCCGAGAGAGAGCAATTCTTGTTGGGCTGTCGCCGCTCTCCTTCGAAGTGCCTCAGCTTCTTCCTGGTACTTCCCGAAAGTATCACTCTCCAAGACCTTTGCCTGAGTGAATAGAATTCGAGCTATGGGACCGTCGTCACGATTTGGGCTACGTAGTTCTGCAATGGTGAGTGCCTTCTTGAGGTTGTTCCTATAGAGGATAAGCAATCGTGTATTTGGATGCTATCCGACATACTCACTTCGCGTTCTCAATATTTTTCTGCTCCAGCTCGACGCAGGCGATGGAGTAATATGCTGCAACGGTGATTGGATGAATAGGCATATTTGCCAAGCCAATTTTGAGGCATGATTCATAGTCGCGCAACGCATATGCCAAGTTATTCTGTCGGAAATGAATGTTACCGTATGCGTAATGCACGCTACACAGTGGTAATCAGCAAATCGATCAGCTCAGTAAATTTTGGGGGCTATTACTTGGCCATGAAGCCTCTGTCACCACCCGTTGTTCGCATAAAAAGCGAATCAGCTTGAGATGTCATTTTTAACGCCTCAGTCAATTTTTCCTGAAGCATGTATACTCGTCCAACACAAAGATATGAAAGTGCTAAATGAGTGGCAGTTTTATCGCCGCCAGCCTTCCAAATGGGAATTGCAAGGTTGAAGCAGCGCAATGCGTCCTCTGGATTCCCTGTCGCCAACTCGACATTGCCTAGGTTGTTCTGAATGGCAGCGACTACAAAGCTTAGCAGTGAATCTCACGTTTACATCTACTTCAAGTACTCACTTCCAGGGCTGTTCCCAGGGAGGAACGATTTGCGGATGGCCAATGCCTCGTCCCAAGCCTTTCGGCAATCTCCAAGTCTGTTGAGATCGTAGAAACGGGAACCAGCTGTGTTCCGGAGGTCAGCATAAAGCAATGAATTTCTGTCGTCGCAGGCCGAGATGGCAGTTGCAAGGACATGCCCTGAGACTTCGTAATCGCCCAATTCGTAGAGATACCTATGAGATGAGTTATGTTTATGCATATAACCAGCAGAAGTAGAGACCAACCATGCGCAGTTGCTCATCAAGTCAACGAAAGTTACTGAGCCTTTGAGGGCCCCAGCTTTTGTATGTTCAACGAACCTCTTACTCAGATTGACACCGTGAGGAATATACTCCTGACAAATGCTCCACTTTGAAAACAAGGATCCATCCATTTCGGTCTTCGGGAATCGGTAATGCACAAGTCTTACGGCAGCGTCGAATGAAGTCTGGAGATCTATCAGATCTCCGTAGGTGGTAGCTTCTTGCACGACTCGATGCACACTCAAATTTCGGCCATCCCGTTTGATCAATATCTTCTCCAGCAATTCCTCGATTGCTAATAAAAGTTGGGGAGAAGGGTCGATCACATCAGCAAGAGCTACTCGACTGTCTTTGTCGATGTGTTTGGCATCTTGCTTGCAGAATTCCAGGGGCCCATCCAATATGCTTTGCATGGTGGGAAGAAACAACTCTACGGGAATTTTATCTGCAATTTATTTAGCAACTTGAAATATGTAATCTTCGGGGGTCGCAACAGACCTGGCGGAAGCCATGCAAAAATACCCAGCAGGACCCTCGCGTTCTTTGACAAGGTGCTGAAACTCATGTCCCAAAGAGCGTCCAATGCTCGTTCTGCACTCGATCGAGGATTCGAGTATCGTTCCGGAAGGGTTCGAATTCTTTCTTTAAACACGTCAAATGTCTTGGAGATTGTCGGGCCGCCAATTTTGTCATCTCTGATCAGATTTGCTGCTTGCTGGATAGCAAGTGCTAAACCCTCAAGCATTTGAAGCATAATTTTGGCAGCGGCAATTTCAGACGGCGGGATTTTCATTTCGCGATCCAGGCGTTGCCACTCTGGCCCAAGAAGTTGGAGTAGGAGTTCCCAACTTTGCTTGCTGTCAAAGGGTTTGACTGTATCGCCTTTTCTGCCCATGTTCTGGAAATTATAATATTTCCGCGACGTCAGCAGGATAGCACCGCTGGTTCCCTGAGTGGGCCAGTACGCTTTCATAATCTGTGCATTCTCTGTAAGGCAGTCAGTTTTATCGCGAGAAAAACCTGACATGCTAACACTCACCCGCGTTGTCAAAGATCAGAAGCCACCGTCGTTCTGAAGTTCAACCAGTTAGCCGAAAATGGTGCTGGGGATATGCTGGGGGGACAAACTTGTCTTCTTAAGCCAATCCTTGACCGCCATCAAGTTCTCTTCGTGGTGGCCGTCTCTGTCTGCACCTGGAAGCTCTAAGGCCACCGCAATATCTGTGAAACTTTGTCGAATAGCCACAGATGTCTCACACTGGACCCAAAATACAGCGTCGTAACCAGCAGGGTTCAAATGCGCAAATTGCAAGGCAATTTCGGTCTTGCCGACTCCACGACGACCATAGATCGTATAGGTTCGGTAAGATTTATCACCCTTGGGCTTGAGATGGTCGTAAATCTTTTCGAGTTCGTCCTTCCGCCCATAGAAATTCTGATTCATTGCGAATGGAAGGATTTTATTGGGGAAGGTTCCAGGTTCGTCAGGCTCAGCGGTCAAAGCATGTCTTTGGCTCATGTTCTTAACCTGTAGATCCACATTGACCTTTGTATTGATCGTGATTTCGTTGAGATGCTTGACTGTCGAGTCCATAGTTCGGAGCTGGTTACTGATGCTCTCTTTCAGATCAGGCCATTCCTCCGGATTTGCTAAGAGGGTAATTTGGTTAAACCTGCTCATCAAAGCAATCAACGAGCTCCATACCTGCAGAAGATCCATTAAGATAATCGATCGAATCAGTCAGTGCATATAGAAGAGGGTCCAGGAAATCAATGGCCGCAATACGAGCTTCTTCTTCGTTTTGCTTGTCACAAACATCTAGGCATCGGGTAAAAAGTTCCACCAAACGCCGAATCGAGTGCAAAAGATCAGTCGTCCGCCTGACTTTCTCCAGTGATCCGTATGACAACTAGTAGGCATTAGCATGCCACGCCACCCATCTGGCAATTGGTTGGCTTCGTACTTTCAAATTCAGATAGATCAGCCCCCAAAGCAACTCAAAATCCACTTCTGAAGGCGTCATAATGTTAGAGAATTTCCTGGTAAACGTTGTGAGAACATGTGGAAGCGGCTGTATCTTTATCAAATGTCGTTTGATATATGGATTGGAGGGTGTTTCTGCGAGCTTCGCTGCAATCTCGCTGGCCAAATCCTGCCAGTCATGGTACTTGGAGGCAGTCTGATAATCTAAAGTAGTATGTCAATTTGAATTTCCAATTCTTGTGAAGGGCACCATTACCCGATACACTCAACCTCTCTCTCGCGGTAGCCAAGATATCTAGCCATCTTCTGGAGAAAAAATCGCGGGCGTTGTCGAAATCAATCTCGTACTCATCCAATCTGCGTATAGGCTCCTTTTCGGAAAGGACGACTTCATCAAATCTGGTCGACACCACATCCACGCCATTCAATCCCGCTCCATCATTGACCGCCATGCTTGCAACCCTATCTCTACCCAGATGTTCCAGTCGTTTAAATCTTCACGCTCTCAGAATTGAATTCCTAATCGCATATGAGCTGGACGCCCTGGCAATTCTATGAATTACTGAAGAGCTCGGAGTTCGAGGGGATTGGAGAGATAGATATGAGCTGCGGTCTCAAGCAACAGGCCCTGCCAAAGTTGACGCTGGCAGTGGGGAGCGAGAGCGGGCAGGACGGGGGCTCGATGAGGTGTTAAAGTGCGCACTTTGGTGTGCCGCAGGGATTCCATGCACCTCAATTGAGCGCCGCGAATCCAAGGCTGAAGCCCAAGGCCACGATCCAATTAATTCGGTGAAACGATGCGAGTCGATGAAATGGGCGATGCCCCACCCTCTCGTGGTCAGAGAGCCCCGTCAGTACGCCCGACTGCGCTGGGCGGGGGAAGATTGGAAGAAGGGCGGCGGAAGCGAAAGGCCATGAGTGCCCGACATGTGCATGCTCTCAAAGGGAATGCTTGCGTTCCGGGCACGATTCGAGGTCGACACGGCCCCTGTGACTGGCCAGAAATCCTGTGGCCTGATGATAAGAGCTGCATCAATGCGGCTTGACCTTCCCCACCAGAGGGTGAAACTCCACAAGGCAATAATCAGCATGCACGAGATCGCGAGATGCAAGGAAAGATGGTTGCCAGTTTCAATTCTGCCTTGCCAAAAGGCTGCACAAACTACCTCCAGCGGTGGAACGGCACGTTGCCGGACGTTCCCAACTACAGCAACAGCTAGAGATCTATGAGGCGCTGCCCACCCCTTGAACGACGACCAATCAAATCGAGGATCGAGACCGGTAGGCCTTAAGCCTCAAAATAGAAAAGTTCTGAAAATACAGTGATACATCGTTTTACTCGCCTACTCTGTAATATTGTGAATACACAGATCTTTGGGCGAGCAATGATCAGCTTTCCATCCTCCTTTGGCGCTTGATGCTTCCAAACCCGTCTCCATGGCCGGGCCTTTTGCTTGTTCTCGGTGGGAAAGCCTTGAGTTGGAACAGAGACGAAGAATTGTGCAACGGGATCGGATTGTTGGCAGGTCCGCTCAGGCGACGTGGGTTGCGACTCGGTCTGCATAGCAGAAGCATTAGCTATGGCGCAATGAATGGCAAGGGTGGATGGTGATTAGAGTCTCGTACTTGGAGTCAGAGTGGCAGCGGCTTAGGTGAAGCAGATCGAGAAGAGCAGCGAAAGTCTGAGATCTCCTGGGAAGATGGTTCTGGGGATGAAGACATCGTTGCAATTGGGACGGGGTCGCGGTCGTAGAGTTTGACAAGTCTGATGAGGATCTGGTCAACTTGTAGATAGAAGAGGGAGGAGAGAAAGGGGCGCTGGGGCGATATGGCGACGAAGTTTGCGCGTGCGATGAAATTCGCCAAAGACACTGGGGGAGAGACGAGGAAGGCGAATTATCTCTCAACTCGTGTGGGGAGACAGACAGGAGCCAGAAGTGGGAACGCAGGGCAGAGAGAAAGTGGATATGGTCCTGGTGGTCGATGCTGCAGGCGGGCACTATCGTGACCATCGTGAACTTCGGGTTCTGGGTGAATGGGGCTGGAGGGGAAGTGTGTGGAGTGTGAAATGTGGAGTGTGGGGTGTGGAAGGTGGAGGGTGGAGTGGAGGTGAGGTCAGGTCAGGGAAGGTGAGGGGGGAGCGTCTTGGCAGGTCCAGCTTTCCGTACGGGGGAGCGGGCGGTTCAGCTAGGCAGATTGTCAAGGTCAACCTCCCCTTCCACCTTCCGCCTTCCACCACTCTTCTTTTAAGCCCAATCTCAGAACTCAACAGCGGACAACGCAGCGTATCAACGTCTGTGCAACCATTGTTCGCATTTGTGAAATGTGCCGCACGTGCTGCTCGCCAAGGTGAATTGAACCTCATCGGTCAGCCTCGCTTGATCGGAAGAATGCGAGTAGAAACATCCGACATTGATTGATATCAACGTTGCTCCTAAGCTCCCGCTCTAGCTCCAGCTCCCATCCACCTCTCGACCAGCTCACCTTCAGCGACAAAACCACTACTATCAATACTACTACTACCACCAAAAAGACAGCTTGGCTCCCTCCTTCACAGGTCCCCCACTGCCGTGTCGAGTTGAGACCAGACCAGACTGAACGTCGCCACGAACTTGAGCTATACAACCTTTGCCGAACACCCAAATGCCTTCCGTACAAACCAGTATCGAGTATCTCCAAAAGCTCGCCCTCTACGAGGAGGAGAAACCATATTGGTGCTTTCTTCCCCCTTCGGAGGATTTCGACCCCGATGCACAGAGGGTAGACAACCTTGAGTTTAAGGATTATCCGAACATCCAGATTAAAGACATAAGAGAACTCAATGCTGAACCCAAAATCGGCGACTGCGGATTCGAAGTCCTGAGCCACCAGAGCAAGTTTTCGAAATTCGATCAGCCAGATCACGTTTTCCAATATGTCTCCGAAACAGAACAGCTCTTAAAAGACAAAATGGATGCTGTGTATGTCAGATGTTATGATTCTAGACTCCGGAAAAACGTGGCATTTCAGCGCACCCAGCTAGATCTCAACGATCCTTTGCTCACAGAAGGTCCAGCTCGTGGAGCCCATAATGGTAAGGCCGCCCGACAAGGGAAGTTTCAGATCTACGATACAGTTACTTATGCCTATAGACATCACCTATGACTCTGGCCCTGTGGTCATAGATCGACATCTACCCAAAGACGCCAAAACGGAGTTCTTGAGGCCCGGTTATCGCATTCGGATTGTGAAGTATGTTGGAAAATGAAGGTTCCTCAAGCATCAGACTACTTGCTGAACAGTGACAGTACGTGGAGAACACTCAACGAACCTGTGCTCGAAGATCGCCCTCTTGCACTGTGCGATAGCCGCTCTGTTGACCCTGTCGATCTCGTAGCCGCAGATCGAATCATCCCAGCCCATGTTGGAGAGGTTTATTATCTTACACACAACCCAAAACACAAATGGTTCTGGCTTGAAAAACAAACCCCCCTTGAACCGTTTGCGTTTGTCATGTATGATACGAAGGCTGGTAGTCATGCCAGATGTAAGTTGAATAAATTCGCTCTGATTTGAAATGAATCTCTGACTAATGATTTAAGTCTGTCCACATGTCTCGTTCGTCAACCCAAGGGCGCCTGGTGGAGCCGCACCACGAGAGTCGATTGAGACGCGGTCGATTGTAATTACAAAAGAATAGAAGGGCTTCCGTGCCATGATTCAACTTTGATGTCTTCTTCACTTGAAATTGAGCTACGCACAAATGCCCACCATGCATAATCGCGTTTCCAGCGGCAACTCCAAATGCGAATTCGCATTACTCGTCAGCCTGGCCGTGCTTAATTCTTAGAAAGTTACGAGAATTACATGATAGTGGACTGACTTCCCTGGACCACAACCTTTGCCTTCGTCGGTAAGCGTCTTCTGCACAAGTCACATGACCTGTAGGTCAACTCTCGACCCGCAGCTTTGACGAATCCCCTAGATCCGATACAAGCGGGAATGCCCGCTGTGAGGTATACTTCTGCGCTTGAGAGTAGTTGGTTCCATGTGGGCTTTCCCCCAGGATAGTTACACGGCCGGATGTATATGCACGACCGATTTACGTGAATCTAGTGGGACATATTGAAAAGCCAGTGTGATGACCATAAGATAAGGATTTCCGATGAACACGCGCGAGCGAAGGAGTCTGCCTTGCGGCCCCCCATTTAGTCTCCCCGATGGACTTTTTGCATTTGACCTTGGCCTTCTTTGACAGTGCAAGCTGCGCAAGCGAAAGGCTAGGCCTTTGGTAGAAGCAGATTCCTAAGCACTCAATAAAGTGAATTTAGTCACAGAGCGACGAAAAATCAACGCGAGGAGATTGAGGACTTGCTCTGATTTCTGATCGTTATTTTAAGCTTTCCGAGTGGGGCACACTAAAAGCGTAGCTCGAGGCTAGTCGTCACCTAGCTCTTGCTCATACCCTCATTGAATTTGCCGCACAATGATTTTCCATCTTTGAGGAACTGTCTGTTTAGTAAGAGAACAATTGCTTTTGGTCCAAATGCAGTAATGTAAGATTACTTCTAAGCCTGTTTGAGAGCTAATCTCGGTCCTCGAGTTCTAATGTTTAGTGCTGTAAATTCCCTCAACTAGCCAGGAACAAGTTCCAGTTTAGACGAGCAGAGAGACACAACGGGAGTTGAAAGCAGCCGGAGAGAAAATTGTCATCTTGAATGCAGAAGGAATGAATCACAAATTGGGGTCAATCCCAGAAGACGGTGTCTTCTCAAGCACCACAGCCAATTTAAATTCTGCTCAGAGACCGGCTGCGAAGGGCTAAAAACCTCCTGACTTGCATCCGTGCACTTGCACGCAACAAAAGAAACGCCTTCAGATCCATGCACCCAAATTCACGCTTAGTACCCAGTGACTCTCAATCACCAGTCATAAATCATGGCAAGGGAGCAAGCTTGATGACGATCTGCTCACTCTTTCCCGAACCCTGCCTGGTAGATAATGCCACTCGCTTGACCACCGCTCACATCACTTTCGAATCGATCCACGATTCGGATGTAATTTGTATTTAGATTTCCGTAATGAGACCGTAGTCAAGATATGTAGTATGGTTCTGCTTCACGTCGAACTAAACAGTGGGTATATATTACTGTTTTTTATTTTCATTTTAGAAAAAAGGGGCCATGTAGATTTTATCTTATTTCCTTATGATTGAATCTTTGTCGATTTGTGCAAGCCCAGCAAATATAAAAGGGAGTACCAGTTTGAAATAGCTATGCCAAAGCACAGTCATCAAATAATGAGCTAGCTTCGGCGCCACAAACACACAATTATAACAGCCAAGAGTTGGATGCAGCAAGAGTTTACAAGAACTCGAAATAATCCTTGCACGTTGACATCTCCTGAAGTTACTGGCTTTGATATGTCCAAAAATAGTTCATTTCTTCTGATGTCATCACGGGGCGGAATGTTATAATAGTCAGAACTCTAAAAACTATTTGGATCTGCATATTTCAAGTGATGAGGCTGGAACCTGAGTAGGAAAGACGTTTTTGGACCTCCTAAAAAGCAGCATTGTGGAGTCTGAATCTATCGCTGGCTGTAAATTTTTTCTCCCTCGGGTGCTATAATGCATTTTTACCCGCATTAGCAATAAATCTGGAGATGTTTTGGCTTCTCATAAATATGTGCCGGGACCAATGTTCAAAGTTGGCAGCTGTATCAGTGCACAGCTTTGTTACTTGCACAGCATTACAGATGGCAGAAAAGGGCAGTGTTTAGATGTATTGTGGAAGAGCCGACTCGCAAGGAAAGATGATTGTGAAGCTAAAATCACACTGCTGTATCCCGGTGTTGGGTCACTGCATCTGAATTTCCTGCGACTTTGCTTTGTTTCTCACCTATCGCAATTCCACGCGAGCTTTTATGCAAGCTTGAAAAGAAAATAAATTAATGAAAAATTCTCTACTACCTTGCTCCCTTTACATAGTTCTACTCCTAAATTCAAGTACTTCCGCAATTTCGCAGTTCACAGTGTCTTTCACTTGGCAATTCTGATCCTTTGCCTCTTGAAAAAGCTGCCGAAAGACTACTTGAAGGCCCCACTACCTACCAGTCCACTCACTGTATTCCCAATGATGCCAGGGACATCTGCGGTCATGCGCGTCCCACTCCCGGAGCCAGCTCAATCACAAACTCATCCGCCAACAAGGTCCCCGGACTCGCCGCGAAAAGACGCGGCACCTCTTTCTGGACCGGGTCCTTCCCAATGGTCCAGAAGATCTGATGGCTGGGATCTTTCCTCAACGCATCAGCGAGACCATCGCCGGCAAAGGGCAGGAGCCGCACGGTGCCTTCTGCGAAGGCGTCGAAGGCCTTTTTGAAATTGTTGTCGGATGCGTTGAGCATGGCGCGGACGAGGACGCGGGAGCCGTTGTAGAGCTGGCCGTCGTTGCTCATGTTGTTGGGGTCGAAGAAGGCGAAGGTTTCTTGGTTGTTGGCCCCAGCCCACGAGACGCCCCAGTAGAGAAGGCCGCCGAGATCCAGGTTTGCAGAGATGGTGGTGTTTTCGGGAAGCGCTTGGCCACCAGTTGGTTGCACGCCGACGGGGATCATACGGAAGTTTCCTCGCGCGTCTTGGGTGTCTGCTGCGAGGTTGCCGCTGTAGGGGAGGGGCTTGACTGGTGAGAAGTCGTAGTCGCGAAGGATGAAGTTGCAAGCTTCGGTGGGGGTGTCGACGAGAGTCAATCTACATTGTCGCTTCATATCAGAGCCTTCCCAAGTCTGGCAGACGTAGAGGTTGTCTTGAGTTCTAAGGCGAATTTTGTCTTGGTAGTAGATTGGCTCGGTCAACGGCGGGAGGCTTGGTGGTGTAGTGAACTTGCTCATCAGGATGATGTGCTCAATTAACTCCCGTTTGTAGCCCACGTTGATGAAGTCCAATTTGACGATACCAAGATTCGAGCCCGGAGTTTTGGACAACAGCCAGTTACGGAAGGTATCTAATGCGACCAGGTCTCGGTTGCCGGGGTTGGTGACAGGCGACCATTTGGGCGTGTTGACAAGTTGGCTTGCCACCAACTTACCAGTGTTGTTATCAAGTGGCTTGCCATCCGGGCCGTAGTGTACCGTGGGATCGTACTCTTTGACCCAAGCAGCCAGCATAGAATCCAGAGATTGGATGATCTGTTGTGGGGTCTTTTGGTCAAAATTGTCGTAGAGATCAATGTAGATTGCGGAGTTCTTGGCCTGCCAATATCTCCCACTCCCTCCTAAGCTCCACAAGCAAATGAACGGAGCTTGCTTGTCTCGGAGCATCTGCCAAGTCAAAGCTGTGTTGTAACCGCCACGGGTAGTTTCGACATGCCCATAGGCAAGTTTTGGCACGGTCAAGATGCTCTCGACTAGAAAACGACGGAGTCAGCATGTTCCAATAAAGCAATGTTGTTAGAGAAGCGGTGCTATGCTATATTCGTGACATGCATCATATTGTGGGCGGCGGGAGTTTACCAATGTCTGCAATCTTGTTGCTCAGGGTCAGGTCCGCGTCGAAGTCAAAGTCAAGAAAGAAAAACTCCTCCGGATGACTCAAGTGAAACTTGTAGATTTGCTTGAGCACATCTTCAAGTGACTGAAAGAGATAGTCCGCGTGCTTCATATAGATTGTGCCATCGTCGCCGTGAGGTACGCTGCCATATCATTAGCAGATTGAGGTGGAATTTTCGTCAGATTCAGAAAACTGTGAGCTTCTCAACAACAAGATATAAAAAAAGTAAAAAAGGCATTTCTGCGGCTCTTGAATCATCGTAGGCTTCCGTCTCCCATAGATAACAAACAAAGAGCAAATAAAATATATAATTTACTTACCATCTCATGTCGAAGTATCGAGATCCTGCATTGAGCTGAGCTGTATAGCTTCCACATTGTGTGATGGCGCCGACCGATTCGTTTCTCAAATCTGCGTCTCGATTTCCGATCAGGTAAGCCGAGGCATCATGGCTACCAGGTATGTAGGAATCGATGACTCGAACGTCACCCTGCAGATAGGACATCCAGTTCTCAGGATCGAGGCCCATGATGAGATTGATAGAAGTGAAATCGAAGACGATTGTAGCTGTATAGTAGAAAGGATGCTGTTGCTTTGCTTAATGTAAGAAAACTGGAGATGATCAAACAAGAGGAATACAAGCTAGATATAGAGTTACGGTTGAGCATCAATTGCACTCATGAAAGGAGATTCTCGGCATCACCGCGTGCATTATTCCCATATCCTCGCAAAATGTAGGATTGGCTTTACTTAAAGCTACTCCAGCTAAGCCAAGCTTCGGGCAAGAAGCCTTTTCGGCGATCGAATTCTGAAAACGAACACGAGCAACTGCAATTGAGCATGAGAACGCTCAGCCAAACTTCGGGTGAGAAGACTTTTCGGTGATCATATCTCAATTCGAACAGGAACAATCTGCAATTGAGCACGAGAACGCTCAGCCACTTGAGAAGTACAGCATATTCAGTGAGAAGCCCCGCATGGTGTTACGAAATAGCCAATATCGCGAGAGCTGCATTGCTTGATTTTGAGTTTCAATTCAGCTCGAAAGGAAATGTAGAAGGCGTTCGAGGCTTGAACTTGTCTCGAGCTGTGCCTCTCTGTATGCCCACTTGTCGTGCTTCAAAAACAGCGTTGTCTCTCATGCACGGCCAGGAGGTACTGGCATGGCTTTGGAGAGAGGACTCTATTGGGCCCTTGCAAGCCTCCGCGGGTTTGCCGAGGAGGTGGTGCATATTCTCGGCTATTTGTGGCAGCTGTGCTGTTCCCAACGGGTCCTATCTGAGACTTTGAGAGATATGATAGCCAGATTCGGGATGTTGAGCCAGCCATATTCTACGCGCTTCCAATATCATGAGACGTGCATTCTTATGCGTTAGCGATGCGGGGCGAGTCTTTGCATGCACGGGGCTTGAGGTTGAGGTTGAGATGAAGTGCGTGAGGAGGAGAGAAGTGAGGATGACGGGTAAACAAACTTCAGCTGGGGGGCGCGGCAGTTGCTAGTTCCGAGGCCGAGGCCGCTACCGTTGAACTTTAGCGCCTCTGCCCCTGTGCCGATTCAGTTGTCGGCAACAGCATCACGACGCTCTGTTCAATTTTGCACCACTGACTGCTCTTTGTTCGAACCCGGCTGGACCATCTAGGACAGGGACC
>Ga0302325_10012306_pt1 | contig 18363 bp, 11 predicted proteins | sample Palsa_T0_2_FD_201948 | JGI IMG/M metagenome (GOLD analysis project Ga0302325, IMG submission 201948) | Peat permafrost microbial communities from Stordalen Mire near Abisko, Sweden - Palsa_T0_2 | ecosystem: Environmental > Terrestrial > Soil > Palsa > Peat permafrost | place: Sweden: Abisko...
CGCCCGACGGCGTCAACGGCATTTCCTCTCTTAACAACTTGCTCTACGTCTATGCCCTGCAAAAATCCGCCGAAGTTGAAGATTCTTTGGAGGAACCGCTCCTGGCGCAACGCCTTCGCGCGCACGCCTCTCGGACAGCCGCCGCCGTGCGCGCCAAATTTTGGGATGAATCGCGGGGCCTCATGGCCGACAACCTGGCCCATACCGAATTCAGCGAACACGCCCAATGCCTGGCGCTCCTCTCCGACACGCTGGCCGGCGAGCAGGCCAGGCGCTGCTTCGAACGATTATTGACTGCGCCCGATCTCAAACGCGCCACCATTTACTTCAGCTCTTACCTATTGGAGACTTTTCATAAAATCGGTCGCGGCGACTTGATCGTGGAACGGTTGAATTTCTGGAAGGATCTAGTCAAACAGGGACTCAAAACCCCGGTGGAAATGCCGGGTGACACGCGCTCGGATTGCCATGCCTGGGGCAGTCATCCTTTGTTTCATCTCCATGCCAGTGTCGCCGGCGTCCGCCCCAACTCACCGGGGTTCCGCACCGTGCGCATTGAGCCCCAGCCGGGCAAGCTGCCGAAGATCATCAGCCGCACGCCGCACCCTAATGGCTTCATTGCTCTCGACCTCGCCTTTGAAGGCGACCGTTGTCGCGGCAGCGTCCAACTACCGCCGGAGATCATCGGTGTCTTCATCTGGCATACCAAGGAACAGAAACTCAACAGTGGGGCCAACGCCATAGACCTTACTCCGTAGGATTCTTGCCATTAAATCAGGTTTATACGCAGATGCACCGGGTGTCCATTACTCAAAAGATTCGGCGGCATTGTTATTAAAACCCACCCTGCTGCGCCAGCAACCGCCAGAACCGCAACGGCCCGGCGCCGCCGCTAGTCTGGACATATTGCGACGAAAATCCACTGACGCCGTTCAATGTGGCCGCAGTGTTCCAATTGACGAGATTGGTGCTCCACTGGATCTGGTAACCCCAGCCGGGCTGCGAGTTCCACGACAGTGCGGCATCCTGATTTGCATTGGTGAATGCAAACCGGAGCGCCGGATGGTGGTCGAAATACGCGGCGGCGTTCCATTCCAGCACGCCGATGGGCGGGGCGGTGTTGTCCGGGTCGGTGTAACCCTCGCCGTCGCTGGCGTGATTAATAATGTCCATGACGTTGTCCCGTCGCCACTGTGCGACATCAATCACCGGCTCGCAATTGCCGAGATTGTCGGTCGTCAGATTAACGGTCGTCCAGTTTGTGCGCTGCGGGTCCATCGCGTAAGGCAACGTGTAGGCGACAGTGAAACCATTGCTGCCGAAATTGTCGCGGTAAAGAATGATGATGCGATTCTGTTTGTCGCAGACGGCCACCGGCCGGCCAAGAGCGTCCACCACGGCGTCCAGTTCTATCGTGCCGGGCGGGTCGTTGGTGCGGAAGGAAATCTGCCTTGTCTGCCAGACGCCGTTTGTGTTCGGGAACACGACCATGTATTGCCGCTGATAATTCGTGGGCGAACCCGGCGCCCACCACGTTGCGATCACCGGATTATTGGAAGCGTCGAGGCACATGCCGGCCTGGTTGATGAGACTGTAATTCTGGGGAATGGGCACGATGACTTGGGCGACGGAATTAAGATCTCCGCTTTCGCTTCCTTGCGAAATAGGCAGGTCATAAGGCGTGCCGTCAAAGCGATGCCAGTTCACCCCGCCGTTCAAGGATTTGCCGAAAAGGAGTTTGTTATTGGACTCGTAAGCCGGCGTTTCGCGCCACGTCCAGGCCAGGTACAAATTTCCGTTTGCGTCCAGGCACGGCATATTTGGATAGGCATTGTAATTAGTGGAGGGCCAAATGCCTTGGATGAAGGGCGACGGCGTTCCGCCGATGAGATTGACGTTGGTCCACGTCTGCGAAGCCAGAGACCAGTGGTTGAGCCAGGTGTTGCCGCCGCCGGAAACACCCAGGCGATAGAGAAATAGCAGGTCGCCGTCCGGCAGGGTCATGAATTGCGGGTAAGTCACTTCAGTTTCAATGCCGGTCATCCCCGCCGGGCCGAGATCGGAGGATAGTGAAATCGGCGCGGTGCTGCGAGCGTAATGAAGGGTCTGATCGTGCATTCCCCACGACAGATGCATGTAGTTGCTGCCGTCTATTCCGAAGGCCACCACATCATGGCCGTCCGTGATGTTATCGGGAGTAAATCCCGTTTGGAAAACTTCCCAGTCGTTGGAGCCGACCGTGCGCCGCGCAATCCAGATCGTGCCATTGTAGGCGTAGGAAGGATTCGTCTGGTGCTGGCCATAATATGTGAGGAACTGTTGATTACTCACGGTCATCAATCCCGAACAGATGAAGGAGCCGTCATCGATGTCCGAACCACCTGCGTAAGCATAACCGCTCGCGGCTACGTTGCCGTTGTTGACTTGCGTGAGCGTCACTTGCGGGCCGGAGAGCGTGATCGTCGCCACCGCGCTGGCCAGCGACGCCAGGTTGTTGAACACGACGACGAAATAACTGCCCGTGTTCGCCGCGCTCAACGGCCAGAGCGTGAGCGTGCTGTTCGTCGCGCCGGCAATGGGACCCCCGTTCTGCCACCACTGGTAAAAGAGCGGTTGTGCGCCGACCGCGCTGACGCTGACCGTCGCCGTGCTGGCGTAGCTTGCCACGACGCTGGCGGGTTGCGAAAGAATGGCGAGGTTTGTGACCGTGACGGTGGCGACGGCGCTGGTGACTGAATTAAGATTATTCGTGACCACCACGTCGTAACCGCCCGCGTCGGTCAATTGCGCGGAAGCGTCCGAGTATATGCTGTTCGTGGCGTTCGCAATCGCCGAGCCATTGCGCCGCCATTGATTGGCCGTTGGCCGTGACCGCGATGCCGAAAGGCTGTCGAGTGCCGACAAGTTGATTGGTCGGCGAGGGTTGCGACACGATGCTGACGTTGGGGCCGGGGAACAACATTCCCGTCGCTGCGCGCGCCATGTTGCTGATGCGCACCTCGTCAATCCGTCCGAGAAACGTCTCGGTCCCGGTGGGGCGGCCACGATTTCCAACGACAAGCGGCCCGACCACCACGCCATCCGCCGTCCCCATCGTCAACGGACCAGAAAGGAGCACGCTGGCGGCGGTCCTGGATGGACCCAATTTGGTCCAGTAAAAGGTTCCGTTCGTTCCATCATAAGTAAACGCCGCATGATACCAGTTGGCGGCCGTAAAGGCATTCGACCCAGTCGTCGGAATGGCGTCCGTGAGCACTTGTGAATTCAAGATAAATTGAAACTGCAAGCTTCCCGATTCAATCCGGAACTGGAAGGCTCGGTTGGCTTGGGAGCTGTCCGTGCATATGATTTCCTCGGTGTTGGTGATGTTGGTCGGCTGCACCAGGGCTTCCAAGGTGAAAGGGGTCTGGCCGCCATTGCCGATGTTGAGGTTCGTCATCACAATAAAGTCCCCGCTCGCGCCGCCGCCGCCGGGATCAGGCTCAAACACGCCATCCCGGTTATAATCATAGCCCAATTCATACCCGCCGGTGGTATTGGTCATGCAATTGTTGAACGAAATGGGCGGGGTCGAATTGGTCGAATACGAAACGCCTCCGAGCATCGTGGTGAGCACTGGCAGCGGGGTAGTATCCGACGAAAAATTAACACTGATGAAATTACCGCCCAAGCTGCCGACATTAGTGGTGACGGAACCGCCCGCGGCTTCATCGAGGTGAAGCAGAACCAATGTATTTGCATCCGGCATGTAAGGGCCAACAAGAAGCGCGGAGGCAAAGTGCGGCATCAACGCCGTCACCAACAAACAAAAGGACAGTTTAATTGTCTTTATAAGAAAATTTTAGGTTGAGATTGTTTCAGCTATCAGACCAATTATTTGGAAAATGGGTCGACACTTTTTTGTTTTTGTTCAGTCGGATCGTGATCAGTCCCTGGCCGACCAGCCAGGATTCGCTCTCGCTCGTTCCATCCCCGGTCAAAGACCAATCTCCAAATAATGATTTGAGCCGAAGACGAATCCTCCTATCCGGCGCAAGCTGGATTTAGTTCAACCCGACTCTTTGCGTCACACCCTTGTCCCTAGTGCCGCAAAAAGTCTTAATTCGTTTTGAAGTGATCGGTGACATCGGCGAGGAACTGGCGAGTCAGCCGCTGCCAGCGGCCGCGATGGCTTAACCGCCCCTACTTTATCCATTCTTCATTCAAGGGGCTTCGAGCGCGACAGGATTGGTCAACGTGCCGATATTTTCGATTTCAATTGTCACGCTATCGCCGGGTTTCAACCAGCGTGGCGGCTTGTGGGCCATGCCAACGCCATGAGGTGTGCCGGTTAAAATCACTGTGCCAGGAAGCAGCGTCGTCGAACCACTTAAAAACTCGATAAGCGATGGCACGTCGAAAATCATGTCGTTCGTATTCCAGTCCTGCACTGTCTCCCCGTTGAGTATGGTACGAATCCGCAATCCATTTGGGTTTGGAATCTCATCCGGCGTAACTAAACACGGACCTAGTGGCGCGAACGTGTCGAAAAATTTCCCGCGACACCACTGGCCGCCACCGTGTTTGATCTGCCAATCACGCGCACTCACGTCGTTGGCACAGGTATAGCCAAGCACATAGTCGAGAGCTTCGGTTCGCCGCACGTTTTTGCAATTTCGCCCAATAACAACCGCCAACTCGCACTCGTAATCCACCTGGTCACTGCGCAGATGCGCGGGAATCAAAATCGGCCCGCCCGGATGTTGCAATGCGTTCGTCCCCTTGACAAACAACACCGGATACTGTGGCTCGGGCAATTTGCTCTCGGCGGCGTGGCGTTTGTAATTCAGCCCGATGCAGAGGATCGCGGTGGGTGCAACCGGCGCGAGGAGTTTGGCAATTTCCGCGTGTTCATTTGTCACGTGATATTCGGAGAAAATGTCCCCTTCGAGGCGGAAGGTTCCGCCAAAAGGCTGTTGCGCGCCGTAAAAGATTTTTCCGGCTGGATTTTGATATCGAATAATTCTCATGTTTAATCCAACGGTCTTAATTTAGCTCGTTGCCCGACCGCCAGACAGGTCGAAAGTGAAACCGGTGGTAAAACTTGCTTCCGGCGAAATAATAAACGCCGCCATGTCCGCAATTTCCTCCAGCGTCCCACAACGTTTCATCGGAATTTTATCCGTCATGTAGGTCACCTGTGCGGGCGGCATGGCCTCGACCATGGACGTGCGAATGACGGCGGGCGCGAGGGAGTTTACCGTAATACCGGTTTCAGCCAATTCCTTGCCCTGCACTTTTGTCATGGCGATGACTGCGGCCTTCGATGCTGAATAGGCCATCATGCCCGCGTTTCCCTCTTTGCCAGCAATGGATGCGATGTGCAAAATGCGCCCGTAATTCTGGCGCAACATTCCAGGCAGCACGGCACGAGCAGTGTTGAATGAGCCGAAAAAGTTCACGCGGAACACCAAATCCACGTTCGCTGGGTCCACCTCGTGGCTCTTAACGTTCGTGACGCCAGTGATGCCCGCGCTGTTGACCAAAATGTCTATTGGGCCCATTTGATTGATGAATTTCCCGACCGCGGTTTCAACGGTGTTTAAGTTTGTCACGTCCATGCAAAGTGTTCTGGCATTTTCGCCGACGGCACCGCGGGCGGCCTCGAGTTTTTTCGAATCTAAATCGCAGAGCACTACCTTGACGCCAAGACTATGAAGTTTTTTGGCGATGGCAAGTCCGATGCCAGACGCCCCACCGGTGACAAGGGCTTGTTGTTCTTTCCAGATTTTCTTCAAGACGTTCCTATTAAAAATCAACGGCCAATTTTCCTTGCGACGGCGGCCAGATGTCCGGCCAATTGGATAGTTTCGGAGAGCACATCCACTTCGTTGCAATGTTCCCAGTCAATCCACACAAATTCGAGCACGATCCAGCCGTCAAAGCGAAATTTATTCAATGCCTTTAATGCCCGGCTGAAATCAATCGCGTTTTCCTTAAGGCTGCATTGCAACCGGCCCTTGCGGGCGCAGCGGGCGTGGAAATGTGTGGCGCGGGCGGCGAGCGGGTCAATGCGCGAATCCGAAATCCCGGCGCGTATGAAATGCGCGTAGTCGAGTGTAAAACCAAGCCGAGGCGCGAGCGCCGCCAGTTCCAGCGCGCGTTCCGGTGTGTCGGCGATTGAACCGAGATGCGGCTCAATCCCCACGGTCAGTTTCATGGCGGCGGCTTGTTCCACGCGCCACAACAACTCGTCGGCTGCGCGGGTCAACGACTTTGTGCGCGATTCAGTTTTGAAGATCACACCAGGCAAAATTGTGATATGTTCTGAACCGGCGGCGGTGGCGTAATCCAGTGTCCTTAAGAATTGCTGCCTGGCAAAATTTCGACGCGCCGCATCGGGATGGTTCACAGCGCAGTCCGTAAAGTTTTCATCGAGCTGGAGAAAAACGTCCGCCGCAACGAGACCCTCCCGCGCCAGCCGGCGGCAAAGAGCGGCGCCGCTCCGGATGGGATTGCGCAATTGTGCTTCGGGACGCAAATGGCTTCGGCCCGCGAATAATCCAATGTCCGCTCCGCGGCATCCGACCAACGCGATCACTTTCAGCGCGGCATTGTGTGGTAGCAGCGGAAAACTGAAATCGGCGCAGCTGAGTTTGAGTTTCATCGGCATCAATTAGCTTGAAAGGACGGCGAACCGGTTGGCCGTGATTTGCGGTAGAGCGCGTCCAATTTTTCCAGCGTCGCTTCGGCATCGCAGCCGTCGCGAATCGCTTCCTGCAACGCGTTGCCGCCGCCAGTTTGCAATGGCACATAACCGCTGTAACGCGGCCGGATGAAGGCTTCTTCCTGTGTAGTCCGTGTTCCGCTGAAAAATCCACCACATAACCCATCCGCTGACGGATCATTCCACGCGGCCAGGTGAGACGGCTGTCCGCCGGCGTTCACATAAAGGGTACGTTGTGTTGTGCATCCGGCGACAAAGCACGCGTAGTCGAGAGCGATTCCCAAATGGCTGCAATTGCTTGAGAGGGCAATGCCGGTCCCGCCTAGCACGCTACGCAGCCGCGGGGTGTTTGATTCCAGCGAAATCAGGTTGCCAAAGCGCAGGCGTGCGCGGGCAAAACCGTCGCGGGCATAATTATTGTAAGTGTAGGCAAATGCATTCCAGGCAAAGTCGTCAGTGACAGTCATGCGTTCGGCGACTTGAATCGGATTCCAATCAAAAATGGCGCGCGGCATCGGCTCGGTCAATTCACGCAGCAAATCCATCGCCGTGCGCATTACATTGCGCGGAGCAATCTGCCCGGCATCGGCGCACGGGTCCGAACCGAGCGCTTTCACCAGCATTAAAAAATGCAGAAAGAGATCAGCATTGAAGCCGGGAATGACGGCGATTTTGCGGTGGGCGAGCGCGACTGCTTCCTTCCAGGTAGAGGGCGGCGGCGTACCGGCGCGTTCCAGTAATTCGGGGCGCCAGCTTGGCGCCGGTGTAGCGGCGTCAATCGGCAATGCGAGCAATCGTTCCCCATAGCAGTAACTTTCGAATGTTGAGCCGATCGAATCGTGCGCTAGTTCATTCAAGGCGGCGGCAGGGACGAGTGGTTTGAGATCACGAACGAGGTTTTTTTCGAATACAAATCCAGCCCAGGGATGATCGATCACAATCAGGTCATATTTGGGGGCAAGGAGATCAATTGACATGTGCCCAAACTCGTCAAGGGTTCTTTTTTCCCAGCGAATCCGCACCCCGGGATGTAGCTCCTCGTAACGTTGCGCTGTGGCGACTAACGGAGGAAAAGCCCGGCTATGGTCCCACGCGATGCCGGTGAGTTGGATTAGCCGACTCATGCCTTTTCTTTAAAAGCCGCGTCTTTATTTGCATAACGACTTCTAACAGCCCGAATTTTTTCGCAGCGGTTCGTTTGCGCAGATTCGCAAGCCGCTTCGATGATTTCCATGGACGCCAGACCCAGTTCGCCAGGCGAACCATTCGGAGTTTTGCCCAAAATGGCATCTATAAAATTGATCGCAGGCGCTTGGCTCGGATAAATCTCATTTTCTGCCAGCGGCTCAAAACGAGTGCGTTTGTCGGCAAAATCAATGAGCGCCATCTCACCGCGCCAGAGTTCAAGCTGCAAAATGGCCTTGCTGCCGAAGACGCGCACTTCATAGGTGCGTTCACATAATGGCGTGGCACCGGTGCTGGCGATGTTGGCTAAAGTCCCATTCTCGAAGGTTACGGTGAGCGCATTATAGATGTCGTTCTGTGAACCGTCGTAATCGAAGCGTGCGTAAACTTCCGCCGGGCGCAGTCCAGTCAGGAAAGCGAGATACGCCGCGGCATGTGAGACCTGGCAGAATATCTGTCCGCCGCCAGCGGTGTCCGGGTCACTGTAGGAACCTTTGCATGGCTCGATATAGACGTCGGCATTGTCCGTCCCATGCGTCGGGGAGGTGTTGATGCCACGGAGCAACTTGTCAATCGGGTTGGTCATCAGCATCGAAATCAGTTTGATGTCCCCCAGGACGCCAGCATGAATTAACCGCCTCGCCTCGAGGCCGTGTCGAGTAAAATGCCACGGGCAACTGATCAGCAATTGTAAGTTTTTTTTCGCCGCCGTTTCAACCAGTTCACGCGCTTCCTCAACGGTAAATGTCATGGGTTTCTCCACCAGCACATGCAGCCCGCGTTCCAGTGCCGCCTTGGTCTGGACAAAATGGACGTTCGGAGTGGAGGCGACAATGACCGCATTGAGTTCCTTGAGCGCGAGGATTTCCTTAAGGCTGGTGCAGGCGTAATTCGCGCAGAAGTCGCGCGCAATTCTTTCGGACTTGGCCTTCTCGCGGCTTTGGACGGCGAGAAGCTCGGCGTTGGGATGCGATTTGACGGCGGGAATGTGGGCGGTTGTAGCCCACCAGCCTGCTCCAATGATTCCAATGCGAACTATTTTCATAACTCAGCCGTTGAAAGGCGCCAGCAACTCGCGTTTCAACTCGACGCCGAATCCAGGCTGTCCCGGATCAAGCGAAATTCTTCCATTCACAGGCAGTGGTTCGCCTTCGATCACACTGAAAATCGGCTGGACGTCCGTGCCCTTGCCCACGGAAAGATATTCGGCGTAGGGCGAATTAGTGTTCGCCATGACGAAATGGTAATTATAAACGGACGAACCGTGCGGAATGACGGGCATGTTGTAGGGCTTGGCCATCGCGGCGATCCAGCGTGTGGGTGTGTATCCGCCGCACCATTGCATCTCCGGTTGGATGATGTCGGTTGCATGGTTATGAATGATGTCGTGAAAGGCCTTGTAATGATATTCAAGATTGCCCGTTGCCAGCAAAATCGGTGAAATGCGGTCGCGCAGGATACGATTGCTCTCCGTGGCCCAGCCGTTTTGGAGCGGGTCTTCAAACCATTTAACGTCATAATCGCGCACGCGTTCCGCGACGCGGGCGGCAAACTCAATGTCCCATGAAAGATAGCAATCAATCATAATTTCCATGTCGTCACCGAGATCTTTGCGGACCTTGCCAATCAGTTTTTCCGTTTTCTTGATGCCTTCGCGTCCGCTTTCGACTCCCCACGGAGCGGCGATTTTTACGCCAAGAAATCCACGGTCACGCCAGGCGTCCACGTAGTCCGGATGAATGGTGACGTAGCATGGAATGGATTCTTTGGTTTGGCCGCCAATCATTTTATACACGGGAAGTTTCTGTGCTTTCGCGACCAGATCATAAAGCGCAAGGTCCACGCTGGCCATCGCCATGCTGGTTACCCCGCCCAGACCATAAGGCAGCATGGAGCGGTTCATCTGGTCCCAAATCAATTCGATGTTGAACGGGTCTTGGCCGATGAGAAAGCGTTTGAGGTGCTGGTCTATTATGCTGCATGCAAACGCGCCCCCGCCGTAATTAGCGCAAAATCCACTGACGCCTTCGTCTGTGAAAATCTCAATGACCAACGGGTCCTGCCCTCCGCCCATCCATAAAGATCGGATGCGTGAATATTTGGGATGGACCGACATGGGATTGGAAATGAGTGTCTGCGCCTGCCAGCCACCACCCCAGTACTGGGATTCACCCATCGCCGCACCGCGCGCGCCGGTGTCGCCCGACTTGACTGTGTAAAGTTTAATGTTGGTAATCTTCAAATCGAGATAGCTGTAATTTCAATGTAAAAACAGGTCAGAGCATCGCAGGCTGCAGTCGCTCATGCAATGGACAAAATGGCAGATGGGATGGATTTTTTGGCAAACAAAAATGGTTGTTAGTTATGTATGAGGACGGCTGCGGCTGCGCCACTGACTTGGGGTAACACTTGGTTTCTTCCTAAAGAGGCGCGAGAAATATAGCGATAAAATGAAGTGGATTCGGATTTCATAAGTCGGCGGGAAGTTTGATCTCTCGCCCTGCCGAGTCAAGGTCGCAGTTCTTTAAATCACTTTGTCCATGAGAATTGCCATTTTGTCCATTCCATATCGGCGCATGACGTGCGACGATTTGCCCATAAGACACAAAAAATCGCGGTTCGTTGTGTCTCAATTTGATGAATGCATTAAAGTCCATACAGGCAGAGAAGACAGGCGTGATGATAAGAATTTCCAACATCGGCTTCACTTTGATCGAATTGTTGGTCGTCATTGCCATCATTGCGATTTTGGCGTCTTTATTGCTGCCGGCGTTGGCGCGATCAAAGATGCAAGCGGTTTCCACCAAATGCATGTCCAACGAGAAGCAGTTGACCATCGCCTGGCTTTCTTACGCCCTCGATAACGGCGGATACCTGGTATCCAACAGTCCAACCGCCGTGGACAGCGACGGCACTGCGGGGGCGGCTTGGGTTTACGGCGACGTCACCGCGAATCCTGTATCCTCCGACATGTTTAACATCACAAACATCCAATTCGGCCTGCTCTACCCTTATAACCCTAACGTCGCGATCTACCAATGCCCAGCGGAGACCAAAGTTTACTCACTCGGCGTCCAAAGCGGTTTCAGGGTTCGGAACTACTCCATTAGCGGTCAGATGAACGGCAACACGGCCGAACCCAACTACAGTCCGCCGAACGTGAAAGAGACGGACATCCTCCATCCGGTGCCGGCCCATGCCTTGGTGTTCATTCACGAGAGCTCGTACACCATAGACGATGGTTACTTCGCCATCGATGTTCTCACCCGAAGCTGGCAAAACCTTCCAACGATTCTCCATCTTAATGGTTGCAATATGTCTTTTGCTGACGGGCACGCTGAGCACTGGACCTGGCTTGAGCAAAACACGTTAAAAGCCACCACAGTGTACACACCAGCTCTATATCCGGTAGATCGGGATTTTGATCGGATGGCGGCAGCTTACTCGACACAGATGACGGCATATTAGCGGGGGGTTTATGGCCGACAGCAATTCATTTTCAAATGTCATTTAACGAAAAACAATAGCGTGCCTGCACGGAAATCGAGACGGAATACGTCAAGTTCCTGAACTTAAAACAAAGCAACCATAAACCCAGAAAAAACTCACTATGGCAACAAACCAGATAGTAGCATTTTACAACATCCAGAAACGGGCCTTTCTGAACTGGCCAGCAGCGGCAGTCCTTTTGTTTCTTTTCTTTGCGAAGGGGTTGGTGTGGGCGCAGACCTACGTCGTTACTACAAATTATACCTCTACGGGCTTCTCGCCTAATGAAAGCCAGGATCTCATTTTGGGTTACGTGGGCACGCTGACCGGACCGACCCCAAGTTTTACGGGTACTGCCACCACCACGGCTGTGCTCACAGACGGTTTGGTGCCCGGATCACCGGTTCAGAATTACTGGATCGAAATTCAGAGCGGCAATGTTCTGACTTATAATCTCGGCGCCCTGTGCACCATCAGTTCGATGGAAGTTTGCAGCACTTGGAACGATAACGGCAGAAGTGAGCAGTCTTACACGATTGATGTTTCCAGCGATGGGGTCACGTGGATAACGAATTTTATTTCCGTGGCCGCCCCAAAGGGCCCGGCAACGACGCCGTCGGATTTGGATGTGCAGATTACCCCTGCCAACGGACCTTCGTTGACTAACAACATTCAATATGTCCGGTTCAATTTCCCATCGGAGGAGAATAGCTGGGTAGGATATACGGAAATCGTCATCAACGGAACCGCTTCAGTCAGCCCCAGCGCTCCGACCGTGACGATCTCGAACACGAGCCTGACGGTTACCAACACCTCCGCCAACGTAACCATGTCGGCCACGTTTACTGGGTACCCATTGCCCACTTTGACATGGCACTTCGTGGACACGAACGGCAATGACAACGTGCTGCCGAACCAGAACGGCACAAACATCACGATTCTGCTTGTTTCACCGACCGACGCAGGCAATTACTACCTGGCCGCCGTGAACAGCCAGGGCAGCACTAACAGCGCAAATTGCACATTGACCGTTGTCACTCCCCCGACTCAACCAGTGATCCAGACGGTCTATTCGCTCAATGCTGGTTTCGATCCTCTGAATACCACAGGCGACCTCCTCCTTGGGTTGACTGATCCCAGTATTCCGGTGCCGGCAATGACGGATGGCAGCGACAATGGCGGCGTGGCTACCGGCAGTGGTTTCGAGGCTTTTGCCAGCGGCTCACAGCAGACTTTTGACCTCTACGGCGCTTGCAGTATCGCTGAAATTGATACGTATTCCGGCTGCGCGAGCGACGTGAGTGCCAACGGCCTCCAGGTTGACCAAAACTACACTGTCTCGGTCTCCACCAACAACGGTGCTACATACACCGCCCTCTACCTGGTGAAGGCCAGAATGTCGCTTCTTTACTCCGCCGCCACGCCAGCCGATATGCAAGTGCAACTGACTCCAAACAACGGGCAGCCGCTCCTGGCGTCAAATGTGGACCACATTCGCTTTTCCTTCAATAACGACGCCGGCAACAACAATCTCAATGTTCAGTACATGGAGTTTATAGCTTACGGCACCAACACGCTGGCCCTGGGCATACCGGAAATTCTCACCGATCTGCCCGCAACAGTCATTGCCACACAGCGTCTGTCATTCTCATTGACGGTGGGAGCAGAGGGAAATCCGATTCCCACCTTTCAGTGGTATGCAATTAGTGGAGGTGTCACCAACGCCATTATGAACGCAACCAATTCAACCTACACCGTCAACAATGCGCAACCGAGCAACGCAATCCAGTATCAGGTGGTCATCTCCAACTCGTACGGTTCTGTCACCAGTGCCGTTTCCATGGTGGTTCTGTACGGCGTGACCGGGGTTACCAACACTATCTATCAAGATACCTTCAGCCGCACAGGGGTGCTTGTCGGCTCGTCTCCCAGTCCGGTGAATACCGGCAACGCCAATTGGGTCGGCGCTCCAGCGTTCAGCACAGATGGCTCGGAAGTGAACATGACCCCCGGCACCGCCCAGGCCGGCACTTATCCTAACGCCTACCTGCCATTCACCCCGCAAGTGGGTCACGTTTACACGCTTACGTGCAACATTGAAGCCCTCACTGGCGCAGCCCAGTGGTTGGCGTTCGGTTTCGCCGAAACCCCGATAACGAACAACTATTACGCGGCGGCCACTGGCGGCGTGGACTGGATCCTCACGCGTGGAAATGGCACTCAATATCAGTTGTTTGAAGGCCCCGGGACGGGCGGAAACCTCGGCGGTAATTTGCCTGCAGCCGACGGCACCGCTTTCGAAACGTTTAGCCTGGTTCTGGACACAACTACAGGAAGCGCGGCCCGCGGATGGAGCATGGCCCTCTATACGAACGGCGTGGTGGAGAATTCAGTCACTGGCGCCTGGTCGCCAAATCCCCCGATCGCATACGTCGGCTTGGGCGCAGACGCTGCCACCGGCTACTTCCAAAACTTCACGTTGACTGATTTTAACTATCAGGTTGTTAACCCAACATTGACCGTGAGCAATCAGAGTAACGGCCAACTTACTCTAAGCTGGCCAAGCTTTTACACAGGATGGACACTGCAATCTAATTCGGTGGGGCTTCAGGCTTCCAACGCATGGTCGGCCGTTTCCGGTTCAACGACGACGAACCTGATTCCCATATCGGTGGACCAAACCAAGACCAGCGTGTTTTTCCGATTGTTAGCTCCTTAACGCCTGCGTGCAATCCACTCCAATGTTGGAATTAACTGACGTCAGGGCAATCCCTTGGCGTCAAGCTACACGAGAATTGTTATCATTGCGATGCAGCTTACTTCCACGCTCGCCGAAGCAAGTCGAATACTTCGCTGGCGAAGTCCATTTCATTCATTTCATTTTTGGGTTGTATTGTTACTGTTGGCGTCATGCTTGGCCGGAAATTTGCCGGTTCGGGCCTCTGCACAAGGGATGATTCATCTGGATGCCGAACATAAGCTGGTCACCTTGGCCGACGGGCAGGGCCAACTGGTGGTAAGACTGAATTATAACAATTGTTGCGTTTTGGACCAAGTCATTGTGTGCGGACGCGAGGTGGCCGCGGAATCAGGCGTCGCCAGTGGCGTTCGCGTGGATGGCGAATGGTTTACCACCAGAACCGGCATGGCCACGCCCAGCGCTGCCGTCAATAATGACACCCTCACGGTAACCGGGATTGTGTTTGGCAAACCGGGAAAGGAGAGCGTCCGCGAGAGTTGGCAATTTACGGCTCAAACGGATCGAATCGTATGGCGAATCACGCGGCAATACTCAACGGAAGCCACCTTGGAGGCCGCGGCTTTCCCGGAATGGAACTTTGGCAGCATGTCCACGTGGACAGGTGGGATGCTTGATGGCGGAGGAGTGGTTTGGAACAAGTATCTGGGAACGGTTAATGCGACGTATGGCGCCCATGGTGGAACAGTGACTTTTTGGAACCGTCAGCAGCATGATTGCCTGCGGATAATTCCTGAGATTCCCAAAGATCAATGTGGTAGCGTCCGCTTCTCGCATCAGACGAACAATATTTTCTCCTTCGATTACGTCGTCAGCAGTCAAGAGTTGCAACCTAAACACGATTTGCGTCGTTTCCTGTCGAATCGGCAGGATCTTTGGGCGCCGTTTCAGGTGAAGGCTGGTAAAGTAAAAGTCGAATTTGCCTTGCAGGCGCTGGATTACGACAAAGTTTATAACCGGGGCACTTTTCAAGGATTGGACGGCGGAAGCATTCGCGAATTATTGAACACCGTGGGCAGGTATGGTGTGATTGACAAACAGTTGGTAGGCGGGAATGGCTGGCGTTCCGGCTACATCTGCTTGCACGAGCAATGGTTTGCACAAATCGGATTGGCGTTGGACGATCCGGATTACATCGCCAATTTGTCCGCGGCCCTGGATTACGAGCGTTGTCACGCGATCGGCCCGGACGGACGGGTCAAAGCTCGCTGGACCTATAATGCCGGCGATGCCATGCCCGGCACCTATGATGCGCTGGGCTTTTATGAGGCGCAGTGGGGCTACTTGATGGATTCCCAACCGGACTATGTGATCAACGTCGCTGAACAGTTCGATCTAACGGGGGATCGGCCATGGCTGGCCGCGCAGAAGACTGCATGCGAGCAGGCGTTGAATTTTCTAACGCGCCGGGAGGTCCAACACAGCGGCCTTGTGGCTATGATAACCGACTCCTGCAAAGAACAGAAGGGGAGCGACTGGATTGATATTATCTGGGCTTCATACCAAAACGCACTGGTCAATGCGGAGCTTTACCACGCGCTGGAACTGTGGTCCGGCGCGGAGGATACACTTGGTGATCCGGCCCAGGCGGCTGCCTATCGCGCTTTCGCGGCACGATTAAAGGCTAGTTTCAATCGGCCAATCTCCGAAGGTGGTTTCTGGGACCCGGACAATCAGTGGTACGTCTATTGGCGTGACAAGGACGGCTCCATTCATGGCAACAATCTAGTCACCCCGGTGAATTTCGCGGCGATTGCCTACGGTCTTTGTGACGACATGGCGCGGCAAAAAGCCATTCTCAACTGCATTGAAGCCGAGATGCAAAGGGAGAAACTTTTCATCTGGCCGCTTAGCTTTTTCACGTATCAGCGTAATGAAGGCGCCGCCAGCAATTTCCCGTTCCCAAGCTATGAAAACGGGGACCTGTTTTTGTCCTGGGCCGAGATGGGGATCCGCGCCTACGCCGCGCATGATCCCGCCCTTGCGCTCAAGTACGTTAAGAAGACGCTGGCGCGCTACGAGGAGGATGGGTTGTCCTTTCAACGCTACTTGAGGAAATCACAACGTGGCGCGGGTGATGATATTCTGGCGGGAAACTGCATGCCGATCGTGGGGCTGTATCGCGATATCTACGGTATTCAACCCCAGCCCAATCGATTGTATCTCGACCCTCACCTTACGGGTGAACTCAAAGGCACGAAAATTCGTTACAATTTGCGGGGGCGGCCTTATCTGATTGACTTGAGCACCGAAGATTACGCGGTAACGGCTGGCACTTGCACCTTGCGTGACTCGCACCCTTTTGGAGTCAGTGCGACAGAAACAGGGATGCAATACTTTCCGGGCAAGGACACGGATTGGGCCATGTCCATCTCGCGCCCGCCCGCCCGCCCGCTGACAGTTCAAATTGTAAGGTGGCCCGACAATCCGGACGCACCGCGTCAATGGACGGAAACGGCGCCGCAAGCTAACGGGACGACCCCGCATGTAGTGACCCATCTACGGCCCAACGCGATTTACCAACTAAAAGTCAACGGCCAAACTGTTGCTTCATTACAGGCAGACAAATCCGGTTGCATCAAATTTAAACACCGGCGGGGTTATGCAGTGCCACAAAAGTTTGAACTTGGCCTGCCAGACAGTTCCGATTAACTTGTTGATGGCCCTTGGAACTTGGAGCGAAATGCGGCACTTATGAAAACAAGCGCAATGACAATGGTCCCAAGGAAATGGAGCGGCCTTGGCCATTGGCTCATGGCGGCAACTCTTTTGTCTATGGCGTGCGAGGTGCAGGCGCAAGTCACCAACACGATCTATCAAGACAACTTCAGCCGGACAGGAATGTTGAACGGCTCAACTCCCAGCCTGGCAAACGCCAGCCATGCCGCTTGGACTGGCTTCCCGGAATTGTTCACCGATGGTTTCGAAATATCCGTAACCAACGCCACACCCACGAATGGCAATTACAACAACGCCTTCCTGCCGTTCACGCCGCAGGCAGGGCATATTTACACTCTTTCCGTTGGTATAAAGGAAACACGCGGAAATAACCATTGGCTGGCGTTTGGTTTCGCTCAGAACGCGCTGCTGAACAACTATTATGCCGCTGACAACATTGGGATGGGATGGCTGCTCCAACGCGCCGACGATTCCGAGGTTCAGTTGTTCCTAGGCCCTGGCATGAGAGGCGATGCCACTCTTTCCTCCAGCGGAAGCACCAACGTCTTCAACAGGTATAGCATCGTTTTGGATACGACTGCGGCCAACGCGTCCAGCGGGTGGACCATCACGTTTTATAGGAACGAAATTCAAGTGGCGCAGGATGTGTATTCGTTAAATCCAGCCATTCGTTACGTGGGCATCGGCGCCGACGGCGCCACCGGGTATTATCGTGATTTTAGCTTGAGCGATTATATTCCGACAAACTTCGCCGCCGGAGGTTATCGAAACGTTGCGTTTTGGAGTGAACCGGGCGTGCAGGTTGAGGTTAGTTCACACAGCTTTCGCAACGGCGCCATGAAGGCCGAAGGGAACGCATGTCCTCTTAATAGACCGTTTATTCCGGGTCAACCGGACTCCCGTTGCTGGATCAGCAGCGAGTATGAACATTTGCCGCAATGGGTATGGATTCATTTCCCTAACCCGAGACGAATTGACAAGGTGGTTCTGTATGCCGTAAACATGGCGACTAGTCCGATTGAATTCTACGGCCAATGTTTGGCCGACGGCAGCGACAATTTCGACACCGTTTTCCACGTTCAGCAGGCTCGGTTTGATCCCGAGACGCTTTCTTATACAGTCCATGTCAAGCCAGTCGTAACAAGCAATCTTCGGCTGTTGATCAAACGAAGTATGGCGTCGGATACGCCCCAATCCTGGGTCGCCGAACTGGCGCAAGTGGAGATCTACGGCGTGAACGCAACAAACGGCGCCGAAACATCCACCGTCGCCCCATCCAAGATCGCCGCCACTGACGTTAATTCAGGTTTGCGCCCCACGAGGTTTGTTCCTGCGGTCAAAGATATGGGCCAAACATTGGACATTAGCACTCCGTGGTATCGCCTGACATTGGACAAGTCGTGCCCCCGAATAGTAAGCCTTTCCTGGGATTCTCTTGGGCGAGGCGAATTAGGCGTCAATTTTCTGGAGGAGAGCGGGGCATGTCCGGTGTTGGACCCGGCTTTTCAAAGCGCCATGCCACTCGGAACCAGCACACTTACCCGGA
>Ga0302325_10012308_pt1 | contig 18362 bp, 15 predicted proteins | sample Palsa_T0_2_FD_201948 | JGI IMG/M metagenome (GOLD analysis project Ga0302325, IMG submission 201948) | Peat permafrost microbial communities from Stordalen Mire near Abisko, Sweden - Palsa_T0_2 | ecosystem: Environmental > Terrestrial > Soil > Palsa > Peat permafrost | place: Sweden: Abisko...
CCGCGAATAAACAACGAGGCCAGGCCTCCGTATTCGCCCTGGCGCACCACAAAATCTCCCGGGACCTGACGCAGGGGATCAATCAGGTCGGTACGGTTGGGGAAGGTTCCACTGCGCTGCGCGCTGACTGCGGCGCTGGTCTGGGCTTCGGGGATCGGCGTGCCGGTGGCTGATAGAACAATCTCTTGCCGCGCGTTGGACGACTCCAGCACAATGTCTTCCTGGTGGCTGTCGGCAGCTCCGGCGTAGAAACTGAGAGTGGTGATCTGTTTGAAAGTATTGGCCGAGACCAGCACATAGAACCTTCCCGAGGCACTGCTGCTGATCTGATAGGTACCGTCTGTGCGGGTCACCGCGATCGCCACAATCTGGCTATTTTGCAGCAACACGACGTTGGCGTGGATGACCGGCATGCCCAATGAGTTGGTTACCGTTCCGCGCACGATCGCTGCCGGGGCGGCAAGGGCGATAGAGAGGATCAGGAAGAGACAGAAGGCGTATGGCGGGAAGTACTTGCGCCGCGATCGAACCGGCATGAAAATCCTTTTTTCTCCCGGAACGAGGGTGCCCCGCACCTCAATAGACGCCGCGCACCGGTCCAACGCGCAGGCAACAGAATGGTGACCCCGGGAAGACTCGAACTTCCGACAAACAGTTTAGGAAACTGCTGCTCTATCCACCTGAGCTACGGGGCCCTTGTCTTGACTGACTTGCTACGGCTTCAGTTTAGAGCATTTTCGCAGATCTGTGATCAGGCTGGCATTCGGCCCTGCGCTAGGCAGGAATGGTTCGGACTGCTGTTTTGTAGCCATCCCTGCCAGGCGTTGGGGGTGGAGAGGGGCGTCAACGTCCACCCCGCCAGGCGTCCAACATACGGCGGACCTCCGCCATGCCCGGCTGGCCGTGGCGGAGCATGTAGTTGAGGGGAGCCTGGCCCGCGAAGAGCGGACCCCGGTTTTCGAGCGTGATCCATCGGTCCGCCCAGAGCTTGCCGAAGCAGATGTTCAGCGCCTTGTAGATTCCAACGACGAGTGAAATTCGCGTCAGGGTGTCCTGGTCGAGCTGTTTGCCCTTGGGTTTCGTTTTCCACGCATGAAAGGTTGAAGAGGCCACACCGCCCAGTAGCCCTCGCGACTGGGCTTCGTTCAAATCCCATTTCTGCGCGATGTTCACGAAGGCCTTGATGGCGTTCTCGCTCAGTTTCCTCCGCTCCTGGGCATCCGAGAGGTTAGGAGCCTGTTCTAAGAAGTATCCCGCCACATTGGGAGCAGCAGGTGTCGTTGCCATATAGCAATCTCGCCTCAGAGATATATTATTCTCGGATTCGAGAACAGTGGCAAAGAGGCAAACCAGTTGCTCATGCCACAACGAAAGGGAAGGTTGCGCCCCAAATGGGTCGGATGCCGATGCAGCGAATCTGTGGATAACTCACTTACGTTAGGAATAAGCGGGGCGCGCCTCGAAAGGGCACGCCTCTAGCAACTATGGGATTCGTCGGGGGGCGCAGACTGGGACGGGGAGGGCCATGCTGGAATCTTGGCCGCAGATGGCCTAGCTGACAATGACTCGTTCGTGCTATGGCCAATTGGTGGCAGTACACACACAGGCACCCCGCACAACCACCCCAGAGCTGCTATGCGCCCAGGCTTTTCAAGCGGAAGAGCGCGGCGATCAAAGCATCGATATCTTCGAAGCTGTTGTAGAGGGCCAGGGACGGACGCACCGTGGTCTCGACCCCGAAGCGGCGTAACGTGGGCTGCGCACAATGGTGGCCGGAGCGTACGGCAATCCCCTCTCGGTTGAGCGCGGCGCCCACTTCTTCGGTGCGGAAACCCGCGAGCACAAAGGAGAGCACACCCGCCTTTTCCTTGGCCGTGCCGATGATGCGCAGACCCGGAACCTGCAAGAGCCCCTGCGTGGCGTAGACCAGGAGTTCATGCTCGTAACGAGCAATGTTCGGCATGCCGATGTGGTCCAGGTAATCGATAGCCGCCCCTAGTCCCACAGCATCGGCGATGGTGCCGGTGCCGGCCTCGAAGCGTCCGGGAGGCGGCTGATAGGTCGTCTTCTCAAAAGTGACGTCGACGATCATGTTTCCCCCTCCCTGCCACGGAGGAGTCTCGGCCAACACCTCTGGCTTGCCGTAGAGGACTCCGACGCCGGTGGGGGCAAAGACCTTGTGCCCGGAGAAGACATAGAAATCGCAATCGAGAGACTGCACATCGGTTGGCATGTGGGAAACGGCCTGCGCGCCGTCGACCAGAACCCGGGCTCCATAGCGGTGAGCCATTTGCACCATTTGATGCGCCGGGGTCATGGTGCCGAGGGCATTGGAAACATGGGTGAAGGAGACCAGGCGGGTCTTGGGACTGAGGAGCTTCTCGTACTCATCGAGCAAAATCTGGCCGTCGTCGTCGACCGGCGCAACCCGCAAGCACGCACCCTTTTCCGCGCACAACATCTGCCAGGGAACGATATTGGCGTGGTGCTCGATCCAGGTGATGACGATCTCATCGCCCTTGTTGATGTGCCGCCGTCCCCATGCCTGGGCGACCAGGTTGATGGCCTCGGTCGCGCCGCGGACAAACACGATCTCTTTGGAGGAAGAAGCATTGAGGAAGTGCGCCACCTTGGTGCGAGCATCCTCATAGGCATCGGTCGCGCGCGCTGCCAAGTCATGAGCGGCACGATGAATATTCGAGTTCTCGTGCTCGTAGAAATAGGAAATCCGGTCGATTACACTTTGCGGCTTCTGCGTGGTGGCCGCGTTGTCCAGCCAGATCAACGGACGGCCGTGCACACGCTCCTGCAAGATGGGGAAATCGCGGCGCACCGACCCGATGTCAAATTGCTGCCGCGGAAGCTTGAGATCACCGACCGCAGCGGGATGCGACAGGACTGACGCGGGCTCGGGAACCGATGCGCTCTTTGCTGCCTTTTCGGATGCGGTCAGCAGGCCGCTGTCGTCGAGAAAGTACAGCGAAGAGGGTTCCGTCAGAACAGCTCTGGCATCGTTTTCGTTAAGTAACGGCGGCAGAGGCGGAAGCGTGGGTACTCCGGCGGCGACCTGTCCCGCTCTGTTCAGCCCCGGCAAGCCGTGGGGCGTGCCGGCGAAGGAGGGAAACAATGCGCGGTCAAACTCCGGCATAGGGAGCGAAAAGGGAGAGACGCCGGCGGCGCTTTGCGGATCCTGCTGCAATGCTCCCGTGGGAACGGAGGGTGACGCCAATGATTGGGAAAACACAGAAGTGCCCGCGGGAAAAGTTGCAGCCGCAGGAGCCGCGAGCGGTACGTTGAGGGCGCCGGCGTTCTCCAGAAAGTAGAACGGAGACGCTGTAGTTAACACTGATTTGGCATCGTCCTCCGTCCGCAGCGGGGGCAAGGGCGGGAGCGCAGGCACACCAGCCGAGAAAGACGGGAACAAGGCATCGTCAAGCTCGGGCATGGGAAGCGAGAAGGGAGACGAGGGAAACGCGGCGGATGCGCTGCGGGGGTCATATTGCAGCAATCCCTGTGGGATGGGCGCGGCACCCGGCAGAGCAAATGCGGATACTTGCCCCGCTCTGTTCAGCCCCGGCAAGCCGTGGGGCGCGCCGTGGAAGGATGACAGCTCCGGAACAGTTGATGACATCCCGGGCATCTCCGGTGCGATGGGGAACTTTCCGGCCGATGGGATGGCCGGCACCGAGGGCAGCGGCATGCCCAACTGCGGCAGCCTGGTTTCAAAGGCTGTCCCAGAGTAGGAAGCATCGGGCATGGATGGCGCAACGCTGGCCGGAAAAGCCGTCGCCGGCTGCGCGCGGAAGTACTCGTTGGCCATGCGCGACAACATCGTCACATCAGGAAGCGCAGTCGCTTGCCCGATGCTGGTCTCGTCCACCGGCAGCCGTTCGGTCAACCGCGCAGCGAAATCCTCTCCGTTGTTCTGATCACTTGTACTCATGGTATTGTCCGACTTCTACATTCTCGAGCACACCCAGGGCGTCTTCGGCTAACACCGCCGCGGAACAATACAGCGACACCAGGTAGGAGGCCATCGAGTTGCGGTCAATACCCATAAAGCGAATCGAGAGGCCGGGAGTTTGTTCGCCCGGCAGGCCGGGCTGAAAGAGTCCTATCACACCCTGCTTCCTCTCGCCGGTGCGCAGCAACAGGATATTGGTCTTCCCTGCCCCGTCGATATTGAGCTTGTCGGTGGGAATCAGCGGAATGCCACGCCAGGTCACAAAAGGTGAACCGAAGATGGTGGCGGTGGGCGGAGGAACACCGCGGAATGTGCACTCGCGGCCAAAGGCTGCGATGGCACGGGGATGAGCCAGGAAGAACGCCGGTTCCTTCCAGATGCGTGAGAGCAATTCGTCCAAATCGTCGGGGGTGGGCGCAGCCTGGCGGGCCTGAATCTTGAATGCGGGATCGATGTTATTCAGCAGACCATAGTCAACGTTGTTGATGAGCTCGCTTTCCTGGCGCTCTTTAACCTTTTCCACGGTCAGCCGCAACTGCTCCCGGATTTGATCGTGCGGATGGCTAAAGAGATCAGAGACGCGGGTGTGAACATCCACCACGGTCGTGATCGCACTGAGCGTATATTCGCGCGGTGTTTCGACGTAATCGACAAAGGTTTGGGGCAATGTGCGCTCATCGCGTGATCCGCAAGCGACCTCGATATCCGCATCGTTCTTAACCTTGTTGACTCTGTAGGTTCCCGATTCAACCGGAACCCAACCGAGCAACTGCACCAGCCAGCGCGGTGTGATGGCTGTAAGCTGGGGTGGCGTTTTTGTTGTATTGGCTAACTGCCGTGCTGCGACATCACCTAACGCCCGACGACCCTGATCTGCCATAAAACTTGCTCCTTCATCGCGAACCTTGCAACAGTCAAATCATAGACAAGGGGCGCTTGGGTGGGAATCGCAGAAATATGGAAAATCCGGCGATTCACGCCATAAAGAATCGACAAGTCGCCCTCGGACCTCATAATTTAAGGACACGCGCATGATAGAGGAGGAGGTACCAACTTACCTATGACTGGATTGGTTCATCCGTCGATCGACGACATCGATTGCGAAATCCTGGCGGAGCTGCAGGCGAACGCACGCATTGCGTTCGCCGAGCTAGGACGCAGAGTCGGTCTGTCCACGCCGGCGGTCATTGAAAGAGTCCACCGGCTGGAGGAGAGCCACGTGATTCTCGGCTATCGCACCTTGATCGATCCGGCTCAGGTGGGGCTTCCCGTGCGCGCGTTTGTTCACGTCACAGTCGCGGGCGACAAGCTGGCCAAATTTGCAGCCGTGGTGCGCAACCTGCCGGAGGTTTTGGAGTGTCATCGAGTGACGGGCGCTGAATCCTTCATCGTCCAGGTCGCGGTCCGCGACGTAAGGCATATGGAAGAAGTGATCGACTCGATGATGCCCTACGTCTCGACGAACACATCCATGATCCTCGCCTCGCCCGTGCCCTGGAACAGCATCCTGCCGGCGGCTCGCTACGGGAAAAAGCCCAGACAGCGCAAGGCGAATACCTAACCGCTCCTTATTTGCGGATGGAGCGAATAAGGTCGGTGATCACCGGCGGGGTAATCGCGCGGATCGCATTCTTGATTCGAATCGTCGCTTTGACGCTGTTGACGCCGGGGCGTTCTTGAAATGCCACCTCATGGCGGTGGGTGAGTTCCGGATCTTCTTCCGGGCGGCCATTTGAATAATAGTAAGTCGCAATGGACTTGCGATTACGATCGGGCGGGCAGGCCAGCGGTATGGGATGACCGTGGAACGAAATACTAGTGGTGCTGAAGATAGCGCAGCGGTTGAAGACGGGAAGAATCTTCTTTTCTGCTCGCTTGACCTCGCGATCCCACAATTCGAAGTGTCCCCCGTACTCCTCTTTCCAATCCTTATTAAGATAGACAAGAACGTTGATGCGGCGGTCCAACCGTAGCGCTTTGTGGTAGCTGAAGTCGGCGTGCACTTCTAACAGGCCTCCAGGCCTGATCTGGTGCAGCCCTCCGCCGGTATAGTAAGGATCGGGCAACACCCCCTGAATGCCCGTTAAGGTTTCCAGAAACTTGAGCATGGGCCGGCTGTTGAGGAAGTAAAGAACATCGCGGATCGATGAGGGTAGCTTTTCCACTACATCGAAGGCCAGCTTCTTGCGCTGGTTCACATCGGTGTAGGCATGCCAGTCCGCTTCTTTGGGTTCAGGGAAATCGCGTAGCGCGGCCTCCGCTACCTCCAGGGGCAGGAAATCATCGAAATAGATATGAGGATAAGGAGTATTTACCTTGTATTCCTCCGCCTTGGCTTGGGCCAGGGACTCGAGTTTGGCGGCAAATGAATCGCTAAGCAATGCGTTCATTACTCGAGTATCGCTAAGTGTTTCCAGCTGTTCGGGCATCGCCGGCCTCCGTGGTTCGTGATCGTTGCCTGTCCAAATGCGCCAAGCCCCTGGATTCAAACCTATTGATGCACAGGAGGCATGTCAAGACGCTCCGGCGCCCGTGCGCAGCCCCGAGTTGTAAACTAATACCGAGGGATATATGGCACAGCTGGAACGCAGGAAGTCGACGACAGTCAGGGTGGGAAATGTGCGTGTGGGCTCTTCCGCGCCGGTGGTGGTGCAATCTATGACCAATACCGACACCGCCGATGTGCAGGGCACCATCCAGCAGGTTGCCGCGCTGGCCAACGCAGGGTCGGAGTTGGTGCGGGTGACGGTCAATAACGACGCCGCGGCAGCGGCGCTCCCGGCAATTGTCGAGGGACTTGCCAAATTGGGAATCGACGTGCCTATTGTGGGCGACTTCCATTACAACGGGCATCTGCTGTTGAAGAAGTATCCGGAGTGTGCGCGCGCGCTGGCCAAGTACCGTATCAATCCCGGGAACGTTTCCATCGGCCGCAAGGATGACGACAACTTCCGCACCATGATCGAGTGCGCGGTAGAAAACCAGAAGCCGGTGCGCATCGGCGTGAATTGGGGTTCGCTCGACCAGGCCTTGCTCACGAAGATGATGGATGAGAATTCCAAGAAGGCCCAGCCAGCCGAAGCGCGGGATGTGATGATCGAAGCCATGCTGGTGAGCGCGATCGACTCCGCGCGCGCTGCCGAGCGCTACGGCCTGCGCCACGACCAGATCATCCTCAGCGCCAAGGTCAGCGGTGTGCGCGACCTGATCGAAGTCTATGAATTGATGGCTGCACGCTGCGATTACGCACTGCATCTGGGGCTCACGGAAGCGGGCATGAGCATGAAGGGCATTGTCGCGTCTACGGCCGGCCTCGCTCCATTGCTGCTTAAGGGCATCGGCGACACCATACGCGTCTCCCTCACCCCCAAGCCTGGGGGCGATCGCACGGAGGAGGTGCAGGTAGCGCAACAGATCCTGCAATCGCTCGGCATCCGCAGTTTTGCCCCCCAGGTGACCGCCTGCCCCGGGTGCGGACGCACCAGCAGCACCTACTTTCAGGAGTTGACCCAGGATATTCAGGGTTACGTGCGCGACAGCATGCCGGTGTGGCGCGAGCGCTATCCCGGAGTCGAAGAGCTGAAGCTCGCGGTGATGGGTTGCGTGGTGAACGGGCCGGGCGAGTCCAAGCATGCCAACATTGGCATTTCGCTTCCGGGAACCTTTGAAGATCCCAAGGCGCCGGTCTATGTGGACGGACGCCTGATGACGACACTTCGCGGGGACAACATCGTGAACGAGTTCAAAAAGATTCTCGATGAGTATGTTGCGGCTCGCTACGGGTCGGGTTCTCGTGAAGAGCAATTGATCGAAGTGCGGTAGCCATTTCGCTTGTAACTCCTCACCAGCCGCAGACCCTTGGGTGCCCCATCCAGGACAGGGCAACGAGCCAGTCCAGGAGCAGCAGGATCCGCATGAAGGCAGGCATCGGATCCAGTATGCGGGTGGGGGTTCGGGCCGGCGAAGGCTCGGGGCGAAGACTCGTTCAGGGGACGCGTCTTATATACTGGCCTCCGGGCGCGACTGAATGGCAGAAGAAAGACGAAAAAGAATCAGCAACAGTGTGCTCTGGATTGCTGCCGCCATCGTTCTCGCACTCATTTTCTTCGGCGTCCGCCGGCTGACGCGCGAAAAACTGCCGCTGCGGGTGGCCGAAGCTCAGGTGCTGGATCTGATCAAGCCGAGCAGCACCAACGGCCGGGTGGAGCCGCAATCTATCTTTACCGCGCACGCTCCCGAAGCAACGACGGTCAAGAACGTATTCATCCACGTGGGCGACCGGGTGAAAGCGGGCCAGCTGCTGGTGACCCTGGATGACACCAGCGCGCGCGCCAGGCTGGCAGCGGCCGTCGCGGCATTGCGCGCAGCCCAAGCCGGCTACCAAACGGTCGAGGCCGGGGGAAACCATCAGGAGCAGCTCGCCCTTTCCAGCAATATCGGCAAAGCACAGATCGACCGCGATCAGGCGGCCCGGGACCTCGACGTGATCCAGAAGCTGGCGGCTAAGGGCGCGGCGGCGCCCAGCGAGGTGGCCCAGGCGCAAACGCGGTTAGAGATCGCCCAGGCGTCTCTCCACTCGCTGGAGGAACAGAAGAAGAAGCCCTTCGCGCCGGTCGATCTTACCCGGGCCCAATCGAGCGTAGAGGAAGCGGAAGCAGCCCGCGCCGCTGCAGCCCAGGTCATCGCGCAATCGAATGTGCGCGCCCCCTTTGCCGGCACTGTTTTTTCCCTTCCCGTGACCAGGTACTCCTATATCGAGCCGGGCGCGGAGGTATTGCAGTTGGCTGACCTCACCAAGCTCCAGGTGCACGCCTACTTCGACGAACCGGAAATCGGCGACTTGCAACTCAACAATCCGGTCACCATCGTGTGGGATGCTAAACCGGATTTGAAATTCCACGGGCACATCATCCGCCTGCCTTCGTCCGTTATCGACTACGGAACCCGGAGGGTCGGCGAGGTCCTGGTGAGCGTCGAGGACTCGGATGGGATTTTGTTGCCCAACATAAGTGTAGTCGTCACAGTGATTACCCAGGAAGTGCGCAATGCCCTCACGGTTCCTCGTGAGGCTCTCCACATCGAGGGTGGGCGTGATTATGTGTACGTAGTCTCGGGTGACACACTGCGCCGCACCCCAGTGACGGTGGGCGCCATCAACCTCACGGTGGTGCAGATTCTCAGCGGCCTGAAGGAACATACAGTGGTCGCCCTGGGCACGACCAATGGGGCGCCAATTTCGGAAGGTGTTCCCATTCGCGTCGTCGACTAATGCCGTGATGACCAATCTGTAAAATGCAGATTGCAGAAATTTGAGGGTCAACCATATCGGTGAGGCGCGCTGGCCAGTTCGTGTTGTTGGGTATGTTTACGCTGATTGCGCCCAGCGGAGCGCTGGCCCAGGTTTCCTTCTATACAGCGGTCGATCTGGCCCTACGTAACAGCACCCCGGTGCGCATAGGCGCCGCCCAGGTGCAGCACGCTGAGGCTGCGGTCATGGAAAGTGTAGACGCCTATAAGCCCAGTTTTGTGGTGGGTTCCAGCCTGGGATATTCCTACGGCTTCCCCGTGGGCCAGCCTTCGGTCTATAGCGTCAGCGCCAGCTCGCTGGCGTTCTCCTTCTCCCAACCGGACTACATCCGCTCTGCCCGCGCTGGGCTGTTGGCCGCGCAACTGCAACTCAAAGACACCCGGCAGCAGGTCATCCTGGACACGGCGCTTGATTACATCCAGTTGACCACCGTGAGCGAGCAGATCGCCGCGCTCGATCAGGAGACCGGCTTCGTGCTCAAACTGGTTGACATCGAGACCGATCGTGTCAATGCCGGGCTCGACAGCAAAGTCGAATTGACGAAGGCGCGCCTGACCGGGGCCCAGGTTGCGCTTCGGCGGCTCCATCTCGTGGACCAGGCCGATCTGCTGCGCATCCGGCTCGCCCACTTGACCGGTCTCAATCGGTCTGACATCGTCTCCGAACCGCAAACCATTCCCAATGCGCCCGAGGTTTCGCCGGAGGGTTCTAACGGGAGCCAGACCATCGCTGGCAATAGCGGGGTAAAGGCTGCTTATGCCTCGGCCCAATCGAAGCTTTTCGCTTCTTTCGGGGATGCGCGGCAGAATAACCGGCCGACCTTCGCCTTCGGGGGTGAGTACAATCGCTACGCTAAGTTCAACAATTACAACGAGTACTACCTGCGCTTTCAGCACAACAACTTCAATGTAGGAATTCAGATCACCTTGCCGGTCTTCGACGCGACCCGCACGGCCAAAGCCAAAGGTTCCAGTGCCGAGGCGGTGCAGGCGACCGCCGAGGCGGACCAGCTGCGCGATCAGGCCGGGGAGCAAATCCTGCAATTGCAGAAGAACCAGGCCGAGCTTAGCGCGCAGGAGCAGGTGGCGGAATTGCAGAATGAGTTGGCCCAGGATCAACTGGACGCGATCACGACGCAGCTTCACCTGGGCAGCGGCAGTGCTGGAGCAGCGGCGCCATTGCCCAAGGACGAGCAGGGCGCCCGCATCAGTGAGCGAAGCCACTTCGTCGATATGCTCGACACGCGCTTCCAACTGACGCAAGCCCGGCTCTCGCTGCTGCGGACCATGGGCAGGATCGAAGACTGGGCCAAGGCAGTCCCTGCGCCTCGGCCCTAAGGGGGAGCTGGGTGTCCTGGCCCTCGGCAGCCTTGCCCCGTTGATGTCCGGGCTGAAGCCCGGACCTACCCCACAGCGGTTTTTTCCGCAGCCTCTAAACCGCACCCTTCTGCCACCGCGCCTTATCCAGGCCCGATCCACCGAATTTGCCCCCTCCCACACAATCGATGAACCCTCTTGACATGGTTGGCGTCTAATGGTTCAGTTGTGCTCTTAAGTCTCCTGTTTTCACCCCCGGCGTGCCCGGTGCTGTTAGACTGTAAGTTGAGCCTATGCCACTAAAAACGCTACTGTTAAACCCCCCATCGTTCGAGAATTTTGACGGCGGAGCCAGCTCACGTTGGCCAGCCACGCGTGAGATCGAGTCCTACTGGTACCCAGTGTGGCTCGCGTACCCGGCGGGGATGCTGGAAGGCTCCCGCATGCTGGACGCCCCACCCCACCACATCTCGGCGACAGAAACCATCGAGATTTGCAAGAGCTACGAATTCCTGGTCCTGTTTACCAGCACACCCGGCTGGACCGGCGACCAGAGGCTGGCCGAAGCCATCAAACGGGCCAACCCCCAAATCAAGATCGCTTTCGTGGGACCGCCGGTCACCACATCGCCCGACAAAGCGCTGAACGAGTGTGCAGTTATCGACTTCGTTTGCCGGCGCGAGTTTGATTTTTCCGTGGTGGAATTCGCCAATGGCAAGCCGCTGGATCAGATTCTGGGCATCAGCTATCGCAAGAACGGCGTGATCGCGCACAACCCCGACCGCCCGCAGGTGGACAACCTGGACCAGATGCCGTGGGTCACCGATGTTTATAAGCGCGATATCGACGTGACCCGTTACAACGTTCCTTTTTTGCTTTACCCCTACGTCTCGCTCTACTCCACGCGAGGCTGTCCGGCGCAGTGTACCTTCTGCCTCTGGCCGCAGACCCTGAGCGGACACGCATGGCGCAAACGCTCGACCGACGACGTTGCCGCAGAGATGGCGCACGCCAAGGAGCTGTTCCCAGAAGTAAAGGAGTTTTTCTTCGACGACGATACCTTCAACATCCAGAAGGCGCGCACGGTGGAACTGTGCGCCAAGCTCAAGCCGTTGAAGCTGACCTGGTCCTGCACTTCGCGCGTGACCACCGACCGCGAGACGCTGAAGGCGATGCGTGAGGCCGGTTGCCGGCTGCTGATTGTCGGCTTTGAATCCGGCGATCCGCAGATTCTCAAGAACATCAAAAAGGGCGCTACCGTGGAGCGCGCGCGCGATTTCGCCCGCGATTGCCACGAACTGGGATTGACCATTCATGGCGACTTCATCCTCGGCCTGCCCGGCGAAACCAAGGAGTCGATCCGCAACACCACCAACTTTGCCAAAGCACTCGACGTGGAAACGATCCAGGTCTCGATTGCCCATGCCTATCCAGGCACGGAGTTCTATGACTTCGCCGCCGAGAACGGTTTCATCATCAACAACGGAGCCATGGTCGATGAAGGCGGACACCAGCTCGCCCACATCGAATACCCGGGATTGCCCAAGGACTACGTGTTGGAGATGGTGCACCGCTTCTACGATGAGTACTACTTCCGTCCCAAGGCGGCATGGCGCATCGTCAGCAAGGCCATCGTCAATCGCGACGTCAAGCGGCTTTATGTCGAGGCCAAGTCGTTCCTGAAACTCCGTGCTGCACGTAATAAGGTTGTGGCAGACGGTAAAGTGAGGGCCGCCAAGACTCCCGGGCCTGCCGTGAACGCTGGAGCATGAGCTGGTTGCACCGCTCTAAGGTTCCATGAATACCTCCACCATGACCGTGCGGCGCTATCTGGTTCTTGGATTGGTAGCGCTCACCTCGGCCTTTGGCGATACTTTGCTCGCTGTGGGAATGAAGCGTGTCGGGCCGGTATCCTTGTCTCATCCCGATGCGCTTCTATTCGCCTTGCGAACTCCCTGGGTGCTGGGTGGAGTGCTGCTCCTGGTGGTCTTCTTTGCCTCCTACCTCACGGCGCTCTCCTGGGCTGATCTGACCTTCGTACTGCCCGCCACTTCCCTGGCCTACGTTGCAATTGCATTCCTTTCCAGGTTTTGGCTGCATGAACAGATTTCGGCTGAGCGCTGGCTGGGCATCGCCCTGATCACTGCCGGCGTGGGATTCGTAACCCAAGGTCCGGCTTATACTGCGCGCCATTCCGCCGATGCCGCATTCACCGGCTCACTGCAGGAAGGCAAATGAATTTGAGCACGGGCCCGGCTATCGCCGCCATGATTGGCGCCATCGTCCTCTCTGCCACGGCCGGCGATGTGTTTATCGCCTCAGCCATGCGCAGTATCGGCGACCTGGACCAGATAAAGGAGACCCGAGGCTTCCAAGGCGCCGTCTGGGCCGTGGTCAGTGAAGGCCGCTTCCTCGCCGGAGCCACGTGTATGGCCCTCAGCTTCTTCTCCCTGCTCTTTTCTCTCAGCCACGCCGACGTGAGCTTGATTGCTCCCGCAGCGGGTTCCCTCACCTTTGTCAGCAATGCGGTGGCGGCAAAGTGGGTTCTGCACGAGAATGTCGACCGGCGGCGCTGGCTGGCGGCCATCTTTGTGTGCTGCGGTGTTGCCCTGCTCAAAAGCTAAGGCGCACAAACGCGGAAGCAACCAACGCTGCGGTCTACGTCATACGCTGATTGATCCCTTGGCAAGGATTCCCCCATCACAAACCAGGTGCGAACCAGTCATGTAGGCACTCTCATCGGAGAGCAGCCAGGCAACGATGCGTGCTGGATCCTCAGGGTTTGCCAGCCGGCCCAAGGGAATCTCGCGGCAGAGTCGGGCCCGCATGGTTTCCACTTCGCCAGGCAAAACATTGTTCCACATCATGCCGGTTTCGGTTGCTCCAGGCACAATCGCGTTGACGCGTATGCCAAATCTTGCGTAGTCAATGGCCATGCAGCGCACCAGGGAGGAGATGGCTCCCTTGGTTGCGCTGTAAGCGCCACTGCCGCCGCCAGCGAAAGCGATAAATCCGGCGGGTGAAGAGGTACAGACGACCGATCCGGAAATCTGCGCCGCCAGCATTTGTTGCAGACCATGTTTGCAGGTGAGGAAGATGCCCGTCAGGTTGGTGTCTACCATTTGCTGCCAGAGTTCCAGCGGCATCTCATGGATCAGCCCTCCGATATCGATGCCGGCGTTGGCGAAGATGCCGTAAGGCGCACCGAATTGCTGGTAGATCAGCGCAAAGGCCTGCGCAACCTGGGCCTCGTCCGTGACGTCACAGGCCAGCCCCATCACTCCGCTCGCACCCTCATCCCGTGCGGCATCGGCGGCCTGTTTTGCGCTCTCCCCGTTCTTATCCAGGATGGCGACGCGGTCACCCCGCTTGGCGCACAGCAGCGCGGTGGCGCGACCGATGCCGCCACCACCGCCGGTGATCACGATGAGCCGATGATCTGATGCTGTCATTTGGGCCTAGGCGGGTATGGGCCGGTAGGCGATGCAATCGATCTCCACTTTCATGCCGGGAGCTACCATACCCGCCGCTACCGTAGTGCGCGCCGGCTTGTAGGCGCCGAAGACTTCGGCATATACCTCATTCATGGCGCTGAAGTCGCTTGCATCGCGCAGGAATACGGAGCACTTCACGACATCCTGCAGATCCGCCCCGCAGCCCCGGAGGATCGTTTGCAAGTGCTGCAACACGAGCCTGGTCTGCTCCTGCACGCTGGCCTCCGACTGCATCTCGCCGGATACAGCATCCACTGGGCCCTGACCGGAGACAAATAGAAAGTCCCCCGCGCGCACCGCGCTTGAATACGGACCCTGAGGCTTAGGCGCCCCCTCCACTAATAAGCGTTCCAGCATTACGTTCTTCCTCCCGGACCTATGGCCTTACAATAAACGGACCAGTCCCTCTCCTCGGCCTTTGTTTCCAAGATAATCCATGAAGCCTTCGTCTCCACAGACCGATAGCCTGCGAGCCAATGCCCTTTCCTTCTCGGCCGTGCTCACCCAAGGCATCACCCACATCGCGCCCGCAATGGGGCTGGTGGTCGCGGTTCAGTTCGTGACCACAATGGCGGGCACCGCTTCTCCCCTGGCGTACTTGATTGCATTCCTGATCGTGCTAGTGCTCGGCGTTTGCCTCGCCCAACTGGCGCTGCACCTGCCCTCGGCCGGCGGGTATTACACCTACGTCAGCCGATCTCTCAATCCCAAGGCCGGATTTCTCGCCGCCTGGATGTTCTTTTTGTACGACCCGCTTACCGGCGCGGTGAACCTGGCGTACCTGGGCTTTTTGCTGCAGACTACCTTGAGGATGGAAGCCCACATTAACTGTCCCTGGTATGTGACGTACGTTATCCTCACGCTGCTGATCACGCTGCTCATTTACCGCGGCATCGAGATCTCGGCCACTTTCGTGATGTGGCTAACCATCGTCGAAGTGGTGATCATGATGGCGCTGGCGATTGCCGGTCTGATGCACCCGGGCGATGGACGAGTCCATCTGCAGGATTTCGTTCCCGGGCACGCCTTCGGGAAGAAGGGGTTCTATCTCGCCATCGTCTTCTCCATCTTCACCTTCACCGGCTTTGAGGCGATAGCGCCGCTGGCAGAAGAAACACGCGACCCGCGGCGATTACTTCCCCGCGCCGTCCTTCTTTCCATTACGCTGATGGGCTTTTTCTTTGTGTTTACCACTCTGGCTATACTCACCGGCTGGGGCACGAGCCATATCGATACATTCGCCGTGTCGGCAGAGAATCCCGTCATTTTGTTGGCCAAGCGTCTGTGGGGTGGGGCCTGGATTTTCGTGATGGTGGCGGTGATCAACTCCATCCTGGGCGCAGCGATCGCCGGCACCAATGCTGCGGTCCGCGTCTTCTATGCCATGGGTAGAGCGCGCTCGCTGCCCGCCGCGCTCGAGTATATCCATCCCCGTTTTCGCACCCCGGTCAATGCCATTGCCTTGCAAACCTTCATCACCCTAACCATTGGCATCGCCATTGGATTCTGGATCGGTCCGGACCAGGAGTACTACTTTCTCGGCGTCACCGCGACCCTGGTCCTCATCTTCATCTATTCCGCAGGCAACGTCGGCGTCTACTTTCTTTACCGTCGCCAACGGCGCGAAGAGTTCAACCCGGTGCTCCACTTTGTCTTCCCCGTGCTTTCCACACTTTCGCTGATATGGGTTGCCTATCATTCTGTCGTGCCCTTGCCGGACGCGCCGCTGCGCTATGCTCCCATACTCGTAGGTGGGTGGATGGTGGCTGGGGTGCTGTTGCTGTTGACTGTGCGGCGGGCTTCCAATATGCCCCTTTTACCAATGGAAGCCACCAGCCTGGAAGCCGCGGAGGCTGCGGAGAAGCCAATTTCCGCGCGATAACAGACAGTATGATAGGCTGCAAACTCCAATGAGACCTGCTCCACAAAGCGATGGCGCGCAGGTTCTGCGGGCCAATGCCCTTTCCTTCCCATCGGTGCTGATGCAGAGCATCACCCACATCGCGCCCGCGGTGGGTTTGGTATTCGTGCTGCAGTTCATCACCACGATGGCCGGCATCGCCGCCCCGTTGGCCTTTGCGATGGCGTTCTTCATTGTGCTGGCGATCGCGGTCTGCATGGTGCAACTCGCGCTGCATCTTCCTTCGGCCGGAGGGTATTACACCTATGTCAGCCGCGCGCTCAATCCCAAGGCCGGCTTTCTGGCGGCGTGGATGTTCTTCTTGTATGAGCCGCCCACTCCCGCGCTGAACCTGGCCTTCCTGAGCTTCATGCTGCATAACATCTTCAAAATGGAAGCGGGTATCAACTGTCCCTGGTACGTCTTCTTTCTGGCCGCGGTGTGCCTGATCACGGTGCTGACCTATCGCGGCATCGAAATCTCCGCGACCTGCGTCATGTGGCTGACAGGGATCGAGATTCTGATTGTCGCTTGCCTGGCGATCGCCGGCTTCATGCATCCCGGTGACGGACGCGTCCATCTGGAAGACTTTGCTTCCTGGCATAGCTTCCGGCAAAAAGGCTTCTATCTCGCGGTAGTCTTCTCCATCCTCATTTTTACGGGCTTCGAATCGGTCGCTCCGCTGGCCGAGGAAACACGCGATCCCAAGCGCACGCTGCCCCGCGCTGTCCTGCTCTCGACCAGCCTCATGGGTCTTCTCTTCGTGGTCTGTTCCATGGCCATCCTCACCGGTTGGGGTAACAGCCACATCGCCACCTTTGCGGCATCGACCGAGGCGCCGGTGATCCTGCTGGCGAAGCGGCTTTGGGGCACAGCATGGGTGCTGGTTCTGATCGCGGTCACCAACTCCATCCTCGCGGTGGCCATCGCCGGCAACAATGCTGCGACCCGAGTCTTCTTTGCCATGGGCAGAGCGCGGTCGCTGCCTGCCGTTCTCGATTATGTGCACCCTCGATTCCAGACCCCTCGGAATGCCATCCTTTTTCAGACCTTCCTCACGCTCGCGATTGGCTTGGGAGTTGGTTTCTGGATTGGTCCGGATCAGGAGTACTACGTAGGCGGCGTGACCATGACCCTGGGGTTAATGTTCATTTATTGTGCCGGCAACGTCGGCGTCTTCTTTTATTACCGGCGTGAGCGGCCGGCAGAATTCCGTTTCTTTCTCCACTTTCTGCTTCCCTTGCTATCGACCATTTCCCTGCTTTGGGTGACGTACAAATCCGCTGTGCCCTTGCCTGAGCCCCCGGTTCGATATGCGCCGATCCTGGCAGCTGTCTGGCTGTTTGCCGGGGTGGTGGTGATGTTGACGGTGCGCGGAGCCGCGGGCACACCTCTCCTGCCGCGGAACTCCGTCAATATCCCGGCGACCGTGGCCCTGGAAGGCAATGCGCAAGGGGGATAAGCGGCATTGCTCTGGAGTATTCTGTAAACGTATTCCGAATATAGGCTGGACGCATGGCGAAACAAGCGGGAAAGAAGGTCCGAGCCGTCAGTGACGGTCACGAAAAGATGGACATCCGCACGGTGGCTCGGTTAGCTAACGTATCCATCGCCACTGTCTCGCGCACCATTAACCGGGTGTCGACCGTAAATCCGAAGATGGCCAAACGGGTGTGGGAGGCGATCGAGAAGCTCGATTACTTTCCCAATACTCAGGCGAGGGCACTGGTGTCGGGGCGCAGCCGGCTTCTCGGACTCATCGTTTCGGAGATCACCAACCCCTTCTTTCCCGAGTTGATTCAAGGGTTCGAAGACATCGCAGTGGAACATGGCTACGAGATTCTGATCAGCTCCACCAACTATGATCCCCGGCGCATGTCCCTGTGTATACGACGCATGCTGGAGCGGAGAGCGGAGGGAGTGGCGGTGATGACCTTCGGCGTGGAGAAACCTCTGCTGGAACAGTTGGCCGAGCGCAAGGTGCCGCTGGTCTTTGTGGACGTGGGTCCAGAGAGGCCGGGCATTAGTCTGCTGCGGGTGGACTATCACCACGGCATCCGGCAGGGCGTGCAGCACCTGGCTGCATTGGGGCATCGGGACATAGCGTTTGTCAGCGGCCCCAAGCGGCTGCACTCTGCGCAATCACGATCATTGGCCTTTTCCAAATCGCTGGCGGAGTGCGCTATCGTGGCCGACCCGGCATGGATCGTGGAGGGTGACCACACCATGGAAGGCGGCATCGATGCCATGGATCGCCTGCTTAAATCCAAGCACTTGCCGACGGCGGTCATGTGCTCCAACGACATGACGGCGATCGGCGTGCTGCATAAGCTTTACCGCGCGGGATTACGCGTGCCCGATGATCTATCGGTCATCGGCT
>Ga0302325_10012309_pt1 | contig 18362 bp, 17 predicted proteins | sample Palsa_T0_2_FD_201948 | JGI IMG/M metagenome (GOLD analysis project Ga0302325, IMG submission 201948) | Peat permafrost microbial communities from Stordalen Mire near Abisko, Sweden - Palsa_T0_2 | ecosystem: Environmental > Terrestrial > Soil > Palsa > Peat permafrost | place: Sweden: Abisko...
CGCAGTGAAGTCTCGCGGCTAAACGTCACGTTACTGGAGAGCAACGTGGCCATAAATGTCAACGGATCGGTATTAAAGAGAAACGGCTCCAATGTGCTTGTCACGTGGCCAAGCGCGTCTCCTAGTGCTCTGTCGGACCACGTATTTGGTTCCCTGCAGGAGTATAGGCACTTCTTAGGGCATCGAGAATATACGGCGCTCCTTACCGACGGCGCATTGCTGCAGGTTAGCTACTCGTTCGATCACGATGATATTGTCGGGCACCGGCTTTGTTACTATCCGTGTCCCCTTGTGCTCAAACCCGAAGGAACGAATGCGAGCTTTATTGATGAGTTCGATGATCAGCTAGCGGGCGAGCTCGAAGCGCAACACGCTGTCCTTTACGCTTCTTCCAGAGTCGATCCCATTTTCGGTCTACGTTTGCGAGGTCCCCTCAGATTCGACTTCGATGCTCGCAATTATAGCCCTGATCACTCCGCGTCCCATCTCCACTTGTTACAGGATGATTCCCGTTGGCCGATTTACGGCCCCGTGAGTATCGGACACTTTGTGCGTTTCGTATTTCGCCACTTTTACCCGTCCCTGGGAGTGGCTGCGCTAAGAGAGTGGCCGCTCAGGCACGTCGGTCGGACCGTAACTGCCAGTGAGGAAGGCGAACTGTTCATCGAGTGTCGGCAACAAATCAGCTAAAGAAAAGAATTGCAAGACGATGCGATCCGCAAAGCTCCGGCGCGGCCCCCTTCCCACCGGACCTCCAGCATAGGAATATTTTCCTCGTCGCCCACCGTTGAAAACCCGTCTTCCCCCAGCTCGCAATCAACATGGTCGCAGAGGCCATCCCGGCCGGGCGAACCCCATCGCCGTCGAGATTGCCTTTTCTCCGCGCCGCGCAACCTAGTCGCGCCCTTGACCGCTCCGGGCGGCCCGATTCCGCCGCGCTGAGGGAACTTATAAATTTACCTGTCCGCTAATCCTTCGAACCGCCACTGGCTCGTTCGAAAAGCGGCTCGGTGTCTCCCAGGCGAGTGTCAGGCTCCGCTGTCCCCGGATTGCCACTCCGAGCTTGAATGCACGAATGCTTCTGGCGCGTCCCGTGCCGACGAGAAGTTCAGTCAGCAGTAACTCCGAAAGCGGTCGAATAATTTCCTCTGAAACTGGGCTTTCCCGCAGCGGCTTCAGCGGATCATCGATTTCGGCCGCAAATCCCATGTGCTTGTCGGCGAGCGGATTGCGTTCTCCAAATAGAACGGTTCGTAAAGCGCGCTCGGTCAAGTCCGCCGGAGTCATACCTCCGACGCTAACCTCAAGAAACGAGTCCTGCGGAGCCTCAGGTAGTTCAAGCTCCAGGCGAAACATCTTGGATCTCGCCGTGGTGGTCGTGACGTGAACCCCCGCGACCTTCAGATATTTACTGCGGCCACACCAGGTGAATTGTGCCGTTGTTCCCCGATTCCGCCGTTCGCCGCGAGCCGCTTCGAGAGCTTGCGCCACCCTGTCGTCTTTCACGCGCGCAGTAACGTTTATAACCTCTCCGCGATCTTCGACCTCCATGGCGCGGAACACCGCGTTTCCAAATTTGCACCAGGGCGACAGGTCCTCAGCGGCTATCGCTGTCATTCTATCCTCGACCTGCCGCTGCAAATCAGCGACCGTGCAGAATTCCGGAACCACATGAAATGTGCGAACCTCATCCAGAAAAGACTGCTCATGTCCCTCCCGGTCCGCCGCGGCCGATGTCCATACGGCCATGCGCAATGCTTGATTCTCAGCATGAAGATACTCCGCGTGCGTCGCCGAAAATCTCGTTTTCAGTGGCTTCCCGTAGCGCCTACCCAGGATGCCGATGTAAATGTCCGAGCCTTCAACCTCCGCAAGGTAGGCTTCCTCGGGGTCCGCATCGCGTCCACCAAATTCCTCGAACAAGACGGCACGTAAACCCACGCTCCGGACCCCGGCGGCGGCAGCTTGTCGTTCCTCGGCCAATTCCGCCATCACGCTCGAAATAAAGGCGCGTTTCTCGCGCGCCCATTCGCGCACGCCCTCGGCGGAAGGTAATTCAGCCGCTGCCGCACGATCTACAAGCAGCGGCTCGGCCTGATTTTGGGATTGCCTGGGCATACACATATTGTACGGTCCGTCCACAGGCCAACTGGTCTGGACTCCCTCAACCAGCGAGCACCGGTTGTGCGAAGCACAGAGGAAACTTAATTGTTTGCGCGCCCCCAGCCGTCGCCCCGGTTGCACGAACGCCTGTCCAACGGCCGCCTCTCATGGGGCCGGTTCCTTGCGGGGCCCATGGTGGCGGCCCATGGTGGCGGCCTCCAGAAAGAAAGGAACAACCCATGAACGACTTCGTCATACAACACGAGCTTTATCTCAAAGGGGTCGCCAAGGTCAACGAACTCAATAAGTCCATCCTTTTCGAGGCGCTCGCCGCGGCGGGCCTGACCCTCGTCGAGGTCGAGTTTGACGGCGAGGGCGATAGCGGGCAGATCGAGGGGATATACCCGACATGAGTGTGCCTCCGCCGTTCTAGAACCAATGCGAGAGACGTTGATACTTCGGCACCCGGATACTCCGGAAGCAACGCCACGCCCTTACCAGGCGAGCGCCCCGCGCCCGGCCCACCATGATAGGAATATTTTCATAGCCCGGTCTCCCGTCGTCGGCCCTCCCCGGTCAACCCACCTTCCGCTCGCCGAGCATGCCGTCGTGGCGGCCCTCCAAGATTTTGGGCCCAACGGACCCCGTCTCTCCAACCGTGATACATGACTATTTGCGCAATGGGATTCTAGAATCCCGGATAGTTGCGCCCAGGACGAATCCGTTTGAGACCATCATGTAGTAAACGCCCCGCTCGTCGGCGCCTGCGAAGTATGGGCCTCGAATCACGCCGGTAATGGCCTCGGCGTCTTTGATCGCGATTTCAAGATAGGGAACGATTCGATGTCCGGAACGGCGAAAATGCGTCGCCCGCATCAGGTTGGTATTGACCAGCCGCCACTCTCGCTCTTCGCTGAACGCCGGGTCCTTAAACATGATGACCCATGGCGCAAGCGACGCAGCGGCGCCCTGCCAAATTTGCGCCTGTTCTCCTTCCGAGAACGTTTGGTCGCCGAGGAGCGAAGAGACTTGCTGAAGCAACATCAGGATCAGATCTTCCTGTTGGGCACGTTCATAGATCACCTTTCGTAAACGGAAGCCGCCGCTCTCCAGTGACGACAACCACGCGAACGTTAACTCTAGCGCGAAACCTTCTCCGCCGTTTCCGTATGCGCGCCACTGACTCAGGAGATCGTCCTCCTCGCTGAAACACACTACAAACGGCGAAAACAATCGAAACGTATAGTCCGTCAACTGGGTCTTGAACCGTTGCCTGTGTTCTTCTGAAACGTTCGGATGATTCGCATCTAATACCTCTCCAATCAGTCGGGAAGGATACGCGGCTTCCGAAGCGTCATTGAGACTCAACATGTCCGAAGCCCAAATCACTTTCGTAGTGACGATTCCAATTAGGCCCCCGGGTGAGGTGTAGTGAAAGAGCGCTCGCGGCGGCTTCGCGGCATCCCAAAACTGACTCTGCTGATCCACAAAGGCGGAGATTTCCGATAATGCTCTTTCTTGACGCCCAATGCTCACTTGCATCCCCTCATAAGAGCTTACTCGAATATGCGGGCTACACGTTTTCCCGCACGAAAAACGGCACCGCCAGACATCGCGACCCCGACCTCCGCTTATGTCCCGACTCCCTGGTCTACCGGCCGCCTATCATGGGGCCGGTCCCTTGCGGAGCCCCATGGTGGCGGCCTCCGAACCTGAAAGGAACAACCCATGAACGACTTCGTCAAACAATACGAGCTTTTATCTCAAAGCGGTAGCCAACGCCAATGAGCTGAACAAAACCCGTCGTGTTCGACGCTCTTGCCGCCGCGGACCTGACGCTTGTCACGGTCGAGTTTGACGGTGAGGGCGACAGCGGACAGATCAACGCGGTAACCGCATATGCCGGCGAAGCGCCCGCTGAGTTTCCATCAACGGCCCTGACGCTGCACCAAGCGACGCAAATGGAAGCGATCTTAGAACTGCCGAAGCGACGCTTCGGGACACGATTCAAGCCCTCTGCTACGACTATCTCACTCAATGTCACGACGGTTGGGAAAACAATGACGGCGCCCTATGGCACCTTCGAGTTCGATGTCCCGAACCGCGGCATCCATCTCGATATCGACGAGCGGTTCACCGACACCACCAACTCCACCCACGATACTGCCAGTCGCATTTATCTTGGGAGCTGACATCTGCTTTTCGCTTCGAACTCGCCTTTCAACTTGATCGCAATCGATTGATGAGAGCGGACAAACCGTTAATATGGGCCAGCTAAAGCAAGTCCCAGGTTCAGTTCTCAGAGATCGTGCTGGGCCTGGACCCGCAACTACTATCGGCAAATGCTAGCAGGCTCTCTGTCTCTCCTTAATTCCTCTGCCGCCCGGCTGACAGCCCGCTGGTAGCGCCCCAGCCAGCCGGCCCAACCGTCCTCCGCAGGTGTGATTCCCTTGCGGGAAAGCTGTTGCGCCGCTTGCCGCAGATACCCGCGATTCTCAAGGATACTCTCTGCCGATCCTAGTTCCTCGACTTCGATCCTCGGCCGCCCTCCCGCAAAAACTCTACGCAATCGAGCAAATGTGTTCACCCGCAAGCCCCCGGCATTACGCATCTCTTGCATCTGCCGGGTGTGATAGATCGCGTACACCGTTGCGTCAGTTGCTTCCAGCATCACGTAGCTGCGGCCGTTCTCTTCTTCGCCGTGGACCAGTATTCTACCTTCGACAGTATCTAAGGCCCGGTGATCGAGTGGCAGGATTGGCAAACGCTCGTCGGAACGTAGCACACCCCCCACGCTCAGGGTCTTCTGTCGGTCGGCCATCTTCTGCATCCCGCGCAATACGCCGGCAAAGTCGCGGCGCACCCCCCAAGTGCCCGCGCCGGACCTCCACGCTAGCCCCATGCCCTCAAGGACAACCAGCCGAGCAGCCACAAACTGCGTTCTGCCACCAGCCCCGCAAGTCACCGGAAAGTATGTGCCAGTATCTGTGGCCGTATTGGCGCGCGCGATGATTCTGTCCAACGATGTGTAGCGCAGCTCGGTCACCTCCCGCCGCTGTGCTTCTATGGCCTGCGCTCTGGAGCGGTAGCCCAACTCCTTGGTGCACCAGTCTTCGGCGATCTGGCGGATGCCGTGCTGCACGAACTCTCTTGGCAGGCGGATCTCGCGGCCCTGGCGGTCGATCCCCCGCATGGCGATGTGCACATGCGGATGCCCACTGTTGTAGTGTGCCACCGCAACCCACTCCACTCCTGTACCGATTTCCTTTGCGACCCCCGCCATCACGCCACGGGCCAGTTGCGGCATGTTCAATTGCTCGCCGAACTCTGGGGAAACGATGATTTTCCACAGGCGGGGATCTCGCGCCTGTTGCCAATCGTCCAGGCGATGGGCTACATCCAGTTTCTCTCTGACTTCATCAAACCCGGCCTCTCGCTGGGCGCCCCTCTGCGTAGCGCTTTCCCGCGAGAGATACTTGCCGTGAGCCTTCCACTGCCCGGAGGTCCTGTTCCCAACGTAGTTAGCCCGAACCGCGCAACGCTGCCGATACGGTCTTCTCGCATGCTTCACCTGGCTCACTCTACGGGCAGTTTGCCTGGCGTAACCGTAGATGACACGCAAAGCCGGCGGAACCGATACTCGTGGCTCTGCGGGCGGAGGTGGGCGCCGCGGCCGGATGCGGAATTCTTTCTCTTCATGCGGCAGTGGCGGAACTGGGCGCGAGCTCTTTTTGGCGCGGTTTGGTTGGTTGGAGAATTTAGCCGGTCTGGCCATTTCGCCCAGCTTAGCCCGACAGATCACTAAACGGCAAGGAGTTCTTACGAGGCCCCTTCCGGGTGTTACAAACGGTATCCGAGTGTTACCAGCTGTTCCCGTGTGTTACTAAATGTTACAATCTGTACCCGTTTGTTACTAACTGTTCCCAAGAGGGCAAGCGAGGCAGCGAAGATAGCCAAAAAACGTAGTGGAACATAAAGGGATGGCTGACACGAGGGTTCATTAGATGCACTTTCCCGAGTCTACACAATGGCTTGCATGGCAGCCATTTCTACGAAAGGTAAAGAAATGGCAGCCATTTTTGGCCTTCAGGGCATGTTTTGTCAGTATAGCCAATCACTTACGTGGCAGCCACGGCTGTGCGCAGATCCTCCCAGCACTGATGATATTCTCTGCTGAAGCGCCAAGCGCGCTGGGACTTGACTTCAGACGCTGGCTGTCTTTGTTGCGGCATTTCTCCAAAAGTTCTTAATCGTTCCATAACTAGCACTTACATGCCCCTTGGACGGTGTTGCTCTTGACGGACTAGCCGCACTGATGGTGTTCTATTCCACAGAAAGCAAGGCAAGCGTGAAATATCACTCGTAAGGATGAATTAAATTGGCCGCCGCTTTAACTGTCGCGTATCAGGACGAACAACACGTTCGCCTGGAGACAAAACTCCGTCGGGAACTGGGCGAGCCCATCCTGAGTTTATTAGCCGAAGAGGACGTGGAAGATATCTTACTCAACCCTGACTCCTCTTTGTGGGTCAAGCGCCGCGGTGCCGGGTTCGTGCCGGCTGGGAACATAGCGCCCGTCACGGCCGCCAGCGCTTTGGGGACGGTGGCAGCATTGCGTGGCACAGTGTTGAATCACGATCACCCCATCCTCGAAACCGAATTGCCGCTGGACGGCAGCCGCTTCGAAGGGGTAGTCGCTCCCGTAGTACGGCAGCCGGTATTCGCCATTCGCCTGCGACCGCGAAAGGTCTTTACACTTTCCGACTATGAGACAGCCGGGATTTTGACCACCAAGGTAGACAGATCCAACCGCGTGCGCCAACAAGAAGATTTCGCATTGGCCGTGCGCGGACTTGCGCATGCCGAGATCATCCGGGCGGCCGTCCGAGAGCGCAAGAACATCCTGGTGGTGGGAGCTACCGGCTCCGGCAAGACCACTCTGTTGAACGCCATCCTCGATGCGATCGCCGAGCTGACACCTTTCGACCGGGTCATCTCGATCGAGGACACCACTGAGCTGCAATGCCGCGTCCGGAACTATCTCGATTTACGGGCAGTGGGTAATGTCACCATGCTCGAATGCCTGCGCGCTTCCATGCGTCTGAAGCCGACCCGCATCGTGGTTGGCGAAGTGCGCGGCGCCGAGGCGCATACACTGTTGAAAGCCTGGAATACCGGCCACCCCGGCGGCCTCGGAACCGTGCACGCTAATGGCGCTGTACTCGGTCTCACGCGCCTCGAAAGCCTGGTGGCGGAGGGCACCACTGCCCCGCAGCAGAAGCTGATCGCGGAGACCGTCGATCTGGTGATCTTCGTGGATCCGGAGCCTTCCCTTAAGGCCGGGCGCAAGGTCCGCGAGATGTTGTTAGTAACCGGTTGGAAAGAAGGGCAATACCAAGTCGAACAAGTTTGAAAGGAGCACTCTCATGACGTTTCTCACACGCAAACTTTCCGGCTCTCGCACAGGAGCCTTACTATTTACCCTGCAGGCCTTTCTCGCCCGCTCGTATGCGGCGCCTGTTGGCGGCGGTCTCCCGTGGGAGAAGCCCATGACTCTGATCGCCACTTCGCTCACCGGCCCAGTGGCGTATGCCATCGGTCTCATCGGCATCTGTATTGCCGGCGGCACGCTGCTGTTCGGCCACGAACTGGGTGAAGTAGGGCGCCGTGCTTGCATGATCGGCCTGGTGGTCGCCGTGCTGATCTTCGCAGCTCCCATGCTGGCATCGGCGTTCGGCGTCGGCGGCGCGGTAGTTTAGTCATGCCAGACACTTCCGCACCAAGAACCGTGATGATCCACCCATCCATCAACCGGCCCAACCAACTGTTAGGTGGAGATCGGGAACTGGTATTGATCACCGCCCTCACGGCTACCACCCTCGGCCTCAGCTTGGGGTCCTGGTGGGGCGTCTGTCTGGCAGTGATCTTTTGGATTGCGGCCGTCGGTGTCCTGCAGCGCATGGGAAAAGCCGATCCCCTGCTGCGGCAGGTTTACCTGCGGCACATCCGTTACCGGCAATTTTACCCGGCCAAGAGCGGGCTGCATTCTACCTGCCTGCCGGTGAAGAGGAACTGGAGATGACGCCGATGAACCTGCAGGATTGGCCGCGCGACGAACAGATCGTACCCGAAGCAGTCTTAGACTGCTTGTGTCATCGGTTGCTAACCCTGCTGTCGCCTACCTACCGCGTCTTGGATGTCCTGGGTGATCAGCGCGCCCCAGAGATGAGAGACGAGATCCGGAAGCATATCGCAGAGAGCGAGTGGCGTGGGCGCATGCGCGCCCGGGAGATCAGAGACTCCATCCTGAAGCACCGGGAAGAAGGGGATTGGGTCGCCGGCATGGCTGCCAGGGGCGATTGCACGGAATTGCACGCCCCTCACATCGCCACGGAGCAATGAGCATGTTTCGCGACGAATTCCGTAAATTGCCACACGGCCTGGCGGACCTGCTGCTGCCCTTCGCTTTGATCGACGACGGCGTCCTGCTCCAGCAAGACGGCTCTCTGCTCACCGGCTGGTACTATCGCGGCCCGGATATGCTCTCGGCCAGTATCGCCGAGATGGAAGCGCTCAGCGCCCGCCTGAACTCCGCCTTGCGCCTCGGGAGCGGATGGATGATCGAGTGCGATGCCATTCGTTCCCGTGCCCCCGGCTATCCCGAACGCGGCAGTTTCCCCGATCCGGTCACCCGCGTCATCGACGACGAACGCCGCCAGCAATTCATGCAGGAAGGCGCACATTTTGAATCCGAGTACTTTCTCACCCTGACCTACCTGCCCCCACTGGCCGCCGAGGAGCGCCTCAAAGGTTGGCTCTACGAAGGACGCGAACACTCCACCGGACGGGCCGCACAGGCAGCTTTCGAGCATTTCCGCGCCAAAGTCGACGCTTTTGAGAATGTCTTCAGCGCACTGTTCCACACCGAGCGGCTCGCCCACATCGCAGACGATTCCGGCTTCACGTTCGATGCTCTGTTGCGCTACCTACATCGCGCGATTACCGGCATCGATCACCCATTCGTTCGGCCAGCCATCCCTGTCGATCTCAACGATGTGCTCGCCTCGCAGGATTTCTCCGGCGGAGTAGAACCGCGCATTGGACGAAAGCATATCGGCGTCCTGGCGATCGATAGTTTCCCTCAACTGAGCTCGCCCGGCGTCCTGCGCGAGCTGGACGCCTTGCCGATCGAGTACCGCTGGCACACCAGAGCCATCCTGCTCGATTCTCACGAAGCTCAAAATCTGCTGGACACCCACCGCAAGAAGTGGCGCTCCAAGATGCGCGGATGGAGGGATCAGCTCTTCAAGACCGCGGACGGCGCCGTCAACCTGAACGCCCGCGACATGGCTGCCGATGCGGAACAGGCGATGTCCCTGGCGGCCTCCGGCGACGTGCAATTCTGCCAGTACACCAGCACCATCCTGTGCCTCGAAGAAGACGCCGCGACCTTGCACGACAGCCTTCGCACCGTTAGCAAGACCATTCAGAATCTAGGCTTCGGCTGCCGGCTGGAAACCGTCAATGCGGTCGAGGCCTGGCGCGGCTCCATACCGGGAGACGGATATTCCAACGTCCGCCGGCCGCTGTTGCACACGCTGAACCTGGCGGATATGCTGCCGGTCACCTCTGTGTGGGCCGGTCTGCGCGAGAATCCCTCTGCCCTTATGCCCAAGCGCAGCCCGCCCCTGCTCTACGCAGCCACCACGGGTGCTACGCCTTACCGCTTCAACCTGCATGTCTCCGATACCGGTCATACCTTGATCGTCGGACCCACCGGAGCGGGCAAATCTACGGCACTCGGGTTGCTTGCAGCTCAATGGTTCCGCTATCCCAATGCCAAGGTCTTCGCCTTCGACCGCGGGTATTCGTCCTGGCTGCTGACCATTGCGGCGCAGGGCTCTTTCTATGATTTGGCGGGACCCCGCACCCATCTAGCCTTCTGCCCGCTGGCGGCGCTCGCCGAGGATAGCGCTTTGCGAGCTCAACGGCCTGAAGTTCACTCCGCGCCACCGCAACGCCGTGGCCGAAGCTATCGGGCGGCTCCGGCTCTCGCCCACACGCACGCTGACCGAGTTGTCCGCCAATGTGCAGGATACCGATATCCGCGATGCCCTGGAACACTTCACCGTTAGCGGACCGCTTGGTTCCTTGCTCGATGCCGAACACGACTTACTGAGCGATGGCCGATTCCTCACCTTCGAAATGGAGAACCTTCTGCAGCTCGATGACAAAGCCGTCATCCCGGTCCTGCTCTATTTGTTCCGCCGCATCGAGCAATCACTCGACGGCTCTCCCACACTGGTCCTGCTTGACGAGGCTTGGTCCTACCTGCAGCAGCCCACCTTCCGCAACCGGCTGAAGGACTGGCTCAAGACCATGCGCCGCAACAATGCCGTAGTCGTCATGGCCACGCAGCAGGTCAGTGACATCGCCAATTCCGAGATTGCCGACGTGATCCTGGAGAATTGCCCGACCAAAATCTTGTTGCCCAATGCGGAGGCACGGAACCCCGGCTCACGCGAATTCTATGGTCGCCTTGGCCTCAACGAACGTGAGCTCGAACTGTTGCAGGTGAGCGTTCCCAAGCAGCACTATTACGTGGTCAGCAAGCTGGGCCGGCGCCTGGTCGATCTCCGGCTGGGCAAGGTGGCACTGGCATGGCTCGGCGTTAGCGGACGAGAGGAGCGCCAGATGGTGCAGAGCGTCATCGACGAATATCCGGCGACCTGGCGCGCCGAATGGCTCCGTTTGAGAGTCCCTACCTGGTCCGATTACTTTCGCACACTGGACACTCCCAAGGAGAAGGAAGCATCGTTATGCGCAAGTCTCTAGTCATGCTGTTGCTCTTGCTTTTGTTCTGCTCTCCGCCTGGCCCCGCCCTGGCGGGCCCCTACGCCACTGAGGTCACCCAGGTTCTCAATCACGTGCAGCTCATCCTGATGTATGCCGTGCAAGCGAACCAGCTCGCCACGCAAATCAAAATGCTGGCCGATGCGGTGAAGAACACTAAGCGTAATCCCAACCAGGTGTTCTGGAATATCCAGTCAGACCTGAACGCGCTGGCCGGAGTGGTGCAAGGCGGGAGGTCGCTCGCTTACTCACTCGGCAATCTGGATGCTCTCTGGCATCAGACCTATCCCGGTTACGGCGGCTACGCGCGTACTGGTTACTACAACCGCTACCAATCCTGGGCACAAACCACTCTCGACACAGCCATCGGCGCGATGCGCGCCGCCGGATTGCAAGGCCAGCAACTCAACGGCGAGGTCTCTCTGATCCAGAACCTGGAAGCCCAATCTTCAAGCGCCGACGGCCGCCTGCTCGCGCTCAACGTCGCCACCCAGATGGCAGATCAGGAAGCTCAACAGATGCAGAAGCTCCGCGAAATTATGCTGGCAGACATGCAGAGCAAGGCCGCCTTCTACGGTACCGTGATCCAGCAGCAGGCGGACCAAACCGCAGCCGCCCAGACTTTCTTTCAATACACGCCAGCGGCCCCAGATGGAAGCGGTTTCCTGCCGGGCTGGCACTGAGGGAGAACCGATGCGAACACCCATAATTCTAAGTTCCATGTTGCTGCTGATGCTGTGCGCCTGTACGCGTGAGCGGCCCAGCCATATCGCTCAGCTTGCCGAGGAATCCGGGGCCGGCCCGCTTTCTGAGGTCAGCACTGTCGATATGCGTGTGTGGCTGAACGGTCATCCGCAGGTCGCGGTACGCGTGGATGCCCTGTGTGCTCCCCTGCGCACTAATCCTACGGCTGCGTGGCCGCAGACTACCGAAGGCCGGCTCTGCGCTGCCGCCAGAGTTTCAGCAAGCCAGATCGAGGCCCAGCGTCATCCGCGGCGTAGCCCGGACGACGCCGGCTTTCTCCCTGGATGGAAGTGACTATGGACCACACTTCGATTCCGCTCGAACATCCCTACACCGCTGCGCGCCACGAATGGGACGAGCGCTATGGTGGGCTGATTACACGTGCCCGTAACTGGCGCATCGCCGCGCTGCTGACTGGTGTCACAGCCTTGCTAGCAGTGGCCGGCTTGCTCTGGTCCGCGGCACACTCCCACGTAGTTCCCTTCGTCGTGTTGGTCGATCAGCTGGCCCGGCCGATTGCCGCCGGCGTAGCCGACGAAACCACCGCAAACGATGATCGCCTAAAACGCGCCGCGTTATTTGGCTGGATCGAAAACTTGCGTCTGGTCACTACCGATGGCGTCGCCCAGCGCAAGGCCATCGACCGGGTCTATGCGCAGATCGCCAATGCCACCCCCGCACACACTTTTGTCACCGAGTTCTATCGGGCCGACCCGCCCTTCCAGCGCGCCCAGACCGAGACCGTGGCCGTAGAGGTCAAATCCGTGCTGGCCACCAGCGATCGCACTTACGAGATCGAGTGGGATGAAACCACCCGCGATCTCTATGGCGCGATCAAATCCGCCGAGCACTGGAAGGGCTCATTCACCATCGTCCTGAACCCACCGAAGGACGAACGCATCATTCGCATCAACCCGCTGGGTCTGTACATCATCAGCGCCAGTTGGACCAAAGTCTTGTGAGGACAAACGCATGAAGCCACTCTTATTATTCCTACCGTTGTGTGCCGGCACGATCTTGCTTGCCCAAACCATCCCGCTCACCCGTACCCCGGCCCCTCAGGCCCTCCCTAATCTGGAGGACATCACCGCTGGTGTCCAGGCTCTCGAACAAGCCGAACAATCTGCCGGCATCGGCAAGTCGGCGGGACCGATTCCCAAAGACTTCAAACTGCGCACGGATCTGCCACTCTCTCCAACCGCCGCGGCGGCCGTGCTCGCCAGCCAGCAGTGGGGCTCGCAGAGCAACATTCCCGCCGCCGGTCCGGATGGCCGCGTCCTGTACTCCTTCGGCGCTGGCATGCCCACCGTCGTCTGCGCGCCACTGCGCGTTTGCATTGTCGAGATGGAGCCCGGCGAAAAGATCGTGGGCGAGCCGCACATCGGCGACGCCGTGCGCTGGAATGTCGCCCCGGCGCTTTACGGAGAAGGCTCGCAGGCCACCGCGCTGATTGTACTGAAGCCACAATCCCCCGGCCTCGACACCAACATGCTCATCACTACCGACCGCCGGGCATACTATCTACGGCTGATCTCCAAACCTGCCGACTACGTCGCGCGGATTGCTTTTGCCTACCCCGACGACGACCAGCATCGTTGGCAGCAGCACCTGCTCGAACAGCGAGCTACCACTGAACAGAGCCGCGCTGAAGTCCTGCCCGCCATGATTACTGCCGAGAAGATGCGCTTCGATTACCGGGTCACCGGCGGCAACGAGCATATCCGTCCGTTACGAGTCTTTGACGACGGCGCCAAGACCTACCTGCAGATGCCTCCAGCTATGGAGCACATGGAAGCCCCCGTGTTACTGGTCATCGGCACCGACGGCAAGGGCACCATGACCAATTACCGGGTCCAACAGCAGACCTACATTGTCGACCGACTCTTTGACCGCGCCCGCCTGGTGCTCGGCAATGGCAAGAAGGCGCAGAAGGTGGAGATCAGCCGGGCCGGCAAGGGATAACCAACATGGAGCCAGTCAGCGACCCCAGTACCAGCAAACCGGCAGTTCCGCCGATCACCGCGCCTACCGGCATCGATCTGCATCCTGCGCCGCGCCGCACGGTACACATCAGCCGGCGCGCCGGCATCGCCATCATCGGCGTGCTCGTGTTACTCCTGGCCGGTTTCGCCTGGGGCGGTTACCGCCGCAGCCAACAGAACCAGGCTTCTGCCCGCCAGGCCGGCCTGCCCCGCACCGTTATCCCGGCCCACGCCGACGACCAGTTGATGCACGCCATCCCGCCCGCGGATGCCTCGGTCGTGCACCTGCAGAACGGCCTCATACCTACCCAAAAGCTCAACCCACTCCAAGGTCCCAACCTAAACGGTCCCCCGAATGTTGGAACAACCGCTGCTTTCCACGCGGCTGCCCCCTGTGGCACCGACGTGACTGGCATACCCATGCGCTTTAATCCGCAGACCGGCCAGCCCTGCGATCTTCCGGTGGAGCGTGTGGTGGTGCGCCAGGCACCTGCTAGAACTCCTCGCGGAGCGATCCCGCATCCGCCCGTTACGCCGCCGGAGGATCATTCCATCGAGACTGCCTGGCAACTCGAACACGAAGCCATGCTGGCGCCCACTGCCACTCGCACTAGTTCAGGCCTCGGGGCCAGCTTGAAACCGGCCTCACTCCCCCAGATCGCGTCCTCTGGGGATCCGGCCACTAACCTGGCCGCCGTAGGCAAAGCCCTCGGTTTGTCTCAGAATCCCACTTCCGGTTCGAGCGCTACCGTCACTGAGACCGAGTACGATGCCCAAAATGCCCAAAGCCGCAAAGACGCCTTCCTGAAGAACGCCCAAAACCGGGGAGCCGCGGAAGACTACCTTCGCTATACCAGAGATGCGCCGCTGTCCCGCTACGAGATCAAGGCCGGATGGGAGATCCCCGCCGTTTTAGAGCAAAGCTTGAACTCCGACCTGCCCGGCGAGCTCAAGGCCCTGGTCACCTCCAACGTCTACGACACCGCCACCGGTCAGTACCTGCTGATACCGCAAGGCGCCCGGCTGGTCGGCAAATACGACTCCCGTGTCTCTTATGGCCAGGACGGCGTACAAGTCGCCTGGAGCCGGATCATTTTTCCGGACGCCTCCTCCATCGACCTCGACGGCATGCTGGGCCTCGACTCCCACGGTAACGCTGGCCTGCGCGACCAAGTGGACCACCACTATAAACGGCTCATCGGCATGTCAGTGCTCACCTCCATGTTTATGGCGGCCTTTGCCATCTCGCAGAACCGCACGCAGACCATCCTCGCTTACCCTACTCCATCTCAGGCCGCCGAAACCGCGGTGGGCCAGGAGCTGAGCATGACCGGCGCCCAGATGGCCCGTCGCAACATGAACGTTCAGCCCACCATCAAGGTCGCCGCCGGGTACCGTTTCACCGTGCGCGTTAATCGCGACATCCTGTTCGAAGCGCCTTACCAACCAGCCCGGCCGCAGACACCAGACCCTCAGCCCCAGCGCTCCGCATTCAGCGCCAGCAGGTAATCGACCATGCAAGTCAGCCCTCCCACCCAGTTTCTCCAAACCTTCCAACAGATGCGCGGCCAATGGTTCGCCGCCGTGCAAGGGCCGGCCCAGACCTTATTCGGCCTGCTGGCCCTCATCGAATTCGCCTGGAGCGCAGCCGTACTGGCCCTGGAACGCACCGACCTGCAATCCTGGACTGCGGGCCTCATCCGCAAGCTCATGTGGATCGGCGCGTTCTATGCGCTGCTGGTCTTCGGCCCGACTTGGATTCCCGCCATCGTCGACAGCTTTACTCAGCTTGGCCAACAAGCCAGCGGCGTCGGCCCCCTGCAGCCGGGAGCGGTGTTCCAGCGCGGTTTGGATCTTGGCGGTGCATTGTTCGGGGGCGCCTCCAACGCCGGCTTTCTCGCCAATTTCGGCACCGCCATGGCTATGGTGTTCGCCGCCATCTTGACCTTCGTGGCTTTTTGCTTCATCAGCATTCAATTGGTTGCGGCCTTGGTGGAATCCTACATCGTAGTGGCCGCCGCCTTCTTCTTCCTGGGGTTCGGCGGCTCCCGCTGGAGTGCTCCCTACGTGGAGAAATACATTGCGCTGGCGGTAGGTGTCGGAGTGAAGATCATGATCCTGTACTTGCTGATCGGCGTAGGCATGGCGCTCTCGTCCGGCTGGGTGGCGGTGGCCCAGGCCGTGGCCACCTCTCCCAATCCCGCCATGGGCGCGCTCGATATCTTCGGCGAGTCACTGATCTTTCTGGCGTTGTGCTGGTTCGTGCCGAAGATCGTTGCAGGCGTCCTTGGTGGGGCGCCAGCGTTTACCGGCGGCGAAATCATCGCCGTCGCTACTCCCATCGTGTACGGCTCGGTCATGGCGGGCAAGGCCGCCGTGAGCCTGGCCACTAGTGGCTACAGCGCACTCGCCGGTGCCGGCTCGGCTGGGGGCAGTGCTCTCACCGCCAGCATTGCGCCACCCGGGCCCTCCGGACCGGCGGATATCTCCAATGGGTCGTCCGGCCAACCGGGACCCCCGCCACTGTTCGCCACGAATGCAGGCACAGGGCAGCCGCCTCCCCCGAACATCCCCAAAGCCTGAGCTTTCGGACAAACTTATGCAGCAGCCACCCACTCTCAACACTCCAACCAAGGCCGCCGCGCTCGCACCCTGGCAACAGTCCCTCCTCGAAGCTCGCGCAGTCGCCAAGATGGCTTTGGGCAGGGAATCCGGCGTCAAAGTCGCGGAACGCCACAGCGGCATTTACCGGGGCCTGATCATCGGGCACACCCGCGATCATGTCATCCAGCAAATCAGCAATCGGGCGGCCGCCGTGATCCATGCAAAGGACCGGTTCCCCGCTCCCGAGCACCCCGACCAATTTCCGTGCCCCGAAGTGGGCCACCACGTCTCCATCCATTACTCTCAATCCCGCGCTGTAGCGCGGGAAGTGCGCGAAAGATTGCGCGAACAAGGACACACCCGATGAGTCAACCTCAGCTTTATCGGAAGCCCGCCAAGCCTGGTTATCTCGGCGGATATAATTGGCCAGCCGTCGCCCTCGGCCTACTGGTGCTCGTACTGGCCAATTTCTTCTGTACCCAATACATCGCCAATCGCTTCCAGTATCAACCCGCCTTGGGCACCCCTCTGCTGCGCTTGCGCGCCGGCGCCATTTATCAACCCTTCGCTTGGGTCATCTGGGGCTGGCAGCATATGGCCGAGCGCGACCCCGCTATCCGCACTCCTTTTCTGTTGGGCATGCTCATCCTGCTCGCCGGTAGCTTTCTCTCCATGGGTGTCTTCTTCGCCATGACTAACCGCCGCGCCCGACGCCTCTCCATGAACGCTGAAGATTTGCATGGCTCGGCCTGCTGGGCCGAAGAGTCCGACATCCGCGCCAGTGGCTTGCTCACCGCCAATGATGGTGTTTTCGTGGGAGGCTGGTCGCCCGCCGGCAAGCGCCTGCACTACCTGCGCCACAATGGCCCTGAGCACATACTCGCCTTCGCTCCCACGCGCAGCGGCAAAGGCGTGGGCCTAGTGATTCCCACCTTACTGGCTTGGTCGGAATCCGCCATCGTCTACGACATCAAGGGTGAGAACTGGGCGAAAACCGCCGGCTTCCGCGCTCAAGTCGGCCACCTTTGCTTCAAATTCTCGCCCGTCGAACCGCAAGCCACCTCCCGCTTCAACCCGCTGAGCGAGGTCCGTCTGTTTACTCCCCGCGATGTGAGCGACGCGCAAAACATTGCCAGTATGATTGTCCGAACCGGTGAAGACAGCCCGCAGGAACGCTACTGGCAGGAAGCTTCCACCTCCATAACCACCGGCATGATCCTGCACGTGTGCTACGCCGCGGCGCGCGAAAACCGCCAGGCCAGCCTGGCAGACCTCTCGCACCTGTTCACCCGCCCCGGATCGAGCTTCCACGACACTCTCGACGAGCTGCTCAACTTCGAGCATGACCCTGGTTTTCGACATCAGTGGCGCATGCCGGACGGTTCCCGGACCTCAACGCACCCGGTGGTCCGCGAGAAAGTCCAGGAAATGATGGATAAGGAGGAAAAGGATTTCGGCGGCGTACTCTCCACCGCCAAGACCGCGCTGACTCTCTACAGCGATCCGCTCGTTGCCAATAACATCTCCGCCAGCGACTTCTCCATCGACGACCTCGTCAATCACGAGCGCCCAGTCTCGCTCTACCTGGTAGTCCCTCCCAGCGATAAGATCCGGCTGCGCCCACTGATCCGCCTCATTCTCACGATGACTGTCAACCGCCTGACGGAACGTACGCTGTACGCCGGCGCCGAACCGCAGCATAACCGCCACCGGCTGCTGTTCCTTATCGACGAGTTCCCATCGCTCAACCGCATGGAAATCTTCGCTGACGCCCTTTCCTACATGGCCGGATATGGACTCAAAGCCTATCTAATCACTCAGGATATCCGCCAAATCGTGGACGCATACGGCAACAACGAAAGCATCGTCTCGAACTGCCATGTCCGCATTGCCTTCGCCCCCAATCAGTTCGAGACCGCCAAACTCATCAGCGACATGACCGGCACCACCACCGTGCAGAAAGCCACTTACAATTTCAGCGGCCAGCGACTCTCGCCGGTCATGGGCCACCTCAATGCGTCAGTGGAAAACATTCAACGGCCGCTCATGACGCCGGATGAAGTGCTCCGGCTGAAG
>Ga0302325_10012310_pt1 | contig 18362 bp, 19 predicted proteins | sample Palsa_T0_2_FD_201948 | JGI IMG/M metagenome (GOLD analysis project Ga0302325, IMG submission 201948) | Peat permafrost microbial communities from Stordalen Mire near Abisko, Sweden - Palsa_T0_2 | ecosystem: Environmental > Terrestrial > Soil > Palsa > Peat permafrost | place: Sweden: Abisko...
GGCTGGCTCTTCGTGGTGCCATTCCGCGACGGGCTCTTCGTGGTGCGCTTCCGCGACGGGCTCTTCGTGGTGCCATTCCGCGACGGGCTCTTCGTGGTGCACTTCAGCGGCGGGCTCTTCGTGGTGCACTTCAGCGACGGGCTCTTCGTGGTGCACTTCAGCGGCGGGCTCTTCGTGGTGCACTTCTGCGACAGGCTCTTCGTGGTGCGACTCCGGAACGAATTCTCCGTTCAGCCATTCCGCGACGGGCTCTTCGTGATACGGTTCCGCTGCGGGCTCCTCGTGCGACGGTGCTTCGACCATCCATTCGGGCACGGTCGTGCCGTAGGCGCCAAGCGCGTCGGAAGTGGAAAAGTGGTCGTCGTGTGCGGGCGCCGGGTCGAATGCGCGCTCGGCGTACGCGGTCTGCAACTGCACGAACGGGGCGTAGCGCGCGGGTTGGGGCGCGCCGCTCCACTGGCAATACTCGTCGTAGGACATCGTGACGACGCGAACGAGGCCGATCGCTTCGCTCTCTTCGATGAACGTGGTCGCGGCCGACAGCTCGACCCCGCAACGCGAAGCGACGTCGCGCAAATCGGTGCGTCCGTCGAGCGCGTGCAAGAATTGCCACTGCCAGGGCCGCAACTCGAACCGGTTCGCGGCGTGCTCGAAATCGGCGCCGCGGGCGATGACGTCCAGACCGGACACGTTCATGATGCTATCTCCTTGAGCATCTCCGGATCGAAGGTCGGCGGCTCTTTCTCGTCCTTTTTCAAGCACAGGATAAGTGACGAACGGTGTCCGTTCCAGAGAATCGGGATGACGAATGCGGGCGCATCGTGCGGGAAGCGCACGTCTTCCGCGCGGCCGCGAAATACGACGGGAACCGAGATCATGAAGCCGGGCCCCAGGTACTCGCGCGCGTTGCCGGAGATCGTGTTGGCGATCTCGCCGACGCAGTCGGCGTAGAGATCGTCGCTGGCCTCGGTCTCGCCGTAGTGCGTTACGAGCTCCCGGATCATTTCGCGCGGCGCGCTGTAGTAGACGCACCCGCGCTGCGAACCCGAGATGCCGATGACGGCGGAGAAATCGTCGATGACGCGGTCGGAAGGTTCCTTGATGAACGGCGTGCACACTTCGGCGCGCGTCGAGGTCACTTGAAGGAAAAAATATTCGGTACCCTTGACGAAGACCTTGAGATCGTCCTCGGGCGTGGTGTTGATTTCAGGTGTGGTGATCATAACGGCCGCAGTTACTCCCGCATCAATCGACAAAAAGCTCGGTAATTTCCGTTGCGAGCGTTTCGCTCGTAAACGGTTTCAGGAGGAACCCGGTCGCGCCGCGCTTGACGGCCTCGACGGCCGTACCCTTGTCGGCGAGCGCCGAGATCACGAGGATCCGTGTGTCGGCGTTGCGCTGCAAGATCTGCTCGACGCACGACAGGCCGTCCATGTTCGGCATCGTGATGTCCATCGTCACGATATCGGGATGGAAGTCTTCGAAAACCTTGAGCGCTTCGACACCGTCGCCGGCCATGCGAATCTCGTGGTTCTGATCGCCGATCTCACGCTGAATGGAACGACGGATGATGTTGGAGTCGTCTACTATGAGGAGCTTCATTGCGTTTTCGTACGTTCCGTTCAGCTATATGCGAGCGCTGCGACGCCGTCAGACGTAGTTTTGTGATCGGCTGCCTTTAGAGGAATCGTGAACGAGAATTCGGTGAACTTGCCGGGCTCCGAATTGAGGCTCAAGCGGCCGCCCAACCTGTCGACGATCGCTTCCTTGATGACGTTCATGCCGACCCCGCGGCCCGCGTCGTTCGTGGCTTCGTCCGACGTGGAGAACCCGGAGCGGAAGATGAGGGCGACGACTTGTTCGTCGGTTAGCGATGCGGCCTGATCGGGCGCGATCATGCCCTTGGCAACGGCGCGGTCGCGGATGTGGTGCGGGTCGAGACCGCGGCCGTCGTCGCGGAAGCTGAAGGCGAAGGTATCGCCCGGGGTCCGCGTGATGCCGCGAAGCGTAAGCGTGCCGGCGCGCGGCTTGCCGAGCGATTCACGCATGTCGGGTGCTTCGAGGCCGTGCACCACGCTGTTGCGCGCGAGTTGGATCACGACGTCCTTGATCGTGCGTTGCACCGAATCCGGTAGGAGGCCCGTATCGAAGCCGTCGCCGACGACGCGGACTTCCTTGCCGCTGCGTTCCGCGATTTGGGTCGCGAATTGCGCGATGTTGGTGACCAGGTCGTTCGGCTGCGCGGCCTTGGCCGCCGGCGCTCGCTCGGCGAGCGGCGTCGTGCGCACGAGGCCCACGAAGCGTTCCCGCAGTTCTTGAAGTTCTTCGAGGTCCTGCCGCAGTTCGGCTTGCGCCATCACGATCGAGAGGAAGTCGTCGCCGCCGAGTGCGCGGCGGTCGCGGAGTTGAACGATCTTGCTTTCGAAGCTGTCGCAGACTTTCATGAAGTACGAGAGCTGCAACATCGAAGCGTTACCCTTGACCGTGTGCACGGCGCGGAAGACGACTTCGAGGCGTTGCCGCAAGAGGTCCATGCGGCCGGCCGACGAGGTGGCGAAATCCGACGCGCGCAGGGCTTCGTTCATGACGTTGACTTGCTCGTCGGCGGTCTTGAGGAAATCGTCGAGTGCCTTCGGTTCGACGTGCAGCACGCCGAGCAGGAACTCGAACTGACGCTCTTTGCGCGCTTCCGATTCGCGCAACTGGCGCTCGAGGCGCACGCGATCGGTAATGTCGGAGACGGCGACGAACACGCGGGTAACTTCGCTGTCGTTGACGATGCGGCGGAACGTGAAGTTGAGGAACTTCGTGTCGAACCCGCCGGCCGGGTTGGGGAAGTGCGCCTCCACTTCGGCCAGCGGGTTGACCCGCAGAACCGTGCGCTCTTTCTTCGATTTGTCGAAGAGCAGCGCGAGGTAGTCGCGCGAGATGTCGAACATCCGCTCGGTCAAGAGCCGTTGCAGGATGTTGACGAAGTTATAGCCGCTCAGTTCCGGCGTGCGGAAGATGCGCTCGAGTTCACCCGAATACTCGCCCGCGACCCGGTAGTCGGGGCCGATCAGGCACAGGCCGCGGTCGACGGTCGACATGATGAGGTCCGTACCGGCCTTGGTGTCGGCGAGCTGTTTGGTGGCCTCTTCGGCTTCGTCGGTGCGCTGGACGAGCCGGCGCGCGTATTTCTCGAGCTGTTTGCGACCGCGGTCGACGCTCGTGAACAGCGTGAGGACCATCGCGATAACCGTGGCGATCGCCAGGAGTTCCAGCCAGAAGCGCAGTTTGTTTTCGCCTTGACCGACCGTGAGGGCGTTCGCGTCGGTGACGATCGCGTTGAAGTCGTCGGAGATTTCCGGCGCCGACACCGCCGCCTGGCGAACCGATTCATCTAATGTCGCGCGCGAGCCGTGATTGGTGGCCGCGTCGAGCGCCGACTTGAGGGAGCTCCACGTGCGATCGGCTTGTTGCAAACTCTGGGCTGCGATCGGCGAAGTGAGGGCCGGAATTTGTACCGGCTCGCCGGAGAGTCCGGCGGTCGTGCCACCGTGCTCCATCGCGGTGAGCGTGTCGCCGAAGAGCGCGGCGGAGGCCGCGAGGTCTTTGGCGGGTCCGTTGTCGCGAATCGTATCGTTCGGCGCCGCGTCGATTTGTGAGAGGTCGGCGGAGACGCGCTGGATGAGTGCGACTTGGCGTTCGGCGATCTTCGCGAGCGTCAACGCTTGCGCGTTGGCTTTGGCGCCCACGGAGTCCGTGAGCGCGAAACCGAAGACGGCGCCCATAAAGGCGAAAACCTCGAGCAGCAGGACGATCGTCATCGCGACCGTGTTCCCAGGCTTCGTTTGCTGCAGCGGCTCGACCGTTGCTTGATCCGACATGTACCGTGCGTTCCTTACAGCGAAAAGAGACTAGGCCAGTCTCTGATAGAGTGGGTATCGGCGACGATTGAACCGGACTGAACCTACGTTTCATATTCCCGCGTGCCGACAACAAGAAAAAACCGCCGCATGTCATAGGGAAAGAACAGATATGAAGCGATGGATCATAGCCTTAGCCGGGCTCTTTGCTGTGCTCGGGCCGGGCGCCGTGTACTCGTTCAGCTTGCTAAGCGGTCCGCTGGCCGCGGCTTTCGGCTGGACCCCGAGCGAGGTCACCTGGGCGTTCGCAATCGCGAACTTCTTCTTAGCCTGCGGAGGGGTCGTGGCCGGCATGATTTCCGACCGGTACGGGCCGCGGATCGTCGGTGTGATCGGCATCACTCTCTGGGCGGGCGGAAACGCTCTCTGCGCCTTGCTCGCCCGGAACCACAGCATCGAGCTGCTCTATCTTTTCTACGGCATCATCGGCGGCTTCGGCTGCGGGATGACGTACATCGCGGTACTGAATTCCGTCATCCGCTGGTTCCCGGGCGCGCGCGGATTCGGCGGGGGCCTGGTCATCATGGGCTTTGGCCTCGGGTCGTTCGTCTATAACGCGATCGTGAAGGCCTGGGGGCCGTTCGCGTCGCTCAGCACGGCGACCGCGGCCTACACGGCGGGCCTGGCCAAGGCGGTCGCGGCGCACACGCCGTTCAACGCCGAACCCTTCCTGCTGCCGCCGGCCAACGTCGATCAGCTGATGTCCCTGTTCTTGTATTCGGGCATCGCGTTCGTCGTGCTCGGCGTAGCGACGGTCCTCGTGCTCGAGAACCCGCCGCTCAGCGATCCGCAGTACGCCGCGCAATACGCGGGCAAGCAATTCACGCTGCCCGAGATGCTCGGGGACGCGCGCTTCTACATCATTTGGGCGATGCTGTTCCTCAACGTCTTCGGCGGCGTCACGATCATCTCGAACATGGTGCCGTTGATGCGCGAGCTGACGGGACTCTCGGCCGCCGACGCTGCCGGCCTCTACGGAATACTCGCGATCTGCAACGGCGCCGGCCGCTTCCTCTGGGGCGCGGTCTCCGATCGCCTGGGCCGTCGCCTCACGTTCGGTCTGCTCTTCGGCGGCCAGGCGCTCGCCTTCGTCGTGCTGGATAGCAGCGGCCGCGATCTGCTCTTGGTCTCCGCTTCGATCGCCGTCTTGCTGCTCTGCTACGGCGGCGGCTTCGGCGTGATGCCCGCCTTTAACAGCGACTTCTTCGGCATGAAGCACTTCGGCGCGAACTACGGGATGCACATCTCGGCCTGGGGCCTGGCCGCCGTCGTCGGCACCGGATTCATCTCGACGCTGAAGGCGGCGACCGGCTCGTTCGCCGGGCTGATGCAGCCGATCGCGGTCGTGATCCTCGTCGCGACTTTCCTCCCGCTTATCTTGGGCGAAACCGAGTCCAATCTCGAGGCTGCCCCGCCCGTCTCGGCCTGAGCCTCACAGAACACGCTCAGACTTTTGGCGTAGGATAGGCCCATGAAACTTATCCTTCCATTCATATTCGCAATGGCGGTTACGCCTGCGCTGGCCGGGGCCCAGACCGTCGCTCCCGACACGGCCATGCCGCCGCGACCCAATATGGCGGCGATGCAGCAGCTGCACGCCCAGATGAAGCAGATCCACGATCAGAGCCGCGCGCAAATCCTGGCCTCGTTGTCGCCGGCGCACCGCGCTTTGCTCGCGAATATCGTCGGACAGCTGGCAATCTCGCCGGCGCCCAACCGCGACGCGGCGGTGCGCGCGCTCGACGCGGCTTTGACGCCGATCGAGGCGCGCAACATCGTCGGCGTGGAAACCGCGGCGCGCACCCAGTCTCGCGCGCTGATGACCTCGGCCCGCGCGCAGTTCGAAGCCTCGATGACGCCCGAACAGCGCGACGCGATGGCCGCTCGCATGGCATCGCGCCATACCGGAGCGCGGACGTTCACCGCGCGCCCGATCGACCCGGGGAAGACGCTGCTCGAACTCTCGCTCGGCCACGAAGGCCGCATGGGCATGGGCTTCGGCGGGCCTCGTCCTCCGGGCGGTCCCTCGGCGCAGTAGGCCCACTTCCGGGAACCGAAGCCGCCTCCGATGGGGGAGGCGGCTGAGGCGCTGTACCAACGCGCGCAACGGCTCGCAACGACGTATCGCGAGCGCAACGTTCCGCACATCCTTGCCCTGCTCGAAGAAGCCGCGGCGCTTGGTCATACCGAAGCGCTTTTCGAGCTAGCCGGCTGGCGCCATCACGGCATCGGCGCCGAGCGCGACGCGGCGCGGGCCGCGCAACTCTGGGAACGCGCGTCGGGCGCCGGCCATCTCGAGGCGCGCTTTCGGCTCGCGATCGCGTTCGAACGCGGCGACGGCGTCGCGCGCGACGCGGTGCGCGCCTTCGAGCTGTACGAATCGTGCGCGCGCTCGGGCCATCTCGAGGCGCTCTACGAAACGGCGCGCTGCCGGTACTACGGGCTCGGGACGCCGGTCGACCGGGAGCGCGCGGCGGAAGAGTTCGAGCGTGCGCGCGGTTACGGACACGCCGAGGCGCAGTGCGATGCCGCCGAGACCGATGGGCCGCGCCGCATGCCGCTGCGGCGCACGTGATCGTCGGGGTCGTCGGCGCGGGCGCCATCGGCACCCTGTTTGGTGCCGCGCTCGCCGGCGCGCACGACGTTCGCGTGCTGACACGCGACAAGCGCAGCGCGCGCGCGATCGCGGGTCGCGGCCTCATCGTCGACGACGACCCGCCGCAGGCGGTCAGCGCGTCCCACGATCCCGACGTGTTCGCCGGCGTCGAGATCATCGTGATCGCGGTGAAGACGAACGTCACGACGACGGCGCTCGCGCCGCTGCGCGATACGCTCGAGGGCGCACCGCCGCTGGTCTCGCTGCAGAACGGCATCGAAGGGGTTGCGCGGATCGAGTTCGCGCTCGGCCGCCACAGCGCCATCGCGCTCGCGCCGACGACCGAAGGCGCCGAGGCGCTCGAACCCGGCCGCGCACGCCGCATGGGGCGGGGCCGAACCCGCGCCGGCTGGGCCGCGGGCCACGCGAACGGAGCGGTGCTCGGCGCGTTCGTTCACGCGCTCGAGGCGGGCGGCCTTATGGCCCAGCTCGCTACGCCGATCGAGCCCTACGTGTGGGCGAAGCTCGTCGCCAACGCCGCGATCAATCCGCTCACGGCGCTTGCCGGCGTGCGCAACGGGGAATTGCTGGCGCGCGACGGCCTGCGGGCGCGGGCCGCAAGGATCGCGCTGGAGGTGGCCGCGGTCGCGCGCGCGAGCGGGATTGCGCTGCCGTTTTCCGATCCGGTCGCTTTTGTTGAAGACGTCGCACTGGTCACCGCGGCCAACCGCTCGTCGATGCTGGTCGACCTCGAGGCCGGCCGCGAAACCGAGATCGACGCGATTACCGGGGCCCTCGTGCGCGCCGCCGAGGCGCTTGGGGTCGCGGTTCCCGAGAACCGCGCGGTGCTGGACGAGGTTCGCGCGCGCGAAAAGGCGTAGCGCGCCAATATGGCTGCCGCTCGACGTCTCACCTCGGCCGCGATTCGCGGACGCAAGGGCTCCCGTTTCCCGGTCGTTACCGCGTACGACGCCCCGTTCGCGCGCTGCGCCGAAGACGCGGGAATCGACATTTTGCTGGTCGGAGATTCCCTGGGGATGGTCGTGCTCGGTTACGATTCGACGGCACCGGTAGATCTCGAGGACATGTGCCGGCATACCGCCGCCGTCGTGCGCGGCTCGGCGCGCGCGCATGTGATCGTCGACATGCCGCTCGGCTCGTACCAGCCGAGCGACGCAGATGCGATTCGAGCCGCGATCGCGCTCGTGAAGAGCGGCGCGACCAGCGTGAAGCTCGAAGGCGGCGAGACGGCTTGCGCGCGGATTGCCGCGATCGTGGGCGCCGGCATCCCGGTCGTCGCGCACATCGGCGTTCTGCCGCAGACAGCGGGTCTTGGGGCCGGCTATCGCCGCAAGAACGATCGCGAGCAATTGCTGGCCGACGGCCGCGCGGTCGAAGCTGCCGGAGCCTACGCCGTGGTGCTCGAGATGGTCGACCCGGCGATCGCGGCCGAGCTGACGGCATCGCTCACCATCCCAACGATCGGCATCGGCAGTGGTGCGGCCTGCGACGCCCAGGTGCTCGTGATGCACGATGTGCTCGGCCTCTATCCCGACGCGCCGCCGTTTGCGACGCGGTACGCGGAGCTCGGCAACATTGCGACCGAAGCGTTCCGCTCGTTCGGCCGCGACGTGCGCGAAGGTGCCTTTCCGCCCGCCGCCGCGGTCACGACGACGCCGAGCGCGGCCGCGCTCGATGCGCCGGTCTACGCGATCTCCTCAAAACCGCGCGCTTGACGGTCAAGCAGATCGTCGCCGTCGGCGGCGCGCTGCTCGCGCCGGAGACCGGCAACTTCAAACTCGAACGCTACATCCTCGACGCGTGCGGCAAGCCCAAACCGCGCGTGTGCTACGTGCCGACCGCCAGCGGCGAGGATACGAACTACGTTAGCCGCTTCTTCGAAACGTACGCGCGCTTCGGGCTCGAACTCGACGTGCTGCGATTTTTCCGCCGCACCCCCGAGGACTTGCGCGAGTTCTTGTTCGGCTTCGACGTCGTGCACGTCGGCGGCGGCAATACGCGCAGCATGCTTGCGGTCTGGCGGCATTGGGGTTTCGATGCGGTCGTGCGCGAGGCGTGGGAGCGCGGCATCGTTTTGTGCGGCTCGAGCGCCGGCTCGATCTGCTGGTTTGAGGCGGGGCTGACGGATTCGGTCGCGGGAGAGCTGCGAGCGATGACGTGTCTCGGATTTCTCGCCGGCAGCCACTGCCCGCACTACGACGGCGAGAAGGAACGGCGGCCGTCGTATCAGGGTTTGGTCGCAAGCGGAGCGTTGCCGCCGGGGATCGCTTGCGACGACGGTGCCGGCCTGCACTTTCGCGATGCCGAACTCGGTGCGATCGTCGCCTCCCGCCCGGAGGCGCGGGCGTACCGGGTCGAGCGGGTCGATGGTGCGGCCCGGGAGACGCCGCTCGAGACGCGCGTGCTATAAGATGATCGTCGAGAATTCTCCGGCGCGCTCGAATCCGACGCGCTCGTACAGCGCGACGGCCGCCGTGTTGAAGTCGTTCACATAGAGGCAGAGTGTTGGGTGCTCGTCGAGCAGGTAGTCGCAGATCGCGCCGAGCGCGCGCGTCGCGTGACCTTGGCCGCGCATCGGCGGCGGCGTCCACACGCCCTGCAGTTGCGCGGTGTGCGGCGTCGCCGAGCCGACGTTGCACATGAAGGCTAGCTCTCCGTCGATACGGTAGCGCCACCACCAGCGAGCCTCGATGATGCGCGCGGTGCGGCCGCGAAAGGCGGCGCTCGAGCCCGTCGGGTCGCCGCCGATCTCGCCCGCGATCATCCGGGCCGAATGCGGCACGATCTCGTCGAGTTCGGCCGCCGTCGCAAGGCCGACGCCGGCATCCGTGCGCGAATAGCGCAGCGCCGGGCGCTCGAGCGCGTAGACCGGCTGGCTCGTGCGAATCGCGCTCGGTGCGGGGAGCGCGGCCCGGGCGTGCGACCAGAAACCTTCGACGGCGGGGCGCGGCCCGACGATCATGCGCGCGGACGCGCCGGCGGCGTGCGCGGCGAAGGCCTCGAGCGCCGCTGCATCGTCGGCGCACGGAACGATCTGCGGGCCGAAAAAGCAGAAGCCCGCAACCGCCGCCGCATCGTCGCGCCAGACGAGCGCATAGCCGCCGCGCGCGAGCCCACCGCTTTGGAGCAACCACTGGACGTAAACGTTATCGTAGGGCCGGCGCGCGAGATACGCGAGCGCGTCGTCCGTGTTGGCCGGCGTTAGCGGTTCGGCGCGGCCCACGCGATGCTACGAGAGCGGGCGAACGAAGGTCGGTGTCGAGGTCGGAGCGAGGCTCCCGCCCGCGGGTTCGACGCTGACCGCGACGGCGGTGAGGCCGGCCGCGGACTGCGGCAATTCGATGATCGTGACGCCGCTCGGATCGGGCGAGAACGTGACGCTCGGCGCCATCGCCTTCGACCCGGTGCGCTGCGTCCAGGCTTGGTATACCTTGCCCGGCGCGGGAGCCGCGAGATCGCGGATCGCGAGATACACATGGCCGCCGCTCGTCACGACCTCGCCGCCCGAGACGGCGAAGTGTTTCGCGCCGGGGCCGACCAGATTCGCGACTTGGACCGCGAGCGCGTTCGCGCGCGCCACCGCCGCGGCGTCGGAATCGACTTTTCCACGGAGCACGGCATAGTTCGCCGACGAAACGACCGCAAGGATCAAGGCCGCGGCCGCCGCGCCGTAAGCGAGCCACGGGCCGCGCGCCCGCCCGCGCGCCTCGCGTGACGGCAGCGGTACGACCTTGGGGGAGCCGGACGCGCGCACGGCATCCATCACGCGAGCCTTCAGGCGCGCGCCTTCGGCGCCGCCGAATTCCGCCTCGGTGAGTTCCGCCGAGAAACCGACCGCGTTCGCGGCAACGCGCAGGTCGGCGTATTCCGCGCTGCACTCCGCGCAGTCGCCCAAGTGCTCGGCCACGGAGCGCGCTTCGTCTTCGGGCAGCACGCCGAGCGCGAGCATCGCGACCGAATCGAGCATGTCGGGATGTACGCTCATCGCGCCACCGCCGTCTCCAAGTTCGTGCGCAGCTTGCGCAGCCCGGCCCGGATCCGCGTTTTCACCGTTCCGAGCGGCGTGGCCGTGCGGCGCGCGATCTCTTCGTGGGTCACCCCGCCGAAGAATCCAAGCTCGATGGGATACCGTTGTTCCTCGGGCAGCGTCGCCAATGCGGACCGGACCCGCTCGCCATCGAGCAGCGCGAACACCGCATCGTCGAGCGCCTCTTCCACCGGAATGTCGACCGGAATTTCCCCTTCGGCCCGCAGTGCTCTGCTGCGCAGCGTGTCGAGGGCGCGGTTGCGGGTGACGCGCGAAATCCAGGCCCCGAAATTTCCGTCACGGAACGCGTCGGGGGCCGTCCAAACCTTCAAGAACACGGCCTGCGTGAGATCCTCGGCAGCCATGGGATCGGCGAGCATCTTCAACGCGATGCCGTGGACGAGCCTATGGTAGGCGTCGTAGACGGCTTCGAAGGCCGCGACGTCTCTGTCGCGGACCCGCGCCATGAGCCGGGTCGTTTCATCCACACCGCTGGGTTCGTCCCGTCTGGAAAGCGGCCTTCGAGTTGCAGGGCATGTGTTAGAAACGCCCGGCATCCCAGCGCGGATGTTAGGATGAGCTTATGAGTGACTTCGAAGCGGCGAGCAAGCGCCTCCGAGCGGCCGCTTCGGTGTGCGTGCTCACGGGTTCCGGCATCTCGGCGGAGAGCGGGCTTCCGACGTTCCGTGGCATCGGCGGCCTGTGGCGCAACCACCGCGTCGAAGAGCTCGCTTCGCCCGAAGGTTTTGCCCGCGATCCCATCTTGGTTTGGAACTGGTACAACGAACGGCGCGCGGCGCATCGCGGCGCGCTGCCCAATCCGGGACACCTAGCGCTCGCGGCGCTCGAGGAGCGCTATGCGGATTTTACGCTCGCGACTCAGAACGTCGATTCGCTGCACCGGCGCGCCGGGTCGAAGAACGTGCTCGAGTTGCACGGTCATTTGCGCGAAGCTCGGTGCGATGCGTGCGGAGCGCGCCGGCCGCTCGAGGGCGACCTTCGGGCCGATGAGATCGAGCACGCATGCGGCGGGCGATTTCGGCCCGATATCGTCTGGTTCGGGGAAGCGCTGCCGCCCGACGTATGGGCGCGCGCGGCGGCGGCGGCGCGCCGGGCCGACGTCGTGCTCGTCGTTGGTACGTCGGGGGTGGTGGAGCCGGCCGCGTCGCTCGCGACGCGCGCGCCGCGCGGCGACGCCTTCGTGATCGAGGTGAACCCGGAGGATACGGCGATCAGCGCCCGGGCCAACGCCGTACTGCGCGGCGCCGCGGCCGCGATCTTGCCGGAACTGGTCGAAACCGTCGCCGCGCGTGACGTGTCGTGCGGTCAAGCATGAGCGATGATTTCGAGTACATCCGCGCGCGCATCCCGACCTATCGCGGTTATGGCGACGAACGGTCGCGGCAGGACAGCGACAAGCGCGTGCGGGCAATCGTCGGCGAGGCGCTCAGCGACGCGCTGGTGCGGTTCGCCGGCAAGCTCGATGCGGCCGCGATGGCCGCCTGCGACGAGCTGCTGATGCAGTGCATGTTCACGGACCAAGCCCTCGTGCGCCGGCTCGACCACGCGAAGCTCGATGCGGCCCGAATCGACGCGCTGGTCGCGGCCGACCGGCTGCTGGTGGAACTCGAGGAGGAGCTGATGAACGCCTCCACCGTCGACGAGCTGAGCCCGCTCGTCGCGCGGTTGCACGACCAGTTCGCGCGGCGCCGCGACGCGACGCAGGACGTTCCTGCGAGTGGACCGCTGTCGCCGGCCGGCTGACGCTCCGGCGCGCTATGCGCCGGTGTCGTCGAAGTACACCTTTTCCGGGCCAGGAGCTTGTGTGCAGGCTTGCGCCTCCGCAAATGCCGGCTCACAAAATACACCGCCGAAAGGCGACCCGTTCGTCTACTCGACCGTGAAGCGCAACGGAGGCGTTGACGGTGTCCCAAGAATGGGGTCGCCTTCGGGTGCACGCACCGGTCGCCTCGCCAGCAAGACATACATACCAGGGACAAAAGCATAGATTTTATTGAGGTCAAATGTCTCGCTCTGAACCTGATCCGCGGCGAGAACCAACATATCCCAACCGGGGCCAGATCCTTCGCCCCCCAAAATAAGGTGTGGTCTTCTTGGGTACTCCTTACCGGCACTGTCGCGAACTACGATGTCGTAGTCAACATATGCAAACAGTCGGGTGATCTTTCGTTCGACTGCGCCCACGTTCTTAATCGCGACCGTCAAGCGGATCGGCTCGTCACTTGCAAAACGGTCCTTCGGGAACGAGCCTCCGATAACAAAATCGTTGCTCCTCTCGCCCCAAACTACGAGGCCAGCGTCGCGACCGATGAACTCGTTCGCAGCAGGGCTGGGCAAGGTGCCGAAGACAAAGACCGCCGCGAGCATTGCGGCGGCGAGGCTAGTGTTGGGCGTTTTCACGATCGCTACTCTTAAGCACAATTGTTCGTTGTTCCAAAGGTGGTTACCCCATTTGTGTAAACGCCAGTCCAATGCGGCAGTATCGTTCGCGCTTAATCCGATCGATATCGGATAGGTTGGCGCGCTCGAGCAACATCGCTTCGGCAAGGTCGAGGCGATGGCGCATGGCGGCCTCCATCGCACCGCGATGCAACTCGTAAAAGGGATGGACGATCTCAGCCACTGGACACCTCTCTAGAATGATGATCTATCACGAGACCGGTATCGCGACTGATGAATTCGTTCGCAGCGGTGCTGGGCAAGCCGCCGAAGACAAAAATGGCCGCAAGCGTCGCGACGGCGAGGTTGGCACGGGTCATCTACTCGCCGGCGCCCGCTCCCACGAGGTATACGTACTTGATAATAAAGCGATCGAGCGTTTGCGCGGCTGCGGGGCTCCCGAATTCAACTTGCAATGTATCACCCCTTTGGAAGCGCCTCGAGAAGCTAATCGCTAGATTATGACCGGGCTCCGCGAAACCCCCAGTGCCGTGGATGTCCCGGTAGGCCACGGTGAGACTCGACTCTTTATTGAATTCATCTATCAAGCTATAGCGCGTAAGCTGCTGCCCGTCGTCTAAAGTGCTTCTCTCGAGGACCGTATCGTAGTCGAACTCCGCGCTTAGTCGCGAGGTGAATTGATGCGTAATCTCCGATTTGATCTGCTGGAGAAAAAAGCTACTGTATGGTCCCCACGAGTATGAGACGTAGGCAGAGTCCGGTTTGCCGGAGGCGAGCGCGCTAGAAAAAGTCGTCTGGTTGAATGAAGAGGTGACGCCGCCTTCGTAAAATGGATTGCCGCGGGCGTAGGAACGAAGGGAGCTCTCACCTTGTGATACGGAGAGAGTCAGAAGATTCTGAAATTCCGTCGACGCGGAAAAACTCGTGTCGGCCTCGTGCGCAGCGCCGGAACCATCAACATACCGATCAGCAGAACCGCTCAGCGACGAATACCGGAACAATGAGGTCGTGCTTACGGTACTTGATAGGCTCCCGGAGACTTGTGGTCCTCGCAGATCTGAGGACGCTACATAGGCATCTAACGGATGATAGTTGGGACCGATATCGTAGTAAGCCGTTGCTAGCGAGTAGTTGGCGCGCGCTACGGAGGCAAACACATAATCGCGCATCGCCTGTGGACCGACGTCAAAGTAGGTACCGGATTCCTGAGCAGCTCCTCCGCCGAAGGAGATTCGCGATCGCAGGTTTGTGTCCGAGCCGGAAAGCTCAAGCACATCATCATATCCTGCGGAGCGAAACGCCTGGCTTCCAGCGAGAGCCACGCTAAGCTCTTGGTTCGGATCGTTATAGGCAAAATTGAAGGCCCGGTCCGCCGTTTCGAAGGCAGCAACATTCAGCACGCCGATGCCGAAAGCGCCTTCTTGCCCTTCGATCTTTTCGCCATGATCGAAGATGCCGACCCGAGGCGAATAAAACACCTCAGTACCCGGTAAGTACGACGCCCCTTGCGTGAAAAATGGCCTGTATTCCGAATACTGATATGCGAATTCTTGAGGCGAGATAACTTGCTGATCGTTCTCGACGTTGGAAAAATCGGGATTGAGCGTCGCGTCAAAATTGAGGCTGGGTGTAATCGGAACTTTCGCATCTGCTCCAAGAGCGCGAGCACTATTCGCAACAAACTGTCCTGCGGCACCTTCAAACACTGATCGATCGCGACCAAGCGAGGCTAGAGCATAGACCTCGGCTGAGGGTGGCGGGCGACGAGTTGCGACTGCCGGCACGCCATCTAGAATCGGCCAGAAGGTTTCATCATAGGGGCTGCTCATCTGCGGTTCGTATGACCAAGTCAATATCTGCTGACTCGTGGCAAGGTATCGCGCGAAGTTCACCCTCCAGGAGCGACTCGTTGTTCGAAGATATTTATACGGGATACGCATCTCAACAAGCCACTCCGTCTTCGATAGGACCTGGCCTACGGCGCTCCAAGACGGGTTGTATCGCGTCGATTCGCTCGCCTGTTGGTACCGCGTCCCAAGGGCTGACGCTTCAAAAAAATATTGATTGGTCCCGTTCCCGCTCGTATCGAACATGATCGTGTCGTAGTCGTCGAGTCCAAGCCCAACGTTGTTTGTGCGTTGAACGGCGACAATGGGATCATGAGTTTGTGAGTTGACAAAAGCGCAGAATAGGTCGTCGGGTCCGAACAAGATATAAACATCGGTGTGTTCGGCGGCAATCGTTCGCGTGGTAAAAGTCTCGGTTAGCGAAACGCGCAGTGCATTCTTCCACGATGCACTATCGAAATCTGAGAGCGAGCCAGTCTCGGGCGGGGTCACTGAAGAAGATCGTGCTGTAAAACGGTCCGTTCTCGTCTGGGCTTCGGCGCTCTCAGAACAAATCAAATGCAGAGCGACTAAATAGACAACAAGACAAAAGTGCAACAGCTTCAACAGCGGCTCAAGATCTTCGAGTGAGTGCTGTCAGCAACACCATTGCCAAATACATGCGCCTTGTCCAGGAGAAAGGCTACGCACATACCCTCTTCGTTCGTGATTGAAGAAAAGCTCTTCAAACTCGGACGAGTACAACCGTTCGAGGCGCAAAGAGAAACGTCGCTCACTATGCCGGCGGCTTTATCTTTTTCTCGAGACATTTCCCCAGAAATATAGAGCGTCTTCTCTTCACGATCGGACCACACGAACGTGTTACGTAGTCTAAAGACCAGGCGCCCGTCCACAAGGCACTCGACGTAAGCCGGTGTAAGGCGCAGGCTGAAGCGATGACTTCCGTGCCTTACGCTCGGGTACGGCGAAAGGCTTACGTAGCGCAACACATCACCGCGCTTACGATAGGCCACGAACGGCGCTAACCCCCGTTGGCCGGCACGATGCCCTAGGATAAGCCCGTCCTGCACGAAGGCTCGTTTATCGTAATTTCCCGGTCCCGCGACCATAATGAATAGACAGTAATAGTCTTCTGCACGAATTGAGGGCTGAAGTTCAAACCTGGCAGTCGCAGAAAAGAAACCATCCCGCGAGGGGACTGTTAAGGAAACGCCCGTGAACCGATGCACCGCACCATTGTCAGGCGGTAGAACCACCATGAGCCCGAAAAAGACCGAGGTTGCGACAAACACAGAGCGCGCGTTGAAGCGCCTGCGCTTACGTGGATCTTGGTCTTTGGCTTCCGCCGCAGCAATCGGTGCCAACTCTCGCGTCTATCTGCCGTTCGCCACGCGCCTAGAAACTACGCCTCTGCCTGTTAAGCCCATACCGAGCAATCTCATTGCGGCCACTGAAGTGAGAAGTGCTTTGCGTAATCATATTCATCCCGGGCTCGGCTTCGTCGGAAGGTCTCTCCGAATCGCAAAGCGGCCGGCTCGGTTGAAAGATATCGGCTGAACGCTCGGTGCCAGAAGTGTTCCGCAACGTCGTCTCCGGACATCCTGACATCTATCCCGCGCATTCTGAGCCAATCACTAAACACCAAATCGTTAAAGATCGTTCGCGCCATCCGAATCTGGTTGGCCCCAAGTTCAATTTGCTTTACTTCGAAATTCGCGAATCGCGTGACAAAACGATGGGCCAGTCGAGCCGCAGGATCGCAGAGGATCTTATAACCCATCATCCAGGCCCTAACCCCGAGGTCTACATCTTCAATTCCCCAAGTAACCATTGCCGGGTTGAAGCCGAGAATTGCCGTATAGGCGTCCCGCGCGATGGCTAAGGAACAGCCTACCAGAGTCGGCGATTCATATGTTTCAAGGCTGCCTACCTTCACGGGTAGCATTTCGGAGAGCTGCAGCCAGCGGACACCGAAGTCGTCCAGGGTGATTTCGAAGCCGAAAGCTGATCGACTATAGTCGGCGTGCCATGTATCCGCGTTCAACTCCGCCACGCGCGGGATCGCGACGGCAGTTCCCGCCGTCTCGGTGACCAATGCTAATAGTCGATCTAGGCATCCTACATCGGGCAAAACGTGCGCATCGAGAAAGATGAATACATCACCGGTCGCTTCGGCTGCACCCCTGATTCTAGCCCCGCTCACCCCTAACGGCACATCGTTGCGATGGATGCGAACATCCCCGAAGAGTTTCGAAGCGTCTTGAGGCGAACCGTCGTTTGAACCATCATCGACTACAAGCACTTCCATATCTGTATGCTTGGTGTGTTGATAAACGGCTCGGATGGTACGCGAAAGGTTTTGCCCCTCATCGCGCGATGCTACGATAACGCTCAGTCTCAATCGTTATCGTCTCAGCAATGCATGGTCATATGCGAAGAGGTGACGCCGACGCGAACGCGTTCGATGTCACCTCTCCTTTCGGATTTGAAGCGGGTCTGACGGCAGTTATCTTAATGCGGACCCGGTTGCGGGTTTGGCGTCGGTTGGGGGCCCGGCGACGGCGAGGGCCCCGGTGAGGGAGTCGGCCCGGGCTGCGGCGGTGCCTTTAGGATATTAGGGACTTCCGGCATTGTTTACCTCAAAGAGGAATAGTTGATATGAGCTGAACCTAATCATTCTTGTGATCCGAGTGGCTTTCCTCTTTAGTGGCAAAGAAAGCCCAAGACTGGCAGGCTTCAATAGGCAGTACGCGTCGCCACAAGTGCCGAATCCGCCAGAGGTGCGCTTGCAGCTGGCCCTTATCCGACAGGTGCTTCGGATCGCTCGAAGTGCTCGCATGAGCGGGAAGCCTGGCATGTTGGTAGTGTTCCTAATGACCTTGGCGTCGGTGCTCGGAACGGCGATCGCTTTCGCAAGCGGTATGGTCTACAATCAACTACTTACCAACGCATTTTCGACTGCAGCACTATGGATATTATTCACATGCGTGCTAGACTTGGTGACTCAGTGTCTGATCCAAATCTCGCAGGCATATTCCATTCGATATCACCATGCGTTCCGGCTTGCAATTTCTGAAGATCTGTTTAGTAGAGCTCTGAAGCTCCCGCTCGAAGCGGTGCGGGATGGCCAGTATGGTGAACTCATGAGCCGTGTGACCACGGATGCTGATTCCGTCGGATCACTGATTTGCTACGTTTTGCTTCCCATAGGCGAAGCGGCCGTGACGGTTCTCGTGTCCCTAGTTTTCATGCTTTGTCTTAACCCAGTTCTTGCGGTCTGTTCTCTTGCGTTCGTACCACTATGGCTAGTGCAACTAAAGCCGGACTCGAGATTAGACGGCCTTCGATCGGAAGTGTTCCGTCACTCTGATCAATTAAGAATGCTCGTGTCAGATTGTCTCACGTCCCTCGGTTTAACGCGCGTCAAGGCTTTTGATGCGGCCTCTTTTGAGGTGAGCCGATTTAGAGTGCCCAACAAGCTACTTAGTGCTGCAAGTATCAGATACGCTGACCGATCCCTAGTGATCTCATATTTCTTGTCG
>Ga0302325_10012312_pt1 | contig 18361 bp, 17 predicted proteins | sample Palsa_T0_2_FD_201948 | JGI IMG/M metagenome (GOLD analysis project Ga0302325, IMG submission 201948) | Peat permafrost microbial communities from Stordalen Mire near Abisko, Sweden - Palsa_T0_2 | ecosystem: Environmental > Terrestrial > Soil > Palsa > Peat permafrost | place: Sweden: Abisko...
CCCCATCATGATCAGCAGGCCTCCGAAAATCGCGATCCACAGCATGGCAAGCATTCCTCCTTACTTATTACCATGCTTCTGCCGCCATTCCGATGGCTAATCACAGTGACTTTTTCAACACCCACTCGTCTTATCACTCATCGACCGGGGGCGTGAAAAATACAGACTTTGGCGTGTGTCCCATCCTCATCGCGTGTATTGCGGAAGGATGGGGAGCGGATCGGCCCGGTTCCTCCGATTCCCCATGTTATAATCTCCTATTCCCAGTCGCGTAGAGCGCGGAGGACCGTATCGACAAACGTTTTATCCGAACCAATGACCGCATTCGAGCCCGCGAAATTCGCGTAATCGGAGATGAAGGCGAACAGATTGGCGTAATGCCTCCCTTCGAGGCGCTCAAGTTGGCCCGCAGCAAGAACCTGGATCTGGTCGAGATTTCGCCTACCGCGCAGCCTCCCGTCTGCCGCATCATGGACTACGGGAAATATCTCTACCAGCAGGAAAAGAAAGAGCGCGAGGCCAAGAAGCATCAGAAAACCATCACCGTAAAAGAGGTCAAGTTCCGCATCAATGTGGACGACCACGACTACGAGACCAAGAAAAATCACGTGCTGCGCTTTCTCGATGGAGGAGACAAGGTAAAAGCAACCATCTTCTTCCGCGGCCGCGAAATGACCCGCACCGGGCTTGGCCGGCAAATACTCGAGCGGCTGATTAAGGACGTGGAACCGCACAGCATCGTGGAGTTCCGGCCGAGGCAGGAGGGCAACACGCTGCACGCCATCCTGGCGCCGAAGAAGACGGCGGTCGAGCGCGAGAAGGAAAGAGAAAGAGAAGCCAAGCAGAAAGCGAAGCAGGAGAAGAAGCTGGCGCAGGAAAAAGAAAAGCTGGCGCCAGAAAAGCCAGCAACCGAAAGTGAAAAGCAGCCGGCGCCGGCCGCAGCCGCTGAGGCTCCGAATCCGGTTTCGCAGGCTTAGCGATTCCGGAGCAGAAGATTCCAGAGCAATTGAACACGAAGCAGTCGATAGCTGGAGCTGGCGGCTGGCAACTGACGGCTGGCAGCTGATTCCGAGGAATTATGCCGAAATTGAAAACGCACAAAGGCGCTGCCAAGCGCTTCAAGAAGACCGCCACCGGAAAAGTGAAGCGGGGACATTCGGGCCTGCGCCATATGCTGACGTCCAAGGCCCACAAACGCAAACGCAAATTGGGCACAGCCACACTAGTGAGCGATGGCGACCTCCGCAAAGTAAAGCGGATGATCCCGTATCAGTAAGAGTTCTTGTGGCGCGGGCGCCCTCGCCCGCGACTGCGTGCAGCGGAATTATCGCTGCCGGATGCGGCCGGGGGCGGCCGCACCACACGAACCAGGCGTGTGAAGAGGCCAGAGATCGCCGCAACGGCGAATCGTCCTTGCCTCCAGCCGCCAGTACATAGAAAGAAAAAAAGGAGAAACCCATGCCTCGTGTAAAACGCGGAACCAAACGCCGCGCCAAGCGCAAGAAAATACTAGACCGCGCGAGCGGATACTTCCTCACTAAATCGAAACTGTACCGCTCCGCCAAAGAGGCGGTAGAGCGCGGCCTCAAGTTCGCATATTCCGGTAGGAAGCAGCGGAAGCGGCAGTACCGGTCGCTCTGGATTGTGCGGATTGGGGCGGCTTCGAAGCTGAACGGGTTGAGTTACAACCAGTTCATCCACGGTTTGAAGAAGGCCGGGGTGGAACTGGACCGCAAGATTCTGGCGGACCTGGCGGTGCGGGATGCGGCGGCGTTTAAGAGCCTGGTGGAGCAGGCCAAGGGCGCTCTCGCGTAGTCGCTCTCAGCTGTCAAACCTAATCGTTTGTCATTCCGAGCCGCTCGCAGCCGCGCAACGCGCGGAGAGAGCGAGCGAGGAATCTGCTTTCCTGCTGGTGGTGAGAGAACAGCAGGTTCCTCACCGCTCGCGCGGTTCGGAATGACAAAAATCCTGAAAGTCCTCGGGAAAAACGATGTACACCGTTTCCAAATTGACGGATTATTCGGCGGCGGCGCTGGACGAGGCGGTTAAGGTGTTGCTGTCTGCCAGCGATCAAGAGTGGCAAGCGGTCAGGAATGAGTCGGACTGGAAGGCTCTGCGGGACCGCTGGATGGCTCGCAAGAATGGCATTCTCACTCTGGTTAACGATCTCTGGCTGAAGCCCGCACCAAAGCAGGCCAAACGCGACGTCGGCCAACGCGTAAACGAAATCAAGGAACGGGTTGAAAGGGACGTTGAGAGGGGTCGCGGACTTTCCAAGAATTATCCCATCCTCCACGAATACCTCTCGTCTGCCGTCGACATTACTCTCCCCGGCATTCGCCGTCCGATCGGTGCCGAGCATCCCGTCATCAAAACTTCGAACGAGATGGTTCGTGTCTTTCAAAAGCTTGGCTACTCCGTGGCTGACGGGCCTGTGGTCGAGACTGATTATTACAACTTTGAGGCTTTGAATTTTCCGCTTAATCATCCGGCTCGGGATACGCAGGATACTTTGTTCATTGCGGGGCAACAGGGGAAGGCGCAGCGGGAGCGGTTGCTGCTGCGGACGCATACTTCTCCGGTGCAGATTCGGACTATGGAGAGGATGCGTCCGCCGATCCGGATTGTGATTCCCGGGACGGTGCATCGCAACGATCCTCCGGATGCGAGCCACTCGCCGATGTTTCATCAGATCGAAGGGCTGGCGGTCGATACCAACATTACATTTTGCGATTTGAAGGGAACGCTTGATCATGCCATGAAGGAATTCTTTGGATCGAGCGTGAAGACCAGCTTCCGTCCGTCGTTTTTTCCGTTCACCGAGCCGAGCGCGGAGATGTTTGTTTCTTGCTTTATTTGTGGTGGGAGCGGGAAGCGTGGGGCGGAGCCTTGCCGTCCTTGCAAGCAGACGGGGTGGATTGAGATTCTCGGCTGCGGCATGGTCGACCCGAATGTATTTGAGTTTGTGAAGGACAACGGGTATGACCCGAAGAAAGTCTCGGGGTTTGCCTTTGGGATGGGCGCGGACCGGATTGCTTTGTTGAAGTACGGAGTGGATGATTTGCAGTTGTTTTTCAACGGAGACGTCAGGTTTTTGGAGCAGTTTGGATGAAAAGCTTCTAGCTGCTAGCTTCTAGCTTTTTGGGAGCGGGAGCTAGAAGCTAGTCGCTAGAAGCTAGCAGCTTCTCATGAAACTTTCTTCACAGTGGATTCGCGAGTTTGTTGAGCTCGCCGTGGATGACCAGCGGCTGGCTGAGGATTTGACTGGCGTGGGGATTGCCGTTGAGGGGAGCAGTGGGTCGGGTGCGGACTGCGTTTTTGAGATGGAGATTGGGACGAATCGTCCCGACGCGATGAATCATTATGGGGTGGCGCGGGAGGCGGCGGCTATCTATGATCTGCCGCTCAAACGGCTTGAGTCGCAGCTACCTTCAGCGGCTAAAGCTGCGTCTTCTCGGGCCTCTCACGGCACGGCTGAAGCCGTGCCCTTCCCGATCGTGGTGGAAGAGCCGCAGCTTTGTCCTCGATTCTCCGCGCGGGTTTTGCGCGGAACGACTATCAAACCTTCTCCGGCGAAGATTGCGCGGCGGCTGGGGTTGCTGGACCAGCGGTCTATCAGCAATGCCGTCGATGCCACCAATTATGCTTTGTGGGAGATGGGCAAGCCTACGCATGTCTTTGACATGGATTTGCTCGCAGGTGGCAGACTCATCATTCGAAAGGCGAAAGATGGCGAGAAGCTGAAGACGCTGGATGGGGTGGAACGGACGCTTACTTCCGAAGATCTTGTCGTAGCCGACGCTAAGAAGCCCGTGGGGCTTGCCGGGGTGATGGGCGGGTTCGACACGATGATCACCGACAAGACGCGAAACATTTTAATTGAGTCGGCCTGGTGGGATCCGGTGACGGTGCGCAAGAGTTCGCGGCGGCATGCACTTCACACCGACGCTTCGCACCGGTTTGAGCGTGGAGCGGATTTTGAGTCGACGGTTTTGTCCTGCGATCTGGTGGCGGCGCTGATTCTGGAGTCGGGCGGCGGAGAATTGCTTGGCGGTGCGATCGATGTGGTATCGAGACAGATCGACCTGGCTCCGGTGGTGCTCCGGGTTTCGGAGGTGCGGCGCATTCTGGGTGGGAATCTGGAACCGGGCGAGATTTTTCGCATTTTGAAGAAGCTTGGATTCACATTGATCCCTGAAGGACAGGGGGATGCGCAGTTCCGCGTGCATATTCCGAGCTGGCGGCTGGATGTGGAACGCGAGATTGACGTGATCGAAGAAATCGCGCGGCTGCATGGATACGACAAATTCGAGAATACTTTACCGGCTTACAGCGGCGCGGTGGTGGAGTTGCCACATGCGGCTATGGACGCCACTTTGCGGACGCGGGCTTTGGCACTGGGATACAACGAGGCTGTATCGCTGACGTTTATTTCACATGCGGACGCGGAAAAGTTTTCTTCGGCTGCGGTGCTTGAGCTGGAGAATCCGTTGAGCGAGGAAGCCTCCGTAATGCGGACATCGATGGCTCCGGGGATGCTGGACATGCTGGCGTGGAATCTTAATCGTGATTCGGAAAACGTGCGGCTGTTCGAGATGGGCCGGGTCTATGAAATGCGGGGCGGAGAGCGGGTTGAGCCGGCACGCTTGTGCCTGGGCGCGACTTTAGCGGCGGTGAAAGGGTCGCTGCCGGTGGGTAGGACGCTCGACGTTAGCAAGGGCGAACAGGCTGCGGCGGCGGAGGCGTTTCGCTCGTTCAAGGGCGATGTGGAAAATCTGCTGGCGGCATTTGCGTGTCGTGAGTTGAGCTTTGACCGGGAGACTGCGGAGTATTTTCATCCGGGCCGATCAGCGCGGGCGTTGATGGATGGGGCCGTGGTGGCGCAGTTCGGGCAGATCGTGGAAAGCGTGAAAGCGGAGCGCAAGTTGCGGCAGGATGTCTTTCTGGCGGAGATTGATTTAGAGCGGCTGCATGCACTCGGATTACGGACAGTTCGATTCGTGCCGCTGAGAAAATATCCGGCAGTGGAGCGGGATTTTTCGTTCGTGTTTGGGGATGACGTGGAGTTCGAGGCGATGCGGCGCGCGGTGATGGGGCTGGGGTTGGGTGCGCTGCGTTCGTTTATCCCAGTGGAGATTTTTCGCGGAGGGGCGATTGAAGCAGGAAAGTATTCGATTCTCTTGCGGGCTATGCTGCAGTCGGATGAGGAGACGCTGCGCGATGAACAGATTGCGGTCTGGTCTTCGCGGATCGTCGCGGCGCTCAAGGGGTTGGGCGGCGTGCAGCGGGTTTAGCGCGTGCGGCCCTGGTGGAGACTCCTTGCGGGGCTTGTGATGGTGCAGACAGATAAGGGATCCTTCGACGCCGCATTTGCTCTCGCTCCGCGATAGCAAACGCTCCGCTCAGGATGACAGATCATAGTTGATCTCTTGTGCTAATCTGCCAGCTATGGCGGACGTACTTTCTTCTCTATCCAACCAAAAGAAGCATTTTCTTAGCGACAAGGTTTCGCAGTTTACCGAGTCGGTGATCCGGGAGATGACCCGGCAGGCGATGCTATATGGAGCGGTGAACCTGGCGCAGGGTTTTCCGGACTTTGCGGCTCCGGCGGAGGTCAAGCAGGCGGCGCGGGCGGCGATTGAGGGCGACGTGAATCAGTATGCGATCACGTGGGGCGCAAAGAAGTTGCGCAACGCGATTGCACGGCAGATGGGCGTGTGGCAAGGGATTGCGATCGATCCGGAAAAAGAAGTCACTGTATGTTGCGGGTCGACGGAGGCGATGATCTCGACTTTGCTGGCGGTGTGCAATGCGGGCGATGAGGTGGTGATCTTCGAGCCGTTTTATGAAAACTACGGGCCGGATTCGGTGCTTAGCGGGGCGCGGCCGCGGTTTGTGAAGCTGCGTCCCCCGGTGAGCGATGGGGGCGAGTGGACTTTCGACCAAAAGGAATTGCGGCGGGCGTTTGACAAGCACACGAAAGCCATCATTGTAAACACGCCGAATAATCCGACGGGCAAGGTGTTCACGCGAGCAGAGCTGGAACTGATTCGCGATCTGTGCGTCGAGTTCGATGTGCTGGCGATCACAGATGAGATTTACGAACATATTTTGTTTGACGGGACCGAGCACATTTCGATGGCGTCGCTCGAGGGGATGCGGGAACGGACGGTGACGATCAATGGAATGTCGAAGACGTACAGCGTGACGGGATGGCGCGTGGGATGGGCGGTGGGGCCGGAAAAGATCACGAATGCGATCCGGAAGGTGCACGATTTTTTGACGGTGGGCGCGCCGGCGCCGCTGCAGGAAGCGGGCGCGACGGCGTTGAGTTTGCCGGCAGAATATTACGCGCGGCTGGCGGAGGGTTACCGGGTGAGGCGGGATCACTTGATCCCGGTGCTGGAGGCGGCGGGGTTTCAGTGTTTTCGTCCGCGGGGAGCTTATTACGTGATGACGGATATTTCAGCATTTGGATTTGACGACGACGTTTCGTTCTCGAAATATCTGGTCAAGGACATCGGAGTGGCGGCGGTGCCGGGGTCGAGTTTTTATCGGGATGCGCGGGATGGGGCGCGGCAGGTGCGGTTTGCGTTTTGCAAGAAAGTGGAGACGCTGGATGCGGCGGCGGAGAAGTTGAGGAAGTTGCGGGCGCGGAAGTAAGCCGCGATTCCTCGCTTGCGCTCGGTGGACAGCCGAGGCGGCTGTCCCTACGCGAGTTGTACTACTTTGTGACTACGCCGCAGGCGATGCGGTCGCCGGAGTTGCCGGAGGGGTCGGTCTTCATGTCGTCAGCTTTGGCGTGGATGACGATGGCAGTGCCGCCGTTGCTGAAGAGCGAGTGGGCGCCATCGCCGAGAGTTACGTCTTTGTCCTCGAGTTTCGCGTCGGCTTTGCCTTTGGCATCGACGGTGAAGTTCTGCATGTCGCCGGCGTGATGGCCTTCGGGGTTCTCCAGGCCGTGCTTCTTGGCGTCGGGATTGAAATGCGGGCCCGCGGATTTGAAGTCGGGAGCATCGCACTTGGGGTTCTGATGGAAGTGGATGGCGTGCTCACCGGGCGGAAGATCGTGAAGGTGAAGCTGGAGACCGACTCCGGGTCCTTGTTGCCAGAGCATGATGGTGCCTACGTCCTTGCCTTGGGCGTCCTTGACTGCGACTTTGGTTTTGGCTGCGCTGGGGAGAGCGGTGATGGTTAGAACTACGGTGAGGGCGATGAGGGAGAAGCCAAGATGTTTCATGCGGGGGATTATAGCGAATTTGGCGAAAGAGAGTCTTGCAGGGGAGAGTGAAGTCGTGCCCTAGACTGTCAGCTACCCTTCGACTTCGCTCAGGGCAGGCTAAGGACACGAAGTTACACAAAGGTCCGAACGGCCATGCTCGATCCACAGGGAGGTGGAGTATACTGCGGGAGTTTGAAATCTTCTGTGGAAAAGTGCAATTATGGCGTTGAATGCGGTGGAACAGGTGACGGAGCAGGTTCCGGTGGATGAGTTTCAGGCGCTGGAAGAGAAAATTTACCGCACTATCGAGATGTACAAGGCGGCGCGGCAGGCGCAGGCTGTGGCGGAACGCGATGCGCAGCGCGTGCGTCAGCAACTGGAAGAGCGTGAGGAGCAGTTGGCCGTATTGCGGCGCGAGGCGGTGCAGTTGCGGAAAGAGCGGGAAGAGATTCGCGGGCGGGTAGAGAAGATGCTGGAGCAGATTGAGTCGATTGCGGAGGAGCGGGCGAGTTAGGGCGGCTTCGGTTTTCGGGCTTCGCCAGGTGCTGGCGTTTGGATGGATGGTGAGGGCGAACTGATGGACGCTGAAAGCTGGTTCCTCGCTTTGCTCGGAATGACAAAGGCTCTTTTTTGACAAAGGTTGTGTTTGAAAAGGTTGTTTTTGACAAGGTTACGGTTATGGCTACGGCTACTAAAGATTCGACGATGAAGGACCCGCAGAATAGCAGCGTAAGGGTGGAAATCTTTGATCAGGCTTATAACCTGCGGGGGTCGGATCCGGAATATATTTTGAAGCTGGCGGAGTATGTGGACGCGAAGATGCGGGCGGTGGCCGAGGCGACGAACACGATTGATACGGTGCGGCTGGCGGTGCTGGCGGCGCTGAATATCGCCGATGAGTATCATCTTTTGAAGCGGAAGCAGGACAGCGGCGCAACCGATTACCAGAAGCGGGCGCATCTATTAGCAGATGCGCTGGATGAAGTTCTGGGCGAGAAACGCAAGGCGGGATAGCCCCTTCAGCTTCCCCCTCGGCTTCGCTCACCATTCGGCAAAACAGGGCAGGCGAGGCGGTCGTCCCCACACAAGCTGACAAGAGGGCCGAGCCCGATTGCAAGGGCGGAATCCAATGATGGGATTACTTTGGTTGCAAGTATTCTGCCAACTATTTGCGGTTCCCCTATTGCTAATCTACCGGGAGTTCTCCTAGCATCACAGGTGAAAGCCGGCCTGCGGGGTTGGTGATGACGGTAACCGATTTTTGAACCAATGCTGAATGAACGGGGACTCGACTCGAACTAGGATCCGGTGTGCGACGCTCCGCCATGCGGAGATGCCTAAAGGATCTCGGCGGGTTCCCAACGTCTACCTGACGGTTCATTCTCGGCCCGTCACACGGCACAGTGGGTCGGCTTGATTTTTTTTCTCGTATAGAACCTCCCTAACAATTTATTTCCGGGGCTGCTCGCTCCGCTCGCTGGACAGCCGAGGCGGCTGTCCCCACCTGAGTATTCTTGTCCCCACACTGGCAAAAGCAGGCTCTCACCGGGCTTGCAATCAGAAGATGAGCTTCAGGCCTAGCTGGATTTGGCGGGGGGCGAAGGCGGCGTTGGGCTGCAGGAAGTTTTGCGGTTGCTGGTAGTAGGCGGGAGAAGGAACTCCGTTGACATAAACGGTGTACTGCACGAAGGTGGTGGCTTCGGCGGTGAGGCCGTCGGAAGTGATCTCGACGCGCTGGTTGTCGCGGTTGAAGAGGTTGAAGGAGTCGGCGGTGAGCTCGATGCGATAGCCTTGAGCGACGTGGATTTTGCGAACGAGGCGGAGGTCGGTGGAGGCGTAGTCGGGTCCGGTGAAGGCGTTGCGGCTGTAGCCGGGAAGGCGGTCGTTGTCGTAGTTGCCGTCCTGGTTGGGGTCGCCGGAGACAGTCGCGTTGACGGGGCGTCCGCTGCCGGCGGTGACGATGCTGGAAATTTTCCATTCGTTCAAGATGCGGCCGAGAAGTTCGTGTTCGCGGTGGAAGGGACGCGGCTCGACGGAAAAGGCGGCGACGAAGCGCTGACGCTGGTCGGTGACGCTGGGACCGCGCTCGCCGTTGGGATTGTAGGAGTTCTGCACGGTGGCGGGTTCGCCGGCTACGAGGGCGTCCTGGCCATCGTCGATGGCGTGGGCGTAGGTGTAGGCGAGGCGGAGATAGGTGCCGCGGGCCATGCGGCGATTGATGGAGAGAGTTGCGCCGTTGTAGACGCTGGAGGCGGCGCTTTGGAATTCGTCGATGGCGCCGAGTTGGGCGATGGGCCGGCCGAGTGGATTGATGCAGGGCGGGAACGGGCAGGTCAGCGATTGAGTGTACTGCCAGGTGGCGAAGGAATCGACGGTGTAGTATCCGCCCTGAAAGATGGAGCCGGTGGAATCGAAGATGGGATAGTTGAGGGCGACCGGCGGCGGGAGATTTACGTCGAGGGCGCGGATCAGGTGTTCGCCGTGGACGTAGAGATAGGAGGCGGCAACGGTGGTCTTGCCGGCAACCTCGCGTTCGAGCGTGAGGCTAGCTTGCTGCACGCGCGGGGTAACGAAGTTGGGGGCGAAGGCGGAGACGTCATTGGTGACGCCCTGAGTGAATCCCGCAGGGAGATTGCAAGAAGCGGAAACAACCGGGCAACTTACCAGCGGGTTCGGGTAAGTGGGAAAGACCTGGTGGCCGTAATAATCGGAATTGTTCAGAAAGATCTGAGCATCGGTGATGCCGTTATCGGTGGCGATGGCGGAGTTGTAGATCTGGGGAATGCGGACGTAGAAGAGTCCGTAACCGGCGCGGATGACCAGGGGATGCGTTTTGCCGATGGAGTAGGCCAGCCCGGCGCGCGGGGCGAAGTTGTCGGGTTTGAACGGAACTTTTCCGGCGGGCGGGAATAGCGGGTTCGAGAGTAGTCCGGCAGTAGTGAAGGTTTGGAGATCCCAGCGAACTCCCAGGTTGAGGGCTAGATGATCGGTGACGCGGATGGTGTCTTGGGCGAAGGCGGCGTAGTCGTTGCTGTTGGGATTGGAAGAGGCTGGGCCGAAGCTCTGGAGGTAGTATTTCGGGACGGCATGAGCGTAGGCGCGCAGGGGCGTGAGTGGGAGTCCGGCTTCCATGGGTTCGAAAGTGAAGGGATCGACTTTGATGGGATCGAAGACATATTCACCGCTTTGCTGGCTGGGGAAGAAATCGTAGATCCAGGTGACGAGGAAGTCGCCTCCGAACTTGAAAGAATTACGACTCGTATCGAGGCTGAGGGTTTCGGCAAGCTGGGCGCGGTGTTCGCGAGTGGCCCGGGGGAGCAGGTCGGAGCGTCCTATGCCGTCGATGATATCGGGAATTTTGATGAGGGCGTCGTTGGTGTTGGTGTAGGACTGGCGGAGGTCGCGGGAGAACTGAGCGCGCAGATGGCTGATTAGACGCGGGGTGAGGCCTGAGGTGAGAGAGGCCGAACCGGTATCGGTTGCGACATCTTCTGTGCCGTTGTCGGAGATGGAATCGTAGGTGACGGGGCTGGCGGGATCGAGGAAAACGTTGTTCGATCCCCAGTAGCGGGAGGAATTGTAGCGCAGGGCGAGCTGGTTGCGCGGGGTGAGATTGATATCGAGCTTGGCGTAGGAGGCGTTGCCGATTTGAGCGGCGGGATAGGCTCCGGCGAGCGAATTGAGTTGGGCGGCTGCGGCGAAGACCAGGGCCTGGTCGCTGGCTTCGTAATCGCCGGGAGAATAGGGTCCGGTGCCGGGCTGAGGGACGACCTGCATGGTGCCGTTGAGAAATTCGACTACGTCGGGGACGTGGAAGTAGTGCTGATCGAATCCGGCAAAAAAGAAGATTTTGTTTTTCTTCATGGGACCGCCGACGGTGCCTCCGCCTTGCTGCTGGCGGCTGTGAGGTTTGAAGGTCATGAAGGCATCGGCTGCGCCGAATCCGCTGTCGCGGATGTAATAGAGTCCGGTGCCGTGCCAATGATTGGAGCCGGATTTGGTGACTACGTTGACGACTGCGCCTCCGGAGCGTCCTAGTTCAGCGCCGTAGGAATTGGAGGAGACGCGGAACTCCTGGACCACTTCGTTCGAGAACTGATACGGGGCGCGATACAGGCCGCGCGCCTGGGCGAAGAAGGCGTTGTTGAAGTCGCCGCCGTCCACGAGGAAGCTGTTTTGGAATCCGCGAAGGCCGCCGAAGGAGAGATCGCCGTTCGTGGCCGAGGTCAGGCTGCGCGGGTCTTGCGTGACGCCGGGCGAGAGCAGCATTAGATCGGAGAAGCGGCGGCCGTTCAAGGGGAGATCGGCGATGGCGCGCTCGTCTACGAGACTGGAGATGGCGGCGGGTTGAGTGTCGACTAGTTGCGGAGCGCCGGAGACGGTAACGTTTTCCTGAACGCCGGCTAGGGTGAGGCGGAATTGGAGGTCGGCAGCGGCGCCAACATCCACGTGAAGCTGTGGAGTGATTTGCGGCGACATGCCCCAGGCGAAGACGCGCGCCGAGTAGTCGCCGGGCGGGAGAAGATCAATGGAGAAGCGGCCTTCGGCGTCGGAGGTGGCGGAGTAACGGACGCCGGTGGCCGTGTTGACTACCGCGATAGTCGCGCCGGGGATGCGCAGGTCGTGAAGATCGACGACTGTGCCGTGAATGGCGCCGGTAGCGGCGTCCTGGGCGGAGGCGAGCGGGAGTGCAAGGAGAAGGCAAAGAAAAACGAGCGAGGCGCGCGGCATAGGAGTCCCACCTGTGGTCGGGATGAGGCTCGGAGGGTTGAGTCCCGCGCGGGGTCCGGAGGCGAGCGGGTGGGAAACCAGATTCTTTTGTAGCACGAAGGGGAGTGGGATGACGGTGACGGGTAGGATTTTTTTTGGGATGCGTCCCGCAGTGGGAATTCTGCTTTACTGAGAGGCGTGGGGGCGTGCTATGTTCAGTGTTCCTTGGGCCTGGCTCGATTAGAGCTTCGGGGAGAACTCCTTGATGCGCTGTTTCTTACGCCAGCGTGCTAGGGGTCCTTCGACTGCGCGAGTGCTTCCGCTTCGCTTCGCTCAAGATGACAGATTAATGGATTATCGCTCATGATTCGATCCTTTAAAGGTATGAAGCCGGTGATTCCTGCCAGTTGTTACGTGGATGAGTCGGCGCAGATTATTGGGGACGTAGTGCTGGGCGAGCATGCGTCGGTGTGGATGAATGCGGTGTTACGCGGGGATGTGTACGCGATCCGGATTGGGGCGCATTCGAACGTGCAGGATTGCAGCGTGCTGCACGGGATGAAGAATCAGTATGGCGTGACGCTGGGCGAGTACGTCACGGTGGGGCATTCGGTTACTTTGCATGGCTGTGTGGTCGAGGACCGCTGCTTGATCGGGATGGGATCGATTATTTTGAACGGCGCGAAGATTGGAGCGGGATCGATCATTGCGGCGGGAACGCTGATTCCGGAGCGGACGGTGGTCGAGCCGGGATCGTTGTGGATGGGATCACCGGGGAAGTTCCGGCGGAAGCTGGAGGCCGGCGAGGACGAGACGATCATGCGGTATGCGCGGAATTATTTGGGGTATACGGAGGAGTATTTGCGGGAGCGGTAGGGAGTTGTCACCCTGAGCGGAGGAAACCGATTCGCTTTGCGAATCGGTTTTCGGAGACAAGTCTTCGTCAGGATGACATTTGAGGACTCAATGATTAAAGCGGTGCGAGGGACGCGGGATTTGCTGCCGCCGGAGACGGCGCTGTGGAATTTTGTGGAGTCGGCGGTGCGGGATGTGTTCCGCGCGTACAATTTCCAGGAAATTCGTACGCCGATCTTTGAGTCGACGGAGTTGTTTGCACGCGGAGTAGGGGAGGAGACGGACATTGTTTCAAAAGAAATGTACACGTGGGAGGATCGAGGAAGAGCGGAGAGCGATAAAGGGCAATCTCTCACTCTTCGCCCCGAGGCAACGGCTGGCATCGTTCGAGCGTACATCGAGCACAAACTCGGTGATCGCGGACTGAACAAGCTCTACTGCATCGGCCCGATGTTCCGGCGTGAACGTCCTCAAAAAGGGCGCTATCGTCAGTTTTATCAGATCGACGCCGAAGTCATCGGGCCGCCCTCGGCGGGGAGCGAATCTCCGGCGCGGGATGCGGAAGTTTTGGAGATGCTGGCGACATTGCTGGACCGGTTGGGGATTGCGGGATGGAATCTGGAGTTGAATTCGGTGGGGTGTCCGAAGGATCGGGCAGCCTTCAATGAGGCGCTGCGCAAGGCTTTGGAGCCGGTGGTGGGGAAGATGTGCGCGGACTGCCAGCGCCGCGCGGTGACGAATCCGCTGCGCGTGTTTGATTGCAAGGTGCCCGAGGATCAGCCGATTATCGAAACGCTGCCGCGCATCAGCCAGTTTCTGGATGAGGGATGCAGGAAACACTTTGAGGCGGTGCAGGAAATCCTGACTAAGGTAGGGGTTCGATTTTCTTTAAACGACCGTCTTGTGCGCGGGCTTGATTACTACACGCGCACCGCGTTTGAGTTTACGCACGGGGCGCTGGGGGCGCAGAACGCGATTCTGGGCGGCGGGCGGTATGACGGACTTTCCGAGGCGCTGGGCGGACCGGCGGCTCCGGGGATTGGGTTTGCGATTGGCGAAGACCGGCTCGTGATGTCGTTGCAGGAGTCGGCTTCGGCTGAGGGCGTGGTGAGGAAGCCGGATGTGTATGTGGCTGCGCTCGGCGCGGGGATGAATACTGAGGCGGCGCGGCTGGCGCGGGAATTGCGGCGTCATGATCTGGTGGTGGATTTGGGAGATGAGACCTTCCGGCTGAAGAAATCGTTTGAAGCGGCGACGAAAGCGGGAGCGAAGTACATTTTGATTGTGGGCGAGAATGAAGCGAAGGCAGATGCGTTTTCCTTGAAGAATCTGGCGACGGGCGAGCAGGTTTCGATCCCGCGCGGAGAGCTGGCACGGAGGATGCAGGAGTAGCCATGGGTAAAGTTCGAGCCATGCTCGACGATGTTGCCCGGCGGTTTATTGAGGCGCAGCGTGTGTTTTTTGTCGCTTCGGCGCCGCTTGACGTTGGCGGGCACGTGAACCTCTCACCGAAGGGGCTGGACACGTTTCGGATTCTGGGGCCGACTACTGTCGCTTACGTGGATTTCAACGGTAGCGGAGTGGAGACGATCGCTCATTTGAAAGAGAACGGCAGAATCGTTCTGATGTTCTGCGCATTCCAGGGGCCGCCGAACATTTTTCGCCTGTATGGCCACGGCCGTGTGATCGAGCCGCACGAGGCGGAATTTGCGGCGCTCGCGAAATCCTTTCCGACCTGCGAGAACGCCCGGTCGATCGTTGTTGTCGAACTTGCACGCGTCACGGATTCTTGTGGATACGGCGTTCCTCTCTTTAAGTACGAAGGCGAGCGGGAACAACTCCATGCCTGGGCCCGCCATCGTGGAGCGGAGGGATTGAAGGCTTACCGGCAGGAAAAGAACAGGCAGAGTATTGATGGGCTTCCGGGGATTTCCGAGTAGGATTGAGATACACGCGGAAGCGGATTGTTGAATGAAGAATGAAGGAAGATGCGCAGAATAAACTCCAAGGAGATGAACATGAAACGAGCGGGGATGATTTTGGCGGCGGGAATGATTTTGGCGGCGGCGGCGATGGCACAGACGGCGGCTCCAAAGCCGGGGCCGGAATTGAAGAAGCTGGATGTGTTCGTGGGTACATGGACCCTGGATGGCAACATGAAGGCGAGCATGATGGGTCCGGCCGGAACGATGACCGAGATTGAAAAGTGCGAGTGGATGGAGGGCGGCTTTTACCTGGTGTGCCACTCCGACTACAAAGGCTCGATGGGCGCCGGCGTGGGATTGTCGGTGATGGGATATTCCGCCGACGACAAAGTCTATACATACCGCGAGTTCAACAGCTACGGCGAGTTCGACGACTCAAAAGGCACGCTCGATGGCGACACGTGGACCTGGACCAACGATGAGAAGATGGCCAGCATGACCATGAAGGGCCGGTTCACGATGCACATGACGTCGGCTGCGTCGTACACGTTCGCGTTTGATATGTCGCAGGACGGAACGAAGTGGTCGACGGTGATGGACGGGAAGGCGAGCAAGAAGTAAGTTTCCTACCGTCATAGCTTCCTGCATTCAGCTCGGGCACTCAGCATTCAGCATTCAGCACTCAGCACTCAGCATTCAGCCAATGTCGAGCACCGGGGGATGGCTAAATGCTGAGTGCCGAATGCGTTCTCCCACCATTTATAATCTCTGATTCGGCGTTCGGCCGCATTTCTTACTGTAAGGACACAGCTTGCTCGACTTTCTAGGCGACTTACGACGAACTCATATGTGTGGAGCGCTGCGCGCTTCCGATGCCGGCAAGAAAGCCGTCTTGATGGGTTGGGTCAATAAGCGGCGCGACCTGGGCTCGCTTATTTTTGTGGACTTGCGCGACCGCACCGGGGTGACGCAGGTGGTGATCAACGCGGAGCGCGACGCGGCGATCCACGAAAAGACCGAGGCTTTGCGCAATGAGTATGTGATCGCCGTGACTGGGACGGTGAAGCTGCGCGATGCGAGCACGGTAAACAAGAACATCGCGACCGGCGAAGTGGAGCTGGTGGCGGAGGAGTTGCGCATTCTGAACGAGTCGAAGCTGCCTCCGTTTTTGCCTTCGGACACGGCGCTGACCAATGAAGAGACGCGGCTGAAGTATCGCTACATCGATCTGCGGCGCGAGGTGATGCAGTTCAACATCGAGCTGCGGCACAAGGTGGCGAAGGCGATCCGGGATTACTTATCGGGGCAAGGATTTTTAGAGATTGAAACGCCGTTCATGACGCGCTCGACGCCCGAGGGCGCGCGCGATTATCTGGTGCCCAGCCGGGTGCAGCCGGGGACGTTTTATGCGCTGCCGCAGTCGCCGCAAATGTTCAAGCAGATCCTGATGATTTCCGGCTTCGACAAATATTTTCAGATTGTGCGGTGTTTCCGCGACGAGGATTTGCGCGCCGACCGTCAGCCGGAGTTCACGCAGATCGATTTGGAGATGTCTTATCCGCAGCCGGAGACGGTGTGGAAGGTTGTGGAGGGATTTCTGGTTGCGGCGTTCCAAGCCGCGGGATTCGAGGTCAAGACGCCGTTTCCGCGCATGGATTATGACGACGCGATCCGTTTGTATGGGATCGACAAGCCGGACTTGCGGCTGCCGGCGTTTACCGACGTGCGGGAATGTTTTGCGGCGGAGAATTTGCAGGAGCTGGGAGTGAATGCAAACTTGCCGGTGGTGGCGATTCGCACGCCGAAGGTGGGTGAGCTTTCGCGTAAGGAGCGCGATGACATCAAGCCGATGTTCCACGCGAAGGGCGGAGCGAAAATATTCGAAGACTTCAAACGCATCGGCAACAAGTTTCCTGAAGCGGCGGCGGCGATTGAGAAGAAGACCGGCATGGAAGAGGGAGATCTGATTGTGCTGGTTGCCGGTTCTTCTCAGGTTGGGCCAGGGCAAGGTGGGCCGCAGACGCCGGTTTCCGGGCATCGCCACAGCAAAGTGACGCCGCAGGAGTTGGCGATCTACGCGTCGGCTGGAGCGTTGCGTCTGGCCCTGGCGCAAAAGTATGCCGAGCGACATGGCATTTTCAAGAAGACTGGCGATGCGGCGAAAGACTTCCGGTTTTTGTGGGTTACGAACTTTCCGATGTTCGAGTGGGATGAGGGCGACAAGCGTTGGAACGCGGCGCATCATCCGTTTACATCGCCGCATGAAGAAGATATGTCGAAGCTGGAGTCGGGCGTGGAGTCGTTGCACGATCCGCTGTCGCCGCTGAGCGCGGTGCGGGCGCTGGCTTACGACGTGGTTTTGAATGGGACGGAGCTGGGGTCGGGGTCGATTCGTATTCACCGGCAGGACGTGCAGAGCAGAATCTTTCGGGCCTTGGGCATGACCGAAGAAGAAGCGCGCGCTCGGTTTGGATTCTTTCTGGAGGCGCTGGAGTATGGCACGCCTCCGCACGGAGGGATTGCGCTGGGGCTCGACCGCATTGTGATGATTCTCGCCGGGGCGGAGAGTTTGCGGGAGGTGATCCCGTTCCCGAAGACGGCACGCGCGGTGGATTTGATGGTGGATGCTCCGACGCCGGTGAGCGAGGCGCAATTAAAGGAACTGGGGATTACAATTCGAAAGTCGAGGGAATAATGACTCGTACAAGAAGGATCGTCGGGTTCACGGTGCTGAGCCTCGGCGTCATCCTGCTCGTGGGAGTTGCGGGGTGGTTTTGGTTTATGCACGAGTTTCGCCTTAGTTTTTCTCGAATTCGATTTGACAGTGTGCCCGTCGAAATGACGCTGAAGAAGGTTGCGTCCGACGTGCTTGTTGTGAAGCGTCCGGACTCTAAACCCGCAAGCTTGTCAGGTGGCTACCTCGTTGCATATCAGCGCGATCCAGAGGGCTTCCAAAAGGACGCGAAGCTTTTCGATACATGGATGGCATCTGCGAAGCTAGGGGTCGCAGCTTTGAAGAATACTCCACGAGGAAGTTGGGTCCGAAGCAGCGCCGACGTTGATTACGTCGCCTCGCGAGATCGGGTTGATCCTTGGAACCACACTTTTGTCTTCTACGACGCGACGACGACGTGTTGGTAGTGAGCAGGGGACCTAAGTCGCCTGTCTCTCCGGCATGCCGCGATATTCAGTTCCAGGCCAAGGATCTGGCGGAGTTGCCGCATGGGAAGCTGTTGGAGAGTCCGGCTGGATATCTCATCCTGGTTGTCGATAAGACTCATGCCGATCATTGAAACGTTGCCTCGGGGCTAAAGCTGCTCCATTTCAGCCTGCATAGGCCTAACCAAGATATCCACAGCCCCCTTGTGAGATCTGACCTTGCGCTCCACAGCCGCGTCATCCCATAATTAACCCAAATATTTACGCGCTCTTTGACAACCGAATAGGACCGGCTAACCCCAATCAATCCAAGATTTTGCGGATAAATTATTTCGATTCAAGATTTTAGCCGGATTCACCACAGATCGAAGTCCGCAAGTCGCTGATTCAAAGGAATTAAGAGATTCGATCTGTAATTTTTTTGATCTGGATTTAAGGCAACAGCAAGGGCGGAAGAACAACCAGCGCCAACTATTTTTTGAGACGAGAA
>Ga0302325_10012319_pt1 | contig 18355 bp, 14 predicted proteins | sample Palsa_T0_2_FD_201948 | JGI IMG/M metagenome (GOLD analysis project Ga0302325, IMG submission 201948) | Peat permafrost microbial communities from Stordalen Mire near Abisko, Sweden - Palsa_T0_2 | ecosystem: Environmental > Terrestrial > Soil > Palsa > Peat permafrost | place: Sweden: Abisko...
ATGGATTGCCTTGTCCCCGTAATGCTCCGGGGTCAGCTCCAAATCGTCACGGCCTTCAAACCAGTCAAGGTCCTCTTCCTCGAGCGCCGAGAGGCGCACATAGGGTCTGACTCGATTGGCTGATGATGCGCGATACTGCTCTTCCCACACGCGCTCGAGTCGGCTCGGGCCGACGGTGACCCTGGGCATTACGCTCGCCGCATTCGCGCCTATTACTTCCAAATACATTTGGCAGTTCGGCAGCGTTGGCCGTGATGTTCCTTTCTCCCAAGCATAAAACGTGACCGGTTGACGGGTGCCGACGCGGCGGCACAGCTCTGTGTTTGAAATGCCACTCGCGCGTCGCAACGACGCGAGCTCGGTGCGCACGTCCTCGGGAAATTCAACGCGCGGAGCGGAAAATTCCGGCTGATCCGCATATTCCTCGACAATTCGAGTCCGATACCACTCCTCGACTGCCGCTCCGCGCACCCAGATCTGTTCGCCTGCCTCTTTGATGGCGTGCAGCTCGCGCAAAAGATCGATGCGCTTGGGCGCCGCCTGCGGCAGCCGAATTGATTTGGGCGCCACAACTTTGTCGCCAACACGCAGCGCATCGCCCCGCTTCAGGCAGACAGCGCCGTCCTCATGAACAAAAATACTGTGACTCGCCGTGACGCGCACGGACCGGCCATATGCGGTTTTGACTTCGTACAGAACCTCGTCGAGCGGATGGCGGATCACGCCTTTCAGCGGGCGGAAACGCACCTGGTGATCGTCGAGGCCGAAGCACAAGACCTCGCCCAGCGCGGAATCACGAACCCGGCGCGTCACGCCTTGCGCATCGGCAGCGATGCCCTCGAGCGCCGTATCGATGAACTTACCGATCGTTGTCATGCGCACGCCGTCTTTGCCGCGCACAAAACAGTGCTCCTGTGCATCGACGCTCATGATGATGATGCGGTGGTAGCGCAGCTTTTCGATATCAAATTCATCGCGGCCGATGCCGCAGCCGAGCGCAGTAATGAGCGTGCCTACTTCGGCCGATGAAAGCATCTTGTCGAAGCGCGCTTTCTCGACGTTCAGGATCTTGCCCTTCAAAGGCAGAATCGCCTGCGTGCGCCGGTCGCGACCCTGCTTCGCCGAACCACCTGCGGAGTCGCCCTCGACGATGAAGATCTCCGACAGCGCCGGATCCTTCTCCTGGCAGTCCGCAAGCTTTCCCGGAAGTCCCGCGATGTCGAGCGCGCCTTTACGGCGCGTCATGTCGCGTGCTTTGCGGGCAGCCTCGCGCGCGCGCGCGGCCTCAATGATTTTGTTGACGATGGCGCGCGCATCCGCGGGATGCTCGAGCAGGAAGTCCTGCAGCTTCGCGCTCACCGCAGTCTCGACGATGCCTTTGATCTCGGATGAGACGAGCTTGTCCTTCGTCTGCGAGGAGAACTTCGGATCCGGGAGTTTTACGGACAGGATGGCGGTTAAACCTTCGCGCGCATCATCCCCGGTCGTTGCGACCTTCTCGCGCTTGGTCGACATTTCCTTTTCGATGTAATCGTTCAGCGTGCGCGTGAGCGCGCTTCTGAACCCCGCGAGATGCGTACCGCCGTCCTTCTGCGGAATGTTGTTGGTGTAGCAGTACATGCTCTCCTGGTAGGAGTCATTCCACTGCATCGCCACCTCAACATTGACGAGCCCTTCCTGGGTCTTGAAGCCGCAGACCGTGTCATGTACCGGTGTGCGGGCACGATTCAGGTATTTGACGAACGCTTTCAGGCCGCCGGCATGCTCGAACACGTCCGAGCGGTTCTCGCGCTCATCGATAAGCTCGATGCGCACGCCCGAGTTCAGAAACGACAGCTCACGCAGGCGCTTGGCCAGCACTTCGTAGTCGAATTGAATGTGGGTGAAGATCTCCGCGCTCGGGCGGAAGCGGATGATCGTGCCGCGCTCGGTGCTGTCGCCGGCGAGGGCGAGCGGAGCGACCGGCACACCCAGGTGGTACACCTGCCGGTAGACCTTGCCGTCACGCATGATGGATAGCTGCAGATAGGCGGACAGCGCGTTGACCACCGATACGCCCACACCGTGCAAGCCACCGGAAACCTTGTAGGAGCTGTCGTCGAACTTTCCGCCGGCGTGCAGCACGGTCATGATGACTTCCGCGGCCGAGCGGCCCTCCTCCGGATGGATATCCACAGGAATTCCACGGCCGTTGTCCGACACGGTGACGGATTCATCGGCGTGGATAGTGACAACAATATTGTCGCAATGGCCTGCCAGGGACTCGTCGATCGAGTTGTCCACCACCTCGAAGACCATGTGGTGCAGACCTGAGCCGTCATCGGTATCGCCGATGTACATGCCGGGCCGTTTGCGCACTGCGTCAAGGCCCTTTAAGACTTTGATTTTACTGGAATCGTAGACGTCGGTAGCTGACATGGATGGGCCCGAAATAAGATCGGCCATTATAGCGGTTTGACCCTCCCGTGTTCCACGTGAAACACACGATCAGTCGGGCCAAAGGGCTCATCCAAAGGCTCAAGAGACGTGAGGACGAGCTGACAGTTGAGCGCTTTCACCTGGGCGACAAAACCAGAGAGCCGATCCGGATCAAGCTCTGCCGCGGGATCATCCAGCAGCAGGGTCGGCACGATGCCGGTCGTTTCGCGCAGCATCTTCAGCTGCGACAGAATCATCGCCGTGGCAAGAAGCTTCTGCTGTCCGCGGGAGAGCACGTCGCGGGCCGCCCGGCCATCCATCAGGATCTGGATGTCGGCTCGATGAGGTCCGGCATGGGTGACCCCCCTCGATGCGTCACGCGTCCAGGAGGCATCAAGCGCTTCGGCCAAAGTTGAGTGCTGCGGCCAGCCGGGCATGTAATGCAGGTCGGCTTTAAGGTCCGCGAGCGCCTGCACCGTCTCGTCCCAGTAGGGCTTCAGATGCGCGAGCAGCCGCCGGCGCAACTTGGTGATGGCGTCACCGCGTCGAACGAGCTCCACATCCCAGGCGCGGGCAACGCTCGCCGGTCCGCGCAGGGCGGCATTCCTTTGGCGCACCGCACGCATATAGCCCTGCCACGTGGCCACAAAGGAAGGTTCCACGTGGAACACTGCCCAGTCGAGCCAGCGGCGCCGGCGGGGACTTCCCTCCTCGACCAGCCGGTGAACGCCGGGTTCGATGATCTGCACCGGGAAGACCTGTGCGAGGGCGGCCAGCGACGCCACTGGCACTCCTGCAACCAGAGCACGCGTGGGCTCACGCCGCGGCACATCGACGGTGATGATCTGCGCAGGTGGTCCCTCGATCCGGCCCCTCGCGCGGAGGAGATCTTGCCCGTGGCGAATCAAGCGCTCGGAATTGCGGGTTCTGAAGGACCTGCCGCGTCCGAGAAGATACATCCCCTCCAGAAGCGACGTCTTACCGGACGCGTTCTCGCCCCGAATGAGGTTGCTGCCGGCCGCCAAGGTGAGCTCAGCCCGATCGATACAGCGGAGGTTCTCGAGCACCAGCTCCGCGAGTGGCATTGAACGCCCGTCGTTACAGGCGCATCGGCATGACGACGTACTTGGTATTCGTCGAACCGGGGGCGCGAATCAGGCAGCTGCTATTGGAATCAGTCAGGCCGATCTCGACGCGATCGGTGTCGATCGCGCTCAAAGCGTCCAGTAAGTAGTTGACATTGAACCCGATCTCGCAATCTTCTCCCTTGTAGTTTATTTCGACCTCATCCTCCGCCTCTTCCTGCTCCGGGTTCTGAGCCTGGATCGTCATAAGGTCGGATTTCACCCCTACGCGCACGCCGCGGTACTTTTCATTCGACAGGATGGCCGTGCGCTGCAACGCCTGGCGCAGGCTCTGGCGGTCCGCATCGACGATCTTGGTCGGCGCTGCAGGAATTACACGGCCGTATTCCGGGAAACGTCCATCGATCAGCTTCGAAGTGAAGCGAATATCGCCGATCTGTGCGCGAACGTGATTTGTACCGATCGCAAGCTCGATTTTCCCCTCCGCGTTGAGAATCCGCTGTAGCTCAAGCACGGCCTTACGCGGCAGGATGACCTGCTGCGCGGATTTCACGCGGTTATCAAGCTGCGCTTCGCACAGCGCCAGGCGATGGCCGTCGGTTGCGATCGCCCGCAGCGCGGTGCCTTCGGTCTCGAGCAGCATGCCGTTCAGGTAGTAACGGACATCCTGCTGGGCCATCGCGAAATGCGTCTTGTCGATGAGCCGCCGAAATTCTCCCTGCGCGACCGTCAAAGTCTGCTGCGCATTGATTTCATCGACGACCGGAAATTCGGCAGCGCCGAGACTTGAGAGCGTAAAGCGGCTGCGACCGGCGCGCAGTGTCAGACGCTCCCCCTCGGTCGTCAAAGTGACGCTGGTCTTCTCCGGCAGCGCGCGAAAAATATCGAGCAGCTTTCTTCCCGGCACGGTGATCGCACCGTTTTGCTGAACGCCAATATCGGCGGTCGCAACGAGCTCGACCTCAAGATCGGTGCCGGTCACGCTCAGCCGGTTGTCCTGCGCCGATAACAAAACGTTGGCGAGAATGGGCATCGTCTGCCGGCGCTCCACAACACCAATGACACTTTGCAAGGGAGCGAGGATTTCTTCGCGAGAGGCTGTGAGCTTCATGAATAACTTCTTTCTTAAAGATTAAATCTTAGTAGTAGCTGCAATAGAGGCAGTGAATCCCGGGGATAACCCGGTCTTGTCTTCGAGCTCAACGGTTTGCGCGCTGCAACAGACCCTCAAACATATGGAACGAAATGCGTATGGCCTGTGGATAAGCTGTCGATGACTTTATCTTGCGGTTTATCCCCAGGAAATCCACAGGAAAATGCACTCAGCCAGCGAGAGTTCTCAACAGGTTTGAATAATCCTCGGTCATCCGTCGCTCACTATCACGCAGCGCCTTGATTCGCTTGCAGGCATGCATCACCGTCGTGTGGTCACGGCCGCCGAATGCATCCCCGATCTCAGGCAGGCTGTGTGTCGTCAGCTCCTTCGCAAGTGCCATCGCGACCTGCCGCGGCCGCGCCACCGAGCGGCTGCGCCGTTTTGAAAGGAGATCCGCCATTCTAAGCTTGTAGTAGTCGGCGACGGTCTTCTGAATATTCTCGATGGTGACAAGCTTCGCCTGCAAAGACAGCAGATCCTTCAGCGCCTCCTTGGTGAATTCTATGGTGATCGCGTGTCCGGTGAAGCGCGCATTCGCGATCACGCGCCGTAGCGCGCCCTCAAGCTCGCGGACATTGGAGCGGATGCGCTTGGCGATGAAGAACGCGACTTCCTCGGGAAGCACCACACCCGTGCCCTGCGCCTTCGTCATGAGGATAGCGACGCAGGTTTCAAGCTCCGGCGGCTCAATCGCAACCGTCAGGCCCCAGCCGAAACGCGACTTCAGGCGCTCTTCCAGCCCCTCGACCTCCTTCGGGTAGCGATCACAGGTGAGGATCACCTGGTGCTGGCCTTCCAGGAGCTCGTTGAACGTGTGGAAGAACTCCTCCTGCGAGCGATCCTTGCCGGCAAAGAACTGAATGTCGTCGATCAGGAGCGCATCAAGCGAGCGATACGCGGTCTTGAACTCGTTCATCTTGTTGTGTTGCAAGGCGCGCACCATGTCACTCACGAAGCGCTCGGAATGCACGTACGCCACCCGGGCTTCGCTGTCGCGCCCCTTCGCCAGGTGCGCGATCGCGTGCATGAGATGGGTCTTCCCGAGTCCCACCCCGCCGTACAGAAACAAGGGGTTGTAGGCACGTCCGAGGTTTTCAGCGACCTGCAGGGAGGCGGCTTTTGCGAGCTGGTTGCTCTTGCCTTCGACGAACGTCCCGAAGGTGAAATCAGGGTTCAGGCGCGCGCCGACCACGAGTCCCTCGGCGCGGCGCGGCCGTACCGGGGCGGAAATCGGGGCGCTCACCGGGGCGGTGCGCGAGCCGACCTCCACGGTGATGATGGGCGCATCGCCCGTGCTCTGGCGGCGCAGGAGCTCGCCGATCCGCGGCAGGAGATTGGCATTCACCCAGTCAACGACGAAGCGATTGGGCGCGAGAAGCTTCAGGGCGCCGGCGCCCTCGAGCACCTGCAGGGGTCGAACCCAGGTATTAAACTGCTGTTCAGGAAGCTCCGCCTCCAGCGCGCGTACGCAACGAATCCACAGCGACGCTTCCACGAGCTTCTTATCTCCGACGAGTGTCTCGTGACCGAGGGTGAGGGAAAAGGCTGCGCAGTCTATACCTTGAGGCGCGACGGGTTAAGACTTCGAGGCGCTGTCTAAAGATTGAATTTCGGCGTGGGCTCATTCGCCGTGCCGCAAGCGTCGTACGCGGCTCGCGGCAGCCGCCGGGCGGGCGCCCGTCGCCACCCGTGCTTCTGGAGGGGATATGACCCGCAAGCGCTGCCGGCGTCGGTATTGTGTTGACACTCTCGCGCCCGACGGCTTAGCCTTGCCGGCCTTTTCGGGAGCCCGTGGACCATGAAGCGCACCTACCAGCCGAGCAAAGTACGCCGCGCGCGTACGCATGGATTCCGTGCGCGCATGGCGACGAAGGGCGGCCGTCGCGTCCTGGCTCGTCGCCGTGCGAAGGGCCGCAGGAAGCTCATACCCTAAAGTTCACCGACTTGAACCTCGTCCTTGCGGGCCGGGAGCGACTGACTCATTCGAAGGAGCGGCGCCTGCGCAGCAAGCGGGAATTCGATGCGGTTTACGCCAACGGTCGGCGCTTCGGGAACGGTTTTTTCGGCCTGACGGTGCGTGCAAACGAGAAAGGCTGTCCGCGCCTGGGGCTCGCCGTTGCGGTGAAGACCGCGGGCAACGCGGTGCAGCGCAACCGTATTCGACGCCTGATTCGCGAGTCGTTTCGGCTGCATCAGCGCGAGCTTCCGGCGTTTGATTTCGTCGTGAGCGCCCGGCTGCGGGTACGCGGGGTGACGAGCGCTGAGCTGCGCGCGCAGCTTGAGCCTTTATGGCAGGAAGTGAGGACGAAATGCGGTTCATGACACAGCTCCTGATCCGGCTGTATCAGTGGACGGTGAGTCCGCTTCTCGGCCCGCGCTGCCGCTTTTATCCCAGCTGTTCGGCGTATGCGCACGAAGCCATCGGCCGTTTTGGCGTCGCCCGCGGCATGTGGCTTGCGCTGAAGCGGCTCTTGCGCTGTCACCCCTGGCATCCGGGCGGCCTTGACCCCGTTCCGTGTGGGCACCCCTACCGCCATGATGAATAACCCGCGCGTCTTCCTGTGGATCGCGCTCGCCGCGATCCTGGTGCTCAACTACCAGGCCTGGACACACGATTATGGCGCGATCGACGCGACGCCGGCCGCAAGCAGCGGCAAAAACGCCGCGCCGCCCGGCGGCAGTCTCGATCAGGCGGTGCCGCAGACTTTCAGCACCGACACCACCAAGGCTGCGAGCGCGACGCATCCGGTGACGGCCGCCGCCGCGGCGCCTGATGTGCCGGCGGCGGACTCCGCCACCCGTTCCGAGGGGGGCTCTCCCGTCGTGCACGTGCGTACCGACGTGCTCGACCTCGACATCAGCCTGCAGGGCGGCACGATTGAGAAGGCGGATCTTCTGCGCTACCCGAAGGTCAAGGGCGGAAGCGAGCCTGTGCGCCTCATGAACGAGGATAGCGAGGAGTCGTTCTTTGTTTTGAAGTCGGGCCTGACAGGGCCCGGTGAGACGCCGCGCCCGACGCAGCTTGCCACCTACTCCGCGGCAAACAATCAATATGACCTCGGCGGCGCGCGCGAGCTCGTGGTGCCGCTCAGCTGGACGGACGGGCAAGGCGTCACGGTCACCAAGACTTTCACATTTCGCCGCGGCGATTACCGCATCGGACTTGCCTATAAAGTCGACAACCGTTCAGCGTCTGCCTGGGAGGCCGCGGTCTACGCGCAGATTCTGCGCTTCGATCCGCCGAGCAGCCGCTCGATGTTCAACGTCGAAAGTTACGCCTTTCATGGCCCTGCGATCTACGACGGCACCAAGTACAGAAAACTCAAGATCGACGATGCGGATGACCGGCGCCTGGCGTTGGAAGTAAAGAACGGCTGGCTTGCCGCCCTACAGCATCACTTCGTCAGCGCCATCGTGCCGCAGCCGGATACCAGCAACCGCTTCACATTGAGTGCGCAGGGACGGCGTTATCAGCTCGCAACCGTCGGGCCGCTGCGCAGCGTGGCGCCCGATGAGACGGCGACTTTCCAGGAGACGCTTTTCATCGGCCCGAAACTGCAGTCGGACCTCGAGAGCGCCGGCCCGCGCCTGGAGCTTGTGGCCGATTACGGCGTGCTCACGATCCTCGCAAGACCGCTGTTCTGGCTCCTGGGACAAGTGCACTCCTTCGTCGGCAACTGGGGCGTCACCATCGTCATCGTCACGTTCCTATTAAAGCTCCTCTTCTATCCGCTGTCCGAGGCGAGCGGCCGCTCGATGGCCAAAATGAAGACGCTCGCGCCGCGCATTAAAAATCTGCAGGACACCTATAAGGATGACAAGGAGAAGCTCGGGCGCGCGATGATGGAGCTCTACAAGCGCGAGAAGATCAATCCGGTGGCCGGCTGCCTGCCGATCATCATCCAGATCCCCGTGTTTCTCGCCTTCTACTGGGTGCTGCTCGAAAGTGTCGAGATGCGCCAGGCGCCGTTTCTCGGCTGGATCCACGATCTGTCGGCGCGCGACCCGCTGTTTATCCTGCCGCTCATCATGGCGGGCGCCATGTTCGTGCAGTACAAGCTGAATCCGACGCCGCCGGATCCGGTGCAGGCGAAGGTCTTCATGATCATGCCGCTCGTGATGTCGTTCACATTCGCCTTCTTCCCGGCAGGCCTGGTGCTGTACTGGGTCACGAATACGCTGCTGTCGATCGCGCAGCAGTGGAATATCAATCGCAGAATCAACGCGGCGGCAGCGAAAAAGAGTACGTAGGTGGTAGGCTTTGGGCCGCCATGGCCCAAATGGATACTATTGTCGCCGCGGCCACGCCTCCGGGACGCGGCGGCATCGGGATTGTCCGCCTGTCCGGACCCAGAGCGCCGGAAATCGGCGCGATCCTCATCGGTGCGCTGCCCCAGCCGCGCAGCGCGACATTTGTCCGCTTCCTGGATTCCGAGCAGGAACCGATAGACGCCGGGCTCGCGCTGTACTTCCCCGCGCCGCATTCCTATACCGGCGAACACGTTCTCGAGCTGCAAGGACATGGCGGCCCGGTCGTAATGGAAGCGCTCATCGCGCGCATCCTCGAGTTGGGCGCACGGCGTGCGCTGCCCGGGGAATTCACGCAGCGCGCATTTTTGAATGACAAACTCGATCTTGCGCAGGCCGAAGCAATCGGTGATCTCGTGGAGGCGGGCTCGCGTGAGGCGGCGCGCGCCGCCATGCGCTCCTTGCAGGGCGAATTTTCCGCGATGGTGAAGGGCCTCACCGACGCGGTGATTGATCTACGGACTTATGTTGAAGCAGCGATCGATTTTCCGGAGGAGGAAATCGATTTTCTCGCGGATCACGCGCTCGCCGAGCGGCTGCAGGCCGTGCGCGACCATTTTGAGGTGGTCGAGCAGAGTGCCCGCCAGGGACAGCTGCTGCGCGAAGGCATGACTGTTGTCATCGCCGGACGACCCAACTCCGGCAAATCCAGTCTCCTTAATCGTCTCGCCGGCTACGATGCCGCGATCGTGACGCCGATCGCGGGCACGACGCGCGATGTGCTGCGCGAGCATATCGATATCGAAGGCATGCCGCTGCATGTGCTCGACACCGCTGGCCTGCACGCCGCGACCGATATGGTCGAAGAAGAGGGCATCCGTCGCGCGCAGGCGGAAATGCTGCGCGCGGATCGGGTTTTATTTGTCATCGACGCGTCGCTGGATTCGACCGGGCGCGCCTATATCGAGGAGCGGCAGCGGTTGCCGGAGCATGTCCCCGTCACGCTCGTCTTCAACAAATGCGATCTTGCGATCGGCGTGCCGGTCGCCGATACCGCGGCGGGGCCCCCGCGTGTGACGATATCGGCGGCAACCGGCCAGGGGATCGACACGCTGCGCTCGCACCTGAAGTCGTGCATGGGCTACCGGGCCCTGGATGGCGGTACGGTCTCCGCGCGCGCGCGCCATCTCGAGGCGCTGAAACGGGCGCGCGATCACGTCGAGGAGGCTGCGCGGCAGTTGACCGACCGGCGCGCCGGCGAGCTGGTTGCGGAGGAATTGCGCGCCGCGCAGCAGGATCTGGGCGAGATCACCGGAGAATTCACGACCGAGGATCTGCTTGGCAGGATCTTCGGGAGTTTTTGTGTCGGGAAATAGCACCTCCGCGAGCACGGTGGGATGGGGGACGATCTTGATCAGCGCTGGTGCTCAGTGCCAACACGCACGCTAGCATGAAGCGCATTTCATCCAAGTGGACGTTTTTCTATAAGCGTGTGTTTCCGGTGTTCTGGTTTGGCTTCATCGCATTCTTCGCGTTGAGCGCGATGCTGCTGCACCGGAGCGGAACCTGGACGCCGCTGTTCCCATTCGTGATTGGACCGGTGGTGATGGCGATATTCGGTTACGTGCTGTTCCGGACACTGCTGTTTGATTTGGTTGACGAAGTATGGGACGACAATGATGCGTTGGTCGTCAAGAATTCCCGGGTGGAGGAGCGCGTGGCGCTCAGGAACATCATTAACGTCGGGTTCTCCACGATGACCCGTCCGGAGCGGGTTACCTTGACGCTTCGCGTGCCGTGCAGTTTGGGAAAGGAATTTACCTTTATGCCACCCGGGCGGTTATTGCCTTTTGGGCGCAGCCGGATCGTTGGTGAGCTCATCGAGCGCATAGATCAGGCGCGCGACTGAATTTGGCGGTGAGCAGCGTCAACTTCCAAGCCAGCGCTTCATCCAGGCTTCTACAGTCGCATACCACTCCACGGAATTCTGCGGCTTCAACACCCAGTGATTTTCGTCCGGAAAATATAGAAGTTCGCTCGGGATGTGACGCAGCTGTGCGGCGCCATAGGCACCCATGCCCTGATCGAGCGGCACATTATAGTCGCGGCCGCCATGCACGACCAGGAGCGGCACGCTCCAGTCGGCGACGTGATCGATCGGGTTGAAACGCTCGATCTCAGCCGGCGCCGCCCAGGTCAGAGCATCATTCTGCGCAAGCTGGAACCCGGGGATGTCGGTGGAGTAGGCCATCAGGCGGATGTCAAATACGCCGTCGTGGTTGACGAGGCACTTCCATGGCTTTGCCCAGACGCCGGCGATCCACGCCACCATGTAGCCGCCGTACGAGCCGCCGAGTGCACAGGCGCGCTCGCCGTCGAGGAAGCCGTAGTGCTCAAGCGCGAAGGCCCAGCCTTTCTGCAGATCTTCAAGCGGCCGGTCGCCCCAGTGGCCGACGATGGATTTGGCGAAGGCTTCGCCGTAGCCCGACGAGCCATGGAAATCGACCATGACGACGGCGTATCCCATTCCCGCCCAGACCTGTGGATTCCAGCGGTAACTCCAGGCATTGCCAAAGGAGCCGTGCGGGCCGCCGTGAATGAGAAACGCAACGGGATATTTACGTCCCGCCTGATAATCGTTTGGCTTCACCACGTAGCCGTGGACGCTGTCACCGTTCCAGCCCGTAAAGCTGAAGGGCTCAAAGCTTGCGAGCGGCGTTTGATCCAGACGATCCTGGCTTACATGTGTCAGTTGCCGCGGCGTCTTGCCGCCCAGTTCAAAAACCTGCGCCGGTGAATCGAGTGCTTCGCGGCTGTAGATCACGACGCCCTTGCCGGCATCGAGGTGGCCGACATGGCCGTCGGCCGTGAGCGGCTTCGCTGCGCCGGTGTCGGTGTTGAGCGCGAAGATTCGCGCTTGGCCTAAATCGTCGGCGATAGCGTAGAGGGTATTCGAGTCGGCGGCCCAGGCGAGCGATACGGGCGAGCGATCGAATGTGGGGCAAAGCTCGCGCACCGCGCCCGACTTCAGATCACGCAGCATCAGGCGCGCGCGCGGCGCCGTGAACACGGAGCCTTGCTTCGACAGATAAGCCAGGCGCGATCCGTCCGACGATAGAGCGGGACTCTCATCCGAAGTGGTCGCGGCAGCGTCGAGCCGCTGCGGCGGTGCGGCGGCATCGAACGGTACGCTATAGAGACTACTCGGATCGCCCAGTCCCTGTGCGGAGCCCGAAGGACGGGCGGCAAAGATCACCGTGCGCCCATCGGGCGAAATGAGAAAAGAGGAATCATCGCCATCGGGCTTCTCAATGATGTCGGTCTTAAAGCTGCGTGTCAGCGCCACGGCATCGGTGGGCGCCGTGTCGCCGGCGAGATTGATCGCGAACAGGTCGATGAAACGCCCGTCGAGATACGTATCCCAGTAGCGCGGAGTCGCGCCGTCGTAGACGACGCCGGTGGGTTTGTCTTTGGCCTTGGCGTCGTCCTTGGCCTTGCTGCAGGCGAGCGTATCGCACTCGGGAGTGACGTTGATGGCCACGACCAGCGAATGGCCATTCGCGCTCAAGTGATAGAACGCGATATCGAGCGGCAGGTTGGTCATTTGCCGGGCATCGGCGCCGGCGGCAGTCGTTCGCCACAGCTGCGCCTTACCCGAGCGCGAGGAGAGGAAATAGAGCCAGTGACCGTCCGCCGACCAGCGTGGAGCGGTTGCTGCCTGCTCCTGATCGCGAATCAAACGCGGTGGGGCGCCCGCGGCGCCGCGCTCCAGCACCCACACGGCATTGAACGCGCGGTTGCCTTCCCAGTCCGTGGAGCGCACGTTGTAGGTGACGAAACGCCCGTCGGGCGAAACATGTGGATCGGAAACCCGCTCGAGGGTCGCCAGATCCTTTGCGGTGAAAGGGCGCGCTGCAGCCGCATTTGCGAGCACGAGAATGAACAGTACGCAGCCTGCGACTGATCTCAACATTTAATCGCCTCCCAAGCTCAGGTGGGCGAGAGTAGTCCCCTGTTTGTGGAAGTCACAAGCGTGAAAGCGCTACGGTCACGACTTCCATTCAAAGCGCGGGGCGATCAGATGGAGTGGATACGATGACCAGAGTTGCGGCCTGCGCTTGCGGGCAATTACATCTGCGCTGCGAGGGCGAGCCTCTGAAAGTCTCGCTTTGCCACTGCCTGCAATGCCAGAAGCGGACCGGCAGTAGCTACGGCGTTGCGGCGTTCTTCGCGCGTGAGAAAGTGCAAGCACTCGGCGCGACCGCAAGCTTCACGCGCGTATCCGATGCAGGAACCTCGCTCACGTTCCACTTCTGTCCGCGCTGCGGTTCGAACGTTTTCTGGCAGCGGCAGGGCAAGCCCGAATCGATCGCGGTCGCCGTCGGATCGTTTGCCGACCCCGGCTTCCCCGCGCCGACGCAGGAGGTGTACACCGCGCACCGCCATCCTTGGGTCGCGTGCATCGGCTGACCCACGCCCTGCCTTGCGACTTGGGGGGTCAACCTCGGGGAAGCTCCGCCGTTATAGTGAATTGCTCTGCGAGATCCCGGGGTGAACGCGACTCGTCGCGTCGCCGCAACGCTCGGGCCGAGAGGACCAATCGCCAGGAGGAACCGATGTCGTACTCGATTGTTCCGCTAGTCGCCATGACCACTCAAGTAACGCAACCTGTACCGCGGCCGTTCGCGCGCTTAAGTTTGCGCCTCCTCCTCGGAATCGCGCTGCCGGCGTTCATCGCAAGCTGCGGCGGCGATGATCACCACGACTGTTTCAATTGCGGCCCCTTCCCGGTCACTCCGGCGGAGTCTTCGAACGGCGTGGTCGCCGCCGACTTCAATGCCGACACATTCACCGATGTGGTACAGCTCAGCACTGTGCGTCCGGCGACGTCACAGAATCCCTCGAACCTCAAGACCTACCTGTCGAGCGGTCCCGGCACGTTCGCGGCGCCGACGCTGACACCGGACGGCAACAACCCGCTCTATCTTGCTACCGCGGAACTTACGGGCGACGGCCTGAAGGATCTCGTCACGGCGAGCTTCGATGACGGCGCGCTGCGCGTATTCCTCAACGACAAGTTGAGCCCGGGAACCTTCAACACCCCGCTCATCCTCAATAGCCCGGGCGCATCCCAGGTCGCCATCGCGGACGTCAACGGCGATGGAATGCCGGACCTGGTCTCCGCCGACTACAACGTCTCGCTCTTTGTGCAGACTTCTCCGGGCAGCTTTGCAGCGCCTGTCACCTTATATACGGGCGGCGCCAACTGGGTCGCGGTCGGGGATTTGAACGGTGATAACGCGCCCGATATAGCACTGACGGATAACGTCAATGTCAAAGTGCTGATGCACACCGGCGCCGCATCGGGGACCACGTATGCGGCCCCGGTGAACGTATTCACACCGACTACAAACTATAATGTGTCAGGCTCAAGCATCATCGCGATCGCCGACGTGAACGGCGACGGCTTGAACGATCTCATCGTGACCGATCCGGGTCCGACCGGCGGTAAGTCTCCGAGCGTCAACGTGCTCCTGCAGAATGCCGCGAGCCACGGCACTTTCTTAGCGCCGGTCAGCTACCCGATCGCCACGCAGGATCTGCCGCAGTCGATTGTCGTGACCGACCTGCAAGGCGACGGCCAGCTCGACATCGTCATCGGCGGACAACAGACCGTCACCGTGCTGCTGCACGATCCGGCGAACCCCGGCAAATTTCTGGCCGCCAAGATTTATGCGGCGCCCGGCGCGAACGAGATCGCGGTCGCTGACATCAATGGCGACGGCAAGCCCGACATCATCGTGAGTAACGGCGTGACTTTCCCGCAGCAGGATGGCGTTATAACCACTCATCCCGGGGTGCTGATCCAGAGCAACACCACACCGGGGACTTTCGGCGTGCTGCAGGACCTGCCCTGAGAGCGCCGTATTCGCGCGAGGCCGCCGCGCGATGAATGTCGCAGATTCATCGGCGGGTGCTAAGCGCGTGCTTCACGCGGGCGGGGTGAGCGGAGTCAAACGGCGCCAGTGGATTATGTCCGGTATTTAGCGCCATTACGGCCGCCCCTGAGCGCTCAAGCGGCGCCGTAATCGCGCGGATCCGAGTTGTTACCGACTTTGTAACCGGACATCCGTACCCTTGGGCGCCATGGCCTCGTACACGCCGCCCAGCAACTTCGGGCATCCGACCAGAATCGTTATTTGCGGCGGCGGCGCGAGTGCCGTGCTGCTTTTGAGCGCACTGCGGGAGCGTACCCAGCGCCCGATCGCCGTGACTATTATCGAGCCGCGCGGGCAGCTGGGCGCGGGCGTCGCCTACTCAACTCCCTGCCCTGCGCACCTTCTCAACACGCGCGCCTGCAACATGTCGGTCAACGACGATCCGAAAGATTTCCTCAGCTGGCTGAGGAGCGAACGGCGCCGGCGCGGTTTCAATTGGGGCGCCAACGACTTTGCACCGCGTCAATATTTCGGTGAGTACCTGCAGGCGCGAATGAAGTCGATTCGCACGGCGTCAAACATGCAGTTTTCCTGGGTGCGCTCGACTGCGGACAGCGTGCTGCCGCGCGGCCACGGCTGGGAAGTGATACCGGCGCAGGGCGAGCCGATCGGCGCTGACATCGTGGTGCTCGCGACCGGCAACGAATCGCCCCGGCCGATCGGGGCGGATCTTGCGCCTTCCGCGCAGCATCTGATCCTCAATGATCCCTGGGACGCCGATCGCAAGGCGGCCATTGCGCGCAGCGCCGCCATCCTCGTCGTCGGCACGAGTCTCACGGCGGTCGATGTGGTCGCAGAATTCCTCGAGCGCCGCCATTCCGGGCCCATTATCGCCTTCTCACGGCGTGGCCTGGTGCCGCGCTCGCACGGCGCCAGCGCTGCCGTTGCCGAAAGCCTGCGGCGTGCGTTGCCATCATCACTGTCCGCCATCCTCAAACGTGTACGCGAACTGACGCGCGACGATCCGCGCGGCGACCGCTGGCGCGGTGTGTTTACCGAGCTGCGATCGATGGCGCCGGCGGTATGGGCGGCGTGGAATCTTGAGGAACAGCAGCGCTTCCTGCGTCACGTGCGTCCGTTCTGGGACGTGCATCGTCACCGTGTCGCGCCCAGCGTTCATGGCAGATTGATGCGCGCGATTGAGCGTGGACAGCTGACGGTGTTGAAGGGCCGGCTTGAGTCGCTCGAGCACGACGCGCTGCGCGCCAGTTTGCGCGCGACGTTGCGCCATGCGCGCGGCGGCCCGCGTATCTTCGAAGGCAACGTTTTGATCAACTGCACCGGCCCGCAGACGCACGCGCTCAAGGTCGCAAACCCGCTGCTGCAGAGCGTTGTCGCCGATGGAATCGCGCGACCCGATGCGTTGCATCTGGGTCTTGCGACCGATGCGCGCTCGCGAGTGATTGCCGGCGACGGCTCGGTGCGTCGCACGCTGTTCGCGCTCGGCACGCTCGCGCGCGGCAGTCAGTGGGAACTGACGGCTGTGCCCGAGATCCGCGAACAGGCGCGGCTCGTCGCGCGCGAAATCGACCTGCATACCGCCGCGGCCGGGGCTGACAGAGGCGCGGCGCGCGACTTCGAGGATTCCCGCGTTTCCTTTGCGGTCTAGCCCCGGAAGAGGTGAAACTGCCGGCATCATGAGGGCAAGTCGCATCGTGTCGCTGCCCGGCGAGCTTGCGGCGCCGCTTGCCGCGCTCTTCGGCCCGGGCGTTGAGCAGGTCCGCATCGTCGAGTACTCGCTGTTCGCCCGTCTGCACCTGGGCGCGGTTGCAACGACCCGCCGCGGCGCCATCTACCTAAGGGACAGCGCCGCGGAATTCTTCGCCAATCCCGCTCTTCTTCTGCACGAATACTGTCACGTCGTCCTGCAATGGGAGCCTGGCCGGCTGACGAGCGCCAACTACCTCCTCGAATGGCTGCGGCGCGGTTATTGGGACAACCGCTTTGAGGTTGAAGCGCGCGAATTCGCACAAGCGAACCTCAAGCGCTTCCATGCGCTTCTCTCCCGGCCCGGCTAGGCCTTCGGGTACAATGCGCGGCTTTTCAAAACGCGCACAGAGCTCTTAACATCCATGCGGTTCACGCATCCCTTCGACGTCATCGTGGTGGGCGGCGGTCACGCCGGCACCGAAGCAGCGCTGGCCGCGGCGCGCATGGGCGTGCGCACGCTCCTTCTCACGCAAAGCATCGACACGCTGGGACAGATGAGCTGTAACCCGGCCGTAGGCGGGATCGGCAAGGGGCACCTGGTGCGCGAAATCGATGCGCTCGGAGGCGCGATGGCACGGGCCACCGACCGGGCTGGGATCCAGTTCCGGATCCTGAATGCGAGCAAAGGCCCCGCCGTCCGGGCGACGCGCGCGCAGGCGGACCGGCAGCTCTACCGGCGGGCCATCCGCTCGATGCTCGAGAACCAGCCGGACCTCTGCCTGTTCCAGCAGGAGGTCGCGGACCTCACGGTCGCGGGCAACCGCGTCACGGGGGTCGTGACGGTCACCGGCATCAGCTTCGAAGCACGGGCGGTGATCCTGACCGTCGGCACATTTCTGGGCGGCCGCATTCACGTCGGGCTTGATCAGTACGCGGGCGGCCGGGGAGGTGATCCGCCCTCGGAGCGTCTCGCCGCGCGGCTGCGCGAACTGCCGTTTCGGGTCGGCAGGCTCAAGACCGGCACGCCACCGCGCATCGACGGGCGCAGCATCGACTTTTCCGTGATGACCGCGCAGGCCGGGGATGAGCCTTGCCCGGTATTTTCGTTCCTCGGGCGAGTCAGTGAGCATCCAAGACAAGTTAATTGTTTCATAACGAAGACAAACGAACGAACGCACGAGATCATTCGTGCCGCGAGCCACCGCTCGCCCATGTTCACGGGTGTCATTGAAGGCGTGGGTCCGCGCTACTGTCCGTCGGTCGAGGACAAGGTGCAGCGCTTCGCCGATAAGAACTCGCACCAGATTTTTGTCGAGCCCGAGGGCCTGGATACCCACGAGATTTACCCGAACGGGATCTCGACCAGCCTGCCCTTCGACGTGCAGCACGAGTTCGTCCGCTCCATCGCCGGCTTCGAGAATGCACACCTGACGCGCCCGGGTTACGCGATCGAATACGACTACTTCGACCCCCGCGATCTCACGCCGTCGCTCGCTACCAAGCCCATCGAGGGTCTTTTCTTCGCGGGTCAGATCAACGGCACGACCGGCTATGAGGAGGCTGCGGCCCAGGGTCTCGTGGCCGGCATCAATGCCGGACTCATGGCGCGGCAAGAAGCGCCCTGGACTCCGAAGCGAAGCGAAGCCTATGCCGGCGTCCTCATCGATGACCTCGTGACGCGCGGGACGAGCGAGCCTTATCGGATGTTCACGAGCCGCGCAGAGCATCGCCTGCTGCTGCGCGAAGACAATGCCGACCTGCGCCTGACACCCATCGCTCGCAAGTTGGGTCTCGTTGAC
>Ga0302325_10012321_pt1 | contig 18353 bp, 14 predicted proteins | sample Palsa_T0_2_FD_201948 | JGI IMG/M metagenome (GOLD analysis project Ga0302325, IMG submission 201948) | Peat permafrost microbial communities from Stordalen Mire near Abisko, Sweden - Palsa_T0_2 | ecosystem: Environmental > Terrestrial > Soil > Palsa > Peat permafrost | place: Sweden: Abisko...
CTGGATCAGATAGATGCCGTGTACCAGAACGTTAAAAAGCACCCCAAAGACATGATGTTAGCGCGCACGGCAGCCGACGTGCGGCGGGCGCATGAGGAAGGGAAAATTGCCGCGCTCATGGGCGTGGAAGGCGGCCACATGATTGGCAACGATATCCGCGTGCTACGCATTTTCGGAGACTTGGGTGTGCGTTACATGACGCTTTCTCACTTCTATAACGATGAGTGGGCGGATTCTTCGACCGACAAGCCGGCTCACAACGGCCTCACCGACTTTGGAAAAGAGGTGGTCCGGGAGATGAACCGGCAGGGGATTATGGTGGACATCTCCCATGTCAGTGACAAGACTTTCTACGATGCGTTGGAAGTGAGTAAAGCGCCGCTGATTGCCTCACACTCATCCTGCCGGGCGCTTTGCAATCATGTCCGCGACATGAGCGACGACATGATCAAGGCGCTAGCGGCAAAGGGAGGGGTGATTCAAATTAATTACGAAAAGAGCTTTATCGACCAGGCGTATAAAGATGCCTCCGACCGGGAGACTGGCGGGGTGGTGCAGTCGATGGGTCAGATCACCAAGGATTGCAACGACGACGAGGCTTGCATTTCGAGCGAGCTGGCCAAGCGGGAGAAGAAGCTGACTGATGAAGGGAAGCTGCCGCATGTGAGTTGGGAGAGAATCATAGACCATATTGATCATGCGGTGAAACTGGTGGGCGCCGATCATGTGGGGTTGGGTTCAGATTTCGACGGCGCCAGCATGCCCGAAGGCATGGAAGACTGTTCGAAGCTACCTAAGATCACGGAGGCGCTGCTGCGCAAAGGCTACTCGGACAGCGATGTGAAGAAGATTCTAGGTGAGAACACGCTACGCGTTATGGAGGCGGCGGAGCGCGTGAGCCGGGAGATGCAAGCCGAGAAATAGGATGAGGCAACGCTGGGTCAGGGCTGCGATTGTAGTGCTAGCTGCTTTGACAGCTCTGGCTTTTATCGGTGAAGCGATTGTTTGGTGGCGGGAGTACCGCGTTCCCAGCTAAGGTTGCGCGTAATAGCCGTACCGGATGCGAGCGGTGAGCTTAGGCTTGTCGATCTTGATTTCGATTTGTTGAAAGTCGTCGGGGCCATCGGCGACAGCTGCAGCCGCTCAACAGCGCCATAGGCTCCTTGCGAGCGGCGATTCGTGCGGAGACCTCGAAATCGACCACTCATAGGCTTGTTTCCACCGGCTGTTGAGTCTGCTTTCCGGGAGCGCCTAAGAGACGCTCGGCGTACATTGCGCCAGCCGGCGTATCTTCGTGCTTGAAGATTGCAAAAGTAAGGTAGCCGTTGCGGAGATACTGCTGAGCGCGGCGTTGAATTTCAGTGAGTTCGGATTCAGTGTAATCGGGCTTGCGGAGACGCAGATAAACGAAATCGGCGGTGAGGACGTGGGGCGTTTCCATATTCTCGTTTTCAGCCTGACAGAGGCCGACGTTTGAGGCGCGCAGAATCTTGTAGACATCTTCGTTAAACCAACTGGCGTTGCGAAATTCGAACACGTATCGATTGATTTGAGGAAGCAGGCGCACAAATTCGGCCAGACGTTCCAGGTCGGCCTTGAAGGAGGGTGCGAGTTGAAAGAGGATGGGGCCCAGACGGCTGGCGGAGCGGAGCGGCTCGAGCGATTCGAGAAAGAGGCGAGTGAAGTCTTCGGCGTCTTTCAGTTTGAGCGAGTGAGTGATCTTCATGTGGGCTTTGGGCAGAAACATGAAGTGAGGCGGCGTGGCGGCGATCCACTTTTCGAACGTGGAAGCAGAGGCAATGCGGCGGTAGGTATAGTTGATTTCCACCGCATTGAGGCGCGTGGAGTAATAGGAAAGAAATTTAGCGCTCGGCAGCTTCTCGGGATAGAAACCCGGCTTCCAGCTTGGATAAGCAAATCCAGATGTGCCGCAGTAAAGTTTGTTCTCAGCCAAGTGTCACAGACCTGCGAACCAATCGTACCCCTGTTCATACCAGAAGTCGCGTGGCCTTTGGTTAGTGTAGCGAATCAAGCCAATGCGCTTGATATTCTTAATGCCGTATTTTACCGGAATGATGAGACGAAGTGGCGCGCCATGTTCGTAGACGAGCGGTTTATCGTTCTGTTCCCAAGCCAAGATGGTCTGCGGATGGAGGGCGCTTTTCGCGTCAAGACCGACGAAATAGTCTTCGCCATCGGTAGCCATGTAAACGTAATCGGTGAAATGTGCGCCGGGCGGAAGGAATTTCCTGGTGAAATCTGAAAAACGCGCGCCGGTCCACTTTTGCACGACGCTCCAGCCTTCGATGCAACAGAACTTGGTAGTCATTTCATGGCGAGGTAGAGACTGAATGTCGGAGAGCTGGAGAGTCACGGGAGATGCGCCGGGACTTTCGAGTTGCAAGCCATCCCAGGCGGGAGGGTTGCCTTGATCGTCAGGCTCGTCGTCAAGGCCATGGTCGCCGTTTGGCTTAAGGTAACCGATCTGGTTCGCTGGATAAGTTGGCATCAAGTGCGAATCGTCCAGGTAACTGCGCCATAATTTGCCGTTTAGATCGAGAACGCGGCGCTGAGGCCATGGCACTTCGTTGTCGGTATGGGAGAGGCGGACGGCCTTATAAGCGCCCACAGCTCCTACGGCGGCGAGACCTCCCAAAAGGAAACCACGGCGAGATTTATGCCGGAGATTCTTATTGAGGTCGGATTCGGGGAGAACGATTTCCGGATGGCGGTTGGTCATTGTGCGTCGCCACCTTTCACTAATTCCCAGCCGATCACCATGCTGCGAAAATTATTCCAACCTGCGATAACAACCTGCCCGATGTGAACTAGAAAGAAACCGATATAGCCCATAGTGAGAATGAAATGAATGAGGCGGGCTGCCTCATAGCCGCCACACATGGCAGCGAGCCAGGCAAGCTGGGCAGGCTTGTAAATGGCGAGGCCGGTCATGAGCGAACCGAGGCCCATGACGACGATACCGGTATAGGCAATTTGTTGGGCGGCATTGTATTTTTCTTGGGGCGGCATTTCTTTGCGCAGATGAAGGTCATGCAAGAAGACGTACCAGGCATCGCGAAAGGCGGAACGGGACGTTGGGACAAGATAGCGCCATTCGCCGGAAAACAGCGTATACGCGACGTACAGAATCCCATTTACAATAAAAATCCACATAAAGACAAAGTGGAGGGCCATGCCTTCGGCTAGGCGAAACTTCATACCGAACATGGCGAAGAGCCATTGCGGGAAGAGTTGAATGGGGCCCAGATGATAGATGGGATAGGCCCAATAGATGAGCAGCCCGCTCCAGATCATGAGGAAGAGAATGGGGAAGTTGACCCAATGGAACCAACGGATTGCAAGGAGGTGTTTTAGAACTAGTTTCGGCATATCCAAACGTTCTTTCGTTTGACGGAACCAAACAGTTACGCTAGCGTCTGACAATGGTAGCAGGAAAGGCGCTATGCTGAACGGCATTGGTATGAACGCCGAACGAGCATTAACTATGTTGTGCCTGGCCAGCTATGAAAAGGGCCAGCGATTCTTAGAAGAAGCAAAACAGCAGGGCTGCCGAGTGCTGCTACTGACCTCGCAAAGCTTAGAGGGCAAATGGCCGCCGGGGATCTATGACGAGATCTTTTATATGCCGGACAAAGAGTTCGAATGGAATTTGCAACATATGGTGCAGGGAGTGAACCATTTGTGCCGGACGGAGCGGATTGAGCGGATAGTGCCGCTGGACGATTTCGATCTGGAAAAGGCGGCGCTGCTTAGAGAACATCTGCGATTGCCGGGCTTTGGCGAAACCGCGACGCGCTATTTCCGGGATAAGCTGGCGATGCGGACGCGTGCAGCCGAAAGCGGAATTCGGGTACCGCCCTTCACGGGCACGTTTCATTATCAGAGCATTACGGATTTTCTTGAGAAGGTACCGGCACCGTGGGTACTAAAACCGAGACTGCTGGCGGGCGCAATGGGCATTCGCAAGTGCCAGAGCAAAGAAGAAGTGTGGGAGAGCATCCACCGGCTGGGGGACGAACAATCGTATTTCGTGCTGGAACAGTTTGTGCCGGGCGATATTTTCCATGTGGATTCGATCTGGTTTGGCGGCGAGGTTTTGTTCGCGATTGCCAGCGCCTATGGAACGCCGCCGCTGGAAGTGGCGAATGAGGGCGGAATCTTCACAACGGAGACGCTTGAGGCAGGGAGCGACGTGGAGCAGAGTTTGCTTGCCATGAACAAAGCGGTGTTGAGCGCGTTTGGATTGCGCGATGGCGTATCGCATACGGAGTTTATCAAGGCGCGGGCGGATGGCGCGGTTTATTTTTTGGAGACGTCGGCGCGCGTAGGCGGCGCAAACATTGCGGATTTGATTGAGGCGGCCAGCGGACTGAATATGTGGACCGAATGGGCGAAAGTGGAAGCGGCGGCGGCGCGCGGTGAGGCATATGAGATTGTTCAGGGAGAGAGGCAGCAGGCGGGCTTGCTGGTATCGTTAGCGCGGCAGGAGTGGCCGGACACGGCGGATTTCAATGAACCCGAATTGGTTTGGCGGATGAAGAAGAAGCACCACGTTGGTTTCATAGTAAAATCACCACGAAGAGAAAGGGTCTCAGACCTGCTGAAGCTTTATACCGAGCGTGTGCGCAGAGATCACCACGCATCTGCGCCACCACGTGAAAAGCCGGGAGAGTGAAGCAAATGAGTGTTTCGAAAACGCTGGGATTGACGGCGGGAGCGTTGTTGGGCGGATTGTCGGCGGCGGCTGCCTACGGGAGCGTGTCGAGAGGGTCGCAAATGTTTGGGCCGTCGGTTTATCGCGGACCGGGGACAAGAAAATCGATTGCATTGACGTTTGACGACGGGCCAAGCGAGAGCACCCCGGATTTGCTGGATTACCTGGAAAAGGAAGGCGTGGCGGCAACGTTTTTCGAGTGCGGGATGCATGTGAAGAGATTGCCGCACATTGCGGGACAGGTGGCGGCGGCGGGGCATGAGATTGGCAACCATTCGTATTCTCATCCGAAGCTGCCGTTCAAAACGCACGAATTTATCGATAGGGAATTTAGCGAAGCGCAGCGGGTGATTGAAGCCGAAACGGGCGTGACGCCGACGCTGATGCGGGCGCCTTATGGATTCCGCTGGATGGGGTTGCGCGAGGTGCAAGAACGGCTTTTGCTGCTGGGCGTAATGTGGACGGTGATTGGCTTCGATTGGAGCTGGCCGGCGGAGAAAATCAGCGAGTATGTGCTGCGGAACAGTTCGCCTGGAGGGATTGTTTGCCTGCACGACGGGCGGGGGGCGAATGTGCGGCCGGAGATTGGGAGTACGCTGCGCGCGGTGCGGGAGATTGTGCCGAGGTTGAAGGATCAGGGGTACCGGTTTGAGACGGTAAGTGCGCTGCTGGAAGGGTAAAAGGCGAAGAAAAGGCGTTTTTTGCGAAACCAGGACGCGCTCTTAGCCACAGCTGAACTCAGATAAACACGGATAAACGAACCCAAACCTGCCCACTGGGCCAACCGGCGAATGAAAAAAAATGGATGGCCCAAGAGACACGACCGGCGTGGACGGAAGACTTACAAATATTAAGTTTTCAAATAACTGTGGACCGACGCTTCGAACACCCTTGCGGCGAGGAAGAACCGGCACCTGAGCTGACGCGAAAAATATATGTTTGGTTAGAGGTTAGCTCAGGGCGGGCCGCGACGAGAAGCGCGGAAGTGGGGAAGAGTATTGCTTTCAGTGGGTTAGGATGCTGAAAAAAAACTTGTGAGTTTGTGAACTGAAGTTTCAAAGCCCCGATTATCACTATTGCGCTCCTGCACGGACTGCATTGCAGCCTGAGGCGCGCTGCGGGAAGGTTCACGTCGTCTTCGTCGGACGGCAGCCGGCGACACGACGATTACTTAGCAGGCGCATAAGGCTGACCAAAGGTCAGCCGCAGGTCACAGACCTGCCCCACTTAATGATTATTGCGAGGATGAGGTTTTCGGGGGCACTATAGCGATGTGCCCGTTTACCGGCGTAGGCTGCCGCACATATACGAACGTGATCGGCCTGTTTTCCTTACTTGGCGTTTGAGTGGCAGTTTACCGAGAAATCGAGGGCTGCCCTGTGGGTCACTCACATCGGGAAAGGCATTTGCCACGATTGATCGGGTGCTGGATGAGGCGCGCATTGGCCCGGTTTATCTGCGGCAGCCGCGGATTGCCGACATGGTGGTGGATGCGCTTTTTCATACCAAAAAGGTCTTGCAACAATGCACTATTCATGCTTTTGCCGTGATGCCGAACCATGTGCACTGGCTGGCCACCCCTAAGGTTCCGCTTTCGCAACTGATGAGAACGGTGAAGAGCTTCACGGCGAGGAAAGCGAATCTGATGCTGGGGCTTACGGGGACTTCATTTTGGCAGGATGAGAGTTACGATCACGTGGTTCGGGACTCGGCTAGCGTTGAGAGGGTTCGGCGATATATTGAGCAGAATCCGGTACGTGCGGGGTTGGTTGTCGAGGCTGAGGAGTATAGGTGGTCGAGTGCGGGAGGGCTGACCAAAGGTCAAGCCGCAGGTCACAGACCTGCCCCACTTTAGCTTAGAAGGCAGAGGCGGTTTCGCGGACGAGGAGGCCCATTTTGGGGTGGGTGGGCTCGAGGGCGGGTTTGAGGCCGTGGGTGAGGAGGGATTCGGTGCAGGTGGGGCCGATGGAGGCGAGGAAGAGTTTGCCGAGGGCGGCGATTGCGGCGGGGCGCTGGTGGGTTTGTTCGGCGAAATCGAGGAAGTGATCGATTTGGACGCCGGTGGTGAAGATGGCGCATTGGAATTCGCCGGCGAGGAGTTGCTGGAGGGCTTGGGCCAAGGGCGCGGTGTCTTCGGGAAGAGCCCATTGATAGACGGGGACGCTGGTTGTTTGGCGGCCTTGGGCAGTGAGGCCGGCGAGGAGTTCGGGATTTGGGCGGCCGTATTCCTGGACGGCCACTAATTTTTCCGGACGGTCGGCAACGGCTTGCAAGAGTTCGCGCCAGGTGTTGGGTTCGGGCACGGCGATGGTAACCGGCACCTGCCATTCGCGGAGCACAGCCATGGGCTTGGGGCCGCGCGCGACGACGGTGAGCTTTCGTAACGCGTCGGGGAACAGATTTTCCGGTTCGCGCGTGGCCAGAATTCGCTGAAGAAGGCGGGTGCCCACACCGGTCATGAAGATCACCATTTCGAACTTGCCCGAGTAGAGGCCGGCGGCGAATTGGAAGGCGGCGGGATTCTGTTCGAGAGGAACTTCGCGCAGAGCCGGGGCGACAAACGGTTGGCCGCCGTTGATGCGAATGAGTTCGGCCATTTCCTTTTCGCGGCGGCTTTCAAAAGCGAGAACGCGGCTTTGAGAAAAGGACATACAAAATGGTAGCGCGGAAAAGTTGATACGATCTAGTAAAGGGTGCTATGAAACTGAGTACGCGGCTTCTGCTATCTGGATTCTTGATTGGCTTGAGCGCGTTGGCGCAACAGGCAACAACACCAGCGCCGGAAAACAATGCTCCGGTGTTTTTGGATAATCACCGTCCACTGAACCCCAAGAAGGAAAAGAACCCCACTAGCCGTACGGTTACGGGGCAAGTGGTAGACGATTCGGGCCAGCCTTTGGAAGGCGCACTAGTGACACTGATTGACAGCAAGACGAAAGAGAAGTTCGAATACTTCACGAAGAAGGACGGCCGCTACAAGTTTGAAGACTTGAGTTTTTCGGTGGATTATCAGCTGCGGGCGAAGTGGAAGAACTTGAGCAGCGAGGAACGGAAGCTAAGCCAGTACGACCATACAGCACGCATTGTGCGGCTGCTGGAGGTGACGACGCCGGAGGGAGCGCCGCCACCAACGAGCGAAGCTAAGACAGACAAACCGAAGTCTTAACGTTTGCAGAGTTCGGGGTATTGCTTCTTGAGCGCGGCGATTTTGGGTAAATCGTTATACACGATATATGGATAGTTGGGGTTGTTTTCCAAGAAGTGCTGATGATGCGCTTCCGCCGCGTAGAACGCTTTAAGCGGCACCACTTGGGTGACAATGCGGTGTGAGAAAATACCGCCATCCTGGAGCTGCTTGATATAAGCGTCGGCAGCCTTTTTCTGGTCGTCATTGGCATAGAAGATGACGGAGCGGTATTGCGAACCCCAATCGGGCCCTTGATGATCTTTCTGGGTGGGATCGTGCGCCACGGAGAAGAAGATCCTCAGCAACTGGCCGTAGGTAATCTGGGTAGGATCAAACGTGACCTGGACGGATTCGGCGTGGCCGGTGTTGCCTTCGCTCACCATTTCGTAGTGCGCAGTGGACTTCTCGCCGCCCGAATAGCCGGAGACGGCGGATTTCACGCCCTTCACTTTTTCGAAGACGCCTTCGATGCCCCAGAAGCAGCCGCCGGCGAATACGGCGACCTGGTCACCGCCTGTGGCCGGGACATCGACCGCGGGTTCCGGGAAAATTTTTTCAGCGGCGGATAGCATGGCTGCCGCGGCTAGGAATGAAGCGAGGAAAGTGAATGGTTTTTTAGTTGACATGTTGTGTGCTCTTTCTGTTAGATGCGAGGCCCCGCCCTTCACGGTCGGGGTTCAGTAGCTTTTTCTGTCGCTCCTGTACGTAGGGTTCGCTGCGAAAGGTGTAAAAGTTATTAACGCCAGCCGGGATTTTTGGCCAGGCTGACGAGATTGGCCAAGATTCGATAAGCGCCGGGCACGCCGGCGGGAAGCTGGCGATGGAGCGCGAACGCGTCGTAAACATAGATGCCTTTGCCATAACGGGTGACCAAAAGGCCGCCCTTTTGCGGGTCTTGATCGGGATCGTGGGTTTCGACTAGCGCCGAATAATGTTCGTCCCATTTTTGCAGAAAACCGTGGCCGCGCTCTTCTTCCCAGCCGTCAAAATCGGCAGCGGTGATTTTGTTGGGCCAGGTAAAGAGCGGATTTTGCGGATCTAGTATCTTCACTTGAGATGCTTCGTCAACCACCCGCGGTGCATTACCAACGGTGAGAGGATATGGGCCGTAGTTGGGATCGAAATTCTGAACGTTGTACTGAACGATGAGCACGCCGCCGTTGCTGACGTAGCTGAGCAAGCGACCGTTAGCGGAGCGAAGTTCAGGCCGGACGGCATAGGCGCGAACGCCGAGGACGATGGCGTCGAAGTGGGAAAGATCGCCGGTTTCGATGTCGGCGGCGGACAAGGTTTGGAGTTGGACACCCAGGTCTTCGAGGGCACGCGGAACATCGTCACCGGTGCCGGGAAGGAAGCCGACGTGCAGGTCTTGCGCAGTCTTGACGTCAACGCCGACGGCTTTATAGGTGGCCGGATGATAGCTGGGATAGGGGCGCAGACCGGGGTAGCCAACCATACGGAAACCTTCTTCGTAGTTTTTGCCAGCGTAGTTGGCGACGGCGCGAATTTCGTAATTGCCGGCTTTTAGGGAATGGGGCGTGACTTGAAAAGTCATGGTTTCGCTATCGCCATCGCGCGCGAAGGAAAAGGGCGCTTCGACGGGTGAGGAATCCCAACCGGACGGGAGACGTAAGCGGACAGAGCCTTTGGCGGGGCCTTTTACGTTGCTGCGAAGCGCGCACGAGAAAGTGAACGAGGTAGAAGTAAGCGGGACAGCGCCGGCGGAAGGAGTGACGGAGACAGAGATGGCGGGCGCAACAAGGAGCGGGTCTTCGGCGATGCCTATGCCTTCGATGCGTTGATTGGCAGCTACCACGCGACGTAGCGTGAAGGGCACACCATTAAAACGAAGACGGGCGGCGGCGTTGAGCGGATAGGGAGCGAGGGACAAGTTGCGGAAGCGTTCATCTACCAGGTTGTAGTAAGGCTGCTCTTGATTGGGGCGCGTGAAATAGGCTTTGGTGAGGGTGGCATCTTCAGGCGCGGCAACGGCGAACTTGAGTTTGCTTTCAGACGCGGCTGATAGAGAAGGGGCGGCGGGCTTATCGGCTTTGATGACCCAGGATTTTCCATCGGACGGGAAGACGCCGATTTCTTCGACGACGATGTTTTGCGGGCCTTCGTTGTGGAGGCTGGTTTGGACGAAAAATTTCTGACCGGGGATGGCGATGCTGAACGTGATGGCCTGCGCGCCGCCGAAGCGGTTGTCGGGTTCCTTTTCCGGGGCAACGACGGCATCAAACGAAACTTCCAAGGCGAGAGCGAGGGCTTTTTCAAATTGCTCCTCTTTCACTTTGAGTTCGAAGGCAACATCGCTCTTCCCTGGGTTGGCCAGATGACTGGCATCTACTTCGGCGAGCAAATCGCGAGTGGCTTTGAGGCCGTCGGCCAAAAGCGGGGCGATTTGGGAAGGGCTAGCGGGGCGGTATTTGTCTGCGGCTTCGCCGGCGAGATGCGAGATTTTTTCGAGGCCGCGCTGCAAGAAAGCGGTGTCGCCTTGGGCGAGGGAGGCGATGCCTGCTAAGGAGATATCGATGCCGTCGTAGAACGAGGCGTCTTTCGCCGCGCCATCGACACGCGAGCCGTAGCGATGATAGGTGGCGGTGTAGAGACCTTCGGGCGGGGTGGTGTTGCCGCCGTTCTGGCTCTTCTGGAAGCCCCAACCCGTGCGGCCGATTTGCAAATAGGTCAGGCCGACGGTGGGATCGAACACGCCCTCTTGCAGTTCGAGATTGGTGGCGGGACGTTCGTTGATCCAGGAGTTGTCCACGTAATTGTGAAAGCGGATGGGAACGTACTTATCGGTTGCGTAGTCATAGATGGTGTTGTCTTTGGTGGGCGCGAAAAAGGGGACGCGCGCGTACACTTTGGCGGGCGCCCAGGGACGCAGGCCTTCGCGGATTTGTTCGGGGAAACGATTGGGATCGGCGGCCGCATTGAAAGCCTCCTGCGCCATTTGGCCGGAGACTTGATGGTTGCCGTGACCGTCGGTAGGCGCGCCGACGAAGCTGGAAGTGATGACGAGGGGGCGCGTCATGCGGACCACGCGAACAACATCGGAGAGGACACGCTCATAGCCCCATTTTTCAATGGCCTCTTCGCGGGTTTTGGAAAAGCCGTAATCGATGACGCTGCCCCAGTATTGATCGACGCCATAGTAGCGATCGGCTTGGAGGAGTTCCTGAGTGCGGAGGAGGCCTAATTAGTCGTACATGTCGATGGACATGGCGTTTTGGCCGCCTTCGCCGCGGGTGAGGGTGAGGAGAGAGCCGCGAGCGCCGCGGCCGCGCGTTTCGGCAGCGAGCATACCGCCGTCTTCGTCGTCTGGGTGGGCGGTGATCATGAGCATGCTGGCGCGGGTGCGGAGGGCGGTGAGGGCGCGAGTGAGGCCGGCTGCGCCGCGGTCGGCATCGATGGGTTGGGCGTTGGGATCAAGGCGGGCGGCAGCTTGGGGGGTTGTTTGGGCGGAGGCGGGGCAAAGGGCGAGGGCGACGGCGAGAAGTGGGCGGCTGAGAAGGTGTATGCGCATTTCGGGCACTTTGGTTCGGATAGATTTTATGGTACGCCAGAGAGGGTAAAAATGCGGGTTGGCGGGGCGGAAAATGGGTGAATTTCTTCCGCCTATAAAGAATAGTATTGGGGAGAGGAAATAATTCAGGGTTTTGGGGCGCAGATGGGGGGAGTTTTTACCGTCTAGGAGTTGTGGCTGTGGAACGGAGCCGGTGGTTTCGATAATCGATTTTTGAGGACGCATGAGTATCTTTCTGATTTGAGAGTAGATGGCCGGGTTGGCGGGGTAGCGGAAGAGAGGGAGAAAGAAAGCGGCTAAGTGACTGATTGGCAAAGGGATAGGGAGCGCAAGAAAATACTTTAAGACTTGTGACTGATAAAAAAGTAGTGAATGGCCGGCCATTCCGGGGGGAATGGTTGGCGAGAAGTCCACTCCCTTGCGGTCGTGGCTCGGCTAGGGGTGGCGGTTCCGCAAGAAGTTTTCGTGGGAAGAGGCGAGTTAGTGGGGAAAGGCTGCCCTAAAAGAGTTTAATTTCTTTGCGAAATATGGACGGTATCCTTTGAGCGGTTAGGCTCGTCCAACCAGATGACAAGAGGAGTTTGAGCAATGAATCAAAACAAAATAGTAGTGGCGGTGATTTTAGGGGCTGCGATGGCTTCGATGGGTTTAAGCCAGCAATATCCGCCACCCCCACCACCGCAGTATCCGCAGGGTCAAGCGCCGCAAGGGTATCCGGCGCAGCAGCAACCCTATCCGCAGGACCAGCAACAGTATCCGCAAGGGCAGCCGCCGCAGGGGCAGCCGCAGTATCCGCAGCAGTACCCACAGCAGCAGTATCCGCCGGCACAAGGGCCGCAGTATCCGCAGGTGGGTCCGGGTCAGCCGCCGGTGTTTCCGCCACAGCAGTTGGACCAGATGGTGGCGTCAATTGCGCTGTATCCAGATAATCTGCTGGCGCACGTTCTGACGGCGGCCACGGTGTATCAACAGATTCCGGAAGCGGCCGGGTGGGCTAACCAACATGCTTATCTGCATGGCGATGCTTTGGCGGCAGCGATTCGCGAAGACAATCTTCCGTGGGACGTGAGCGTTCTTGCGCTGCTTCCCTTCCCGCAAGTATTGAGCCAGATGGCGCAATATATGCAGTGGACCGAACAACTAGGCGATGCCGTGCTGGCGCAACGGCCGGACGTGATGGATGCGATTCAACGTTTGCGCGCACGGGCGAACCAGTATGGTTATCTTCGCGATCCGCAGTTCACGCGTTACGAACGAGTGGTAGTGGCAGCGCCGGGCGTGATTGAAATTGATCCGTTCGGACCTGAGTATTACGTACCCTTTTACAACCCGCAAATTTTCTTCGGGGCGCCGAGGGTAGGTTTCTTTGCAGGCTTTAGCTTCGGCCCGGGGATCGCGGTGGGCGGATTCTTCAATACTTGGGGTTGGGGACCTGGCGTGGGGTTTGGCTGGCGCGACCATGCGATTCTGATTGGCGGCAGCCCGTGGAATCGCGGGTGGGGCGACCGGGCGAGATTTAACCGGGTGGTTCCGTACGGCGGAGAGCGGCGCGTGGAATCACATGGTTATACTCCGATGCGGCGTGAAGGACCGGTGGGCAGAGAAGAACACCGCGGCGGCGAACGCGAACATCACTGATTCGATGCGCGTTTAGATTCAAAGAAAGAAAGGCTGCCGCGAGGGATTCGCCCTTGCGGCAGCCTTTTTTTGGCATAGGGCACCGTGGGACAATCCGAAAAAGAGGTGTTTTCACTTGTGAAGGTTCGATTGCCGGCGCTGCTTCTGTTGTTATCACCGTTGGTATGTTGTACCGCTGAATTGAGCGAACTGCACAAGCAAGGCGCCGAGTTTTACGAACAGAAGAAGTATGTGGAAGCTATAGCCGCGCTTGAGAAAGCGGTGCAAACGGAAGATCCGCACTCTGCCGCGTATGTGGAATCGACTTTGTACCTTGGGCAGAGTTACTTTTCGTTGTTACAACCGGCGAAGGCGATTGTGTGGCTTGAGAAGACCGCGCCTAACGTGGAAGTGAATTACATGCTGGGGAATGCGTACATGCAGACGCGCGATGTGGATAGAGCGGAGATTGCGTTTGCGCGGCTGTTTGGGGTGGCGGCGAATTCGGCGGCGGCGCATCTGCTGGCGGCGGAATTGATGTTGAAACGGGAATATGAGGAAGACGCGCTGGCGCAGGCGCAGAAGGCGCTGGCATTGGACCCCAAGCTGCCGGGCGGGCATTTCATGCTGGGAGAGATTGCGGTGTTTCACGCTTCGCTGGACGAAGGAATTGCGGAGATGGGCAAGGAGATTGAGATCAATCCGAATTTTTCAATGGCGTGGTACCGGCTTGGGGAGATATTGGCGAGGCAGGAGAAGTGGCCGATGGCTATTCCGAATCTGGAGCGGGCGATTTGGTTGAATGCGGATTTCAGCGGGCCGTATATTGTGCTGGGAAAATGTTACTTCAAGACGGCTAACTACGGGAATGCGGAAGGGATTTTGCGGCATGCGTTGACGTTGGATCCGAATAACTATGCGGCGACTTACTTACTGGGGCAAACGTTGATGGCGGAGGGGAAGAAAGAGGAAGGGCGGGGGGTGCTCGACAGGCTGAAGCCTGCCCCACCTTTTGAGCCAAGCAATGTAGTGAGAAGATGTTTGCTTTGCAAAGAAGCTCCCGCGATGTCACCTTCCGGCGAGTTGGGCGTTGACGCGGGCGAGATTGGCGCGGGCGACTTGGCTGTCGGGATTGAGGCGCAGGGCGGTCTCGAAGGCTTGTTTGGCGGCTTGCAGGTCTCCCTTGATGGCCAGCAGCGTGCCCAGGTTCGTTTGCGTGTCCGGATTTTTGGGATCGAGGCGGGCGGCTTCGCGGAAATGGAGCAGAGCGTCGGAGTAGTTATTCAACTTAAAGTCAATGGTGCCTATGCCGGCGTGCGCGTCGGGGTCATCGGGCTTCTCTTCTAAAAAGCGCAAGTATTCTTCGCGCGCGGTGGATAGGTCACCACTTACGGCGAGGGCGCGCGCCAAGTTATAACGGGCGTTTAAGTAGTGCGGATCGAGTTGGAGGGTGAGGCGGAATTCCGCGATGGCTGCGGGCACGTCTCCTCGCAAAAAAAGCACAGTGGCTAAACTGTTATGCGCAGGTACATTTTTTGGTTCGGCTTGGAGTGCCGCGCGGTAAGCGCTGGCCGCGTCTTCATATTTGCCGCGCATCTGCAGCAAAGCTCCCAAGTTGTAATGAGCCAAGAAATCGGCGGGATATTTCTCTAAGCGACGCCGCATGACTGCTTCCTGGATTGCCATGCGGGGATCTTCGCCACCTGGATTATCTTTGGGAAGAAGTTGGAGCCAGACATGGCCCATTTCGTCGGAGCTGCGATTGCCGGCCTCGACCAGCTTAGGTGGATGGTTGGGGTTGCGCGGATTTCCAACGCTGTTGTCGTAGCGGATGCGCATGCTTATCTTTGTGCCTTTTGGCAGATCGATTGGCGTGGCATAGTCGTAAGTGGCCTGCCAGTTAATATCCCAATCGGGGATGCGAATCAACCAGCAGCGGGCGCCGTTGGGTAAGATGGCCCACGCTTCCACCAGTTTTCCTAGATAGTGCGCATGCGGGTAGATAGCGAGGAGTTGGGCATCTACGGGCAGCGTCAGTTCATCTGTAACTTCAAAATCTTTGGTGCCGGGCCGAATGTGCAGGGCGCCATCATGCTCCAATTGCACCAGCATGGGATGTTGTGTTGGAGCATGTGCCGCAAAATAAATTCCCACTTCCGCTTGTAACTGCTCTTCTTTACCGGTGGGTTGCAGGTGGAGGTTGAGGATCAAGTCGGTATCGGGATCGAGCCGCCATGACATGCCTTCCGGTTCGAAGCGCAAGACGCTAGCTGGTTTCCAGAAGAGAAAGTGAGAATCGGGCTCGAAGTTATCGGCGGCTGCTTCCGTGATGACATCCATGCCGGCAAAACCCGGTTGACCATCTTGACCCTCGCGCTTGCGAAGAGACTGAGTGCGGTCGAGCACAATATTGCCGTGGTGCACTACGCGCGGATTGCTCATGCGCAGTTCAAAGCCGCGCACATAGTGAACCTCCGTTACGCCGCTGGGGACGACGAAATTACGGAAGATATCGCCGCCGGAGGCAGGCACGCGAAAAGGCGCGGGCATGCGCAAAATCAAATCGGGCGGACCCATTTGCCACTCGGTGGTGAAAAGCGGGGTGGCGGGTGGATCGGCTTCCTGGCCGCGGGGTTTACCTTGTTTCAACCAAGCGGCAAGCAGGCCGATTTGCTGGGGCGTAAGGCTGCGATCACCAGCGAACTTTCCAAAGCCTGGCTGGGGCGGCCACGGGGGCATGTAACGGCTGGCGGTAACGGTGACGATCTGGGCGGCGTGTTTAGCGACATCGGCATAGCTCATTAAAGGAAACGGCCCGCTGCCACCTTCGTGGTGACACGGAGCGCAATGTGAATAGACGATGGGCGCAATGTCTTTGTTGAACGTGACGGCTTGCGCGGCCAGGAGCGGCGCGCAGGCAAGGAGAGCGGGAGCTAACGAAAACCGCAACGTAATGTAACCATTGTCACCTAACTATTATCGAGGGCTGCCTTGATCATAGCGGCCAATTCGTCTTTGGCGGCGGCGGTGCTGAAGAATAATTCCTGGCGCGCGCCCGCGCTGAGGGCGATGGCTTTCCAACCATTGGTGGTGGGCACGGTGATGCGCATGGTGGGTGGTCCTTTGGCGTCGCGCACCTGGCGAATGACGCCCGGAATGATGGAGCGGATTTGCGGATTCTCGCGGAGCAGGCGTTCCAGGACGGGGCGCAAGCCATCGATAATACTGTGCTCGATTTTGAGTTTGTTTTTTTCGGCGCGGAGACGCATAAGGTGATTATTTGAACTGCTTCTTATAGAGGAAATCTATACCAAACTCGCCGTTATCGTCGCGCAAAGCCACAACGGAAAACTGGCGGCTGAAAGCCCATTCGAAGCGGAAGATTTGCTCCGATGTTTGAGACAAATTGGTGATGTAGGTGATGGTGATATCGCGCGAGATCTGTTGCTCTAGAGTTACGCGCGTTTGCGGCGTGTTGGTGATGCCCTGCACGAGTGGATCGACGCGGATGTTAGTAATACCAAAAAGCTTGGACAAGCGATTTGTAACCGGGGATGTTACAGCCGCGCCCAGGAGTGAGTTAGCGCCGGATTGCAGCGTGTTCGTTGCGTTGGTTCGCAAGGCCTGGTTCGAATCGGTTGAGGCGGGCGCGCGGCCGAGGGAGAGCAGCGCGATGATTTCGCGGGGCTGCAGAGGGGGATCGGAACGATAGGCGATGTTGAGTTTGCTGAACGTGCCTGAAACCGTGATATCCACGGTGATACCGCGCGCTTGCGTCTCCAGATCCAGATCGAGCAAAGGTTCTATCTTCACTGGATTGACGAAAGAGATTTCGCCCCGGTTGATACTGTAGCGATTGCCGAAGGCTTGAATATCTCCTTGATTGACGGACAGGTTTCCGAGCAGAACGGGGTGATCGGGAGTGCCGCGCAGTCTGATATTGATCTCGGCTTCGACATCGCGGCTTAACGAGGTGGTTAATTGGAGGTTGGGCGCGCTCTCGATGGCAACGTCTAAGTGCAGACCGGTGAGGAAATCGTTTTCGCTGGCGGCGGCTGCGTTGGCTGCGCCCAGGCCAGTCAAGACGCTGCCAAAATCGGCATGGGCGGTAAAGACGATGCGGGAGACGGTAATGGAACCGGAAAGCACGCTGTTGGTGCTGGTACCGCTGAGACGCAGCTTAGAACTGGCGGTTACGCTGATGCTGCCGCCGTAACGGACACGCACGTTTTCGGCCGAACCCTCTAAATGGTAGATGAGCGGGCCGCCGCCACCGAAACTGAGAAAGCCGCTGAGGGCAAGTTCTCCACCACCCGATTTGCCTGTCATTTTTTGCAGCGTGGCGCGATTTTGAGTAAAGGTAACGGCGCCATTCACTTCAGTGAGACCGTTCGGTATATCTTCAGGGACGAACGAACCGCCTTTGATCTGCAAAGACCCGGTTACTTTCGGGTCGTTCGCAGTGCCGCCAATGTTAGCGGAGATGATGGACACGCCGGAAGATTGCACGTGCGGATCAATGAGATGATACGCCTGCAGATTTACCGTTCCCTCCACCTTCAGGTTCAAAGGTTTGCGGTTATCGAACGGAATGGTACCGGTAATTTCGAGACTGGTTTGATCGCCTTCGATCCGAAAGCTGCGCAAGGCAGCGGCACCGTTGAAAAGCTCTACAACGAACGGGCCTGCGTTGTGGAAGGTAAACTGCGGGCTTTTGGCTTCGCCGGGCGTGTTGGGAGCGATGCGGGACGAAAGTTGCAGCTTATCGGAGGTGAAAGAAACGTGCATTTGATCGGGGCTTTGGAGCGAGCCTTCGAGCCGCAGCGTGGCGGTCATGAAGCCATCGAATAGCGGCGGCGATTCCGCCCGGGTCAGCGAATAGATGGATACCAGGTTAATGTGATCAAAGTCGATTTGCGCGGTGGTGCGGTTGCCGGCGGTGAGGGCCACAGTAGCGGTTCCGTGCATTGGGTTCTTGCGGAAATCTCCGCTGATGACGGTATCGAGGGTTTGGCCGTGGGTAGCACTGCGGATGTTGACGCTGCCGTAGAGCACGTTGTTCCAGGTGACGTTGGATAACTCGATGGTTCCGGTAGCGCTGGTGGGCTCGACCGTTCCGGGCGCGACAAAGGCGGAAGCTTCAAAATGTAATTCTGCCAGGGCGTTGAGCGCTGGTTCGTACTTTCGCACGGGCGAAAGGCTGGCAAGAGGAAAGCCGTTGGTATCGACTTTGATGCGCGCTTGTCCGCTGGTCCAAGTCTCCGGGCGGTGAGCGTATGCGCCCG
>Ga0302325_10012323_pt1 | contig 18348 bp, 13 predicted proteins | sample Palsa_T0_2_FD_201948 | JGI IMG/M metagenome (GOLD analysis project Ga0302325, IMG submission 201948) | Peat permafrost microbial communities from Stordalen Mire near Abisko, Sweden - Palsa_T0_2 | ecosystem: Environmental > Terrestrial > Soil > Palsa > Peat permafrost | place: Sweden: Abisko...
CTGCCACTTTTCAGGTGGGCCGCCCGGGTCTCGATCCCGGCACCTTGGGATTAAAAGAGCGATTCGGATCGTCCAGCCCATTTCTTGGAATCCATTTACCCAGATCAGGTCGGGTCGGATGTCCAGCCGATGACGGGCAGAATCGTGGCGTCCGCTGATTTCAGTAGCAAATCAGTAGCAATTCGTTGGGTGACTGATGACGCACTTCGGGGTTGACGGCGCGACTGCTTGAGGGGCTTCACGGATCCGCCACTCTTGGGAATGCAGGCCCAGGCACCAAGTCAACTGAGGTCGACACGCCGAATATGGCTTTTGTAAACAATCGCTATAGATGGACCGGGCTCCTTGCAGGATTGGGCAATCGCCGGAAGGTTGTCGAGGAAGCGGGCGGCCATGTCAACTGCCACCAAGCTCTTTCCGGAGAGGCAAAAGCACCGGACGGCGAACCTTTTCACGGCTGCCTTCTCGGCATCGTTGTAACGGATGCGTTCATCTTTCATAAGGACGGCTTCGCCCTTTTGGCCAGCGTCCATAAGCCACTGGACATCCGATACGACCTCGTCCGCCGGAATTCCATAGCGCTCCGCCAATGTAACTAGGCGGAGTCCTTGGGCCCTAAGGAGGTTGGGAACCCTTATTCGGCCCAAACTCCTGTCGAGAAAAAGATCAGGCAGCCCTTCGGGATGCGACACGCACCACGTCCTCAATGTCTGATCGAGGCACGCCGAAGTCATCAGCGACCTCGTCGAGGTCCTCGCCTGCCCAGAAACGGTCCATTACATCGACGACTCGAACTCCGCCCGTTCCGAATATTGGTTGTCCGAACGAACGATCCGGATCGACAAGCACCTCGGCGCGCTCGTACTCCGGCAGGCGAATCATGGTTGCGAACTTGTCCTTCGAGTCGTAAGAGATCCGGGTCAGGTACTCCGACACGATGTCAGTGAAGACTCGCTGACCACTTCGAATGACAACTAGATCCTGCAAAGCGGCAGACTCTCGCTCATCTCGAGCACCATGCTGGGCGAAATCGAACAGGACTTCTGCGCCGTCGGTGTAGAGCCTTTGAGACGCAAGCGCGTGCGTAACGCCTATCTCACGGGCAAGAGCATCGAGTGCGGGACGAATCCGCTGAAGGGGCACTCCGGACCGACGTATCGCTGCCAGAACCATTCCCTCCACAAGGCCAACGAACGGTACAGACGGATAGAGGTAGCCCCGATTCGGAAATGCCGTGACAATCGGCTCGCCCCTGTACGAAGGACGACCCGGAGGGTGACGCTCGTATCCGCGAGCCCAAGTACCAAAAGTTGCCGCGGGAACTCCTAGAGCGCGTGCGGCCTCGGCAACGGTATAGAGCGGAACCGCGACCCTACGATCGTCCGACTTGAGGTCATGGACTATTTCCCTTTTCGGCACAGAGAAAGCCGACTCTCCTTCGCTAGGGGACCCTCATTAAAGAGTGTAGGAGCCGGTTGCGACGTGATCGCGGCATGACGGTTCCCGGACCGCCGGACGTTACCGCGTACGTCCCTCGCCCGGCCGAGGCGGCGGCGCAGCCGCCGTCCGAGGGGAAGGGCGGCTTGATGATGTATGGAAGATCCCTGAAACATGGTCTCCGAACTGGAAATTCCCGCCTTTCCACACGACGTCGATCCCTCTCGATGACCTGTTCCGTTGGTCAGCCTGGATGGCACCACCCGAAACACTCCTCATCCGACGTATGCATTTCCTCGTTCGGTCAACGCTCCTGAGTTCGCGTTGTCCAGAAGTGTGCTGTTTTCGGCCTGATTCCGGGCGAGATCTGGTGACACTGACCTGCAGGTAGTCCAATTCACTCTCGCGAACTGCCCATCTATAGGTAGGGAGGAAGTTCCTTCGACCAAGGAGGGCCATCATGGACAGCACATGCAGGGAGTCGGCTGCGAGCGGGGAACGCCTCGTGTACTCAGTGGCTGAGGCTGGAGCCTTGCTCGGCATTTCTCGAGCCTTCGCCTATGAGCTGGTCGCTCGCGGCGAGCTTCCGGTCATTCGTTTGGGCCGCCGGCGTCTCGTTCCCAAGGCTGCGCTGAGCGCCCTGATCAACCTCGAACACACGAAGCAATTGGCGAGGGAAGGGTCATAAGTCAGTCGTGTGGACGTCCACAAGAGTGTTCACATCCCAGGTCAGGGCTTCGCCAGGTGGTGGGCCTGTTCGCTCGACTCTTGGTTGCCAGAGCAGTCAAGGTCGGCGAAGCCGAGGCGCCAGACGTGTCGGGCGCCGCGCCTTGAAGGCTCGGAGGGACACGGTGGACACCATGGACATGGCTGGCCGGGAACCGGCCGGCCTGGTCGCCGCCTCTCCCCTCGGCTGGTTCATCGATCCCCGCCGGACACATTTCGGCGCCACCGGGGCGGCGGGCACTGCCAGTGCCAGTGTGTGCCATTTTTGGACGTTGTCCACAAGGGCTCGGTGTTGTCGACTGGAGGTTCAGTCGTCCGGAGGGGACCGACTCTTGGGAGATCAGTGGTCCTGGGCTCCCAGGATCGCTTGCACTTGCCGACCTCAGCGAGGCGTTGGCTGAGCGCTCTCACGAACGTGTCCCGAAGGTATCCCCTGAGAGAGCACTGGAACAACGACGCAGACCCCGGAGGCTCAATGTGGCGACGAGATCAGTGCCATCGCACGAAGCGGGACGGCGGTGCGGGCAGGCTGGAGCGGGTGCCGTTCAGGTCCTCGTCGAAGAGCTGTACTCCAGCCGGCACGGGCTTCCACCACGGGTGGCGACAGAGGAACCGAGACCCGATCTCGGCGCCGGTAGGACCCATGACGAGGCGGCGCGGAGCGGGCTGGTCGGCCGGTTGCCACCGGTACTCGACCGAGAAACGCATTTGATCGCTGATGTTGGGAAGGGCAGCGTGCGTCGTGAGGCAATGGAAGACGAGGACATCGCCCGGCAGATAGTCGGTCGAGAGCCATCGGGTGGGCAACCGGTCGAGGGGCTTTGGAGCGACCCGGTCACTCGTCTGGCTGCCGGGCAGGAGGGCCAGTCCACCCAACTTGCGGGGCGTCTCGCCGAAGGGAACCCAGCAGGTGAACATGTCTTGCACGCTGCGGTAGTCCTTGTGGGCGTAGTTGCCGGGCTGACGCGGGGCAAGGGAAACCGGATAGACGATCCGAGGTATCCGCAACGGGTAGCAAAAACCGAGCGGTCCGAGGATGTCGCGCATGAGGTCGGCCAGGCGGGACTGGTAGGCCAGCCGGTTGAGCCGCGGATTGAGGACGATGCGCGTGTAGATCGGGCTCCCGAATAGGTCCCTCATCCTGACGGCCCGCACTGGTGGCACCGGACGGGCGGTGACTGGGTCGCTTCCTCCCTCGGTCCACCCTGCCGCCTGAAGCTGACCCAGGACGGCTGTACCGACCGACCGAACCTCAGCCGGGTCGAGCATGTCCCGGACAAAGACATATCCATCCTCTGCGATACGGGCTCGGAGCGCTTCCCCGTCGCCGAGCAGACGGCTGGAGTCGACGAGCTCACGGGAGGCGAGAATCGGCATCACTCCTGTCATACATTCCAGATGTCAGGAAAGCGTGAACGAACGGGAAAGTGCCTCGCTCGTCAGTTGCGCACGGGGCGCCTTTGATCAAACTGTCACTGGCTCGAGGGTAGGCGGGCTCGGAGTCCCCACACGATCGAACACCATTCGGACTGCTGTCGAACCTTCGCCGATGGCCGTCGCCATCCGCTTTATCGATCGGCTACGGGCGTCCCCAACGCAGAACACTCCCAGGCGACTGGTTTCAAGAAGCAACGGCGCCTGACCGGGGTTTTCCAGAGCGGAGGCGGGGACGTCCGTTCCTGTGAGCAAGAATCCATGATCGTCCATGGCGAGTTCGTCCCGCACCCATTCGGTACACGGCGCGGCGCCGATGAAGACGAACAAACCGAACGTGGGCTGGGTGTATATCTCACCGGAAGTGTTGTCGCGCAACGACACACCTTCCAGTAGCTGCTCGCCCACAAGTCCAACCACCTCCGTGCAGCTCGACACATCGATTCGAGGGTTGCTTTTGATCTGATCGATTAGGTAAGACGACATTGACTTCTTCAACGATTCGGCTCGGATTACTAATCGCACATGAGGGCAATGACTCGCGAGGAACAACGCCGCCTGACCCGCCGAATTACCTCCCCCGACGACCACTACGGGTCCGCTCGAGCATGCTTGCGCTTCCATCTGCGTTGCGGCGTAATAGACACCGACGCCTTCGAACTGGGCCAACCGTTCGACTCCCAGACGGTTGTAGCGCGCACCTGTGGCAATGACAACCGATCGGGCAGAGACGACATCGCCGTCTTCGAAGTGAACGTGATGCGAGTCACCGTCTGAGAGGAGAGAAGCCGCTCGGACACCTAGTTTCATTCGGACTCCGAACTTCACCGCCTGCAAGGCGGCTCGAGTCGCCAGCTCCTCACCTGAGAGTCCGGCAGGAAAGCCAAGATAGTTCTCGATGCGCGACGAGGTCCCGGCCTGTCCACCCATCGCCGTACCCTCGACTAGCACGGTCCTCAGTCCTTCGGAGGCGCCATAGACCCCGGCGGCGAGACCGGCTGGTCCGCCACCGACGATGAGAAGATCGCAGCTCTCCCCGCCCTCAGGCCCCTTCGAAGCGGCGAGGCCAACCGAGTCCAACAGCTCATAGCTAGCGGGGTTGAACAGGAGAGAGTTGCCGGGCAGCACCACCAACGGCAACTCCGAATGCGGGACATCAAACTGGCGAAGGATCTCGTCTGCCTCGGGCATGCTTTCGAGCTCGAGCCATCGGAACGCCAGTCTGTTGCGTGTAAGAACCTCGAGCACACGTCGCGTATTGGGATCAAAGCGAGATCCCACCAACGTGAGGCCCGACCCTCGTTGGGTCAATCTGACGTGTCGGACGAGCAGCGTTCGCAAGATGAACTCACTGAGGTCAACCTCCTTCGCCATAATCGATCGAAGTCGCTCAATTGGGACGCGCAAGATTCGACCCTCCTTTCGTACGACAGCTGTGAGGAACACGGTCTGCCCTGTCAGAAGCCCCAGTTCGCCGAGGAACTCCCGCGGGCCGTAACCGATAATGACGCTCTCATCGGGCTGCCCGTAGCGATCCACGATGTCCACCTGTCCCTCGAGAACAACAATGAGATCGTAGGTTTCGTCTCCCTCCGTAAACAGCAGGTCTCCCCGTCGGACCTCACATTCAGTTCCATATTGATCGAGCACATGGAGTTGTGACTCGCCGAGGAGTGGCCGAATCTGAGCAGCCTCCGGCGGAGCGACCTGCACCGATCGCTTTGTCATGGCAGTTGGTTCGTGAGCCACACAAGGATCGCGTCTGCCACTTCGCGCCAGCCACTGTCGATAGTCAGGGAGTGCCCACGACCCTCGAACTGCTTCAGCTCGGTGACCGCCGAGGAGTGCCGATATTGCTTCAGGGTCGACCGGGTGCTGACATCCGGCACGGTGTGGTCCCTGAGGCCCGAGATGAGGAGTAACGGCCCGCGAGTCTCGTTAGCGGTGTCGACCTTTGCCTGGGAGTGCAAAGAGAAGTTGGCCGTCGCAGCCTCAAAAAGAGGCCGGGCCGCAGCCGGAATGGCCCACTTCTCAAAGAGTTCGTCGGAGGCCTCCTCTGAGAGTTCGTTACCGAAGCCGAACTTGAACTGCTTCTTGGTCAGGGCGACCGACTTCCGCAGATTCGCAGGGTTGGCGAGCGCGGGGAGAGCTGATCGAAGTTGGGCAATCGGTAGCGGCAAGACGCCCTTGATCTGGGCCGGGTCGATAGCCACCGCGGCCATACCGATTCCTTCCCCCAGCAATTTCTCGGCGATCAGTCCTCCGAAGGAATGCCCAACAATGATCGGATCTGCGTCAAGGGAGTCGATCACCTTGGTGTAGTGGGCTGTGATGTCATCGATACTCGTGTTCGCGACAAGTTCTGGTTGTTGCCTCAACTCCTCTATTGAACTGGGCTCGCCTGGCCACCCCGGAGCAATGGCGCAATAGCCAGCCTGATCGAAGAGCTCAATCCAGGGAGTCCAGCTTTGTGCGTGCAGCCACATTCCGTGGATGAAAACGACGGGCCTGTGTGTGATGGTCATTCCGTGTCCTATCTGTTGTTGTGGATTGGTGGTCGTTGGATCGCAAGGAGAAGCGGTTCAGAACGGGGTTCCCCTCCCTCTCCATTACTTATGAGATTGCGTGGCTCGCCAGGACATGTCGCTGATAGATGTTGCGCAACGTGGCTCCTGCGATAGTGACAATGACCGCCGTAGCCAGGTCTGCGGCGGTCCAACACCAGACCTTCCAGTAAGGGAACTCGACGGAACTCAGCCATCGAACGACGAAACTGGTCGACGCTGCAATGGGGAAGGTGAATGCCCAAAAGTTGGTGCTGAACGGTAGAGATAGGTACTCGCGTAAGAAGAAGGCTTGGACAAGCAGCATGAGGAACAGAATTCCCAGGAGCGCGTATCCGATCGACCCCATTGATCCACCGGTTATGAGCAGCCAGGCGATGCCCGCCGTGGCTGGAGGCGACACCAGTAAGGACAGCGATGGCTTGACGAGATCGGGCAAAGGCGGTCCCGCAAACAGTCGACTAAAAATGAGGGATCCGATGACAAGCCAGAAGAATGCTCCGATTCCAAGGGCACTCCGCGCCGCCTGATGCCAGCCGCAGGCGCTGAGCCCGATGCTTGCGATGAAGGCACCCGCGACGGCCGGCAGGAGGTAACCGGGATGAAACGCCTGAGAAGGTAGGTGGCCACGCAGCCAGTGGGTCAGCAATTGGGCAGCCTGGATGCTGAGAGCAAGAATGAAGACCACGACAGCGGTGCGGCCAACGTTGTGGATGTACTGCACGTAGTGCGCTGAGAGCAAGATCCCGATCACGGGGATGTAGGCCACGAATGGTCCGTAAACGGCGTGCTCGCGGTCCTCCCTGAAGCTGCCCCGGTGGCGGACCCCACCAGCCAGGTACGTGATGGACAAAGCGAGCCAGATCAAAGTGCTGATGGCGAAGACCACTTCGGCGGGCCAGGCAGGGGCCGAAAGGGCGGTCCTCATGACCTGCCAGAGACCGCCCAAGCCTGCGAGGCCGAGTGGCACGGCGAGAGCCCCGACCAGCCTCGACCCTGAAGACGGTGTGAACTGGGTCTCCAAAGGGGCGGATTCGGTTCTCACCGATCGAACCCCGGATCCTGCCTGACCCGTACTGGTCGAGACCCCTGAGACCGAAATCCCTTCAGCGCCAAAAGCGGGGTGCTCACCGCGCCGCTGCCGATCACGTCGGGCCCGCTGTGGAATTAGAACCGATCAGACGAGTCGGAACGGTCCACTCCAGGTGCTCGAGGAGCAACGCAAGCTGGCGGTCAATTTCGAGGCCGGTCGCGGTGATCGTTGGAAGGTCCAACGACGACAACTGAGTACTGGGCTGGTCGAAGGTGAAGCGTGGATTCTCCCCATCGATCCTGGTAATCAGTGTCCGGATCGGCACATAAAGCAGGGATGTTGGATCGTGGGGATACATCGTCTCGGCCTTCACGTGATTGCCCATCAGGTAGGCGGCGGAACGCGCTGAGTGGCCGGCAAGGGACATGATGGTGTCCGCTGGACTCTTCCAGTAGATGAGGAACGCATGTGGCGTGAGTTGCTTTGTGATCCGGACGACCTCCTCCCAAGGAGTACGACTCGCCGCTAGCTCGGCGAAGCGTTTTGCCGGATAGGTGGGCACAGCTTCTTCGTACTTGGCAACGGCTGCATCGAAGTCGTCCTCGATCTCGATGCTCATGCGGGTCGACCGCCACGTCTGCTCATTTGTCGCATTCTCAGCGGCCATTGCCACTCTCTCTCGTGTTTGCGTTCAGCGTCTCTAAGCGATGATGGGGGTCCGCCGCCGGGGCCACACGGCACCGAATCGGTCCCATGCAGCCCCAGCCAGCGGTGCTCAGTGGCCTAGGCGGTGGCCTTGGCCGCAGCGAGGATCTGGAATACGACAGCGTCAGGGTCAGTCACCATCGAGAGATGGGGAGCGTTGACCTTCAGCATGTGTGTGCCAGCCCGCTGATCCATTGCAACCTGCTCGGCGGCCGGCAGGATCTGGTCCTGCATGCCGATGACCGACCAGGACGGAATGGTCTTCCAAGCCGGGGGGCCCGACGCTTCCGTCACTGCACCCGCAGACAGTGGGCGCTGCTCGGCTTCGAGAACGGCCTCCTCCTTGGGCGAAATACCCTCGTTGGCGAAGGCCTGACCGTAGACAGACGGCTTCACGTAGAGGTCTGCGCCAGCCGCACCACCGGTGACGGAAGCTGGGTACGACACGATGTTGAAGACGTTCTGCGCCGGCTGATTGAGGATCGAACCCGGCAACGCTCCCGTCAAGGAGTTCAACGAATCACCCTGTGCGGGGACGTAGGCGTCCACGTAAACGAGTGCTTTGACTTCAGGCTGCCCGACAGCGGCGTTGGTGATCACCATGCCTCCGTACGAATGACCAACAAGAATGATCGGTCCAGTGACATCGGCCAGGTATGCGTCCAGATACGCCGCATCGCTTGCGACGCCACGCAACGGCACCGGCGGAACATCTACCGTGTACCCGTCGGCCTGCAACCTCTCGGTAACCTTCTTCCAGCTCGAACCATCGGCCCATGCACCGTGCACGAGCACGATCGTGGGCTTCGGAGTCTCCACCGAAGTTCTTGACGTACTTGCCGAGGCAAGTGATCCTGGCAGTGTGAACGCTGTAGCCGCTACAATGACCGCCGCGCTGAGCAGTCCAGCTCTCTTGTAGATTCCTTCTGGGATAGCAAACATTTGTGAGTCCTTTCGAAAATGCATTGAATGCGTGTGAAGTTCAAGAAACGCGACTCGGGTAGCGGGTAGCTCACCGCTCCAAGCAACTCATAGGGCATCTCCCTTCGAAAGGTGTTCGAGCGACTCTCTCTGATTCCGAGGAGCGCCATACCTCTATGCCGCATTCGTCGAGCGCAATCAAAGCGGACATCACGCCGCGCGACGCCAGGTCGATCGGGACGAGCGGCACGTTCCCGAGGGGCCAGATTGGGAGCATCTCCTCGATCAAGGCATGAGCGGTCAGCAGATGGGCCATGGCTTCCGACATGGCTGCATCCCAGTCTCTGCTCTGTTGGAGCGGCAACACATCGTGGGTGATGCCACGGCCACCCGAATCCTGGACGGTCTGGGGCGGTGTTCGCGACTCGACTACCTGCATGAGACTCTCGCCTTCTCTCGTTCCGCTTGAACTCAACCGATGAACTCGAGGAGCTCGCTGTTGACCATGTCGGCGTGTGTCCACGTGATTCCGTGGGGGCCACCCTCAACGATCACGTGCTTCAAGTCCTTGATAAGCCCTGGCAGGCGATTGCCCGTGACGTCGGGCGGCAAAATGCGGTCCTGGTCTCCTTGGACGACCAGTACCGGGACGTCGATCTTGGGGAGGTCGGCTCGGAAATCTGTCGCCCACGCTGCGATGCAGTCGAGAGTGCCCTTGGCGGATCCGCCGGCCCCGATGTTCCAGCTGTCCCAGAACGCCTCGTCGCCGACGAGCGTCCCGCCGAGCACGTCCTTGTTGTAGAAGTTTTCAAGAAATCCCTTCACCCAGGCGAGTCGATCCCCACGGCACGCCTCTGCGAAGCCGTCGAACAACGCCTGGGGGAGGCCTTCGGGGTTGTCGGACGTGTTGAGCATGAAAGGCCCCAAGGGCGAGACGAGGACGCCCTTGCGAACGCGCTCGGAGCCATAGTTGGCCAGATAGTGAACGACCTCACCCGTGCCCATGGAGTGGCCGACCAGTGCGATGTCTGTGAGAGCGAGTTCGGTCATCACAACGTCAAGATCGGCAGTGAACGTGTCGTAGTCGTACCCGACACTTGGTTGGCTCGATTTGCCGAAGCCTCGACGGTCATAGGCCACCACGCGGTATCCAGCGGCGAGAAGCGCCCGTTCTTGCCTCTCCCAGGATCTGCCACTGAGCGGATATCCATGGATCAGAACTACTGTGGGTCCCTCGCCATGGTCCTCGTAGTAGAGATCAATTGACTCCGAATTCTCCTTGCCGACCGTAATGAAGGACACAGCGCACGCTCCTGTCGTTTGAGTTCCGGGAGCTCCTTCTTCTTCGGAGTGCTGCAAGGCCGAAGCGGAATGAAGTTCGGGGTAACTGCCTTGCTGCCATCGTGCGTTGTTCTCGTATTGGTCGAGTCCCTGAGTTCGCCTAGTCCTCCCTGGCAAGTACCCCAGTGGTCCCGGCATTGAGCGGGCTACTTGATGTCTGGAGGGCGGTGACCGGGGGTGGCGAACCGCTCAGCAAACAGTCACCCCAGTCGTGAGCGCACTTGAAGGTGCCCGTTCGATGCGCTGGCAGCAACGGGCGGCGCATGGGGCCATGGACGAAGGCAAGAGGGCGGCTCAGGACGATCGTCGTCCAAGTCCTCAGGGCGTGCCGGATGAGACTGAGTCGCTCACATTCAACGACATCTTGAGCTGCCTGCGAGACGTCAGGCCGAGTTTCCGGAAGACCTTTCTAAGGTGATATTCCACCGTGCTCGCACTCAAGAACATCTGAGCAGCTATTTCGGGGTTCGTAGAACCCGAAGCCGCGAACCTCGCAACTTGCTCTTCCTGTGGCGTGAGATCGTTGAGAGTGCCAGCGCTACGTTTACGGGCTTCGGCGCCGGTCGCCTTGAGCTCGATGCGGGTTCGTTCGGCAAATGCATTGGCGCCCAACGTGTCGAAGGCTTCGTATGCCAAGTGAAGTTCTGTGCGGGCCTCGACGCGCCGCTTTTCGCGACGCAGCCACTCACCATAGAGGAGCCGAGCGCGAGCAACCTCGGGCGCAGATTCGGTCCCAGCCAACTGAGCGATGGACTCTCTAAACAGAGTCTCGGCGTTTTCACCGCTTTCAACTAACGCTCTCGACCGAGAAAGTAAGCCCAGCGCTAAGGGCGTTCCGGCCATCTTCACTCGATCCGAAAGCCGATCGAGTGCCGCCATGGCCATCTCCATGTGGCCGCTGCGCACTCCCGCCTCAACTAATTCAGGCAGAATCTGAGTGCCATACCCAGGCGGATCGTCATCGTAGATTCGTTGGGCGTACCTCAGGGCCTCTTCGTACTTGCCGCCACCGAGTTCGAGAATGACCAGTCCCGTGTACGCATGATGGAGAAGTGCGCCAATGCCTGCACTCTCTGAAAGCGCCTCCGACTGAGCGACAACTAACCGAGTCTCGGCATCCAGCCCACGCCACCCCAGCAACGTGACTTTGAAGAGGTCCCAGAGCATGACTTCCATGCCTATGTCCGTCGTGATATCTCGGCCCTCGACAAAGAGCGCCTCCGCCAAATCGAAGTGTCCGACCCAGGTTTCTCGTTCGAACTGGGCAAGCAGAGCAATCGAAAGAGAGAACAGCGCTCCCCGATCCCTGCATGCCGCGGTAAGACGATGAAGAATCTCGCGACGTGACGAATCGTCCCAGAGCTCCCGACAGGCAATATCGCCCAACCACAAGGGGGATGGAAGATTTGGTTCTCCGTAAGGACCATCCGTGCACATCATCGCGATCGCTTCGCGCAGCATTGGGACTGCAGTGGAATGGCCGATGGCTATACGAGAAGCGATCCCCTTGAGGAGCAAATCGCCCATCGACCCGGCGTTCTGTGAGTCCTCGGGCACCTTGAGTGCCTCTGCGGCCACGCTACGAAGGCTTGACCCAGTCATATCGTGCTGAGCAAGAACCTCGGCTTCAAGCGCCGCCAACCACGTATCACGGGCTTCACGGATGTCATAGGGTTCAAGTGCACGCGCGGCTTCAACCAGTGCGGAGACTGCGGCCGGATCGAAGAGGAGGCGGAGCGTCGCCCCTCGCACACGAAGAGCCTCAGCCAGTTCGGCCGGACTGTCTAGTCCGGGAAGTGCGAGATCAAGGAGCGATTGGGACCGTTGCGGGACTCCAGCCATCACCGTCGCCGAAGCGGCCGCCAAAAACCGCTCGGCACGACGATGCTCATTCGGCGTCAATTCGGCCGCTCGCGTGAGGAGGCCAGCTGAACCTGAAAATCCCCCCCGACTTCGTCCCCGCTCGGCCGCTTGTTGCAGGACCGCCGCCGTATCTTCATCGGGGCCAATTGCCGCAGCACCGAGGTGCCACGCCCAACGGTCCGGATCGGTGTCGGAGTCGATCAGACTGGCAATGACTTCGTGGGTCCTCCTCCGGTCAGTCGTCGAGGAGCCGTAATAGACCGCAGAGCGAATTAGAGGATGACGAAATGCAATCGGTGGTCCGAGATCTAAGAGCTGGCCTACTCCAGCCTCACTCGCTTCGGGGTTTTCGAATCCCAAGACAGCTCCGGCCCGACAGAGACGATCGTTGTCGAGTGTGGGATCTGCGGCCGCGGCAAGGAGCAGAGCTTGATCCGGTTGACTGAGTGCCCTGACATCGCGCAGAAACCGTTGCTCGAGGCGCTCGCTGATGGGCAGTATCTCTAGTGGGGACCCACTGGAAACCTTCTCTGCCGAGAGTTCACCCCCTAGAGCAATGAGACCCAACGGATTCCCCCTAGTTTCGCTGACTATGCGATCGGCAACACGTTTGCCAATGCGTCCGTGAACCACAGAACCCAAGAGTTCTCGAGCAGGCTTCTCCGCAAGCCCGCTTAGTTCAAGCGCCGGAAGCCCTTCGAACATGGGGAGGTATTCACGGATCTCTCTCAGCCCGAACAACATGGCTACTCGATCCGCATGCAGACGCCTGGCGACGAAGGCGAGCGCTCCGGCCGAGTCCTCGTCAATCCAGTGGGCGTCATCGATCACGCATAGAAGGGGTCGCTCGGATGCGACCTCTGCCAGGAGCGTCAGCGTGGCGAGGGCCACCATGAATCGGTTCGGCTCCGAGCCGAAGTCCATCCCGAAAGCTGAGCGCAATGCGTTCCGCTGAGGGGCAGGGAGCACTTCCAGGCCTCCCAGGAATGGAAGGGTCAATTGGTGCAAACCGGAATAGCCGAGGCCCATTTCCCACTCAGAGCCCGAAATGCGAGCGACTTGGAGATCCGGAGACTGCTCGACCGCAAAATCAAGTAATGCCGTCTTCCCGATTCCAGCCTCACCCCTCAGGGCGAGTACTGCGCTGAATCCGGACCGAGCGGCCTCAATGTTGCGAAGGATTGACGACTGTTCCTCTTCTCGGCCCAGCAGCTGCATCTCTAGGCTCCTTCGTAACGCCTATCGGACATGCCCATCGCACGAAAGCGATGGGAACCCTCCGATCCGTTGTTCATGCTCTTCAGAATCGCGCTCAAGGCGGTTGGATGCACCTGTTGACACCCCGGTGGACACCCGGGTCTTTTCATCCCGGTACCCGGCCCGAGGGACGATCCCAGGCGTTGGGGAGTTCTAGAAACGGTGGCAGGGACATTCCCGGATGACCGAGTTCGAGGCAGGTGGCTGCGGGCAACTTCCTACGGGCGACAAGACGACCCCCTCCGGGGATAGTCAAACGGCCATTGCCGCCTACTTAGTCGGGCCTGTACGATAAAAATGAAGCCATGCCCCAAGGAGTGTCACGCCGTCTCCAGGGTCGCCGGCAAGAGTGCGCCGTTCTTGACTGGGTCTTGAGGAGCGCGCGCGCGGGTGAAAGCCAGGTACTGGTTCTTCGCGGGGAAGCCGGGATTGGAAAGACTGCGCTGACTGAGTACCTGGTCGAACAGGCATCAGACTGCCGAATAGCACGAGCAACGGGGGTCGAATCCGAGAGCGAGATCGCATTCGCGGGGTTGCATCAGCTTTGCGCTCCTCTGTTGAGCCGCATTGAAGACCTTCCGGCGCCACAGCGCGAGGCCCTGGGGATTGTCTTCGGGACCAAGGTTGGAGACGCGCCCGACCGTTTCATTGTTGGACTCGCCGTTCTCAGCCTTCTGGCCGACGTATCCGGAGAGCAGCCCCTCATTTGTGTGGTGGATGACGTTCAGTGGCTTGACCGGGCGTCCGCACAATGCCTTGCCTTTGTCTCGCGCCGCCTCCAAGCAGAGCGCATCGCCTTGGTCTTTGCTGTCCGCGAGCCGATGGATGAACTTACTGGTCTGCCCGAGACTGTCATTGGAGGGTTGGACGATCGCGATGCACATGTGTTGTTGTCCCTGGCGAATCCCGGGGTGCTAGACGACCGTGTGGCAGCCAGGATTCTTGCGGAGGCAAGGGGCAATCCACTCGCTTTGCAGGAATTGCCGCGTGGTTCGACCCCGGCAGAGCTTGCCGGGGGGTTCGGCATCTTGGATGCGCTGCCGCTAGCGAGTCGGATCGAGGAGACTTTCCTGCGCCGCATACGGACGCTTCCAAAGGAGACACAGCGCCTCCTCCTCGTTGCTGCAGCGGAGCCTGTTGGAAACGTCAGCCTGTTGTGGCGGGCGACTGAACGGCTCGGCATCGAACCCGAAGCCGCAACGCCAGCTGAGCACGAGGGGCTTCTGGGGGTTGGTGCGCATATTCGGTTCCGCCATCCGCTCGTGCGGTCGGCGGCATACCGCTCGGCGTCGCCGACTGATCGTCAAGAAGCTCATCGGGCATTGGCCGAGGTAACCGATTTCGCCATCGATCCTGATCGGCGTGCGTGGCATTTAGCCCACGCTGCCACGGGCCCGGACGAGGCAATAGCAGTCCAACTCGAGCAGTCAGCCGACCGAGCCCAGGGTCGCGGCGGGGTGGCAGCGGCGGCGGCGTTTCTCCAACGAGCTACCGAATTGACGCCTGACCCTGTCCTGCGAGGCGTTCGAGCCCTTGCGGCTGCCCAGGCGAAATTCGATGCCGCCGCATTTGCTGCTGCCTCTGAGCTTCTCGACACCGCCGACTCGTGCCCGCTCGAAGACCTCCAAGGGGCGAGGCTCGAGCTTCTTCGCGCTCAGATCGTCTTCGCCCTCCGAGATCGCAATGCTCATGGGGTTCTGCTTCGGGCTGCTCAACGGCTGGAAGCGCTCGACGTCCCCCTCGCACGCGATGCGTATCTCGAAGCGTTCTCGGCGTCGATCGACGCTGGTCGACTTGGGCCCCGTCTCGGAGCGCAGGAGACAGCCGACGCCGCCCGCAACGCCCCGAAGGGTCCCGAGCCGGCACGCGGAGTCGATCTTCTCGTGGATGGACTGGCCACACGCTTTAGCGAGACAGCCGTGCACAGCATGCCCGCACTCAGGCATGCCCTCGATGCACTTTCGCGTGAAAGCACTCGTGAGGGCACGGATATTCGTTGGCTCTGGCTCATGTGTCCGGTCACACCCGAGCCCCTCGCAACTGAGTTATGGGACGATCAGCTGTGGCACGAGTTAGCGACCCGAGGTGTCGAGCTCGCTCGAGACAAAGGTGCGCTCGCTTGTCTTCCCTCGGCACTCACCTATCGTGCGACCCTATACATACACGACGGTCAATTTGTCGAGGCGGGGGCGCTCATTGAAGAAGCCGACGCGGTTTCGTTGGCTACGGGAGTGGTTCCGTTTAGTCCCTCGTCCCTCTTGCTGGCCGCGTGGCGAGGTGAGCTTGCGCCGACACTGGAGCTGTTCGAGCGGACGTTGCGGGAGGCCAACGCCACTGGCTCGGGGCGGGCGATCGGTCTGGCCGAGTACGCCGTTGCTGTTCAATACGTCGGGCTTGGCCGTTATGCCGAAGCAGTCGACGCAGCCCAGCGGGCGTGTGAACACGAGGACATGGGTTTCTACTGCTGGGCGTTGATTGAGCTGGTGGAATCAGCATCTCGTGGCGGGCTTGCAGATGTGGCGTCTGATGCGCTGCGTCAACTGGAGCAACGAACACTTGCTGCGGGCACCGATTGGGCACTTGGAATACTCGCGAGATCTCGTGCGCTGCTGAGCGAGGGCCAGCATGCCGAAAATCTCTATCAAGAAGCGCTCGATCGTCTCTCTCGCAGCCGTATCGCTGTTCACGTTGCCCGCGCCCATCTGGTGTACGGCGAATGGCTTCGCCGTGAAAACCGCCGAGTCGAAGCCCGATATCAATTACGTGAGGCCCATTCGAAGCTCACAACCATGGGGGCGCAGGCATTTGCCGACCGTGCCCGGAGAGAGCTCGTTGCTACGGGTGAAACCGTTCGGCCACGAGCGACAGAACCACCGTCAGTTCTGACTGCTCAAGAGGCGCAGATCGCCGGGCTGGCTGATGGTGGCCTCACAAATCCGCAGATCGCCAGTCGCTTGTTTCTGAGTCCTCGTACCGTCGAATGGCATCTGGGAAAGGTGTTCACAAAGTTCGGAATCAGTTCTCGCAAGGAACTGGGCGAGGCAATGGCCCGGAGTCAACCGGCCACACTGACCGCCTAGCCGCGCGCAGAACTCCTGATGGTGATTGATCCGCCTTACTTAAGAGGCATGATCTTCTCGGCAAGTTGGCGGCGGGACGTCACTCCCAGCTTTCGAAAGACCTTCCGAAGGTGATATTCAACCGTCTTAGAGCTGATGAACAACCGTGTAGCAATCTCGGGATTGGTCGCTCGATCAGCTGCGAGTCGGGCAATCTGTGCCTCTTGTGGGGTGAGATCGTCCCTCGTCTCCACTGAGCGCTTGCGCACCGTTTCACCCGTAGCGAGGAGTTCACCTCGAGCACGCTCGGCGAATGCCTCCATCCCAATCGTGGTGAACGATTCGTAGGCTGTACGCAGTTCCACACGTGCTTCCGTCCGACGACTTTGACGTCGAAGCCATTCCCCGTAGAGCAGGTGAGCGCGAGCGAGGTCCGGAGCGAGGTGTGTCCGGCCCAATCGAACAATGGCTTTGCCATAAAGGTCCTCGGCGATGTCACCTTCGCTGAGAAGCGCACGCGACCGAGCCTCGATACCCAATCCGACGTCGGTGCCAGCAGGCCGAGTTGTTTCCGCCAGCCGCTCGAGGGCATTCGAGGCTTTTTCGAAGTCCCCGACTCTCGACGACGCTTCCACCAGTTCAGGCAGCGCCCATACCGTGCGATGCAACAAGAACGGATCCCGGCAAGCCTTTTCTGCAGCCGCGAGCGCCTCTCTGTAGCGCCCGAGCCCGTTGAAGAGGACGGCGGCGCCCCACAGCGCAACGACTCCTGCGAGCTCATCTGACTCATGGGCAGCATTTCGGGTCGCAGTTTCGATCATCGACACGGCCGGAGCTTCGGTGCCTCGCATTGCTGCCAGGACGAGAGCGCCATAAGGGGCCAGACGAGCACCCGTTGCTGCTTTGATGTCGTCGGCTTCCGCGATGAGTTGTGCTGACAATCCGAACTGGCCCCGCCATGCGCAACCGATGCTCTGGGAGACCAAGAAGAGTGGAAGTTGCTCGAGGCCCCCAGAATCTCGAAGTCGCTGGACCTGAAGCGTGCAGAACGCGTGACTTCCCTCCTCGTCCCACAGAGCACAGCTGGGCGTGATAGCGATCCAGCCCCATCGGATGCCATCATCGACGGCAGCGTCATCCCTGGCAAAGGCCCTCACTGCTTGTCGCAATATTGGTATCCCGGCTGCTCGCCCTTGGTTGATCAGCATCACCAGACCATCAAGAAGCACGTCGCCCGGGCGCTGCGGTTGCGGTGGTGGACCGAGGTTTGCCACGGCGTCACAGATCTCCTGGAAATAGCCGCTTCCTGAGGGTCCGGTGAACAAGGCCGCCCCCCAGGCATCCAGGTAGGTGTCCCGTGCCAAGTTTGCGTCGAGCGGTTCGAGTCGCCTTGCCGCGTTCAGCAGTTGTCGCACGTCCTCCGTGCCTCGACCCAAACTGAACTCGATTTGTGCTCGCAAAAGCTGCGCGGTGGCGCTCTGGATCTCGTCAGGTGCTCCCGCCTCGGCGATCGTCAGCAGTCGCAGGGTTGCATCAAACGCCCCAATCCGCTGGCTTGCTCGAGCGGCGGCCAAGGCCCGGTTCGTCAGTCGAGTCGGGTCTCGGGTAAGTTCGACTGAGCGTTGCAAGAATGCAGCGGCAGCGGAGAGTCCGCCACGAGCCTGTGCCCGCCCGGCTGACCGCTCGAGCTCGGCGGCCACATCCTCGTCAAGGCCAAGAACCGCTGAAGCGAGATGCCACGCTCGTCGGTCCGGATCGACCTCTTCGTCGATCACCTCGGCCAAGGCCTTGTGCGCATTGCGGCGATCCTCCATGGAGGACGCCTGATAGACGGCTGAGCGCACCAGAGGATGACGAAAGGTCAGGCGGTCACCGATCGACAGTAAACCTTCCGTTTCCGCCGCTGATGCCGCGTCCGCCTCAAGTCCAAGCCGTTTCGCCGCGCGTAATACAACCAGGGGATTACCGGTGGACTCCGCTGCCGCGATCAGCACGAAACGCTGAGTCT
>Ga0302325_10012324_pt1 | contig 18348 bp, 8 predicted proteins | sample Palsa_T0_2_FD_201948 | JGI IMG/M metagenome (GOLD analysis project Ga0302325, IMG submission 201948) | Peat permafrost microbial communities from Stordalen Mire near Abisko, Sweden - Palsa_T0_2 | ecosystem: Environmental > Terrestrial > Soil > Palsa > Peat permafrost | place: Sweden: Abisko...
AGCTGGTGTTGCAACGGGAGCACCCACTGGATCGAGGATGGCCAAAACATCAGAAACGACTGCTGGGAGTGCTGTGGCGACCCCGTCGGCCCCAACGCTGACTGATACGACAGCGTTAACTGGGTCGAGAATTCCCCCGACTTCAGCAACTACTGTTGGCAATGCTGCCCCAACGCTGACTGATATAGCTGCATTAACTGGGTCGAGAATCCCCACGACATCTGAAACGACTGCTGGGAGTGCTGATGTGACCCCGTTCACAACACCTGCGAGAGGATTCGTTTCAGTGCCTTGTGGGAGAGGAGACACAACTGGGTCGAGGATGCCCACAACGTTAGAAACGACTGCTGGAACTGCTGTTGTGACCCCGCCGTTGGCCCCAACGCTAACTGATACGGCGGCGTTAACTGGTGTACCCCCGTTGATTGGGTTGAGAATGCCTGCGACTTCAGAAACTACTGCTGGCAATGCTGTTGCGACCCCGTTGGCCCCCACACTGACTGATACAGCCCCATTAACTGATGTGGCCCCGTTGGCTGTTGTAGCTCCGTTGACTGGGTTGAGGATGTTGACGACATTAGAAACGACTGCTGGCACTGCAGATGTGGCTACAGAAACTACTGCTGGAACTGCTGGTACGACCCCGTTGACTGCTATAACTCCATTGACTGATGTGCCTGTGTTGGTTGATGTGGCTGCGTGGGTCGATGTGACTGCGTGGGTTGATGTGGCTGCGTGGGTTGATGTGGCCCCGTTGGCCCCCACGCTGACTGATATGGCGCCGTTGATTGTTGTGGCCCCATGGGTTGGGAAGAGGATGGCCACGACTTCAGAAACGACTGCTGGGACTGCAGATGTTGCTACAGAAACTACTGCTGGAACTGCAGCTGCCGATACGACTCCATTGGTGACCCCGTTGACTGCTACAACCCCATTGACTGATGTGCCTGTGTTGACTGTTGTAGCCCCGTGTAGGTTAACTAGTTGCGGAGCGGGAACAGGCGCTGGGAGAGACAGCACCAGCGGTGCAGCCGCAGCTAGGAAAGCGAAAGGCCGCATGATGCGGCGTAGAGGAGGAAGAAACAAAGATAGTACAAACGAAGGAAAGAATCTTACACAATATCAAACAAGGGAAGAGAAGACACGGCAGAGGGTAGGACAAGGGAATATATCCTTACAGAAATACCCAACTCGGGAATCTGATCTGCAGAAACGGAAATAAGCATACTATTGTTCATGGAAGATTTGCTAGGGGAGAAGATCTGCAATGCTGCATGAGGCTCGACGAGAGGGGGATCCACACAACTTCTCCTTAGCGGGGACACAGCGGGGTTCTCGGCGATGAGGCTCTAACTCTGAAGCATCTCATGTGGAGCAAACTATTTTGGCCCCAACGATGTGAGATGAGAGCTCTTCTGTTATTCTTAGGCTGTGTGGTCCGATTGCGTGAGAGGATGTGTATTGCGTAAGGCCATGGCTTCGATTCTACTCGAAGGAGTTTGAGCCTCTTTCATCAGTTCTCCGACACTTGACGGCTGTCTCTCCTCAGTCCTCTCTCCTTCTCTACAGAACCTCAACTCCGTCTACCTCAATCCGCAATGCAATAGCATCAAGATCCAAGCGTGGCTTGGTTTCTAGTCGATAAACTATTACGACTTATGCCACTGTAGTACAATACTGCAATCTTGCGCCGTTTTCAAATGCCGTCCTCCCGTCTTGGTGGTCGAGGACGCTTTGTCGATCATATACATAAAGGACCGAAAAAAAGGGGGGAGAACGTCATTTGCACCTATCGTCTCATCTGCTAATAAGGCCCGGCCTATATGATCGCCCACTATGATCCGATTTGGCGTGGTGCCGTTATGCTTAAATCTTAGCCGCATGCAGTGCAACTGCAAAGCTCCAATGCGATTTGCTGAGACGAACGTCAGTCCAAGAGTTCGAGAGTTGGCCTCCATGTTTGAGAAGTAATGATCTGGAGTGGGATGAAAAGGGTGGTTGAGGGATGAAAAGAAGAGGGAATGGGATTGAGAGGGAAAAAATTTTGAGTTGGAAGGAAGGGGATAAGTGGGTCTTAGCGTTAGTGCTGAGATTTACACATGCGAGGAGAGAAATGAGTAAATTTCAGAATACACATTTTCCACAACTCCCTTCCGCACCCACGGAGTAAGAACTCAAGATTTACTTTCACTTTTCATCTTTCAACTTAAGCTTCAAACCTTATCTAAACCCCCACCCTATCCATCTGCCCTTATCAGATTTCATGCAGAGATTTCAGATCTTAATCCATTCACCAATTCCTCCAGATCGCCATCTATTGCCGTCGATCCTCATCCTAACCAAAATTGACACCCACAACTCTAATCTGACTCCACACAGCCCAGGCTTTATAGCCTTGTCATCAAGGTAAAGATAATTTGTAAGCGTACTTGATAACTACCTTTCAGGTGACATAACTTCCGTCTTCCTACGTGCGCAGACTCAATCGCTGCAAAAGATCTCAAAACAGATAGAAAGCCTCAAATCGAATCCAATCAGGATTCTTATTCCTGATCGCATTGAGCGGAGATATATCCTTCCCGTCCCCGTCCGCGTCCCCGTCCGCTTCCCTTTCCTTCCCGCAATGTCTCGAATGACGCATGACAAGATCGCCACTAGTTATGCGAAACTTCCAGAATCTAAGACATCCGTCCGAACTTTCCGTCCGAACTTAAACTCGCATTAGATCTAAAATCCGTCTTGCTGGGACAGTGTTGGTAGTTTCCTTTAGTTCAGCAAGTGGGGGTGGTCTCCTTAAGCTGCAAACCTACCTAGGCTATACAGTAGGGTGATTAAGGGTTATGCGTAACATTGCAGGGCCAAGAAAAACTAATTCGATGCCTAGAAACTAGAAATTGAGCCCCTTACCTTACTCATTTCGCTACGGAAAAAACCACCCAAACAACGTCAAAAATCAGCCTTTACTCCTTAACAAACCATTTCAAAAACTTTCTGAATTCTATAATACTTACAAAACCAAACAATTCTCATACACGTTTAATCTCTTCATTCTCTCTACTCTCCTAAGACTAGGTAATTCTAATGAGGAAGTAGTGTTAGCGTTCGCGCAGACCTAATTTCAGCCGCAGTTTGCCCGCTGAAGTGCTTACCCACTTGCTTAATTAACTAACTGAACACTCACCTAAAAATATCATCAAAACCCCCACTACATCGCCCCTCACCTAGAGCCTCTCCTATAGAGCCTTTCTAAATGCCTACTTACTAGTTTCAATAGCTAAATTGCCTATTTCTAGTTCGTTAGGCTGGCAGCTCACTACGTCACTGACTCGCGTGAATTTGCAGACTCCAGAAACAGGTTTGAAGAGGAGAAATGTAAAAGGATTTCTTTCTAGCAGGTAGGAAAGGAATAAGTTATCTCTTTCGGGAGCGCTTTCGCATCTTCACTTGGATTAAACATTCCTCCTTTCCTTTCTATCACAAAAATGAAGAGAAGTCACGGCTCATTATATAATGGAAACCTTAAGTCCAAGTCCAAGTCCACGATACTCATATCTTAAATTAAAAATTTCAATCTTGCCCACAATGCATAAATCACTCTCCTTATGCCTCATTTCCTATACAGCGATCAAGTCCACACTTCCTCTATTCTTTCTTCATCGCATTCACTTTTTCGTTTTCGTTTTCGCGGATCGAGAGGCTTGTGGTAGTGGAACAATATATCTCGAGTTCTCCTTATATTCTGCCTGTTTCTTCAAAATGAATACAATATCAGAGATGCTCTAATAATCCCTCTGTCAATCCGGGAAGTTATCCCAAAAGCATCCAGAATTCTAGATACGCAACTCCGAATCTAAATTTGCATCGAATCATTATACATATTCCTACTAGTATCTAAGGATCATTATTCTACTCCAGAAACTAGCAGAACTGGCCCCTAATCTTTTTTTATGCGGTCCCGATTTTATAACAATTTTGCTACAACCTACACTTTCTTGTATGCCATTTCGCGGGACCTTGCTCGTCCTCGCTTCTCTAAGTATAACACGACGGTCGTTATTCTTCTCGCAAGCTTTAAAATGTATATCCTCACTCACCTACCTCACAGACCCTCTCCCCGAAATATTCCTAAAACACCTGGCTCGCAACCCGCAACCCGCAACCCGCAACCCGCAACCTGTCCAGTTGGGAGTCGGTCGCTGCGGGACCGACTAACTCCTAGAACGAGAACGCAAGGAACAAAACGTCCAGGAACTCGAGAAAACACCCGCACTACTCTCCTAGTACTTTCAGTACTCCCAATATTTGCAACGCCTAGTACTCGCGATATCTAGAGGTTTCAGGTACGAACTTTTGATGATAGGTGGATTCGGAGTCATGCAGTTGACCTCTTGTATGCTTTTGCCTACTAGATAGGCTGTATCTAAGCTCGTCTGAGCACCTCCTAAATACTCAAGCACTTTTCCCAAACCTCAGTTACGTCTTACTTTCCACTTCTAACAGCTTTTTATCACAACTACCCTTCAGGCCTAAAGTCTGTATAATAACCCTGTGAAAATCGCCCGTGGCATCAGCACTGCAGCCAGAATGCCCAGTACTCGCGCTTCCGCTCTGGTGCCTAGTTCCTCTTCCCTCCAGCTCATACTCAATTTCCACACGTAAGCACCGCTATTGCGCACCCTTGCCTACAAATCCAGTAATCAGGAGTCAAATTCTAACAACAACAAGTACGCCCGCAACATTTCCAACGAACATGTCTCCTGCGAAATCTGACGAGAATGGAAGCAATTAGCAAGCACCGCCGCGTCAAGATCAACTAGAGCAGGGTCTAATACCTGGGGCTAAATATACAGAGCAGGTTAAGCAGCCCATGGAACAAGAGGTCTCCATAGCTATCATGCACTCCTCAAATCCCATCCTCACGCCCTCCGAAATTCCGCCTTCTAAGAGTGGCTCGCGCTAGGATCGTTCCCAACCATTACCTGACTTTGCCCCTCAGGCCCCCTCTCAGAGCCCCTCTCAAAGCCCTACGACCCGGAGACATCGACCCCATATGACTAGACTAAGCCAGAAGCGTGGATTCAAGAGAAAGACAGCGAAGGTAACAGCCTTAACGACCGTATTTGGTTTTTCTATTATTTTTGTTATTAAGGCAAACAGGACGAACACGTGGCGTAATCAAGTCCGGGGTATGTTAGATACTATCGACTAGAGGGCGTCCCAGACCAAATTTTTTAAAGAGGATTTTTGGAAAAGAAAAGGAAAAAGAAAAGAAAGAAAGAGAGGAGAAAATAGTAAACTAAATATAAGAGACTTACGTGAAATAAAGACAAAGTAATAAAGTATATCAAGAATCGGGAAATAGTAATAAGGGGTAGCAACACGTGATGCAACGACCTTGAGACCTCGCTTTGGATAAGTTAATTCACTCGGCCACATAAGTCTTTTTTTAAGATGCTTAGATATTCTTAGTACTCAGACATACTTCTAATAAGATGCGAGATAAGTGTTAAAGAAGAATAGACTTTTGCAGAATTTCAGATATGAATATATATGCTTCGTCTTGCCAGATTTCCGGTTCTATGATTTCCGAATGGGATGAGAGAAGACGAGTTGAGATGTTTGTTTTCGGTGGATGATGGAGTCGGAGGATGGGGGAATAGGAAGGTGGGGAACGGCGGATGAGGTCGTACGGTGAAGAAGAGAGTGAGATGGATGGACTACAGCAAAGCTTGTGCTCTGCTATTGAGAAAGAGCGAGACTTGAGCCCATCGGGACGGAATGTGAGGGGTTGGTTTGGGTAACAGGACACCAGTAGGGCCTCTTGTTACCAGATACCGGGAGCCGGGTGGAGATTGAATCGCATCATGATAGCCGAAACTGAGGGGATTGGAATTTCCCATGAGATTAAAAGGAAGATGGATTTCGTCTGGCAAACTTTACAGCACTTTATGGACGAAAAAAGGAGAGAGTTGAGAAGGTAGGACAATGCCGAGTAAGGTCTTCGAGCTTGTTGCGGATACTGTCCAGTTCCCCAGACCGATGAGGAGATCAAGATTACAGAGGAGGAGGCCAAAGTTCACAGTTTTGGTCCACTCGAGTTCAAAATCGGTACGCAGCCCAACCTTGAAATATCACTAACAAGCAACAACTACAATACCTCGCCACAGGGCAGCGATTGGAAATAAGTCCGCTTCAGCGGAGACAAGTCTCCAGAAATCTCTGCAGACAAATACACGATCGAAGAGTGCAGGGAAGTATTTGGAAGCGGAAAAGCCTTAGTGGACTTTGGATTTTGAGAGATGTGACAACACTTGCTACACTTTGGGACTAGAGCATATTCTTTATCCACAGTTACAATGAGTTACGTTTATCAATCCGGTATAGACGGCGTTGCTGCCTTCAGTTGGTGAGATCGGAGGAGAGGGTGCGGCTTAATGTAAGCAGCTCTGCAATCTGTGCATACTTTTCCAAGGCGGTCTCCAATTCTCTGGTAAGCCCTGAAGTCAGTATCTCTGTTCTCGAAGCGAGGAGGCTACCGTGCGGAGACGAAACGGGAGCATCTCGCATTTAGCATGTCCCACCAGGCTTGCTGCTTCATAGCTAGTCTGAAGCCACCGTTCTTTCACCCGTCGCTGATACTGGCAACACAATCCCTGGTCGAGAACGGGATTATTGTGGTAAATAGAAAGGCTAGAGGTCAGCCTGAGTCTAGGAAACTAAATTCGAACATCTCAGAGGTCTCAGAACCTTGAAAAGGTAGTCCCTTGTCCATTTCCCACACGGTTGTGGGACTTTGGGAAGGAATTGGCTTCGCGAATCATGCTCTCCACCTCAGCTTTTGCTTGAGCAATCCACCCTTGTCTAGCCTGCTCGAGGAGAGTATATACCCCAGGCAGGTACCATTTCGTCCAACTTCGCGCATTTTTTTTTGCGTGAAGCGGTAAGCATAGCCTAGAGTAAATTGAGATTGTCCGAGGCAGAAGCATTGAGAGAACAGGTGACTGGCCGGTGAAGACAAACAAGCCGAGAACAGAGTCGGTAAGAGGCCAAAGCTCGAATTTAAAGTTCTAAAATTTCAAGACGAAACCAATAGCTAAGACGAAAGAGGGAATCAAGCGTTTAAATAAGAGGAATAGAGTTTGGATTCTATGCTAGAAAAGATTGCAAAATAGCAAGTAAAAGAGAATAAGAACCCTCACTAAACAAGAAAGATAATTTTTGGTCCCACAAAGCTTAAACAGTATTTGTAGAGGAGAATCAATTAAAATTCAAGCTAAACCAAACCAAACTAGACTTATATAAAACCAAGCTTAAACTCTATCTTCCAATTTATAATACGAAAAGCAAAATCTCTAAATTAAATAAAGTAAAGATCAAATAGATAATGAAAAGGATTTTATATTTTATATTTAAGAGAATAAGTGAAATAGTAAATAGCAAGCAAGAGAATAAAAAACTTCTAGAAATAAAAAGAAAATAAATATCACATGACTTAGTAAAGAAGAATCGAGTGAAGAACTAGAACAAATAAGCCAAAATAATTTAAAAGGTCAAATATGACTTTAATATCTGAAAAATAAAGGTAGATCCTTTGGACATGCTTAAAGACAAACGAAAAAAATGAGTGAATAAGGCAAGGGAAGGATGCGTGATATCTAAAACAGGTAAATGAAAAAATTTGGCGAGATCGAAAGGGAAATCGATGTGTATATGAATTCAAAACGGAATTTGAAGTGGAATCTATAAAATCTCTCAGACAGTCAGGATAACTATCCAGACTTGGTTTCATCCCAAAGCTTAAAAAATCCCTCGGCACAAGATTCCAAGCTGGAAGGAAAACCTTCGCATTAGACGAAAGCGAGAAGGAAACAGCCCAGATAAGCTACGGATCAGGCAAGAGGAGTTCGTTTTGCAACAATCAGTCTGGGCTGAAATTTTGATGGTTTAATAGTGATTGGGGGCTTGCTCTGGTTGCGCATAGTGGGCCAGCAGCGCATACATCCCCGTCTTCCTCTTACACCTCGTCCGTGATCGATAATTGCGATCCGAATAGGCTTCTCGGGACCTGGGAGATGATCCACTAGGCTCCTTGGCTTGCTCTTTCCGGTTTCGATCGGTTTCTTCCTCCTCGAGCCAGGCTCCGAACTTGCTACAGAGGTTCTTCGAGGGGTGTAGAGAGGGGATATGAAAAAGGGGATGGGGGCTGGAGAGAATCTGAATGTCCGTGAAGCGTGTCCTGGAGACTCGGTTTCGAATGCCCTGGTTGCTTGGGCTTGGTTATCGAGCTCAGGAAAGGCCTAGGCCTCGTTGGTGATAACTCGTAGAAATCTTTGCGAGTTTAGACTTGAAATGCAGAATGATGCAAGAGGGTAAGCTTTATCATTTGAGCAGGAAGATAATTGAAGCCTTGAGTAGAACAGATAGAAAATCAGCTGCTTCAACCTTTAGACATGTAAGAAAAAGAAGATGGAGTTGGGGTATTCCTGCTGTTCAGAGATAATAGAGGGAATAAAGTCAAGTCTCACGCATCCGTCTCTTTGAACTTTTTCCTTGAATTCAACCCAAACATGAAACTGTACCCGACGTGACGTAGCAGAAGATATAGTGCGTAGATCACGAACTCCTGATCCAAACTCCATATATACAATAATACCGTACAAAAGTTACACTTACCATCCATCCCTGCCGCGGAAAAAACACCACCAGCATGTCACTCACTCACCCACTTCCGTCTCATAACCTACCACAACGGAGCCGCACCCAAAACAGTTCTCTCCCCAGCGCACTACGCCAATTCCCTCTCCCCTCTCACAATCCCTCTCCACCTAACCCTAACCGAACCCAAATTCCAAGAACCGGGTCCCGCCGTCCTACCTCTCCACACTTTCGGCAAGGTCCTGCTACCGGTAGACAACTAGAAGCTGTTCTGGAGGCGGAGACGGAGCAGCCAATCAAGAACAGCACAACAGCACAGCGTAATCAGGGGAGCGCGGGGAGTGGTCGGGATACGATGGGGCGCTAATAAATTCAGCTGGATTGATTTTTGATTTTTGATTTGTGGTGTGGAATGTGGATGTGGGATGCCATGGGCTAGCTAGCTAGTTTTAGTTTTTGAATTTGACATTTGACATTTGGCAGTTCTGGCGCCGCGGAAGGGAGGGACGGTGTATGTGAGCACGTGGAAGTGGAGGGAGCTTGCACAGGGCAGTAGCAGCAGTTCGTTGATTTGGGGGACTGGATAAAGTTCGTGCGGATTGCCAGAATGCTGATTTCCGTGAGGTGGATGGGATAAGGCGGTTTGTATGAGCTGAAAACAAAGAGTCGTGGAATGAGTGGAACGGAGCGATGAGACAGTTCGAGATGTCATGCAGGAGTCGTGTTGGATTCTTTCGGGGCCCGACTGACAGGTACGATCCCATTTCCCGGGCCTATGCAGGAATCAGCAGACGAGATTTCGTTCCAAGGCCTTGGTTGACACGGTGGTTGTGTACCAGGATCACCCCCCCTTTGAAACGGTGCTTCTCTCAAATTCTTAGTGTGATGTGAAAATGGGGGGTGGGGGCTAAAAGCAATAGATGGTCTTTCTAGCTTTTTGGCATTCTGCCGAATGCGATCAGACCACTTGCATTCCGGTGGCTGATCAAATAGCACAGTGAAATTGTGGCGTAAAGGGGTGCCCTTGAGTGGAAGAAGAAATTTTCATATTTCTTCGGTTGGAGCGAATTCCGTATGGGCGGATGCTTACCGGGCCGTATGTTCATGCAGGTAGCCTCGATGAAAGAATGTCGGTATCAGTACAAGTGCCGAACTTTGCGCTGGTGCTGATTAGTCTTATCAACGTTTTTGTGACATGCGAAAAAGCCACAAGAGACTATTAGTCGTTCGGGGTACGAGCCCAAATCGGATCTCTGGATGGTTTCACACCATGTTGTTGCGGCGGAGAGTAACGGCCGGGACGAAACAATCTGAACACTGGTGCCGCGTAAGGTGAGATTCCCGCTGGTAGTTAAGTCAGCGATCTAAGACGATCGTAACTTTATTTCGAGGCAATCCATAATCGTCTCAGGTACGCTGGGGGCCGATTCGGGACGTGCCGAGAAGAACAGTTTGATGCAAATCGACAACGTATCATCGCGTACCCGCTTGGTGGTGCTGTCACACTGGCTTCATGGAAGCGCTAAAGTCAATAGGTCACTTCTCTCAAAGCTATTGCTGGTGCCGAGATCTGTGGCTTGTGCCAAAGCAATGAAGCCATCAATTCTTTCTGGTGAGAAGCCACATCGCTAGCAATTCGTCACGAGGCGCTTAAGACCAATGTTAAGCTTTCTGCGGTTTCATCCAATATGACACCGAAAATAGCGGGATTCATTCATGGCGCGCAAAAGAAAAAGGGGCGAAGGGAGGCTCGGCAGAATTGGTTAGCTCGACTGTTGAAAGGTCTGGGAGACTGGGAGAAAACCTTGCGGGAGAATCAGATCGAGTGCAGTCGTTGATAAAACGCGACCAGCAGAGCAGAGTTTAACAACGTTGTACCTTGTCGGTGCCTGCATTGATCACCACTGATCTGCGACTGTGGCTGCATACGGGGCATATCTTCACGCCTGGGGGACTTCGCCGACCTCCCGACCACGCACCCATGCAGCGATTTTCAGCTGGCCGTACTCTGGCGAGCACACTGGGGTAAAATGCCAAACGCCCTCAGCCACCAAGCCGCAACGTCTGCAACAAAACATCGTCAACTATTGCTCCGAATTATTTTAAGAAAACGAGGCAGCAGGACGGCAGATGGGGCGGGGAAGCCAGGATAGATCCTGAAGTTCGCATATACGCAAAGAACCCTGATTCTGCATGCACACCTCCAGCTCATGGCATTTCCAGGATGCCTGTCGGATCAGCTCTGATGATCTCCGTGACCGCCCGGTGTGGCTGTCCATAGCTCACATGACGAGGCCATCTCTGCCACTACTGCCAATGAAGATGAAAGCTCCTTGCGCAGCCAGTAAGCGTTGTCGACACTTTTCTCTTCACACCCCTTTGTCTGCGGCATCCGGGATAATGCAATGCAATGCGCTGCAAGATGAGAGTGATACCTGAGCCATCGCACTGCAGCGGTGAAATGTAACGCTTCTGGAATGAGGACCGCGTCTTCTGTAGTATGCGGCGAGCGTCGTGCAAAGGAGGATGTACATGTTACTGCTGCATCTTCGGGAGCGTGGCCGAAATGGCCTGTCACAATGGCGCTCTGAATCCCTGTCCCGAGCAAGGGCCCCTCCCCTTATGTGGGCATGACCTGACACTCCCGTCGAGAAGATCCAGGTCGTCGATCTCTTTTGCTGCATCCTCTCCTGCCGTGATTCGTCGTGCTGCAACCACCGCGCAAAACCTTGGATGGGTACCAAATACTTTGCACTTGCTCGAGAGATATTCAGAAATATTGGTGGACTCCATCTGTGCCCGTTTGGGATGATTAGGCTTGGGCCAGGTGCTCGCGATCAGCACCGCAAACGTACTAGAAAAGGGTTACCAGGCGCGATTGGCGTTCGGCGAGCAGTATTTGGCATGCTGATGCTTTCGTTTCCTACCCTTTACACTCTGGCCCGATCTGATCTCGTGGGCAAGGCCCGAAGAGGAGATCAGGAAGGGAGCAGCAGCAAGGAAGCCGGGTGACTCGTATTGCGCAAGCCGAAGTGGTCACTTACTTGCCCCGCTACGGCAGGCTGAGGTAAATGAATAATGGAATTGCACTCACACGACGACGTTGGCCTGGAGAACGCCGACGCGGTGTGCGTATGCATACGCCTTGATGAGGATGGGAATGCGTTTGAGCGCCGAGTGAGAACCATGATCTGCATGAGATGTGAACGATTTGCAGAGGGATCAGATAACATGGACAGGCAGATGGAGAGATTGGATCTGCTGCTTACAGTACCTCAATCCTCTGCCCCATGTTCACATCGCTGTAGGGAGTCCTGGTTGCGGGAGAGTAAGTGCCGGGGCGATCTTGAAGCGTGCCGGCAGCAGCGCCAACCAGGTTGCGTCTTGCAGACCTGCCTACCTACAGGCCTACAATTGTACGTCAATTAGTAAGATGAAGGACGGTTCTGGTGACGTTGGAATGGAAATGGGATGAAAAAGGAAGAAAGGGATGGATTGGATTGGATGGTGACTACCCATTGCCCACCGGCTCCGAGAACTTGGGAGAAGGGAGGCTGCATAAGACTGGTCCCGCCTGCGTTGTGCTTGGCTACAGAGCAGAGCCCGTTTGGCTGCTGGGCAACCAGCAATAAGCAATAAGCAACCTCTCTCTGGCCAAACGTTACTCGTTACGCCGAACAGACAGAAGGCATCGCATCTTTAATATTATTATGTACCTTAAGGTTAATGATTTGCGGTGCATGCGCTGGAGAGCTTGCCGCGGCCGCTATTGCAGCTGCTGGAATTGTAAGGGGGAAGTGTTTGGGCAATCGCTGCACCAGGCAGCAAATTGGAATTGGAGGAATTGAATCTGGCAACGACGTGCAGCATCGATTCTGCAGAGGTTTTCATGCTCCCAGGCCCTCACGGCAGAGCTGCGATGGTGGAGCCTCTGGGCGTCTCTGGATTGGCGGTGGCTGCAGCGACTTGGCCTCCTTGGGCAGGCGGAGCAGGGGAGAGCGGACTGAAAGAGACGGAAAGAGAAGTGATTCCTGAAAAGAGGGCTTGAGTTATTTTGGGAAGATGCGCGCTGTCGGGGCCATGCCCCTTTCGATAGTCCACCGTACGCTAAACTCCCGAATGCTGCCCTTCCCCCCTGCGACTTTACCCTGCCGTTGGACCCTGGTTGGCAACTTCCCTGCAAAACAGCAACATCCTGGGAAAATTTGATCATCCTGACTACTGCCCCAGAGCCTTTGAGATGAGCCATGAGCAAGATGGGCGATGGGCGATGTTCCCGGACATCCTCCATGATATCGATGGGCCATGTTGGGCCATGTTCACCGCGGCGGCCCCTCCCTTTCGGCCTGGTCCACTCAGTCTGCCTGGCAAGGGAGAGGCCGGGACTCAGGGAGAAGAGACGAAATTTCCCGTTGGCTGGCTCACAGCTGCTGGTCCTGCTCTAGTCTGCCTGCTTTCTGCTCTCTGGAGAATGTCACCCCAGACATCGCTTCTTAGCCTTCTTGCTAATACTGCTGCCACAAGGTACAGTAGTCAGACGGCGGGAGCCACGCAGTTGAGTCAGCTAGAAGCTTGCTAGTCGCTCGCTGTGGCTCTGCCTGTTTTGAGCTTGACAGCTTGGTCTGCTCTGCTGTGTTCTTCGCTGCTGTGCCCTTCTCGATCTTCCCCCACTACAGTACCACCGCAGGACCGGCTACGTGCCTGATGCCTTTGCTCTCCACGTCTACCTCCACGACCCAGTACTCCACGAGCTTGCGCTTTGCCCTAGCTAGGCGCAGTCCGCCGGAGGTACACAGGACTCGACCAGGTCGACCTCGACTCGACCTCGAGGCACCCTACTCTCCAACTACTCTCCGCCACCCAAAAGTACCTCGACCAAAGTAGACGCCTGCCCCTTCAGTCGGTGCACACCGCATCCCCTCGACGCTCAGCCGGCTCTGCACACTTGCAACTTGGATGAACGAGCACAGGCACTCCTCGTCCAAACAAGGCCCTTACCTCAAGCCATCGCCAAATTTTGGGATATCTCTGCACATCCGCTGAGCTTCCTTCTTCTGGCTAATCTTTGCCTTCCAGAAGAACGCCTCCTTTCTTTGCTTTTGTTTCTTTCGGGAAATCTCTGCTCCAGCCTGCTAGCGAATCGTGCTTTACTGATTTCCGCAATCGTCAATATCTATCACCCATTATTATACACGCCATAAGTACGCCCTTGACGCTTCTGCCAGCCCACCGTCCTGGGTCGGTGGTCCGCCCATAGCTGTCTTGCATTAAAGACACACACTTCCCTCTCCCTCTTCTAACTTGTCAACGTCCAGCTCCAACTTAGGCCAGGCCCACGCAACTCGAGGCCGCAGCCAGATATTTCGCCCGGACAGCAGGACTTTTGCCCCAGCAGTTGAATCCTTCAGAAAAGGCAGCAGCCACATCCACCGATCTCAAATCACTTTTTGTTCAGCCTGCCCCCCGACTTTGTCTTGGCGAACTCCTCCAGCCCAGACATCCTCTCTACTCTCGCCGTCCTCCGTGCACCGAAATTACAGAAGATCGCACTTTGATCAAATCGACAGAAAGTCTGGGAAGTGCAATCTGGGGCAGCGCAGCTTTGCGACAGATTGGCAGAAAGTCAGTGGCATCACGTCCCAGAGGTCCCAGCCTTTCAGAGGCGCGCAAACCCAGCTTCGATCACTCGCTTGGGTTAGCCAGATTCAGATCGTGCAGCCATCAGCCGCCTTCCACACGCGCACGAGATCTGAGTGGATGCCCAGTATTAGTTTCCAGCTGGGATTGTCTGCTGCTGCTCGTTTCGCTCGTTTTGCTCGTTTCCAGCACCGGCACTACTGAAAAGTTGCAGAGCCTTGAAGCCGACCGACCCCACCACCGTACGTGCACCTTACCCTTTCCGTCACCCATCATCCTCCCCCCCAAAAATCCTCCCTTGCATCCCTGTACATAAAGTCATATGTACACTACTTCTTGCTCTGGAGCAGCATCCACCACCCCGGGCACGTTACCTCACCTCACCTCATCACGACAAGAGCAAGCTTGCGGCTGCCTGTTGTTGACTGCACACCCTCAAGTGTCTTCTGAGGAATGTCACCGGCTCTTGCGGGCGTGACCCAGACGGCATGAACTGATTCTGACCTTCCATGCGAACAGGTTCGCGCATCGGGTGGCTGCATATCCTCTGGGACCCGGTCGACCTTGTCCTACATATCAAAAGCTTCAACTCTTTGTCTGCTGAAAGTACGTGCTCTCCACTCGTTCCCGTCAACTTGCAGCCAGACCGCGCCAGCCCCTCATCGCCCCAATATTTCCATAGCCGCGACTGACATTCGTTCCTCTTAAGGCCCGCACTTGCAGTAATTTATTCATTAGTTTCAGGTCTTCCGAAGTTCGATCAATACTAAAGACGGCAGCTTGTCGACGCGGTGTATATTGAGAAGCAAGCGCCGGAAAGAAGGCCCACCAGCTAGCGACTTTCGTCCGAATTCACTCTGACTCCTGGCACTCCGTCTAGTTCCGCGACAGCAACAAGTCTAATCTCTTAATCGCGATATCAGAAGAAAGGGACCTCTATTTGGTAGCGTCTGGAACCATTACAGCTTTTCAACTCTCCATCAACAGTCGTTTGACTAGTTTTCACCTCGAATTTCAAGTCAATAGAACCATCTTCCAGGCGCCAGAAGCATTTACAGAGTCTACACACATTCCATGGACCAGGAGACCATAATCTGCATCGATTAATACGGACTTCGAGACTTATTGACTCCCGAATCCGCCTCAACACCATCGTTCTCTTCCGGAACTTCTCCCCCATTACCCAGACCACCGTCAAACTGGCATACTCTACGTACCGCCTGTTCGAAGTAAGTCGCTGCTGCTCCGTCCGTCTTCGAATCGCTGCCTATCGACACTGGGCGTTTCTTACTGACTCATTTCATCACAGCCTGAACACCTTTCCAGAAGTAGACCTATAATACTCGACGAATCCTACGCATCGCCCGAGACTGCGGCTCTTCACGAAGAAGGGTACGAGGGAGCCCTCGTGGCCAGGGCGGAATCCCCAAGGGATCACCTTTCCATGCCTACCTACGGGAAGTCTCAACCACCGCAAATTCAAGGCAAGAAACGCGAGGCTAGAAGTTTGTTTCAATCGGCTGACTTTCTACAGGCTACGAACGAGCATACACAGACCATCCATACCCATTCGCAGCACCTATTTACGGATCCTCGCCATCAGTATCATCAACAACTTCGGCACCGGCCTACCAAAATGCTCCTATGGCAATGCCATATGCTCCGAATCAACCGCGTCCAGGTTATGATGACCAGTCTGGACCTTATTTGAACGTTGGCTCCACACCAGAGCCAACGATTACGTCCTGGAACCCTTCCAGAGGAAATCGAGATACCAAATTCCAGGTCTGCTTCTCGACACTGTACCCGCTCATGACAGCGAATGCGCCGGTCTTCTTCTTGATGTTTGGACAGAGAAAATGCCAGGCTTCGTTGCAGAAATTGACTCAAGCAGGAGGTGTGTGTACGTACAATGTCACAGCAGATGTTCCACCACTTTCATCGACAGGTTTCTCAGCCCCAACGGTGCCGGTATTTATGTTCATGGAAAGTGGGGATGGAGGAGATGTGATGTCTAAAGTCGAAGTTGGCACTTTTATGTATGTTGACAGCGGAGAGCAAAGCGCGAGTAGCACACCCAGGGAGATGTCGAGAAAGAGAAAGATCTCGGCAGACGATGCAGAGCTCATGAAGAGCCCAGCGAAAAGAAATTCCAGCCAGCAATTGAGGCCGAAGGAGGAATTTGGCACCAATTATGGCTATCCAGCGACCAACTCGGATCCGTCATACTCGCCATACATGCAACCGAGTTCCTATGGAGTTCCTCAATATGGTGGCAGCCGATCCGCAGGGGGTTATCAAGGAGGTCAGCAATCGAGGCATCTGGCGTATGGTTATTCAACTTCCGCTACGGCATCTCCACCCTCCCTGAAGGCTCAATCGCCACAGCTTGGAAATTGGTCAGGATACCCGACCGTGGGCTCGAATATGGGTCGAGGTGGTGTTCCTTCAAATTCCGGGGTATCTCGGCCGGCGTTATCGTCCCTCCCTGCACCTTCAATACCAGCAAATCCCCCACTGATCAGAACATCAACCTTGCAACAAACGCCGAGCCCTGCATCGACGCCACACGGCGGGCACCCTGGTCAACATTTCAATGCATACGCCCTTTACCCGCACAAAGCGAAGCTCGAAATTCAAGGTGATCTCGACGCTATGGCTCAGAACTGGACCCCAGAAGAGTTTGAATCAAGAAGGCGGCTTGTACACTTCAGACGGTCACAATCTGGAAGCACGATCACGACGACGTTCGCACCGATTGCGGCGGATGATCGGCCCCCACAAAGTGTGTGCATCAGCTGCATCTACTGGGAAGAGAAGCAAGAGTGTTTTGTCACCAGTGTGGACACAATTTATTTGTTGGAGCAACTGGTTGCAGCCAGGTTTACTGTTGAGGAAAAGAACCGAATACGAAGGAACTTGGAGGGCTTCCGTCCTCTGACGGTATCGAAAGGAAAATCGGACAGCGAAGAATTCTTCAAAGTCATTATGGCTTTCCCTGCTCCCAAACCGCGCAATATCGAGAAGGATGTGAAAGTCTTTCACTGGAAAGACTTAGCATCTGCGTTGAAGAAAATCATTGGCAAATACGTAGGTTGAGAAAACTCTTTATGTGTCTATGCTAATATGTCCCAGTCTGCCAGTCCATCTTCAACTCTGCCACCAGGTCCAGCTCTTCTGACACCAGTCAGCTCGACCGGTTATCCTGAACAGACCCCTATGGCATACCCGACTGACCACCATGGAATAAATTCCCCGCGTTCAATTTCAGGCTCAACAACCTCGACGGCATACAATTCCATGAACATCCCTGCGCGGGTTCTCTCCCCTCATGAACAGAAGGCCATGGTATCTCAAGGCGGGCCTCCTGACTTGCGCGTCGCGGTCTCTCATAACCCCCACGAGCCTGGAAGTCACTGGCAAGCACCACACCACTTGCAAGGTTCGCAGCAGTACCAACAGCTACAGAATCCAAGCGGACGAAGCTCATGGGACATGTCTCCCTATCTCGAAGGCAGCCCCGCAACTAGCGCCGGCACTTCTGGCCAAGCCCAAGCGATGGGCACGTACCCCAATTCTCGAAATCTGGCGGAAGCAGCGCTGCCCGGGGGCGACAACCGTGCTGTGCGGAGTTTATCATCACAACAACAGAGTCAGCAGGTCCCGCGTACGTGAGCGTGTCATTGGAGGAGAGTGTTGATGGATGAGGTTGAGGGTGTGCACCGCCATTGGTCATGTGTCCCTTCTTGCGCTTAGCGCCTCCCTTCATCTCGGACCCCGGCAATCTCGTATTCCCTCACATGGTGCAGGCAGCCCACCTGCACAACATCACAACCCTTGCAGCTTCTATCCAGAGTGCGAAGATATCAAATCAATCTTGGTTCTGGGTCTGGTGGCTTGAAACCAGATGTTACACTACATCGGTTGTCGGCTGTCCACATCTCGTCTTCGGATAGGGTTTGCCTCTACACCCTCCCCTTTTCGTCTGACTCATCAATCAACACATACTCGTCTATACTTCCTCCTCTTCGCACTCGCTTCTCGGCATTACATGGA
>Ga0302325_10012325_pt1 | contig 18343 bp, 17 predicted proteins | sample Palsa_T0_2_FD_201948 | JGI IMG/M metagenome (GOLD analysis project Ga0302325, IMG submission 201948) | Peat permafrost microbial communities from Stordalen Mire near Abisko, Sweden - Palsa_T0_2 | ecosystem: Environmental > Terrestrial > Soil > Palsa > Peat permafrost | place: Sweden: Abisko...
GGCACCTTCAACGGGACCAGCATGGCCTCCCCGCACGTCGCTGGCATCGCCGCGATGGTCGAGTCGCTGGGGGTGACCGATCCCGGCGCGGTGCGCGAGGCCCTCACATCCACCGCGCGACCCCAGCCGGAGACGAACCTCTACGGAGCGGGAATCGTCGACGCGGGGGCGGCGGCGTCGCGCGTCTTCTGGCAGCACCTCGCCTGGCGGGGCTTGGCGCTTCTCGGGCTGGGCTGGCTGGTCGCACGACGCATCCGCAAGAACGGCGGCAAGGTCACCCGCACGGCCGGTTCGGTGGCGGGGGCGCTGCTGGCCAGCGTCGGCCTCGCTCCGTTCGGGCCGCTCCTCGGCCTGGCGGGGTATGCCGGAAAGCTGCGCACCGCACTCGACCTGGGCATGCGCCCGCTGGGCGAGTGGGACCTGGTGCTGGCGGGCGCCGGGATGCATCGCTGGCTCTTGCTGGCGAGCGCTCTGCCCGCCATCGGTCTCACCATGCTGGGCTTCGCCAGCTCCCGCGTTCGTCCGTTCATCGGCGGCATCGCGCTGGGGACGGCGGCGCTTCTGGTGCAGCTCGCCTGGTCGGGGGAGGCGGCGTTCGTCGGAGGGCCGATGCTGGCGCGGGTCTGGACGGTGACGAACGCGCTGGTGTGCCTCTGGCTGGCCCGGGCGGCGCTCGACGCGAAGCGGTCATGAATAATCCGGGTTAGACTGACGGCCGATGTCGCTCAAGATCGACCAGGACCATTCCCGTTTCCGGGCCATCGTCCGCGGCAAGATCCGGCAAAACCTGCGCAAGTACATCTCGCAGGGGGAGCTCATCGGGCGGAAGGGCAAGGACGTCGTCTCCATCCCCATCCCGCAGATCGACATCCCGCGCTTTCAGTTCGGCGACAAACAGCGCGGTGGGGCGGGGCAAGGGGAGGGCGAGCCGGGCGACCCCATCGGGGGTGATCAAGAAGAGGAAGGGGAGGGCGGGCGCCAGGCCGGACAGGGAGCCGGCCAGCACGCACTGGAGGTGGACGTCACCCTCGACGAGCTGGCGGCCATCCTGGGCGAGGAGCTGGAGCTCCCGGACATCAAGGACAAGGGCAAGAGCAAGATCATCAACGCGAAGGATCGCTATACCAGCATCCGCCGCGTGGGCCCCGAGTCGCTTCGCAACTTCAAGCGCACCTACCGGGAGGCACTCAAGCGGCAGATCGCCATGGGCACCTACGCGCCCGGCAACCCCGTGGTCGTCCCCATCCCGAGCGACAAGCGCTACCGGAGCTGGAAGACCGAGGCCGAGCCCGTCGCCAACGCGGTCATCATTTACATGATGGACGTCTCCGGCTCGATGGGCGACGAGCAGAAGGAGATCGTGCGCATCGAGAGCTTCTGGCTCGATGCCTGGCTCCAGCGACAATACAAAGGCCTGGAGAGTCGCTACATCATCCACGATGCGGTAGCGCGCGAGGTGGACCGCGACACCTTCTTTCATACCCGCGAGAGCGGCGGGACCATGATCTCCAGCGCGTACAAGCTCTGCTCGCAGCTGGTCGACGATCACTACCCTCCGGACGAGTGGAACATCTACCCGTTCCACTTCTCCGACGGCGACAACTGGTCGATGGACGACACCCTTCTCTGCGTCGATCTCTTGAAGAACAAGCTCCTGCCCCGCGTCAACATGTTCGCGTACGGCCAGGTGGAGAGCCCCTATGGGTCGGGCCAGTTCATCAAGGACTTGCGGGAGCACTTCGGCAAGGACGACCGGGTGGTCACCAGCGAGATCCGCGACAAGGACGCCATCGTCGGGTCCATCAAGGAGTTTCTCGGCAAAGGCGCGTGAGGTGGCATTGCCGAAGAAGGCATCGGCGCCCTCGCGGGTCGCGCTGAAGGCCGAGCTCCTCGCCCTCCTGGGCGCTCATCTGGAGACGCTGGAGCGCGCACACCGCGCGGCCTGCGAAGGGGCGACGCACGAAGAGGCCAAGCCGGAGAACGACAAGGACACGCGCGCGCTCGAGCAGTCCTACCTGGCGCGCGGTCAGGCGGCGCGCATCGACGAGCTGCGCTCCAGCATCGCCGGGGTCTCCGCCCTGGCGCTCCGCGACTTCGCGGATCGGCCGGTGGCGCTGGGTGCGCTGGTGGTCGTCGAGGAGGACGGCGAAGAGTCGACGCTCTTGCTGGCCCCTGGCGGCGGCGGCACACGCCTCGCGGACGGGGCGGTGCAAGTGGTCACGCCGCCATCGCCGCTGGGGCGTGCGCTCCTCGGCAAGCATGCCGGGGATCCGATCGAGCTCGTCGTCGCAGGGAAGACGCGCACCCTGCAGGTCCTGCGAATCGCCTGAAGCGGGGTCTCTCGACGGACTGCCTGCGCCCGCCTGCGCCTCAGCTGTTGCGCACCCCGACGGACCAAACCGGCGCCGGTGACGATCGCCGCGCGGCCACGCTCTGCTCCTCGTCGGCATCCCACGAGACCGGCTGGCCCGTCGATTCGACGACGGACATCCACAGATCGCTGTGCGTGTCGACCTGCTTGCGGAAGCGCGTGGCGAGGGGCATGGGCACGTGCACGAAGCGCCCGTGCCATTGCCCGATGAGAACCTCGGTGTTCCCGGCCATCGCCGCGTGCACCGCATTCCGCGCCATGTTCCAGCAGTACACGCTGTCGGTGGGCGACGCCGGGACGCTACGAATGTGATAGCTCGGGTCCATGTACTTGAGCGTGACGTCGATGCGCTTCTGCCGGAAGTGATCGACGATCCGGTCCTTCAGGACGACGCCAATGTCGCTCAGGCGAAGGTTCCCGCTGGGGTCGGTCATGCGATCCCCGTTCGCCTCGGCGCAGAGCTCTTGGCCGGCGCCCTCGGCGACGACGATGACCGCGTGCTTGCTCCGGGCCAGGCGCCGCTTGAGAAATTCGAATAGACCGAGATCGCCTTCGAGCTGGATGGGGACCTCGGGGATGAGGACGACGTCCACGTCGGTCGAGGCGATGGCCGCCTGGCAAGCGATGAAGCCGGAATGGCGACCCATGAGCTTGACGACGCCCACGCCATTCACCGCCCCGGTGGCCTCCACGTGCGCGCTCCGGATCACCTCGACCGCCGCGGAGAAGGCGGTCTCGAACCCGAAGCTCTGATCGATGAAATGGATGTCGTTGTCGATGGTCTTGGGAATGCCCGCGATGCCGATGTGCAGGCCGCGCCTCTCGACCTCCGCCGCCAGGGTGATCGCTCCGCGAAGCGTCCCGTCGCCGCCGATGACGAAGAGAATGCCGATCCCCAGACGCTCCAGCGTGTTGACCATCTCGAAGGGGTCCTGCCCTCCGCGGGAGGTTCCCAGCGCGGTCCCTCCTTCGTGGTGGATGTCGGCCACCGCAGCCGGAGTCAGCCGCACCGGCTCCTCGCCCAGCCCTTTCACCAGGCCGGCATAACCGTATCGAAACCCGTAGATCTCCTCGACGCCGTAGCCCTGAGTGAGCTCGAGCACCAGGCCGCGAATCACGTTGTTGATGCCCGGACAAAGCCCGCCGCAGGTCACGATGCCGCAGCGCAGACGGCTGGGATCGAAGAAGATGTGATCGCGCGGGCCGGCCAGCTCGAAGGCCGGCGCACGCGAAAGGTTCTCGCAGTACTCGCTGATCTTGGACATGCGGTCGTCGAGCGGCACCCGGTCGGCCTTGCCGACGTAATGAATCGCCGCGCGCGCCAGCCGGTCGTTCAGCGGTGACGGGTGCCGGCAGGCGCCAAGGATTTTCACCTCGACGTCGTCGGCAACCACGCGGTCCGTACGTTCGGGGACGGTGAGGCCGATCGCCATCGACTGAACGGTACGGGGAGACGGTTTCGCCACGATTTCGCCGACGTTGCCGAAGTGCGCCGCGGACTTTCCGGGGTCGCTCACACCGCGTGATACACTCCCGGGATGAGTGAGTTCGCGCTGAAGACGGCGCTGCCGGCCTATCTGCGAGAAGAGCAGAACCGCATCGAAAGGCTGGCCGCCGGCGCGGGGCTGGACTTCTTCCCCACCGTCTTCGAGATCCTCACCTACGACCAGATGAACGAGATCGCGGCGTACGGCGGCTTCCCCAACCGCTACCCGCACTGGCGCTTCGGCATGGAGTACGAGCGCCTGGCCAAGAGCTACGAGTACGGCCTCTCCAAGATCTACGAGATGGTCATCAACAACAACCCGGCCTACGCCTACCTGCTGGAGGGAAACTCCCTGGTCGATCAGAAGCTCGTCATGGCGCACGTGTACGGGCACGTCGACTTCTTCAAGAACAATTACTGCTTCCGTTCGAGCGATCTCGATTCGGGCGGACGCACCGTCGACCCGGTCCGGCGCCCCACCGCCTACGACCCCAAGCGCCGCTGGATCGACAAGATGGCCAACCACGGCTCGCGCATCCGGCGCGTCGTGGCGCGGCAGGGCATCAACAAGGTCGAGGAGTTCCTCGACTACTGCCTCAGCCTGGAGAACCTGGTCGATCTGCACGCGCCCTTCAGCGGGCGGCGCGCCAAGGCGGTGGTGGAGGACGAAGGGGAGATGCGTGCCACCGAGGTCCCGCGCCTTCGCGCGAAGGACTACATGGAGAGCTTCATCAACCCCGAGGAGTATCTCGAGGAGCAGAAGAAGAAGATCGAGGCCGAACGCGGGAGGGCCAAGAAATTCCCCGAGCACGCCGAGCGCGACGTCCTCCTCTTTCTCCTCGAGCACGCGCCGCTCGAGCGCTGGGAGCGCGAGGTCCTCGAGGTGGTGCGGGAGGAGGCCTACTACTTCGCGCCGCAGTGGCAGACCAAGATCATGAACGAGGGCTGGGCGACGTACTGGCACTCCCGTCTCATGACCGAGAAGATCCTCGATGCGAGCGAGATCATCGACTACGCCGATCACGCGGCAGGAGTCCTGGCCACCAGCGGCGGACGCCTCAACCCCTACAAGCTCGGCGTCGAGCTCTACCGCCACATCGAGGAGCGCTGGGACAAGGGGCAGTTCGGCAAGGAGTGGGAGGACTGCGACGACCTCGACGCCAAGAGAAACTGGAACCTTCGCCTCGGCCTGGGCAAAAAGAAGATCTTCGAGGTGCGCGCCCTCTACAACGACGTCACCTTCATCGACGAGTTCCTGACGCCGGACTTCTGCCGCGAGCACAAGCTCTTCAGCTTCGGCTGGTCCAATCGCAACGAGCGCTACGAGATCGAGACTCGGGAATTTCGCGCGGTAAAGGAGAAGCTTCTCTTCCAGCTCACCAACGGCGGCAATCCCTTCATCTACGTGGAAGACGCGAACTACGAGAACCGTGGGGAGCTGCTCCTCCGCCACGACCACCAGGGTCTCGATCTGCGCGTCGACTACTCGAAGGAAGTGATGCGCAGCCTCATCCGCGTCTGGAAACGCCCGGTGAGCGTGATGACCATCGCCGAGGGCAAACCGGTGATGCTCCGCTACGACGGCAAGGAGCACACCACGCGACACACGCGCGCATAGCCCGGTGACCGGAGCGGGCACCGATGGCCGAGTTCATGCGCGACCCCGCCGACTGGCTGCGCAAGCTGACGCCGGACGAGTGGATCCACGCCGGGCTCGGCGAACTCAAGCGCGCCGAGCAAGCCTACGCCGCGGGCAACGCGCGCGGTGGCGTGGCGGGGGTCAAGCGAGCGGCGGGGATGGCGCTCAACGCGGCGCTCATCGTCGAACCGGATGCGTCGTGGGGGCGGGCGTACGTGGAGCACGTCGCGGCGCTGGCCAGGGATCCGGTCGCCCCGGAGGCCGTGCGGAGCGCGTGCAGGAAGGTGCTCGGGGCCGCGCCGCCGGGCCACCAAGTGGTGGTGCTTCGCACCCCTCGGGCCTACGAGGAGGTCCTGGAGGCAGCGCGCGACGTCATCGCGCACGCGTGGGCGGTGGTGAGAAGGAATGAAGCAAAGACGGACTGAGTGGATCCTGTCGCTCGCGCGGGCCGCGTCGCTGGCGTCGCTGGTGCTGCCGGCGTGCGGCGGAGAGGCCGCGGTGGCGACGCGTGCGCCGGCCGCTGCGCCTCCCCTGGCGGCTCCTCCTGCGTCCGTGGTGGCGGATCCGAGGGACGTCGCCGACACGCCCGGGGCGACGGCGTCCAGCATCCCGACGCCCGCTCCCGCGCCCGCGCCCGGGTCGACGGCGAACGTCGACTCGACGGCGAGCGCCCCCTTGCCGCCGCCGCGCCCGACCACCCTGCGTCTGGGCGACGGGGAGCTCGCCGCGGGTGACGAGGCCTGCGAGAAGGGCGACCTCGACGCCGCCCGCAAGCACTACGCGGCCGCGCCGCGGGGAGTTGCATCGACGGTGGGGCTGGCGCGTGTCCGCATCGCGCGCGTTGACGTGCCCCTCGACTACGCGGCGGCCAAGGGCAACGCCGAGGTGGCGGCGGCCGCGGCGGACTTGCTGCGAGCGACCCGGGCCGTTCCCCCCTTCGGTCCGGCCTTCGTCGAGCTGGGGCGGGCACGCCTTCTTCTCGGCGACGCGCCCGGAGCCATCGGGGCGCTGCAGAAAGGCACCCAGCTCCTGCCGGACGAGCCCGAGGCCCACTCGCAGCTGGGGGTCGCCTTGCTGGCGACGGGACATGCCGCCGACGCCGTGCGAGAGCTGGCGCGCGCCGAGCAGCTCGACCCGGGGAGCGCGGCGCGACGCGGCAACCTGGGGACCGCGCTGATGATGGCCGGGCGTACCCGGGAAGCCATCGGCGAATACGAGACGCGCGCGCGCATGGACGACGGCGACGCGCGCGCCCATTCCGATCTCGGTACCGCCCTGCTGGCCACCCAGGATCTGGAGCGCGCCTTGTCGGAGCTGGAGCGCGCGGTAAAGCTCGATCCGCAGCGCCCCAGCGCGCACTCGAACCTGGGTTACGCCCTGCAGCAAGCCGGCAAGATGGCCCCGGCGGTGGCCGAGTACCGGGAGGCGCTGCGTCTCGACCCGAAGCTGGTGAGCGCGTGGATCAACCTGGCCACCGCCCTGGCGCGCGACCCCAAGACACGCCGCGAGGCACGCGCCGATCTGGAGCGCGCACGCCTCCTGTCCCCCGGCGACCCGCGGGTGAAGGCGAACCTCGAAGAGCTGGACGCTCTGGAGAAAGCCGCACCCCCCGGCGCGCCCTGAGCTCATCCGTCCTTGACCTCGCCGAACGCCATCCCTTAGCGTTACGGCCTGCCACGGCGAGCAGTCCTTTTCGCCAAGCGAAGCGCGAAGTCGGCAAGGGTCCGGGGAGTGCGGGAGTGGCACCGCGCACGGATGCGTTAGCGGTGGAGGCATTCCGATGGCATTGGGACGCGTGAAGTGGTTCAACGACGAGAAGGGGTGGGGCTTCATCAAGCAGGACGCGGGGCCCGACGTCTTCGTGCATTACTCCCAGATTCAGGGGGACGGCCGGCGACGCCTCTACGAGGACGAGGTGGTCGAGTTCGAGATCAAGGAAGGCCCGAAGGGACTTCAGGCCGTCAATGTCGCGCGCCAGGCCGGCGCCACCGCCGCCCCCAACTGAGGGAGCCCCTTCTCGCGGCGAGGAAGGGACCGTCGTGGCCTGAGCGCCTCAGGCCGGCTTCGGCACGCCCTCGCGGTGGAACGTGTCCGTGAGGGGAGAATACACGTGCGCCTCCACCTGGGTCGTAGCGTCGCCCAGATCGTACACGTTGAAGCCGGCCATGCGGTCCGCCTCGTGGTGGTGGAGCGACGCGCTGGTCGCCCCCACCTGAAGAAGCTGACCGTCCTCGGTGGGGACGATGCGCTGGACGCGGCGGTGCAGGTGGCCGTGCAGCAGCAGGCCCCCGCCGCCCAGCGGGCGAAGCTGGGCGAGCAGCGCGGGGGCATCGCGCAACCCTTCCACGTAGGTCTTCAGGCGCGACCACGGGTGCACCGCCGGGTGGTGCAGCGCGACGACGATGGTGCGCCTGGCCACCTCGGGGTGGGCCAGTACCCGGGCCAGCGCGGCGAGCTGCTGGCCTCCGAGCTCCCCCGCCGCGACCAGGGGCGGCCGCGGGACGGCGCTGGAGAGGGCCACGAAGGCCACGTTGCCTCGTAGCTTCACCACCGGAAAACGAGCCCCTCCGGTGTCGACCGCGAGCTCCGGGAGATCGCTCACCAGGTACCGTCCCAGGTAGCGCTCGAAGCGCCGCGAGGTGAGCGCCCCGCGCGTGTAGAGATCGTGATTGCCCGGCACGATGGTGACGCACGTGGGATCGAGCCCCAGGTCGCGCTCCAGCAGATCGCGCACCAGCTCGTACTCGCTCTCCAGCGCGAGGTTGGTCAGGTCGCCCGTCACCACGACGTGCTCCACGTCGAGGCGCGCAATCTCCCGCGCGATGGCGCGGACGTAGGTCGAGCGGTGGATGCTCCCGCGCTTCAGGCGGATGTTGATCCAGCCGGTCAGGCGCTTGTTGAGGAAGCGATGCGGGCGCACCCCCTCCAGGGAAAGGAGGTGCAGATCCGAGAAGTGAGCAATCTTCATCGCGCGTCGGCGGCGCAGCGGAATCCGACCGAGGCGGGGCGCAGCGAGGGGCTGGCGTCGCGTGCGGCGGCGCGGAGCCACATGGCGGCATCGAGGTAGGACCCGCCGCGCGTGACGTGGAAGCCGGCCCCGGCGCCGCCCGAGGTGTTGGGACGGGGGTCCACCACCGCGTCCTCCAGGTAGCCGACGGGATGTCCGTGCCCGTCGATCTCCAGGACGTCGGCCACCCACTCGGCCACGTTCCCGGCCATGTCGAGCAGCCCGAGGGGTGTGGCGCCGTCGGGGAGCGAGCCCACCGGGGCCAGGCCCAGGAAGCCATCGGTCCCGTCGGAGTCGTCCGCCGCCCAGGCTCCGTGGTTGGCCAGGTGCGCGTTGTAGAGGTTGCCCCACGGGAACTCGCGCCCCTCCACGCCTCGCGCGGCGTACTCCCACTCCGCCTCGGTGGGCAGCCGCCCGCCGGCCCACGCGCAGAAGGCGGCCGCGTCGTCCCAGCGCACGTGGGTGACCGGCAGGTCCGGCCGCCCGAAGCGGGGGTCGGCGGGCGAGAAGTCGGGGGGCGCACAGGGACCGGCGGAGACGCAGCGCGCATAGGCGCCGACGGTCACCTCGGTGCGGTCGAGATCGAAGGTGGAGAGCGTGACCAGGTGGGCCATCCCCTCGGCGCGCACCATCCCGATGAAATACTCGTTGTCGTGGCATTGCGTCGCGCGCACCTCGCGTTCGCACAGCTCGACGGCGTGGGCCATCTGCACCGGCGTCGAGCCCATCACGAACGTACCGCCGACCACCCGCACCCGGCCCTGCGGCGGCATGCGCACCACCTGCACACCTTGTCCCGGGACGGCGGTGCGCGCCTCGTCCAGGACGCCCCACCACGCGTCCGGGGCTTGCGGGCGATGCGCGCTGGCCCCCGGCGATAGCGAGCAGAAGAAGAGGACCGCCAGGGCTCCCGGAAAGAAGCGGAGGCGGTCCACGTCGTTCACCCGGTCAAGACGCGCAGCGGGTGTTCGATCAGGCGGCGAAGCTCGGCCAGGAAGGCGGCTCCCACGGCGCCGTCGACGACGCGGTGATCGCACGACAGCGTCATGGCCAGTCGCTTGCCGGGTACCACGGCGCCATCGGCGATGACCGGCACGTCCCGCACCTGCCCCACCGCCAGGATGGCCCCCTCGGGCGGATTGATGACCGCCGAAAAGTCGTCGATGCCGAACATGCCCAGGTTGGAGATGGAGAACGTGCCGTCCTGCATCTCCTCGGGCTTGAGCTTGCGCGCGCGCGCTCGCGACGCGAGCTCCCTCACCTCGCGGGCAATGGCGACGACGCTCTTCTGGTCGGCATGACGCACCACCGGCGTCACCAGACCATCGGGGATGGCCACGGCCACGGAGATATCGACCCGCCGGTGCACCAGGATGGCCTCCGGCGTGAAGCTCGCGTTGCACTCCGGGACGCGCACCAGGGCGACGGCGCAGGCCTTGATGAGGAGATCGTTGGGGGAGATCTTCATCGGCGGCGCTTCGTCGCCGCCCTTGGCCGCGCTGGCGGAGGCAAGCTCCCCGTTGATGCGTTCGCGCAACTTCACGAGCTCCGACGCGTCGACGTCGATGGTCAGATAGAAGTGCGGAACCGTCGCCTTCGACTCGGTCAGCCGGCGCGCGATGGTCTTGCGCATCGGCGAGAGCGGACGGATCTCCGGCGGGTCGAGAGCCAGGGCGGCAGCCGCCGGAACCCGCGCCAGGGGGGCCGCCGGCTGGCTGGCGGGGGGCCGCATGGACTCGAGGTCGGCCGGAACGACGCGACCGCCCGGTCCCGTGCCCTGCGCTCCCTGCAGGTCGATGCCCCTCTCGCGCGCCACCTTGCGCACGTAGGGCGAGGCCATCACCCGTCCGCCCGCCGCAGCGCCCGGTCGCACCGAATCCCCCGGATAGGACGTGCGCTCGAGGATGTTGACCACCGGCGGGGTGCGCTGCGCGGGAGGCGCCAGAGTCTCGGCCGGTCGCCGCGTCTCCTCGGGGGTCGCCGCCTCCGTCGCCTTCGGGCCGTCCACGGGCTTCGGTGCTTCTGCCGGCTTCGGCGCCGCGACCGGCGCCGTCGCGGGGGGGCCGGCATTCCCCGCCATGGCCGAGACGTCCTCGCCCGGGGAACCGACAATGGCCACCGGTTGCCCGAGCTTCACCTGGGAGCCGGGCGGGACCAGGATCTTCAGCAGCGTCCCTGCGTCGAAGGCTCGGAACTCCATCGTGGCCTTGTCGGTCTCCACATCGGCCAGGAGGTCGTCGACAAGGACGGGATCGCCCTCCTTCTTGTGCCATGCCGAGAGGACGCCCTCTTCCATGGTGGGCGACAGCTTGGGCATATCGAGGATCTTCGCCATCAGGCTCTCCCGCGGGCCATCAGCCGCTTCACAGTTGCCACCACGCGGTCCGCTTGCGGCATGCACGCCAGCTCGAGCTTGGCGCTGTACGGCATGGGCACGTCGAGCGTCGACACGCGCAGGATGGGCGCGTCCAGCGCGTCGAAGGCCAGGCGCTGCACGCGATCGCTGACCTCGGCCCCGACGCCCCCGTAGGGCCAGCCCTCGTGCACGACCACCATACGATGGGTGCGCTCGACGCTCGCCACCAGCGTCCCCTCGTCGAGCGGTCGCAAGCTGCGGAGATCGATCACCTCGGCCGAGATACCTTCCTTTTCCAAGACCGCCGCCGCCTCCAGCGCCACGTGCGTCGTGCGCGAGTATGCGACGAGCGTCACGTCCTTCCCCGCCCGTACGACCTGCGCCTTCCCGAGCTCGACCACCTGGTCCCCCTCCGGGACCTCGCCCTTCACCGAGTAGAGCGTCTCCGACTCCATCACCAGGACGGGGTTGTCGTCGCGGATGGCCGCCTTGAGAAGGCCCTTGGCGTCGGCCGGGAACGCCGGCGCCACCACCTTGAGCCCCGGGACCGTTGCGTAGAAGTGCTCCATGGCGTGGCTGTGCTGGCTGCCGACCTGGCGAGCGCTGGCGTTGGGCCCGCGAAAGACGATGGGGCACTCCAGCTGCCCGCCGGACATCTGCCGGACTTTGGCCGCGTTGTTCAGGATCTGGTCGAAGGCGACGGCGCTGAAGTTCCAGGTCATGAACTCCACGATGGGCCTCAGCCCCACCATGGCCGCGCCCACGCCCACGCCGGCGAATCCCGCCTCGGCGATGGGGGTGTCGATCACGCGCTTGGCGCCGAACTTCTCCAGCAGCCCTTCACTGACCTTGTAGGCGCCCTGGTAGTGGCCGACCTCCTCTCCCATGAGAAAGACGCGACCGTCGCGCTCCATCTCTTCTTCCATCGCTTCGCGGAGGGCGTCTCGGTATCGAAGGGTAGGCATGGGGGGTCTAATACGCGAAAGGGCCTTTGTAGGTGGTCGGTTCCAGATCCGCGAGCGTCGGATCGGGGCTATCGTTGGCGAACTTGATGGCGTCCATGACCTCGGCCTCGACGCTCTTCTCCAGCGCGTCGAGCCGCTCCTCGCTGATGCCTTGCTCGCTCAGCGCGGTGCGCGTGCGGTGCAAGGGATCGCGCTTCTTGTGCTCTTCGAGCTCGGCCTGGGTGCGGTACTTGGCCGGGTCGCTCATGGAGTGCCCGCGGAACCGGTAGGTGCGCACCTCCACCAGCGTGGGCAGGCTGTGCTCGCGCGCCCGCTCGACGGCCTCACCGATGCGCCTCTCGACTTCCAGCACGTCGTCGGCAAAGAAGCGGTCGCGTTCCATGCCGTAGCCCAGCGCCTTCAGCGACACGTCCTCCACCGACATGGAGCGCGAGAGCGGAGTGCCCATGGAGTACTCGTTGTTCTCGCAGATGAAGACGATGGGCAGCTTCCACAGGGCGGCCAGCGAGAGCCCCTCGTGGAAGGCGCCGATGCTCACCGCCCCCTCGCCGAAGAAGCACAGCGTGACCCGTCCGTCCTCCCGGTACTTGCTGGCGTAGGCCACGCCGACGGCCAGCGGGATGTGGCCCCCGACGATGCCGTAGCCGCCGAGCATGTTGTGCTCCTTGTCGAACATGTGCATCGAGCCGCCGAGCCCCTTCGAGCAGCCGGTCACCTTCCCGAAGAGCTCGGCAAAGAGCGCGCGGGCCGGCATGCCCTTGGCGATGGCGATGCCGTGATCGCGGTAGGTGGTCATCACGTAGTCGTCGGGACGGAGCGCGGAGATGGCCCCGACGCCGACCGCTTCCTGCCCGATGTAGAGGTGGAGAAAGCCGCCTATTTTCCCTTCGGCGTACCCGCGCGCGCTCTCTTCCTCGACGCGACGGATGAGGAACATCTGCCGGTAGAGCTGGGAGAGGTGCTCCAGCTCAGCGCTGGGGCGCATCTGTGGGGGCGACTGCGTCGGCGGATCGGAGTTCAGGGGGGGTGTGTGCAGCATCGGAAGGGGCGGAGTCTAGTGCGGGCTCGTCGTTGCCACTAGGGTTCCCTTCCGGTTGGTGTGCCGGAAGGCCCGGCGGCGGCGCGGAAAGCTGCGAGGAGGGGGTTCCCGACGGCCCCACCCCGGGAGGAGGGGTGCGGACATGGCGCGAGGCCACCGCCGTCCCCATCGGCGGGGCCACCCGGGGCATCGCCGCGCTTGCCGCGAAGTCGTTCGCCACGCTGCGCAGGGACACGCCGTCCTCCTGCGGGCCACGGGTGCGACCGACGACCACCAGCCCCACGATGACGGCCAGGGCTCCCAGGGCCGCCATGTTCTGCCAGCGCCGGGTGGCGCGGGTGACGATCGACGAGCGGGGGACCGGCGTCATCATGAAGGCGGCGTTGGCCCCCTCGAGCTCCGCGGCCAGGACGCTGCCGAAGACCTCGCAGGAGCCAAATCGGTTCTTGGGCTCCTTGGCCAGGGCGCGGTCGAAGATGACGTCGAGGTGCTCGAATCCCCGGAGCACCGGCAGGACCGCGGTGGGAGCGCGTTGCTTGCCGGTGGCGACGCGCGTGGCCACCACCAGCGCGTCGTCGCCGGGGAAGGCCCGCTGGCCGGTCAGCGCTTCGTAGAGGGTGACGGCCAGGGAAAACTGGTCGCTGGAGGCGCCGAAGGTCCCCGTGGCGAGACCCTCCGGGGCGCTGTACGCAGGCGTGCCGAGCACGGTGGCGGCGCCGGTGAGCGTCGAGTCGGGGAGGCGGGCGATGCCGAAGTCGGTGAGCTTGGGGCCGGTGGGCGAGAGCATCACGTTCTCGGGCTTGACGTCGCGGTGCACCACGCCCGCCGCGTGCGCGTGCGTCAACGCCGACCCGAGCGCGCGGGCCAGCCGGGCGACCTCGAGAGGGGCGAGGGGTCCCTTCCGTTCGAGCTGCTCCCGGAGCGTCGGTCCGACGATGCGCTCGAAGACCAGGTAGAGGCCGACGTTCTCGTCTTCCCCCATGTCGTGCAGCGTGACCATCGCCGGATGCGACAGCGTCGCCGCCGTGCGCGCCTCCTGCCGCATCCGCTCGACGAGCTGCGTCTTCAGCTCCGGGGTGAGCCCCAGGTCGTCGCGCAGAATCTTGAGCGCCACCTCGCGGCCGAGCACCGTGTCCCGGGCCAGGAAAACCCGCCCCATCCCGCCCTGACCGAGCCGATGCTCGACCTCGTAGCGACCGATGCGAGAAGGGGGATCCATGCCACGGCCTTAGTACCGGCCCCGGCCAGGATTTCAATGCACCTCATTCGGTGTGGGGATTCCAGCACGCCACGCGATGTCCGGTGCCTCTCGCCGTCTCGTCGAGCGACGGCACTTCCTTCTCGCAGGTTCCCTTCACGATGCGCGGGCAGCGCGGGTGGAAGGCGCAGCCGGTCGGCGGATCCATGGGTGACGGCACGTCCCCCTCCAGCACCAGGTGCACGCGCTTGCGCTGGGGGTCCGCCTGCGGCGCGGCGGCCAGGAGAGCGCGCGTGTAAGGATGGCGAGCCTCGGCATAGAGCACGCCGGCGGGCCCCTGCTCCACGATCTTTCCCAGGTACATCACCGCCACCCGGTGGCTCACATGCTCGACGATCTTGAGATCGTGCGACACGAAGAGGTACGCGAGGCCCAGGCGCTCCTGCAGCTCGATCAGCAGGTTGACGATCTGCGCCTGGATGGAGACGTCGAGCGCGCTGATTGGTTCGTCGCACACGATGAACTCCGGCTGCACGGCGAGCGCGCGGGCGATGCCGATGCGCTGCCGCTGCCCTCCGGAAAACTCGTGCGGGTAGCGGTCCATCGCGTCCGGCCGCATGCCCACCTGCTCCAGCAGCTCGGCGATACGCGCCTCCTCGTCGCCGCGGGTCTTGGCCAGCTTGTGGATGCGGATGGCCTCGCCCACGATCTCGCGCACCGTCATGCGCGGATTCAGGCTCGAGTAGGGGTCCTGGAAGATGATCTGCATGCGCCGCCGCAGCGGGCGAAGCTCGCGCTGGGTGCTCCGGGTCACGTCGCGCCCGTCGAAGATCACGCGGCCGAAGGTGGGATCCAGCAGGCGCAGCATGAGCCGGCCCAGGGTGCTTTTGCCGCACCCGCTCTCCCCCACCAGGCCGGTGGTCTCCCCGCGACGGACGCGGAGCGAGACGCCATCGACCGCGCGCAGCCAGCGCCCGCCTCGCCCGAACCAGCCGGTGCCCACCGGGAAGTACTTGCCGACACTCTCGGTCGCCATGATGGTGCGAGGCTTGCCGGTCGCCGGCGCCTCGGGATCCGCTTCGTCGTGCGGCAGCGGCGCGGTCGTGGCAGGCTGGAAGAGATCCCGGTTCTCGCTCACGACGCGGCCTGGGGCTGGACGTCCTCGGCCCGCCAGCAGCGCGAGAGGCGGCCGGGGGCGACCTCGGCCACCGGCGGCTCCTCGAGGACGCACCGGTCGATGCGCAGCGGGCAGCGGTCGGCGAAGCGGCATCCCGGCGGGAGCGCGCGCAGATCGGGAACCATCCCCTCGATGGTCCGAAGCCGGCGCTGGGCGGTGGGTTTGCCGCGCGGCACGCTCTCCAGGAGACCGCGCGTGTACGGGTGCATGGGCCGCGCGAAGAGGGCGCTCACCGGGGCGCTCTCCACCACCCGTCCCGCGTACATCACCACCACCTCCCGCGCGTTCTCCGCCACCACCCGCAGGTCGTGCGTAATGAGCAGGATGCTCATGGCCAGGCGCTGTTGCAGCTCGCGAAGGAGCTCCAGGATCTGCGCCTGGATGGTCACGTCGAGCGCCGTCGTCGGCTCGTCCGCCACCAGGAGCTTGGGCTCGCAGGCCAGGGCCATGGCGATCATCACGCGCTGGCGCTGCCCGCCGGAGAGCTGGTGCGGATAGGCCTCGACCTGGGTTGCCGGCTCGGGGAGGCCCACCAGCCCGAGGAGCTCCACCGTGCGCGCGCGAGCCTGGCGCCGCGAGGTCTTCCGGTGAAGGCGAATGGCTTCCATGATCTGCCAGCCCACGGTGTAGACCGGGTTCAAGCTGGTCATGGGCTCCTGGAAGATCATCGAGACCTCGTTCCCGCGCACCGCCTGCATCTGGCGCTCGGGGAGCTGCAGGAGGTCGCGCCCCTCGAGCTCGATGGCGCCGGACTCGATGCGACCGGGGGGGGACGCCACCAGGCGCAGGATGGAGTACGCCGTGACGCTCTTGCCGCAGCCGCTCTCGCCCACCAGGGCGACGGTGGCGGCGCGCGGCACGTCGAAGGAGACCTGGTCGACGGCGCGCAGCGTCCCGGTGTCGGTGCGGAAGCTGGTCACCAGGTCGCGGACCCGCAGAAGCGGCGTGTCGACCATGGCCCTTTTCAGGGATACTACGATCCGCACGGTGCCGCGACCGGGGAGACATCGAGCCTGGCGCCGGCGCCTCGCGGTGGCCTTGGCCTCCTCCTGGGGGGCCGCGTCGGTGGCCTCGTGCCTGCCGCCGCCGAGGATGTGCGCGCAGGAGAGCGACTGCGGCGCGCAAGCCTCCTGCGTGGCAGGACGATGCGTGGCGCACGGGGCGACGCCAGCGGTGGACAGCGGACGGCGGCTCCTCTTCGCGCCGGTCGAGGTGGGGTACGTGCAGCGAAACGACGCCGCCCGGCACGCGACGCTGGCCACCCTGGGGCGCGCGGGGCAGCCGGCCATCGCCTTCCTGCGCTTCTCGGTGCCCCTGCCGCCGGAGGCCGGCGTACTCGAGGCCTATGTCATGCTCGATCGCGCGACCAGCGTCGACGCCGACCCCGTCCCCCTCGTCTTGCACGTCGCGCGCGTGGTGAGCCCGTGGGACGCGCGCTCGCTTTCCTGGGCCACGCAGCCGCGCATCGAAGAGGTCGGCGCCCCGGTGACGCGCGTCTCGCCGAGCGGCGGCTCGCGGGTGCGGCTGGACGTGCGGGACACCGTGCAACGCTGGCGGAAGCGCGGCCGCGACGAGCTCGGGCTGGCCATTCTCACCGAGGGCGAGAGCGTCACCGGCATCACCTTCGCGCTCGCCGCGGTCGACGGTGCGCGCGATCGCGACGACCCGGTCCTCGCGACGAACAGCGCCGCCCCGCAGCCGAGCTCTCCCTTCGACTCGCGCCTCGTCTCCTTTGCGGGCAGCGGCGTGGGCGATCCGTTGCGCCAGCTGGAAGGGCCGCGCCTCGAGATCTACGTCAAGTAGAAGGCCCCGGGGGGGGTGACGGACGCCGGGGGCCTCGACTGGGTCGGCCCCGCGGCGCGTGCTAGTCCAGGGGCGGTGACCAAGCTTCGGGCCACGATCGCCGCGCTCGGCTTCCTGGCCGTGGCCTGCGGCAAGGACGGCCCGGCAGCGCCCCAGGGACGCGAGGATCTCGCCCCTCCGGCGCCGGCCGTGCCCAACGATTGCGGCCATGCCGCGTGCGGCTCGAACTTCTTCGTCGACGCCGCGCCGTCGGGCGACTGCGCCGCGGGCAGCCCCTGCACCCTCGGCCTGCGGCTGGTCGCCACCGGGGACTTTCACATCAACGACGAATATCCCTACAAGTTCAAGGCCGAGGACGCCCCCGGGGTGGAATTTCTGGGTACCGACGCGGCCGGCGCGACGGTCTTCTCCAAGCAGGCCAGCAACTGGAACAAGAAGGACGAGAAGAGCGGGGTGATGACCGTCGCCTTCCGCGCCACCGAGAAAGGCACGAAGAGCCTGGCCGGGACGTTCAAGCTGAGCGTCTGCTCCGCCCAGACGTGTCAGCTGGAGCAGCAGCCGCTGCACGCGACCATCGCGGTGCGCTGAACGGACCGATCCAGGCTAGGCTAGCTTGGCTACCATGAGCGAGCCGCGCGCCGCAGCTTCGCAGGTCAACACCATCGCCGAGCACGTCGAGCAGCGCTTTCGCGCGGGCCGGCGCGTCCTCTCGTTCTCCGAGTTCCTGGAGCTCTTCGAGCCCCAGCCCGTGCGCTACTCGCGCGACGCCAGTCGTTACCTGCGCGATGTGTTCGACCACTACGGCACCACCCTGGTGCGCTACCCGTGGGGCGACGCGACGCGTTTCAAGCTCTTCGACATGCCCTGGGAGCATGCGCTGGCGACGCCGGTGACCGAAGGGGCGCTGCAGCGCGGCGCGCTGGTCGGCCAGGAGCATGTCCAGGAGGACATCTACCGCGCCCTCTCCAACTTCGTCCGCGAGGGGCGCCCCAATCGGCTGGTCCTCCTGCACGGGCCGAACGGCTCGGCCAAGTCGACCATCGCGCAGTGCATGATGGCCGCCCTCGAGCACTACTCCACCCTCGACGAGGGGGCCCTCTACCGGTTTCACTGGGTCTTTCCTTCGCAGAAGACCGTGCGCGGATCGCTGGGGTTCGGGCACGACAAGGCCGGCGGCAAGGGGGTGGACTCCTACGCGCACCTCCCCGACGAGGAGATCGACGCCAAGCTGATGGTCGAGGTGCGCGATCACCCGCTCTTTCTCATTCCCACCGCCGATCGCGAGCAGCTGCTGCTGGCCGC
>Ga0302325_10012328_pt1 | contig 18341 bp, 8 predicted proteins | sample Palsa_T0_2_FD_201948 | JGI IMG/M metagenome (GOLD analysis project Ga0302325, IMG submission 201948) | Peat permafrost microbial communities from Stordalen Mire near Abisko, Sweden - Palsa_T0_2 | ecosystem: Environmental > Terrestrial > Soil > Palsa > Peat permafrost | place: Sweden: Abisko...
CGGTGTACAGGTTGGTGTTCGCGTTGCTCGTCGCCTCGACGAGCAGGATGTGACAGTTCGGGCACGTCGCCGAAGCCATGTCGAGGTCCAGCGAGATCTCAACCGACCAGCTCGCACTCGCTTGCGGGTAGCTCGTGCCACCCGTCTGATTGACCTTCTTGAAGCACCCGTTTGCGGTCGTGCACGCCGAGAGCCCGTAGTGTGAGCGATACGTGTCCAGGTCGGATTCGGCCTTCGGGTCATCGTAGGCGTCGACGATCGCCACGGTCTGCCCGGATCCGGCCGACGCGGAGGGCAGGTTGTATGCCGACTGGAGGTCAGCGGGGTCGTAGCCCCCGCCCACGCCCCCGCCGGCGAGGGGTGGGCTCGCGACCGCCGGGCTCGCGGGCTGCAGCACCCCGGCGGCGGACAGCGCCGTGGGCTTCGGGACGATTATCGCCAGACACGCGGCATGGCCGGGCGTCGGATGGCCGCACACGGCGTACGGCTGGGTCTTGGAGGGCGTGAAGGAGAAGCCGAGCCCGCCGGCGTCAGACGCCGGCGCAAGGACGGACCCGAGCAGGGCGGCCGTGAGCGCGATGACGCACACCGCCCGGCCCGCCCAGCGCGTGCCGTCCCGATCACGCCGAGCAACCAGGCCCGCCGAGCTGCGCAGCCCGTCTCCACCCGTCATGAACTAGACGTTACAGCGCGGTGGTGCCTCAGCCAAGCCGCAGATTGACCTTGGTCCCGCTTGCCAGGGTCCTCTTGGCGGCAGGATTCTGGCTCACCACGACCAGCTTGTGCGAGTGTTTGGCGGGCTGGGCGACCCTTCCCAGGCTGCAGTGCGCACGAGCGAGCAGCTGCTTGGCCTGAGTGAGCGTCTTTCCGGTGAGCCTGGGCACCACGCACTTGATCGCGAGGAGCTGGGGTTCGATGCGCCCGATGCTGTTGCCGAGCGCCTCCGTGAACCAGAGGTCGCCGTTTGCGCTCGCCGTGAGTCCCACGGGGCTGCTTTCCGCCGCGGGGACCGCGAACTCGCTGATCGCACCACTCGGGGTGATGCGCCCGATCTTGTTGCCGACTTCCTCGGTGAACCAGACATTGCCGTCCCGAGTCGCGGTGATCCCGTACGAGGGGTCGCTGTGGACCGTGGGGATCTTGAACTCGCTGATGGCGCCGCTCGGGGTGATGCGCCCGATGTCGTTTGCTGAGGTCTCGGTAAACCACAGGTTGCCTTCACGACCGGCGGTAATCCCGTAAGGAAAGCTGCCCGGGATAGGGACCTGGAACTCACTGATGGTGCCGCTCGGCGTGATCCGCCCGATCTTGTCGCCGCGCTCCTCCGTGAACCAGAGGTTGCCGTCCGGGCCCACGGTGATCCCGTATGGATCACTGTCGGCAGTGGGGATCTGAAACTGCGTGATCGTGCCGCTCGGCGTGATCCGCCCGATCTTGTCGGCGAGCCACTCCGTGAACCAAAGGTTGCCGTCCGGTCCAGTCGTGATCGCGTAGGGAGAGCTGCCTGTCAGCGGTGGTGCCGGCGGAGGGAGGACAACTTCGGTCGGGGGAATGGGAAAATGGGTGATACTGCCGGCTGGCGTGATCCGACCGATGCTCCCGGCGCCGGTAAACCACACGTTGCCGTCCGGGCCGGCCGTGATCCCGGTCGGGGCGTCGTGGGGCGTGGGGTCAGTGAATGTCGTCAGCTTTCCGCTCGGGGTTATCCGCCCGATCTTGTTGGCGCGCTCCTCCGTGAACCAGAGGTTGCCGCCCGGACCGACGGCGATGGCGCTCGGGCGGCTTGTCAGTGTGGGGATTTGAAATTCCACGAACGCGCGCGCCGCAGCGGCCGTCTTTGCCGGCGGATTTGACACGCGACGCGCAATGGAGCTGGGCGCACACAGCAGCGCTACGGCCAGGCCCACCCCGACCATTCCCAGCGCATAGGGACCCCTAGGACTCGGCCGCAAACCGCTGCGGGGCTCACGTGTTGCTCGCGACGCGCTCAGCATTCTGATCTCCAATCGTTCCAAGCCAAGGTGCGTTCGCCAAGCACCGGACGACTATGACAACACCGCGCTGAGCGCAAGGTTGCGCCGCCAGCCCGCAAGCATACCAGCGGCGATCGCGCAGATCGTCAGCTCGATCAGCCCGACGGGCGGCCGCTCAGAGCCGTCCCCGAAGGCCGCCTTCGGTGTGGTGGAGGCTGCGAACGTTGACGTAGAGCCTCCCCACGTTGTCCTCGAGTAGCCTGAGCAGGAGCGCCGATCTCAGCCTGCAGCCGGACGGGATCACCTTGCGGGGGCCGAGTGGACTGGAGATGATGCCCACATGAAGGTCGCCCTGAATTGTCGCTTCCACCGGGTCGATGACGTTCTTGATATCCGAGAAACTCCAGCAGATTTCATCAGTTCCCCCCTTGATGCTGACGACTGCCAGTCCGGACGCTTTGGCTGCCGCCGCCCCGCTGCCGTCGGGGCCGAGCTTCACCGTGTAGGTGACCGACTTGACCGGCTGAAAAACGGGTTTCGTCGTGGCGCCATGACCGGCGGAGGAGCCCGTCGGCCCCGTGGACGTGGTCTTGCCACTGCTGCCGCAACCGGCGAACCCGAGTGCGATGATGAGCAGGCAGGCGAATCCGGTTCGGTTGCGCATCCTCTCCTCCATTGGCGATAGTTTATTATGCGCTCGGTGTCCGCGTCGCGCTCGATCATCTGCCTCGTCGCGACGTCGGCGATTCTTGCGGGCTGCGGGGAATCCACGAAAACGACGAGCACGAGCGCCAGCACGAGCGCACCCGCGAGCACCCCGAGTGCGCCGGCGGTCGAAAGCCCTCCCACCACCAGCCCGAGTACAAGCTCGACGAAAACAGCGCCTGCGAGCACGGCGACCCAACCGAGGCCCGCTGAAACCACCGCGCAGGTCAAGCCACCCAGCCCGCCGAAGGCGGCCGAAGTGGCCAAACCGGTCAAGTCCAGCGAAGAAACCGGCGCACTGGCAAAGGTCCCTCTCAAAAAGCAGTGGCCAAGGATCCTGCGCGACAAGTTTCTCAATAGCTGCGAAGCCGGCAAGGGGTCGCTCGCGACCTGCGAATGCGTCCTTGTCAAGCAGGAGCTGGCCCCGGTCGAACAGGGCCTGGCCGTCGCCGAAGTGCTGGTTTTCGAAGGCGCGGTGCGCCGCGGCGTATCTCTCGAACAGGCAATACATCACGCCGTACCGCTGCCCGGCGGAGTCCGCCTCAGCCTCGAACAGTGCGTGAAGACGGGCGGCAAATGAGAGCTGTTCCGGGAGCGCCCCGCCCTGCGCTCACGGACCGCTAAAGACGTACGGGACCGCTAGAGACGCACGGTCGTCGCCTTGGCGACCACCGTGGTCGCCGCGGTCAGACTTACCCGGACGGTCACCTTCGTGCGATGCCTGCGTAGCGATCTGCCGGCCTTGCTGAGCGCCACCTTGAGCCGGTGGGTCCCGGCGTTCAGGTTCTTGAACTTCGCCGTCTTCAGGCCCCTGCCGCTGATCGTCACTGTGCCCTTGGAGCTCGTTGTGACCGTCACCAGCAGGCTGTTGCCCGAAAGCGTCCGCTTTGCGATAGCAACTGTCGGGGGGCAGCCGATGACCGCGATCTTTGTCTCCTGTTTGATCACGGCACCGTTCTGGCCGGTCAGCGTCGTGGGCAGCTCGAGCGGTGTTGAGCACGGTGCCACGTTCGCCCCCAGGGCCGAGTGCGGGCCCTCGGGGAGGTTCAGTTCGAACGTTTCGACCGGCGAGTCGGGAACCGCGTTGAACGTCGTCTTGGTGATGCCTTTTTTGATATCCGTCTGCCCGTCGAGAATGACCTCGACGCCTTCGCCCTGGAGCAGGATCTCGAGGTCCGGGAACGCCGCGCTGCCGTGGGATACGAGAATCGCGGGGCCGCTGAGTGGTACGTTGAGCAGCGGTGTGCGCGCGGTGGCATACCCGACCATCGAGCCTTCCGGACACGTCGCGGGGTTGGCTTCGAACACCTTGTCGGCACAGGCTTTCTGAAGCGTCGTCAGGCGCGAGGGCAGCGCGGTCGGCAGTTCGGTCACCGTTTTGGCGATGTTCGCGTAAGCACCCGGCGGGTAGGTCACCTTCACATCCAGGCTCGCGCCATTGGTTTTGCTCGTTTGCGCCTGCGTCGAGGCGCTGAAGCGGGGGGCGAACGGGAGGCTCTTGCAGCCTGCAAGCCCATACGGCGAGGCGACCTGTGCCGCTGCGCCCTGAGCGGAGGTGAGCGTCGCCGAGATCTGCTGCGGCGAGCAGTTCGTCGGGTTGAGCATGAACCCGGGCCTGTTGAGGCTCACGTTGACCGTTCGCACCCGCAGCGGCACGCCGTCGATGATCTGCGGCAGGGGTTCGGAGGTGGCTGTCACCGCCGCTGTGTTCGGATCGATGTCGATCACCGAGCGGACCACGACGTTGCCGAGATTGAACGCTTTGGAGGTCGCCGGCGTGACAACCGATAGGCCGAAAGGTCCGTGAAGCCCATTCTTGAGCGTCGTGGGCCCGGTGAGGTAGACCTTGCCTTCCTCGAAGTACGGGTCGGGTCCGGGGCCCGCGCCGGCGAGCGCCGTGCCGATCTGGCTTGCGGGTCCGCACGTCCCCGCGATCGCTTGCGCTTCACCGCAAAGCGGTATTCCCGCGATCTTCCCGACCAGGCCCGGCGGCATGTGCACCTGGACGCCGGAAAGATCCTGTTCGCGGTCCTGGCGAGAGAACGTGAGCGAAAACGAGGGGCTCGCGTCGGCTACCGCCGCGCTGGGACCGGTCGTGCCCGCGTTGAAGGACGGGTTGAATAGCGAGGCCCCGCACCCTTCTACGTTGAATGACGATTCGACGCTCGCGTCGGGAGTGAATGGCGTGCTCCACGGAGTAAGATCCGCCGTGGTCGTGGCGAGGCCGCAGGTCTGCGGGTTCGCCAGCGTCGCTCGGGCGCCGCCCTTGAGCCTCAAATCCAGCAATTCGAACGGTTGCTGGGGCTGTTCGACGAATTCAGTTTCCAGCCGGCCGGTGACAGTGTTCGGCCTCGTGATGCCGTGGAGCTTGATGATCACACCAGCGCCGGGATCCTGAATCTGCAGGAACAGACGGAACAGCTTGCCGTCTTCCGCGTCTTGGTTCGTGCATGGCGAACATTCCGGCGCGGCGACGAACAGCTGGCCCTGCACTGGCGCCCCCGGGAGCGGTAGCACGGTGGACGGTTCGGGTGAAACGACGACGGCTGGGCTGTCGGCGACGACAACTCCGCCGCCTTCGATGACGACTTCGCCTTTTTCGTTTTTACGAGCGCCTTGGTTGGCCGCTGCCACCTGACACTGAACGACCTTACCTTCGTCTTCGGATGTCAACGCGTACTTTTCATGCCCTTCGCCGCTCGCCCCGTTGATCGCTACGCCGTTGCGCAGCCACGAATATGTGAGGGTGGACGCGGGCGCGCGTTCAAGGCTGAAATCGACGGCTTTGACTTCTTTTGCCCAGCCTTCTGGGTTTTCTACTTCTTTGACTTCGACCGTGACTTCTTCGCTCGAAAGCACCGCCGTGATCTTGGCCGTCTTGACTTCCCTGGGGCCAGCTTTAGTTTTCTCTTGAACCGATGTTTCAAACGTGATGACTCGTTCAAGGTCGGAAGCGCTGAAGGCGGCCGTTTTGCTTTTAACAACTAGGCTCCCCGCGGCCAGAATACCATCGACGAATTTGACTTTGGCCGGGCTGATCGTCCAGGTACCCGCTGCGCAGGTCAACGTGTTGCCTACCGCCGGGGTGCCGCTCGGCTTGGCGATGCTCGGCGGTGGGAATGGAGGGACAGGGGAAGGTTCAGGCGCGACAACCACGTCCTTGCTGACAGCGACGGCGCTGCCGGCGGCGCTGACCGCAGTGACCTGGCACTGCATCGGCTTTTCTTTATCTCCTTCACCTGGTTTCCCTTTTCCTTCGTATATTTCCCGCGTGAAGGCGTAGACCCGTTCTGTCGCGCCCGGGATCGCGCCACCCTGCAGCAGCCACTGGTAGTGGAGCTTGAGCCTTTCTTCGCTGCTATTTTCAAGTTCTTCGACGCCCGCTTCGTGCTGTACGGCACTGCGACTCCACGGACCGCCGCTCCACATACCCTGCGAGCAGGTCAGGCGCGTGTTTACGTTAGGCACTTGGTGGTGTTCGTTCTCACTGGGCGCTGCGCCTTCGATCGCCGGCGCGCCGCTCAGTAGAGGCGTGAAGACTTCCACGGTGCCAACCTGTGAGGCGGCCGGACACGATGCCGCCTTGGCGGGCGGTTCCGGCACGAGCTTCGGCGCGCCCGGCCCGAATTCGGTTCCCAGGCCGAACTGGGCATTGCTGCACGCTTCCAGCCCGCCGGCCGCCGAGGGAGAGATCGTCAGACCTTCCGGCAGCGTCATCTTGATGCCCTTGAGGTCCGGTGTCCCAAGCTTACTCGGATCATCGGTCTGCGGCAGGTTCAGCGCGAACGTCAGGCCGGTCGGTGCGTCCGCCTCGGAGGTCCCACCTTCGGAAGCCGGACTCGGCGTAAATTTGATCTGTGGCTGGAAGCTTTCCTTGAGCAATTCGCAGCCGGTCACCGGACCCGTTGCGAGTTCTCGCGAGACAGAATTCGCCGGATCCTCCCAGGGAGCCGTCCGCAGAGTCCAATGCGGTTCCGAAGAGCAGCTCGTCGGGTTGGTCAAGAATGGCTTCGAGCCCGGCTGCGCTTCGAGCTCCGCCCGGCACGATAGCTGTTCCTTTACTTCCTGCGCGCCGTACTCGCAAAACGTCGCTTTGTCACCGAGAACCTTTTCTGCGACCGCGCTGTCTCCGACGGTAACACCGTAGTCGCCGTCGCTCCGGACTTTCGCTTCAAGCACGAACGGCACCCTCCCGATGATCACAAAGCCGAACGCCGCCGGCTGGCCAGGATCCGGCTGCAAGTTATAGACGAGGGACTTCGATTTGCTATGTTCGCCTGGGTGCACGGGGATGAAGAAGGGTTCCGCAATTCCCTTTTTGACCTGTGCGGTTGAATAGGAGGTTTCCGTGTAACCGACCGCGGTATCTTCCGGACATCCGTTTACCTCCAGCACCGCAAAGGGACACTCCGGGATGTTCTGCGGGTTGCCGACGAAGCCGGGAGGCAGTTCGGCCTCGATTTCCTTCGGGCCGCCACCCGCCGTCACGAGCCTCGGTTCGTTGAAGGTGCCTTCGTAGCTTGACGTGGTGTAGTTCAGCGCGAATTCAGTCGTCACACTGAACGGGTGGCCACCCGCCTGGTTTTTCGCTTCTTCTCTGGCTTTGCCTTCTTCGCAAGGGCGCTTTTCCGTGATCGGTTCTTCAAGTATGTTCACGGAAAGACAGTTGATCCCAAAAGGCACAGCGGACGTGATCGTCGTTTCGCCGTGTGCTTCGGTCGTGGTCGTGCCGACGCCGCTCACAGTCACTTCGTTCACCGATCGGCTTTCTGCGCTCGGCATGACTTCCACGGTCGCCGTTAGTTCTGTGTATTTTTGGCTGGCTGCCAATGCCTTCGTCGTGAAGCAGCTGAATTCGCTCGGCCCTTCGAATTCTTTGCCTTGGAAGCGGCCCGGCAGTATCGTGCAAGTCCAGTTGGCTGACAGCAACAAGCCCTGGTCGGCGTCAGACGTGAGCACGATCCCCTTCGGCAACCGATCGACGACGGTGGCCACCGGTATTGCGGCTTCCGCCTTTGGGAAGTTCGGTTCGCCTTCGACTTCGCCGGCGGTCGCCACTTCCTTGCTGCTGGTCACGGCGACGGCACTGCCGCCGCCGTTCGTTGCCGTCACGCGGCACTGGATTGCGGTGCCTTCGTCTTCGGCGCGCAGCGGGTATTTTCCTTCCGTCATTTCTTTGGTCGCGGGGGTGATGGGCACGCCGTTTCGCAGCCATTCATATTTGAATACCGGGGTCGTGACGCTCGTCCATGTTCCGGCGGCGCACGTCACCACCGTTCCGACCGGTTGTTTGCCGTTAGGTACGAGTTCCACTTCTTTCGCTTCCGACGGCGGCGGAGTGGCGGGCACAGGCGAGACCTGCACGTCGCTGCTGACGGCCACGGTCGCGACCTTTTCGCTGGCGTTGGTCGCTATCACCTGGCACTCGATTGCCTTTTCGTTATCTTCGGGACTGAGCGTATACGTCTGGGCCGTGGCGCCCGTGATTTCTGTACCGTCGCGGAGCCACCGATACGCGGCCGACGCTCCGCTTAACGGACGCCCAGCGCAATTCAATGTCTCGCCGGCCTGATACGGCGACCCCGCCGCGCCCGGCCCCTTGTTTTCCACCTTGATCGCATATGCGTTGTCGCCGCTTTCGCGCGCGAACGTCATGCCGGTGTCGCCGAGTTCGGCTTCGGTCAAAGGGTCGACTCCACACGGAGGCTTCGCCGTCGGTTCGGGCCCTTTGCTTTTGCACTGTGCTGATTGCAATCCGTATGCGTTGTGGTCTTCCATCGTGATCGCCCATCCGGGCGCGGCGAGCGCGGGTGCTCCGGACACCGCCAGCGCGCCGATCGCGAGCACCCCGACCAGGAGACCGCGGCCCTGGCCAACGAGCCCCTTCAGCGTCGCGCGCATCACTTGCCCCTCCGGGCGCTTTTCTTCGCCTTGGCCCGGGTGCTGGTCTTTTTCGCCTTCGTTTTACCGTACTTCTTCCTCGCCTGCGCCTCGCACGCCGCCCGCTTCTTCTTTGACTTTCCCTGGCATGCCTTGAGCGCCTTCGCGAGCTTCTCTGCCCTCGTTTCGACCGTGGGTTTGGCTACCACAAAGGCAAGGTTCCCGCCGCCCGGCGAGGTAAGGTTCCCGCCCGCGGTGAGCAGCGAGGTCGGTGCCGACGCGAACGACGGCGACGACGACGCCGCTCCCTGGCAAGCTTCGCCTGAGCATGAGGGTGAGACGGCCGGCGCCGGGAAACCGCCGTCGATGCGCGCGTCGTAGATATCGCGGAGCACATCGCTGTCCTGGCCAACGAGGCGTGAGTCGGTCGTAAAGACGATGTCTTTACCGTTCGCCGAGATCGTGCCGCCGTTTTCCGCACCGCCTGGATGCTCGACGACCCCACCCTCAGCGTCCTGGCCGTCGGAGATCATATGGACAGTGCCTTCCCCCGGCGCTTCGCCTTCCCCGGCCGGTTTGTTGCATTCCGAGGAGCAGTGCCACTCATACAAATTCTCGCCTTCGTTTACGTCGTTTGCCTGCAGCCGTTGGCGAGTCGTGAAGATGATGTCTTCGCCATCGTTTTCGTCTATCGCTTCGCCGTTAGCCTCCCCCACCTCGAGACCGGTGATCGCCGTACCCCAGTCTTCGATGTCGGCAAATGCGCCTGCGAGCTGCGGGTGGAAACCCGGTCGCGCAGCAATGCGCGCTTCTTTTTCAGTGCCCGCAACCGACGGCGCGCAATCGGGTGCGCCACAAGCGGGCGCGGGGTGCGACACCCAGGTAAGTTCGCCGGTCTGGAAGTCATAACGGTAAACGGCCTCGACACCTTCTTTGTTTTTGTCTTGAGCCAGTTTTGCCGGGCTGGAGAACACGAGATAGCGTCCGTCGGGCGTCGTCTGCGCGAGTCGGTCTTCGTCCTTCTCTTCGATTTGCTGCGACGGTTCTTCGATGTCGAAGCTCTTCGCTTCGGGCGCGTTCGCTATGAACTTGGTTTCACCCGTAACCGTGTCGTAGCCGTACAGGTTCGTCTTCCCTGCTTCGCCCGCTTTCTTACCTTCGCTGTTGCTTTTGGTCGTGAGCACTCCGCGCGCGACGAAATAGATGTGGCTGCCGTCCGAGGAGGCGCGGACCACGCCCTGCACTTCGGCTCCGTGTCCCGGGGTTAGATCCGCGTTTGGTCCGTTCGGTACGCCGGCGGAGATCTGGATCACGGGGTTTTCGCCTGCTTCCTTCTTGGCAAAGTCGAACTCATACAGATCGGCCGTTCGGTCCGTGTCGCTGCCCAATACCTGCTGTTGGGTCGTGAAGAACACCTTCGACCCGTCCGCGGAGGCGCCCTCAAACGTCGCCGACTTGAGACATCCTGCCAGTTCCTTTTCGCGTTCTTCCTTTTCTTTCTTCTTTGCTTCTGCTTCTAGCAGCTTTTCTTTTGCTTCCACGACCTTTCCTTCTGCTTCCAGGACCTTTGCTTCTGCTCTCAGTTCTTCTTCTTTTTCCTTGAGCTGTTGCGCATCTGCCGCGAGTTCTGTTTCTTGTAGGCTCGCGCATTCCTTCGCGTTGCTGTGTTCTTTCGTGTACTCTTCGGGATCGGACACTGCGACGGTTTCTAGATATTCTCCGTTACCGTCTTCCTTGCACGTCGATTCGTTCTTTGCCGTGCGCACGCACTGGACGCGGGCATAGAGAGTCAGGATGAGGCTACCGCCGGGTGGCGTGGCGCTGAAGAACACCGTATTGCCACTTGCCGAGATCGCGTGGGAGGAGTTGCCCTTGACCCCGAGGCCGGCGACACCCATCGCGCCAAGCAGTGGGCCGACGTCCTGGCCTTCGGCGTGTAGCAGCAGCTCGGCCCCGCTGTTTTCGACATTCACCAGCCGCAGATACGGGGTGGGAGTGCCCATGCCGGCTATTTCATAGATGCCCACGGCGTTCCGGCTGTTGTCCGCGATATCCGCACCTCGTTCGAGCACCAGGGCTGAGGCAGGCTGAAAGAAGACCTTTGACAGGTCGGCGGACCCACCGAGGTAACCGCTTGTGTCGATCGACCTGTTTTCGACGGTCCTGTACGCCGGAGTGGCTTCCCATTGACCGTTGCCCTTGCGTAGGGCGCATACGATGCTCTGGCCGGTACCATTCCTTTCTCCCTTGCCCGACGGCGAGTACCCGCAGCTCACGTGCTCCGAGCTCAGATCGGGCGAGAGATCGCCTTCAAGCCCAGCGTTGTTCTTGGATGGACCATCGACGATACTGCGTGGCGCAAACGCGGATTCCGTGACCCAACCGGCGGCACCGCGTCGCGACAGATAGCCATTGACGCTCGATTCGTCGGTGACACCGAAGTTTTCCGGGTCGAGGAAGTCCCCTTCTGCGGACCACCCTACCGCTCCACCTTCGGGTGCTATCGCAACCGGAAGGATGACCGGACCGTTGGAGGTATCGGCCTCACCCGCGCCGTGGCCCTGCTTTTCGAGCGGGCTGATCATCTCGTAGGCGCGGCAGTCCGGAAGTTCCGTCGAGTAGGGATCGCCGCTCGTGGGGCTGATGTTGCTTTCCTTGCGGAGCTGTTCGTTGGGACATTCCGCGGCCATGGCCGACGTGGCGCTGAATGTGACACCGAGCGTGATCGCGAGTCCCAGGCAGGCGAGAACAGCCAGCACCCACGCGCCCACCGAAGTGCGCCCGACGGACACCATGACTCTGCTGATCATCGCTGCTTCCTCTCCCGAGTTACCGTCATCGACGGCACTAGATTTATAGCATAGCTGCGAGCCCAGGTGCGCAGGTACTCATCGGCCTAACCCGGGCTCACGGCGAAAGTTGCGCAAAGTTGCGCAAGGGGGGTGCGGGCAGAAGCAGCGCCGGATTCTGAGGCGCGTCGGGGCCTCGCGAGTCGAGCTTCAATTCACCCCGGGGGTGCACGGAAGAGCTCTACCGGTGCGACTTGATCAGGCTCCAGCCAGAGCATCCACGTACCGCTGCCGTAACCGCCGGGCGGCCGGCTGAAAAAAAGGCGGGGCCGCGATTTACGCGGCCCCGCCCTTAGCATCCCGCCACACAAAGTCACTGAGACCTGTGTGGTGTGTAAAGCCCTACAACTGACTACGGGTTTTTCGTTGTGAGGACTTCCGAGGCGGTGTAGCCCTGAACTTTGAGCGTTTTCAGCGTCTTACCCGCGAACGCGCCACCGGCACATGACAGCGTGCCAGCTTTCGGGTCGAAGACCAATTTGCTCGGGCTGGTTGCACTGGAGCCTTTTTCGTCCTTAGGTGCCTGGATGTGTTCTTCACCGCTGGTGACGCAGGTCACGGTCGCGGCGAGAGGCAACAGTTCGTTTTCGCCAGGCCCGCTTGTTTTGCCCAATTCACCTTCGGCCCTGGTCAACGGCTTCGCGTAGCATCCGAGGATCACCAGGACTTTTTTGCTTTCAGTCCTGATTGTCCCTGCTTCTGCTTCGGTCAGCACACTCGGCCACGGCAGGTCCTGAGGTGGCGAAATAACCTGGAATACTTTTTCCTCCGGTTTCCCGCCGATTTCGATCGTGCCTGCAGGACATTCCGCGTTTTCGCAGTTGTAGGTAGCGAAGTCTTCAGTCGCGCCGATTCCCGCGCCGCCGCCTTCGGGGTTCTCGGCAAAGGCACCGGCCACATTTGAACACGTGGTAGGTGCGGTTACCGGCGGTTCGGGTTCAAGCGTGAGTTTGCCCCATGAGAGCACGGGGACGACTTTGGCCGGCGCTGCGATCGTGCCGTTGACGTAGTAATGCGGAACGGCCTGCGCTACCGCCGGCATCACCACGAATGCGGTGACTGCTACCAACGGCGCGAGGCTGATAAAGAGCTTCTTTCTCATGGTTCGTGTCTCCTCCTGTTTGTTGATGTGCACTCCCGGCCGACGGGCCAAGACCGTTGACGCCGAGGGCTCTATGCGCCCCCACCCTACTCAAGGCCGCGTCACGGAACGCTTCTGGCTCTCCGACCCCGACCCTCTCCACGACCACAGAATCGGCCGGACCTACACGCCGTCAATGCGCGGCGGGACGTCAAGAAAAGTCGTGTCTATGCGAGCTCGCCTACCTCCTGGCTGCGTACAACGTCTCGTTGTTAACCCTAGCCCCGATAGACCGAGGCCGCCGAAGTTTAGCACAGCCCGCCCGCCCTGTGTAAAGGCGCAACCTCAAGGTTTGCCGGCCGCCGGCGAGAGGCCCAGCGCCGCCGATCCGGCCCGCCGCCTCGGGCCCTGGGCGCGCTCCAGGGCCGATCGGCTTGGCTGCCGGTCCACCCCTCGATAACGGGTGCAATCGACCAACCCCCATGCTAGAATCCGCTTTCGCGATTGGCCGATCTCCAGCCAGGGAGGGCTGTCAGTCCGAGGTTTGAGAACTGTGCCCATCGGGCATTGTTCCTGGACCGCACTGTGTGGCGCTAGACGCGTAGCGATCGATACGAAATCGGAGGAGCATGTGATGCTTTCAAAGTTCGCCAGGTGTGTTGGCTGCACCGGCGTCGTGATGGCCCTCGGGCTGGCATCTGCCAGCGCTCAGGCAGCCGCGAGCAATGGTTATCTCAGTGGTTATGGAGGAGTTGTCTGCGTAAAGAAGGTCGGGAAACACCTCTACCCAGTTAAGTGTCCGACCGGGCCCACCGGGCCCGCCGGGCCCACCGGGCCCAAAGGTGTGACGGGAGCGACCGGGCCAGCAGGCCCGACCGGCCCGACCGGACCCGCAGGTGGTGGCACCGGGGGCGGAGGCACGACCGGACCGACCGGCGCCGCCGGAGCGACCGGGGCTACCGGCCCCACCGGACCGGAAGGGAAAGAAGGGAAAACCGGCCCGACCGGGCCCGCAGGTGGTGGCACCGGCGGGGGCGTCGGCCCGACCGGACCGACCGGCGCCGCCGGAGCGACTGGAGCCACCGGCCCGACCGGTGAAAAAGGCGAAAAAGGCGAAAAAGGCGCGACCGGACCCGCAGGTGGTGGCACCGGCGGCGGAGGCACGACCGGCCCGACCGGCGAAAAAGGCGCGACCGGCGCCGCCGGAGCGACCGGAGCCACCGGCCCGACCGGACCGGAAGGTAAAACCGTGACCGGCCCCACGGGGCCGACCGGACCCGCAGGTGGTGGCACCGGCGGCGGAGGCACGACCGGACCGACCGGCGAAAAAGGCGCGACCGGAACCGCGGGAGCGACTGGAGCCACCGGCCCGACCGGTGAAAAAGGCGAAAAAGGCGAAAAAGGCGCGACCGGACCCACAGGTGGTGGCACCGGCGGCGGAGGCACGACCGGCGCGACCGGCCCGACCGGACCCGAAGGCAAAACGGGCCCGACGGGTCCGACCGGCGCGCCCGGAGGTGGCACCGGCGCCGAAGCCAACGTCAGAGAAGAACAGGAAAAAATCAGCAAAGAATTCGTCCTGAAGAAGGGCTCGCTGAACCCGAACAACGGTAATGCGGAGCAGGGCACGTGGTCCGTGTTTATCGACGTGCCCAAAGGCGGACACCAGGTGAACGCGATTGCGGCGATCAGCTTTCCGATCCTGCTAGCTGAATCGGAAGCAATCACGTCGGTCTATCGCAGCGCTTCGGCTGCGGAATCGCCTGAACCGCCCTGCCTCGGCAATCTTGAAGAACCGCACGCCGAACCAGGGTTCCTCTGCGTGTACCGAGGACAGAATGAAGGATCTCTCGAAAAAGAAGACACCGGCGCGGCGTTCTTCGGTTTCGAGAAACCGAATGGCGAATACCAGATCGAAGAAGGAAAAGACGGCGGGAAACTGGGAATGCTCGCTGTCTTCAGGAGCAAAGAATTCAAAGAACCCCCAGTAACCGAACTCAAAGCTGCCTCTTACATGAGCGCAGCTGGAAGCTGGTCGGTCGCGGCGATCAAATAGCCTGAACGACTCCGCAGTTGCTCTTCCCCCGCGTCACCCAGAATTCATGGCTGACGCGGGGGACAAGCATGGAAGGGAGCGTGGCCCCCGGTCAACCAAAAGTTTGTGGGGACCGGGGCCACTTGCTGTTTTGGTGCGATCGCCCTAGGGTGAAGCCCGCACCCTTCTCCGCCCAGCCCGGCAGACACCTCGACTTCGCCGGCTGACGAGCATAAACAACAGGTTCGCGGCTTGTGGGTCGAAGGCGTTGTAGCCAACCTCGCCGCATACCAGCAGCGGGTAGCGCTCGACGCCACGTAGTTCCTCGTCCAGCGGGCCTTGGCGGTGAGCGTCGGCGAGCAGCGCGAGCCACTCGGTCGCTGTCCGGAACGGCACCCTTGTCCGCCCTGGCACGCGCGGAGGGCGAGCGCGATCGCCAGATGCGTCTTGCCGGTGTCGGGTGGGCCGAGCGGGGTCACGTTCTCGCGGGCGTGCAGTGCAGGAAGTCGGCGCGGAGCTTCGCGAACCCCCTCGACTTCCAGGACCAACTCGACCGCCGGTTCACGGAGCGCGCCAACCCGCGCTTTCACCACGGCATCCGCGCCGTGCCCGCTCAGCGCCTGATCGAAGAGGCAAAGCGTATGCGCTCGCTGCCCTCGCCGAGCCCCAAACCTCGCTGCGCAGCGTCCTTCGCGTCCCGCAACAGGGGCAGAGCTCGATCGCCTGCGCGGGGAGGGCCGCCGCGGCTCGGAGGTCGACGTCGAGCTTCGCCCTCTGTCTCGCTACGACGCGCTGATTCCGGCATCAGCACCACCTCAGAGCTCAGCCACATCTTCAGGGCGCTGAAGGCACCGGCCGCAGCCCGAGCGATGCCGACGCTTGCTGAGCGCGCGCCCTCGAGGAGTCCCGGTCTCATGAGCGGTTCCTCGCGGCGGTGCTCTCCACCGAGATCTCCTCAGGCGAGTCCCATGGCGGGGAGAACAGGATCACGGCGGCGCGCTTCCCCTCGCGCAAGATCCTCGAGGAGTTCGACTTCACCTTCCCGCGCTCGGTCAAGAAGCAAGTGATCGAGCACCTCGGCCAGCTGGACTTCCTGCACGGCAAGGAGAACGTCGTGCTGCTGGGCCCGCCCGGCACCGGCAAGAGCCACCTCGCGGTCGCCATCTCGGTCAGGGCCTGCCTGGCCGGTCAGCGCGTCGCATTCGCCACCGCCACCGAATGGGTCGGGCGGCTCGGCGATGCGAAGCGCCGGGGCACCCTCCAGGCAGAGCTCCGGCGCCTGTCCTTCATCCCGCTGATCGTCGTCGATGAGGTCGGCTACATCCCATTCGATCCCGAGGCCGCCAACCTGATGTTCAGCCTCGTCTCCTCGCGCTATGAGCGAGCGTCGCTGATCGTGACCTCCAACAAGCCATTCTCGGCATGGGGAGAGATCTTCGGCGATGACGTCGTCGCCGCGGCAATGATCGACCGGCTCGTGCACCACGCCGAGATCCTCTCGCTGAAGGGCGACAGCTACCGCCTGCGCGACAAGGACCTCGGACACCCTCCCGCGCACGACTGAGCGCCGGCTACGCCGGACTACGCGCTGCGTCGATCAGCCCACCACCCATCCAGAGGGGGGGTGACTTTTCAACCGGCGAAAGGGGGTTATTTTTCGACCGGCCTTGACAGGCTGGACCGAGCTCCGGCTACCTGACCGCACGCTGCGCTTGTTCAGCGCCCGAGAAGGGGACCCCTTTTTCCACCGGCGATAGGGGGTGACTTCGACCGGCCTTGACACCCGCCTGTGGATCAGCGAGTGCGCAGAAATACCAGTCGAGCCTCAGCTGGCCACAGAACGCGGCAAAGCGTCAGTCGGGCGTCCAGGGCCGGCACGCACGCACCCCTCGGGATCCCACACCATCAGCCGCGGCAACGCTCCGATCGACCACAAACACGGCCCATACCCCACAGCACGTCCGACGCCTCCTTCGAGGAGATGAGCGCCCTAGCGCCAGCGCGCGAATACCTAAGCAGCAAGCCACGACCCCACGCCCGACGGGTCTGGCCGTGGCCGACCGCTCGCGGCCCGAAGGTCTCCCAGACACCCCACCGGCAGACCTCCCTCGCTCGATAAACCGTCCGCTTATGCGTTGGCGTCCTAACAAAAAGCAGCGGAAGGTCAGTTTCTCACCGGCGCCGACACCTGGCGACCGCAATCTCCGTCAGAGCCTTCCTGGCCGAGCAGCGAGTCGCGCTCGCAACCGCCACCGAATGGGGTCGGCGGCTCGGCGATGCAAAGTCAGGGGCAGAGCTCCGCCGGCTGCGCTTAATCCAGCTGATCGTCATCGACAAGGGTCGGCTACAGCCCTCTCGAACTGGGCCGCTGCCCTCACAGGCGAAGTCGAGGTGTCCGCCGAACTGGGCGCTGACCGGGGCGGACGCTTCATCCTAGGGGACCGCCCGAAAAGAGCTGTGGCCCCGGCCCGCCAACTGTTGGCGAACCGGGGCCACGAATCAGCCCTTTACTGCCTGCCCCCCAAGCGTCACCCAGAAAGGCTCTGGGTGACGCTCCGGAAGAGCAGGTGCGAGTCGTTCAGGCTATTTGATCGCCTTGACCGACCAGCTTCCAGCTGCGTTCAGGTAAGAGGCAGCTTTGACTTCTTTGATCGGGGTTTCCGCGAATTCTTTGGTCCTGAAGACCACAAGCATTCCCAGTTTCCCGCCGTCTTTTCCTTCTTCGATCTGGAATTCACCATTCGGTTTCTCGAACTGGAAGAACGATGCGTTGGTGTCTTCTTTTTCGAGAGATCCTTCATTCTGTCCTCGGTACACGCAGAGGAACCCTGGGGCGGCGTGCGGTTCTTCAAGATTGCCGTAACAGGGTTCTTCGGGTGATTCCGCAGCCGAAGCACTGCGGTAGACCGACGTGATCGCTTCGGATTCGGCCAGCAGGATCGGGAAGCTGATCGCCGCAATCGACTCGTCTTGGTGTTGTTTCGCCGCGACGTTGATGTGCGCCGTCCAAGTGCCCTGCTCTGACATGCCGTTGTTCGGGTTTTCCGTCCCGGCCTTCAGGACGAATTCTTTACTGATTTTTTCCTGTTCTTCCCTGCTAGCGCCACCACCGGTCGAACCTTTACCTTCAGGTCCGGTCGGGCCGGTTTCACCTTTCGCTCCGGTCGCTCCGGTTTTGCCTTCGGGACCGGTTGTACCGGCTCCGGTTGCTCCGGTCGCGCCTTTGGCTCCTTCTTTACCTTCTGGACCGGTTGCTCCGGTCGCGCCTTTGGCTCCTTCTTTACCGGCGGCTCCTTCTTTACCGGCGGTACCTTCGGAACCAGTTGCGCCGGCGGGTCCGGTTGCTCCGGTTACGCCTTTGGCGCCTTCTTTACCGGCGGCTCCTTCTTTACCGGTTTCACCTTTCGCTCCGGTTGCTCCGGCGGCTCCTTCTTTACCGGTGGCTCCGGCCGGGCCTGTGGCTCCGGTCGCTCCAGCGGCTCCTTCTTTACCGGTGGCGCCGGCCGGGCCTGTGGCTCCGGTTGCTCCGGCTTTACCTTCTGCTCCGGTTGCGCCTTTTTCGCCGGCGCCAGTGGCTCCGGTTGCTCCGGTTTTACCTTCGGGACCGGTTGCTCCGGTCGCTCCGGCTGCTCCGGTTGCGCCTTTTTCACCGGCGCCAGTGGCTCCGGTTGCTCCGGTTTTACCTTCGGGGCCAGTTGCTCCGGCCGATCCGGTTGCGCCTTTTTCGCCGGCGCCAGTGGCTCCGGTTGCTCCGGTTTTACCTTCGGGACCGGTTGCTCCGGTCGCTCCGGCTGCTCCGGTTGCGCCTTTTTCGCCGG